>Ga0268261_10000177_pt1 | contig 39533 bp, 38 predicted proteins | sample TergutNc150P1_FD_190353 | JGI IMG/M metagenome (GOLD analysis project Ga0268261, IMG submission 190353) | Nasutitermes corniger P1 segment gut microbial community from laboratory colony in Florida, USA - Nc150 P1 (SPAdes) (version 2) | ecosystem: Host-associated > Arthropoda: Insects >... | reverse complement strand
AGATTATAGAACGTAAAAACCTAGTTCTTAGAACTAGAGTTAAACGTTTATCTCGTAAAACTATATGTTACTCAAAATCTGTAGAAATGCATGATATTGTTATTGGCTTAGCTATTAATGTTATTTGGTTCAATACTCCTTTACCTTTATTCGTTTCACACTTTTAGAACATGATCTAAAAAAGCAAGTTAGATTAAAATAATAACTCTAACTTGCTTACCGATAATTCATATGCTGTTTTTGTGATGTCTTCGCCTGTTTCTAGCCTTTTTATATAATCACGACTTTGAAAACGCCCTTTAAGGTTTAATTTGTCGCCTATTTTTAGTATGTGTTCACTATTCCAAACAATAATAGGAATGTACGATGTAGCTTTAATGCGATTTACAGCTATTATAAACTCGGTTATGTTTCTTCCTGTAAGTGTAGTTTTTGAATTAGGTTCTGTGCAAATATAGCCGTCTATTTCTATGTCGTTTTGGCTTACTACTTCTTCATTTTCTCTTATTGCATTTGCTAAGATAAATAAATCAAGTTTATTTTTAACCCCGTCAAATGTACTTCTTGAACGTAGCTGACCTGCTATTTCTACTGTTTGACCTACTTTATATTCGTTTATTAAATTTGATTTTATAACTACGTTTATAAAGTCTGACACGCCACTAAGTCTTTGTATATCTACTACAAAGCGACTGTAGATTATATGTTCTTTAGTATCTCTCTTATTTAAAATAAAGTCGTGTGAATGTACTGGCTCTGTTACTATTTTACCTACTACTTTTGTTATGTTTTTATTGAATTTTTTGTCAAACTTATTTTTATTACTTTGAAGTTGTTCGCTTGAAACTATATTGATTGTATCCATGTATATCTCCTAAATTTTTTTATTTTTTGTTTTTGTAAGTTGCTACTTCCCAAGGGGTTATTAAGTCATTCAATCTTAGGTTCATAACCACCGTACAAGTCATGCCTAACTATAGCGTCATAGTAGTGATTAATAGTGTTGCTTGCGTTGTAAAGACAAGTAAGTATATACGAACGTATGTCTTTTATTTCGCTAGTAGTTTTATTTAGGCAGTGTAAAACATAGTTTATATGCTCCATGTTTAATTTTAACGGCTTACTTTTGACTAGTTCTCTAGGTATTTCTTCGCCACCTATGCGTATATATGGTTTTGTAGAACATACGGTAATCGTCATAAGTTCTACAATATCGTCTACCTTGTCTTTATTGTTAATTTTTGTATTCGTTTTGGGATTATAATACTCTGCACTTAGTGTTTCGTAGCTTATATTTTCTTTGATTATCTTGTTGTATGCGTAATATTCATCAATCCTATCAATCACATCAATCTCTTTGTTTGATTGATGGATAGATTGATTTTTATACGTACTTTGTAATTCTTTACTTTGTTTTTTAGTATTTTGTATATCTTTATTTAGTTGTCTGCCCTTATCGGCTATCCGTTTCACCGTTTGCCGTTTAGGCGATAACGGTGCGGAGGTTAACGGAGTACAGGTTGACGGGCTTTTTGGTTCTGTATTTTGTAGTTCTGATTTTTTATTTTTAGTTTGTTTTGGTTGTACTGTTTCTTGCTTTGGTTGCTTTGGTTGCTTTGGTTGCTTTGGTTGCTTTGGTTGCTTTGGTTGCTTTGGTTGCTTTGGTTGCTTTGGTTGCTTTGGTTGTATTGATTGCATTGATTGCATTGGTTGCATTGGTTGCATTGGTTGCATTGGTTGCATTGGTTGCATTTCTTCTTGTAATATTTCTTCTACTTCTGATAATGTTTTAGGTTTTTCAAAAACCAAATATTCTGTTTTACTAAATCGTCCTCTTTCACTACGTGTTTGATAACGTAGCAAATATCCTGTTTGTTCTAGCACTTTCATAGCAGAAGCTACTGCCTTAACACCTGTTCCAAATGTAACACTTAAACCTGCTTGAGTGTAGTCCTAGTCTTCAGGTAGGCTTAGCATACGTATAAGTAGGATAGTAGCACTATCTGTTAGTCTTGTATCCCTTAGAATGTCGTTTGTAACTACTGTGTAGTTCTTTTCTTTTATAACTCTGAAAGTTGCCATGATTAATTTCTCCTCTTATGATGTGATGAATTTAAAATTGCCCAAAGTTGCCTTTCTGTTTGAGAAAAGTAATACTTGGGCAATTTAAATTTAATTAGCTATAAAAAAGGTATAGCTTTCCTATGATAATGAACTTAATTCAAATAAAATAAATTTAACTTAAAATATTAATGTATCCTGTAGCTATTTCGTGAATGGTTCTTTCAACATCTTTAAAATAGCTCCTACTTTGTAATCTTCCTATTATTTCAACATAATTTCCTACTTCTATTTTGCTAGAAACGTCAAAGCCTACAACTGGAATATAGTAGGACACTTCTGGTAGATAGTCTGGATTTTTATTTACTACTACCATCATATTTGTAACATCTTTTGTGCTGTTAGGCTTGTTTGATTTTTGGCACACAAAACCACGCAAATAAACGAAGTTTTCAAAAGGTGCATTTGGGTTATTTTTGTTATTTGAGTTGGTTTCATTTGAAGTAGTAATAGTAGTTTTTTCTTCACTCTTAAATATTAATGGTTTAATATCATGTACAAAAACAGAAAGTTTGAGTTCACTTGTTTTAAGGGTGTATGTTCTTATTTCTCCCTTAATTTGAACTATTGCACCTAATTTTAAATCTTCTTCTTTAAATTCCTTTAAAGCAATATCTTTTGGAATGCTTATTGGTATATAGTCTAAGTTCCCGCTTAATCGTGGTACAGTTATTATAAATTTATATATCTCTCTATCACTAGAAATAAATGCGTTTAGAGACGTTGTTATAGTGCCTGTTATAGATACTTCTGTTTTACATTCATTCGTTCTCTTAGGCTTTTCGTTTTTTTCTTCCATTAATTGAAATGTCCTCTCTATTGATTAAATTGGTATTTCTGAAGTTTTTAGTATATAAAATTACTGTATTATTAATTTTATTGTACAACAAAAAAAGACTTATTGGCTAAGTCTTTGATTTTTTCTTATGTATTTATTTTTCTTAACATTTCTTCTGTTTCTTCAAAGGAAGCTATAGTTTCTGCATTTGGTATGTGTTCACAATTTTCATGTGCTGACCAGTCTAATTTATTGTTGTTCATTAATTGCCTCAGTTAAAATTTATATTATTATTTTAATACATCTACTATACCTTGTAAAACATAAACAACGCAAGGTATAGCTACTGAATTGTCCACATCTTATATTCTGCACTATCACTACGTGGGTTTTTAAGCCACTTTCTTATTTGGTTCTCTGTTTTCGGTTTACTGTTAGGTTTATTTATTTTTCTATGTTCTTCAAAAACTTTGTTCCAAAAGATTAAGTCTTGTTCTGTTGGTACGTTTATTTCTATATCATCTAACCAGTTGTCTGGGAAACCTTGCAGACGGCTACATTCTAGTGGGGTAAGTCTACGAACTATATTATTTTTTAATGCAAGGTCTGTGGGGTTTTTATGTTGCCCCTTTGTTTGTGTGTTTGCTACAATGCTCTCTTTATAACCTACGCTTGTAGTTTGTGGAGAAAAGGTTTTAATTTCTTTTTTACATACAAGATTTTCACCACCGCAACCTAAGCCACTTTTGCCTGTAGTTATAGTGCCTGCTACTTCACATTGTCTGTAACCTCCGAAACTGTAGTTATCAAAAATAGTTACTTGATTATGTGTCCAAACTGCATGGCGGTCTGCTGTGTTTAAAGTATAGCTTATATCTTCTCTAACACCTAAACCGTTGCCACCATTTTTATCTTTTCTATCTATAATACTTTCTATAAGTTCAGCGTAGCCCGTGAATGTAAATATTATGTTTATGGCTAACGCCACGCACAATATTTTAATCATTGGGTCGCCTAGATTGCTTATAAACTTGATTACAAAGCTTTCTTTTTTATATTCAGAAAGGTAGTTAGAGCCGTGCTTTTCAAGGCTTTTAGATACTTCTTCTTTTTTTAATCCATGTTTTTTCATTTTCTTCTCCTGTTGTATTATTTAGCTAGGGTATATTTCTTTTTATTTTGAAAGTGGTTAAAGCCTAAATATAGGAATAATATTACTAAGTGTATTACTATAAAAATGCCTAGTAAAAAACACCATACAATCGCTGTGTGTACGGTGTTCATGCTCCCTAGCATTATAAAGGCTATCGTTACCCCTATTTTGCTGTATATATTTATAAAGGCTCTATAAATCTTGTTTTTAATGTAAAACTTTTTGAAAAATATAAGTATAGCTTCTGCTATCGTTATATTTTTTTCATCTTTTGTCATTTGCACTCTCCCAACTTCTGTATATTTATGAGTATATATAGCCCTTTAACGCCTCGTAAATATCGCCTTTGGCTAATACGTAGTCTCTCATCTTTTTAAGAGTTTTTATGTGTGTACGTGATATAGTTGCTTGGCTAACGTCAATAACTTCGGATATATTTTTTTGTAACAGTTTTTCATATCCAAACAGACCGTACAAATGCTTAATTATCAATTGTTCTCTATCTGACAATATTTTTAATACTTCAACTAGTATATTTTTTAGTTCACTTTCATTTTCATTTTTAAAATACTTATCAAAATAACTATTTCTTTTATTGTATTCATATAGATTTTTAGAAACAATATCTTTGATGATTAAATATTCTAATTAATCATAGCTTATAGTTTCTACTCTTTGCTTTCTTAATGTTTGTAATAGCCCATTTTTCTATTCTAATTAATCATAGCTTATAGTTTCTACTCTTTGCTTTCTTAATGTTTGTAATAGCCCATTTTTCATTGCTTTAACTGCGTATGTAGCAAATTTAAAGCCTTTTTCTTCTTTAAAATTTGTTGCAGATTTATACAAATAGAATTGACATATTGAAACACGTTCTTCGTATGGTATTGGTAGTGTATTCATCTTTTTAGCTATGTAGTAAGAAAGCCTAAAATTATCTTCTACTAATTTTTCTATATATTTCTTTTCTTCTGTAGTTTCCAATGTTTATTTTCCTTTATGATATTTTACAATCGTTCAAGTAGTTCCCTAAACCTTTCTTCTGTTAAAGAGTAAATATCAAGGGAAGAAAGCCATTCGTTAAATTCTTCATCACTCAGATTTTCTAAGTTTAGTTCTGAAAGGCTATTTAGCCAGTTTGCCCATTGTTCGTCGTTCATGTCTGCTATGTTTATATATGTTTCTTGCTCCGCTTGTATTTCTTCTAAATATTGATTGTGTGATGGTGGTACTACTACTGGTTGTGCTGGTGTGGCTTGCGGACTTGGTTGCTATTGTAGTGGTTGCTGATATAGTGGTTGTAAGCTAGGTGGGATAATTTTATGTTGCTGGTTTAGACTAGACATAAGGTAATTAAACTGTCTTTCGGTTATATCACCTCTATTTAGTAGAGTTGATAATCTAATTCTTTCATTTTGCTGTGAATTATTTGGGTTTATTGAAATTCTTAGTGGTCTATACGTTAAATTTAGAGTTACTGTATTATCAATAGTATCATGGTCTAATATTTTAAAGTTTATTGGTAATGTAACGTTAGGTACTTCATTACCTTCAAGTGTTACTGTGTATATACCGTTTCTTGCTCTTCTAATATTTGATTCGTCAAATACTTCTTGTAAAAGTTCTATGTTTGAAGGTGTTGATTGCCCTGCATGGGACACTACAGACATTGCTGTTACTGTTGTTACTGCTAATACTCCTAGTGATACTGCTTTTTTTATTTTTTTCATTATTAATCTCCTTTAGCGTTTGGTAACGCTTTTTTAAACTTTCTCTTTAAATTTAGTAATAGCTTTGAAAGACTTAAAAAAAGTCTAAGCATATGAGCCAAGGTCATTGAAAGGACTGTTAAGGCAATTTAAAAAAAATTACCTGCTATAAAAAAGTTTTATGTTGTTGGGTAGGTTAATCTATGTGGGTAATCCTTTATTAATCTAAGAAGCTTTTCTTCCCATTAAATAGTTGTATATACTTAACTCTATTATAGCTAGTGGTTCTACCTTTTCTATATACAAGCCTTTAGACTTATTTTCTCTATCAAGTTCGTCTAATATAGGCTTATACTTTTTTTCAAGCAACTCTATTGGAAGTCCTTCACGCCATAAGGCTACACAGCGTACTTTTAGGTCTTCTATTTCGTTTTCATACTCGTTTTTTCTTTTAAATAAGCACCTTTGCCAATAGGAAGTTCTAGCTTGGGTATTTCACAAAGTGCTGACATATGGTTTATGCCACATTTAACGATTAGTTTCTCGGCTTTAGGTTCGTTTTGGGCAAAAAAATGAGCTATTCCTTTAAGGAACAACCCCATGTTAAAGTTATTGTATTGGTATACTTCGCTGTTATTAAAAACATTAATTGCTTCTGCTGTTTTGCCAGTTCTTATATAGTATTTTGCTAAATCTATTTTGTAAATTGGCTGTGCAGTAGCAGCTTTTTTATAATATTCTTCTACTTTTGAAGTGTATAGATTTCCTTTTTTTTCATAAATTTTTGCAAGGTTTAGCAGAGTGTAACCGTCGTACTTATCATATTTTAAACTTTCAATAAATGCTTGTTCTCCTTCTTCTAAGCTGTTTAAATCATAGAAGTAAATAATTCCTACTTGTCTATATATAAATGCTTTGTCTTCGTCGCTCAGGTAGTCTTGTAGAAGTTCTTGGTATGTATCTAAGACTTTTAATTTATTGTTTTCAGTTCGTAGCATTGCGTATCTTTCATCTTGATAGACTTGTTTTGTTGTTTGCATAATGCCTCCATGTTCATTTAATTTTTTTATAAAACATTGAACTTAATAATACTCTTCTTGGTTACAATAATCATCAAAATAGGTGAAATTACAGCCTAAAAAATATTTAACAAAATAAACTTGACCTTTTCCTGTAACTCTAGCTGACTTACTAATAAAAATACTTCCATTTTCATCTTTATAAGGTTTCTGCTCTATTTTCAGAATACCTAGTTCTATTGATTTTTGTGTAGGTGAGTTATAGTCTGCTCCATGTTTCTTTATCAAAAAACCACCTTCACGTAAATATTGGTAAAGTCGGTTAGCTCCTATTTCTATTTTGTATTTTGTTCTAAGGATTTTTGCAAGCTCAGCTATTGATATAGTCGTTTCTGATATAGTTATAGCTTCTGCAAAAGTAACTTTAGGCTCATTTTCTTGTATTGTTTCTTTTAGCTGTCTGTTTTCTTTTACGTTTATTAATAATTCTTCTAGTGCTTCTTCGTAGTTTTTAGGAAGGCTTTTTTCGTATGTTCTTGCATGGGTATTATTCATACGTATTTCTTTTAAGATTTTTTTAACTCCGTGTTTGAATTTTTTTGCTATAGGTTTTCGGCTTTGCATAAGCACTTCGTATAGTCCGTACTCTGTTAAAAACCACATTTGGCGGTTTTGACCTGATACAAGCATTGTTTGCATTAGGTTTTCTTCTTTGTCAATGTTCTGTAGCATCATGCTAACATCGGAGTGTTCAATCCAGTTAGCAACATCTTTAGCTAGAAAAAGAGGGTTTTCAAAGCTACCGTACATTGTGAATGTTTTGCCTAGAATCTGACTTCTGTTTATTATTTCTAACCCGTTCACCTTTCCTCCTTTCTTTTTTTATAATATTATAAATATATTTTTGTTTGTTTATGTTATTATTTAATTTAGTGTGTTATAATGTTTTTGTTAGAGAATAAGCCCCCTCTCAAAATTTTAAAATAAATATTTAAGGGAGGCTTGCATATGTCTAACAAAAATAAAAAACTAAAAATAAAGTGTTAAAATCACTAAGATTTTTACTTCTTAGTGTAATAGTTATACCATCACTTATTACTTTTTTTCAGCACAAACTTGAAAAACTTAGTAATTTAAAAAACACTTTCTAAAAAATAAAATATTTAATCACGGTGGTATACCCGATACATAGAACATTTGAAACTCCTATTATTTTTTACGACAAATTTATTTTATATTATTTTGGTAAAATTTTATCATCTAGTTTGTCGTTGTTATAACTGTCTATACTTGAACCGATTTTAAATCCAATTTATTAAATTTTCTCTAATTTTTTCTAGGTTTAAGTGTATTCTTCCTACTATTAGTTCCATTGTCTTTTCTCCATAATTTTTATATAAGACTTATTCAAATTTCTAAAATCTTACACTGGTTCAAAGTAGTACACGTAAACTTTAGGGTTGTTATCCCATTCAAACTGACTGTTTTCATAAATGTTGTTCCACTCAGCTTTAAAAGGTTTTATGGTAGTTGTTGCTTTCTTTAAAAACCACTTATCTAGTTCTAGTGGATTAATGTTTTTAATCTCTTCGTACATCTCAAATCCACTCGCTAAAATATCTAAATTGTTGATATTGTGTAGGTCTTTAATTAAGACATCGGTTATTCTTATTGACACATTAGATTTTGTACCTGTTTCAGCTTCTAATATACTAACTATATCATCTACTTTATAAGCTGTTTGAGTTAGTTCTACTGGTATACGTATTTGCAGTTTATAGCCTTTTGCTATTTGTTCTATTTCATTTTTTTTAAATTCTATTACTTTCATGAATTTTTACTTCCTTTCGTATTTTAATTTATCAGCAATTGTAAATATCGGTGATATACAGCTATTAGCTAAGGTTAATTATTTATTTAAAACAGATTATTAAGATAAATAATGCTATAATTGTTAATATTGACATATGACCTCCTAATTTCATATCCAATTTAGAATATATATTATTTTCCAATCAAAAAACCGTCTACAAACGAATTTGTAAACGGCTTATTTTAGGAACACGCTCTTTTTTATTATTTTATTTTTTAGTTAGTGGGTCATTATCTGGACATTGTTTCGTTTTTACGATAGGTTATTTTACTAAAAGATAGTTGCTAGTCTTAGCTTAGATACTTCTATTTACTTCGATTTTCAAATCTTACTGGTACTTACTTCACGTTCTTAATTAATTTTAAAAATTAAAAATTAATGATTTAAAATTATAATCTTGAATTTTTTTAGTTTGTTCAGATAAATTTTTGATATGCTTATCCCAATTTTCAATTGGATCACTATCATCTATGAGGTTTACTTTAAAGATAGCATCCCACATTAAGTTAACTGCTTCCTCTGGGCTTTTAGTATTTGGAAATACTTTTACAGCCCATTCTTTACACGGAAGAGCAACTATGTTCCACTGAATGTCATAACTTATCATTCTTTCTAAAATCGGTTTAGTTATTTTTGAAGTAACTGCAACGTCTTTAGATATTTTGTTTGGGTCAATATCTTTGAGATTTTCGGGGTCATTAGAAATGACTGTTATTATCTGATAATCTTCTTAAACAATCTTATTGATATACTCAGTAGACCATTTTTCTTCTATACCTAAAATATCAATATCTCCATATAAATAACGTTGTCTATTGATTTTTTCATCAAACCACTGAATAATAACATCTTTAGCCCCTTTTTTCCAAGCCAATTCAGCAATTGTTCTAGCAAAATTAGCATTATCAACGCCTGAACGTATAAATAACTTTTGATTTTTCTGGATATTAACCCCTTTTTCAACAGCTAAAACTGCATATTTCTCTATTTTTCCAAATGACTTCAGCCACCTCTCTTATAGTAATATTTTAATTTAAAAAAAAGGAACTCCTACATCTTCAGGGAGATTATCTCCAAATGGAACTATTTGCACTAACATTAATATCGCTAACATTTTTTATTCCTCCTAAAAAAATTTTTATTGTTCCACACAGATTTTGAATATATGTATTTTCAATTGTCAAAATCTAACTTATTGTAGCATATTTTAGTGATGACTACAAGTATTTCATCAGGTTAAGCATGTATTAAATTTGTAGTTTTGTAAACGATATATTGTAGATAATATCTTGCTTTCAGAATATTTTATATGTAATTCTAATAATTTTACTATAAATTTTCATTTTATAAAATTTATTCTGACTGATATATTTCGATATGTAACTATACATATCGAAATTGAACCTAACATACTTATTAAATTTGATAAACTTAATAATAAATGGTATACTAAAAAAAAGTCTAATTTAGAAATACATAAAATACGTACCAAAAGAAGTTTGGTGTCTTTAGACAATTTTGCGTATCAAAATTACTGAAATCGGAAAATAAAAACAAAAAAATTTTTATTAATTTAAACAAATGGAGGTGTATAAAGTTTAATGCTACAAAATTTCTTAAAAAGAATTAGAAAATATAAAAAAGATGTGATAATTGCTATTATATTTACTACTACTGGTGTTGTTTTAGAATCTATTATTCCATATCTTATGTCTATTATAATAGATAGAGGTATAGCAGTAGAAAACATGAATGTAATTTTAGGTACAGGTGGTCTACTTGTTTTGGCTACTCTTACCTCTCTTACGTTTGGTATTATTGCTTCAAAATTTTTGGCTAGGTCTTCAGCTGGTTTTGCAAACAATATAAGGGAAGATTTGTACAACCATATAAGTTATTTCTCTTTTCAAAATATAGATAAATTTAATACGTCTAGCCTTATAACTAGGCTTACAACAGATATTTCTAGTCTTCAACAAGTTTTCGGTTTGGCTGTTCGTGTAAGTTCTAGAAGTCCATTTCTTATGCTTTTTTCATTGTTTATGGCGTTTGCAATAAATGCAAGACTTGCTCTTGTTTTTGTATTTGTTTTGCCAATTTTAGGGTTAATAATATTTTTTATTATAAAAAAAGCTTTCCCACTCTTTAAAATAGCTTTAAAAACATATGATGACTTAAATAATGTAGTATCGGAAAATTTAAAAGGGATACGGGTTGTAAAATCTTTCGTTCGTGAAGATTTTGAAGTACAAAAATTCAAAAAAGTTTCATCAAATATATACGATACTTTTTCAGGTGCAGAAAAAGTTGTAGCGTTTTTTCAACCAGCGACCCAGCTTGCTATATATATTTGTATGGTTCTTATTGCATGGTTTGGTGCAAGGCTAATAATTGTAGAAGACCTTACAGTTGGAGAGCTAATGGGTTTTATTTTATATATAAACCAAATTTTGTTTTCTCTTGTAATGATTAGTATGCTCTTTATAAATCTTGCAATGAGTCGTGCATCTGGAGAGCGTATAGCAGAAGTATTAGATGAAAAAATTGTATTAAAAAATCCAGACAATCCTGTTATAGAAATAGAAAACTACGATATAGAATTTAAAAATGTTTTTTTTGGATATTCTGAAAACAAATTTGTATTAGAAAATATAAACTTAAATATAAAATCTGGTAGTACAATTGGTATTCTTGGAGGTACTGGCAGTTCTAAAACAAGTTTAGTACAACTAATACCAAGACTTTACGATGTTTCTTTGGGCAGTGTAGCCTTAGGTGGAATAGATGTAAAAGATTTAGATATGGGAAAATTACGAGAAAATTGCGTTATAGTTCTTCAAAAAAATACTTTGTTTGCAGGTACAATTATAGAAAATTTAAAATGGGGAGATTTAAACGCTACAAAAGAAGATATGGAAAACGCCTGTAAAATAGCAAAAGCCCACGATTTTATAATGTCTATGCCAAATGGATACGACACATTAATAGACCAAGGTGGTGCCAATTTGTCTGGTGGACAAAGACAAAGAATTTGTATTGCTCGTGCAATACTCAAAAATCCTAAAATAATTATTTTCGATGATTCTACAAGTGCAGTAGATACTACAACAGAAAGAGAAATATTAAAAGGATTAAAAGAAAATTTAGTTAATACTACAAAGATTATTATTTCCCAACGTATATCTTCTGTTAAGGAACTAGATACTATAATACTACTAAACGATAGAAAAATAATAGGTATGGGGACTCACGATACTCTACTAGAAACAAATGAAATATATAGAGAAATAGAAAAATCTCAAACAAGGGAGGACATATAGATGATACGTGGTGGTTTTGGTTCTAAGTTGAATGGCGAAATGAAAGTAACGAAAAATTCTAAATCTACTGTAAAAAGAATACTTGGCTATATAATGTCCTCCTATGGTTCTAAATTTGTATTTGTTTTAATTTTAATTCTTATAAGCTCGCTTGCTGCAGTTGTAGCAGCAATGTTTTTGGAAATTCTGATAGAAAATTATATATTGCCACTTGTAGGTATACCCAACCCAAATTTTGGACCACTTATTACATCGCTTTCTATACTTGCTTCCATATTTTTTATAGGTTCTTTAAGTAATTTACTTTTCAATAGAATTATGATAACTATTTCACAAGGTGTTCAAAAACAAATAAGAGACGAGCTTTTTACACATATGCAAAAATTAAAAATAAAATATTTCGACCAAAATCCACATGGAGACCTTATGAGTAGATTTAGCAATGATGTAGACGCTCTTAGGAATCTTTTGGGTCAGAGTATACCAATTGTTTTCTCAACTTTATTATCTTTAGTTCTTACTTTTTCTGCAATGATTTATATGAGCTTTTTTCTCACTGTTGTTGTTATAGTTATGGTTACAATTAATTTGTTTTTTACTGTAAAACTTGGTAAAAATAGTGCGAAATATTTTACACAACAACAAATAACTATAGGAAAGCTAAATTCACATATAGAAGAAATAATTGGAAATCAAAAGGTTGTAAAAGTTTTTAACCATGAAAAAGAGAGTATAGAAAAGTTTAACATACTAAACGAAGAATTTAGAATAGCTTCTACAGAAGCAAATAAATATTCAAATATGTTTATGCCACTTATAGTAAACATGGGATTTTTACAATACGTTGTTATAGCTATAGTTGGAGGTTTTTTAGCTATTAATGGAATTACTTCCCTTACGATTGGTGCTATTGCAGCATTTTTACAGCTTAGTCGTGCTTTTACTATGCCGCTTGGCAACTTGTCTTTTCAAATAAACAGTATAATAATGGCTGTTGCAGGTGCAACACGTATATTTGAAGTAATGGACGAAAAAATAGAAGAAGACAATGGAATTGTAACTTTTACAAATAAAGATGGTAAATTATTTTGGTCGGATGGAGAAAGCTTAACAGAAGCAAAGGGACAAATAGAATTAAAAAATGTAAATTTTGGATACGATGATAATAAAACAATACTTTTTGATATAGAGATAACTGCAACTCCGGGTAATAAAGTAGCTATAGTAGGTGCAACTGGAGCAGGTAAAACAACAATAACGAATTTAATAAATAGGTTTTACGATATACAAAAAGGTAGTATACTATACGATGGTATAGACATTACAAATATAAAAAAATCTGCTTTAAGACAATCTTTAGGTATAGTTTTGCAAGATACTTTTCTTTTTACAGATACGATAAGAGAAAATATAAGATACGGAAATCTAAATGCAACAGATGATGAAGTAGTATCGGCAGCAAAACTTGCAAATGCACACGATTTTATAGAGCTTTTGCCAAATGGTTACGATACAATACTTACATCTGCAGGTGCAGAGCTAAGTATTGGTCAAAGACAACTTTTAAGTATTGCAAGAGCAGCAGCTGGTAGCCCAGCTGTTATGATTTTGGACGAAGCAACAAGTAGCATAGATACAAGGACAGAACTGATTGTACAAAAAGGTATGGATTCTCTTATGCATGGTAATACAGTTTTTGTTATTGCTCATAGACTAAGTACAATAAAAAATGCCGATGTAATAGTAGTAATGGACTTGGGTAGGGTAATAGAAAAAGGTAACCATAGGGAACTAATGAACAAAAGAGGTAGGTACTACGATATGTATGTCGGTGGATTGCTTGAAGCTGTAGAATAAATTCAAATGATGAATATGGAGGAATAATGAGCGACACATAGTATGGCAAGTTTTGTTTTAGATAAGCACAAGGATAATATTTTATCATATCCAAAAAATCCATACGGCAAAGGAGAGGATTTAATATTGCAATACTAATGAAAAATGGATTGCAATATTCCAATTCAATGAACGTAATCTATCAAAAGTAGCACCTATGTTATATATAGATTATTCTGAAGATTATGGCTTTGTGATAAGAATTTTTGAACATGGAAAACAACCATTTCATTTATCAATTGACTATAACTTACATTATAATATATGTGAAGATGTGGAGATGGATATATACGGCGAAGATACTTGGTACAGTTTAGATTTGGTAGAAAGATTAGAAAAGGTACAAGCAGAATATGGTGAAATAATATTCAAAAAAGAAATTAATCGCTTAAATGATATATTTTCTAAAAAGTTTTACGAAAGATTAGACGATTTTAAAATTTTTGATATAAATAATGAAGATATAGAAAATATGAAAAAAATTTTAACAGTAGAGAATTTTTGTAGTACCTCTAAAGTTTACCCTCAAACTTTGTTTAATGAGTTTTTGAAAATTTTGGGTATTTATAATCTTGAATTTTTTAATTCTAAGTATATAGACCGTAATACTGACAGATTTGAAGTTTTGAATTGAGGTGTTAAACTTTGAAGATTTGAAGAATTGTGATTTCACAAAAGTGATTTATAATTGGGATTGCTATTAAAGAAAATGATTTTGATATAAAAATAACCGTGAATAATAAAATATATCGGTTATTTTTATATTTATAGTTAAACTTTTTATTTACATAAAATCTTGCTTAAATTGCTTACAACCATTATAATTATAGTATAAAATATATGTTACTATAAGGAGAAAGCTATAAATTTTGAACGAAGAAGATAAAGAAATATCAGAAGAAATACTAGAAAAAATAGTAGAAAAAATAGTAGAAGAAATACATCAAAAAACACAAATACCTTGCATAAACTTAAAGCTAATACCAGATAGCTCAAAACCACTATCTGTTTACCATATTAAAATAGGTGGTGTTCCATATATGCCAAAAGATTACCCATACCCTACAAATTGCGACGGTAAACCTTTGGTGCTTTTAGCACAGTTAAATTTTTCTACATTACCAAAATTAGAAAACTATCCACAAGATGGGATTTTACAATTTTATATTTTTAATAATGATTCTTACGGTTTAGACTGGGATGCCTACGACAATCAAGACAATTTTAGAGTTGTATACCATAAAGAAATTTTACCAGAAGCTGAACTTAAAACAGATATACCTGCTATAGAACATAATGAATATAGCTATCTTGAAGAATATTCATTACCTTTTGAATATGACCAAGAATTTGAGCTTGTGGGAGAATTGGCTATAGATGTTATTAATACTCATAGTGAATATTATTACAACTATGAAAAGTTTGAAAGTTTAGTTAAACAAATATCTGAAAAATATATTGGTAAAAAAGTATTATTTAATGATATACATGATAAAATATTTGATAAATTTGGAGCTAAATATGATTTTCAAATAGGTGGCTACCCAGATTATACACAAGGTGAGCCTAGAGATGGTCAGAATGGAAAATATGATAGATATATACACTACTTTTAAAATTGGATAGTGAAACAAGTCGTACCCATGGAAAACAAAAAAACTATAAAACATATATTATGTGGGGAGATACTGGTGTTGCAAACTTTTTTATAAACTTAGAAGATTTGAAAAAGCTAGATTTCTCAAAGGTTATGTATTATTGGGATTGTTGCTAAAGTATAGTTTTTCAGCAAAATATGTGTTATAATCTAAAAGTAGTATGGATGTAGGCGGTTAGTAACACCCTCAATTAAGAGAGGGGGTGTTGCATATGATGATTTTAATTCATGATTTAGTAATAATTGTTTTTTTATTACTTGTAATAATCTTAAAATTGATTTCTGATTTAAAAAAATAACCGCCTGCGGTGAGATGTAGCGATTATTTATAAATAAAAACTAAGAGTTACTAACCGTCATACAGTTATGCTTAATATGTGGGAGTTCACAGCTCTCACATATTTTTAGTATATAAAGATTATAATATTTTTAGTCTACAATTGCAAGAGATTTTATTTGTTTTGGACTATTTTATTTTTTACTTTCAATATCAAAATTTTCTATTATCTTTTTTCTTATATCAGAAATCTCCGAATTATTAGACCAATCTAAAATCTCCTCTTCAGATAATATATGATTAGTATTTAAAAAGGCATTTTGCATGAATTTATTTAAAAAAATATTAGTTTTAAAATTTCTTGGAGCATTGCTCAATACTAAAGAATCTCTAAAATATTTTGCATTTTTAAAGAAAGGTTTATTATCTACTTTAAACCCAAATTGTCGTAGATACATAATACAAAAAGTAGCTATCGTTCTTGTATTACCTTCACGAAAAGGGTGTATTTGCCATATTCCAGATATAAATTTGGTTGTTTCTTTTACTATTTCAAATTTATTAAGTCCTGTATAACTTTTTTCTTTTTCTGTATCAAAATCATATTCAAGAGTGTTTTTGATAGAAGCAAAATTTACATATTCAACAGAAGTATTATTTAAAACATCTTCTTCTTTCAAAAGATTTGTTTTTCTAAATTCTCCAACTGGATACTTAAAATCTTCTATACCTTGAAATATTATATTATGGTATTCTTTTAAAGTTGAAGGACTTAATCTAAACGTACCATTTGTAAGTATTTCAGTTATTCTAGCAGCTGATATATCAGCTTCGGATTGCCTATTTTTAGTTTTATTACTACTATGATAGTTTTTTAGCTCTTTTACAACTTCTTCAAAACTTAATTTTCCATTATAATTTTTTTCTGCGAGTTCTAATGCATAGCTGGAGGGTTTTAAACTATCAGCCGCTTGTAAGCCAAATCCTATTTCCCAATTTTCTTTTTCTGCATATTTTTTATCTTCTATTTCAATATAAGGGATATCTTCCCCAAAATCTTCGCCATACGGTTTAAACATTGTTTCCTCCAAACATATACACATTTCGTTAGTAGGAACATATCTCTCTAGTCTAATGTAAGTATTTCACAAAAAAATATTCTGAAAATTCTTTAGTTTTATTTTTTATTTATAACTTGCTCTATTACCACCAATAAGTTTAGGTCTGGAAGTTAAACAAGATACATGGGCTTTTCCAACAGATTTAATTTTTGTCTTAAATGGTACTTGAACAAACTTCACGTGCATACCAACGGAAGTATCTCCAATATCTATACCTATATCAGTTATAACTTTTTCTATCATTACAGGATTGGTCATTTTTTTATAAGCTAATTCACAACAAGCACCACCTGCTTTTAATGTTGATAAAACATTAACTTCTTCAAAATTGTATTTTTGGTATGCTTCAAATTCAATAGCTATAGCACGGTTAATATGTTCACATCCTTGAACTGCTAAAAATATTCTATTTTGTCTAGTTAAAGTAAGAGCAGTATCTATAATAATTTCTGCCATTTCTAAATTAGGGGCAGTACCTATATCAAAACCAGCAACTCTACTGCATCCAAGTATTAATATCTGCTCTTTTTGGGGTTTACAATGGTCTATTGCTTCATTAAATAAAGTTTCTGTTTGATATTTTATTTCTCCAAAATCGATTAAATTATTCATGATTTTAGTCTCCTATTTTTATAATATTGTATCATATTTTAGAAAAATTAAAAAACCTTAAATGACGTGAATATATTTTTTTAAAGTTGAATAAAGATACATAAAAAATTTACCCCATTCAATCTAATGTAGTAATTACAATAATTTGAATAGGGTAGTTCTAAATTATTTTTAAAATCGTTTTTAATGGACATATCTATTTTTTATTTTATTAGATGTGTATATTATATTAAAATAATGTTAATTATAAATACTACAATATATTTTAAATAAATTTCTATATTAATTCCATGTGTTTAAAATAGTATCAGTAACAGGTAAAGCATAATTACCACTAGGACTAACTGTTATAGAAACTCCTAAAGGTACTGAAACACTAGGAGAAGAAAGCCATGAAGTTGAATTTTGGTGTAAATATGTTGCAAAATGATTAATATTTTGAGGTCGTTGAGATGGAGTTTGTAGGGCTCCTTGATACATTAAACCTCCTCTAGCCCCCCAATGTATACGTCCATTTAAAATTTGATTTGGGAACATTTGGCTTGGTAATGTATTATTTGGCATATTAATTCTAATAGCGTGTCCTACTATATTCGGATCTTCATTAGGCATATTATTCATCAATGTGCTTTCTGTACGAAGATAATCTTGTCGGACAGGTCCTCCAGTGCCAGGTGCTATAAATCTTACAATATCTGTTTCATATGCAAAATATCTATCCCATACATGAGGTATTACAACTGTATTTGAACTTCTTGTAATTCCAAAAAAATCAGTACCTCTAAAAGATGGCATCCCACTCCAAAAAAATTCTGATATAACAGCAAATTGAGAAAGAATACCTTGAACTCCAAAAAGATTTGTATTTATTTGTATCGTTCCACCACCAACATTTTGTGTTAAAAAAGGCTGTATAGGGCTGTATATGACATTTCCATTTTCATCAACAATAGAAATATTCCTAGCTATTTCATCAATATCAGGTCTATTAATAATATTGTTACTTCTACCTCTAAACCAAGAATCTTGTTCTGGTATAAGTTGAGAAACACCATCCACTATTACTTCTCTATAATAAGAAGATGAAGATATTACAAAATCAGCATTTGCTATTAATTCTAATGAAGAATCAGACATACTATTAATAAATTCTTGAGAAACACCTGACTGTAAAAGCCTTTCTTTGGCAATTTCAGTATATGGTAAATTACTATTTCTATTTTCAAAGTTAATTATAGTTTGATTTGAACTAATGTAAAAATCATTGTCCGTACTCAAAATATTTTCATTTGCATAAATATTATTTATAGACATATTAACTACAACAAAACTTGATAATATATAAAGAGTAAAATTTTTAAAATATCGTTTAATCATATTTTTAAATCTCCTTTTTTATTTATTAGATATGTCCATTAACAATAATTCTAAAAAAATAATTAGGATGTTGTTTTCTTATTTAAATTTAACTCTTTTCTTGGTTGTTAGTATATTCCTATTGATAAAACCTAATATATATGTTATTATGTATTAAGTTTTATAAGGATTGTGTCTAAAAAAGTTTTTTAGAAGAATTCGGTTTTAGACACTTCTTATATTTCTGTTTTTAATTAAATTCCGTCATTTCATTGTAGTCTCCCTATTAAAGTAAATTTTTAGGAATACATACTTTATTACAGGTGAACATAAATCTATCGTTTTTATGAGTTCTCTACTCAACTTGCTTTTAATTTGTGGATTAAATTTTTATATTCACGGTAATTAGATTTAATTTACTTATATACACATTATATACACATATAATTTTTATATTTATGGGGGTATACACCCAATCAAAAAGTTAATTACTATGGAAAAAAGAAAAAAAGAAAAAAAGAAAAAAAGAAAAAAAGAAAAAAATCATACTGATAAAATTATCGCAAATACATATATTCATTCAGAATATATCATAAAATAATTTTATCAGATTTTGTTTATTGTGTCAAGTATTTATTTAAAAAAATTGTATAATGCCATTAAATCCTACTTTATCTACAGATTAAATTTTAATTAGAGTTTCATTGTCTAAAAAGAAGAAAACTTTTGAGCCGTAATGAAACATATTTACATAATGAACTTTATCCATACAAAACAAAAAATGGTTTTGTTAAACGTCATATTCCTTGCAATAAAAATATAAAAATTTTTGAAAAGTGAATTAGAATTTTGCAAAAGTGATATTTGATTTTTTTAATCATTTTGCACAAAAACTATAAAATTTCATTTGACACAATACATCTTTAATTGTTATAATGTTTAGTTAGATATAAGCAATTTTTAAGTCTACACGTTTTTAAATTGCTTAAAAGAAATTTTTAATATTTTGGTCTATTTAATATAGGAGATAAAATGACAGCATATTTAGTTTTAGAAAATGGTATGATTTTTGAGGGCAAGTCATTCGGTGCTTCGTTCGATATTATCGGTGAAGTTGTTTTTGCAACTGCAATGACTGGCTATTTAGAAACTTTAACAGACCCATCTTATTATGGTCAAATTATTGTTCAAACATTTCCGCTTATCGGAAATTATGGTGTTATTTCTGAAGATTTTGAATATAAAAATATTGCACCAAAAGCATATATCGTAAGATATCCGTGTCAAGACCCCTCCAATTTTAGAAGCGAAGGAGACCTTGACACTTTTTTACGTAAACAAAACATAGTTGGCTTACACGGAATAGATACACGACAACTAACAAAAGTTATACGTGAAAATGGTGTAATGAATGGTATTATAACAACAAAAAATCCAGCAGAAGTAGATTTGAAACCTGTAAAAGAATATACAATAATAAATGCACTTTCTGCTGTTTCTAAAAATGAAAAAATAATAGATGGAAATGGTAAAAGAACTGTAGCTCTAATGGATTTTGGAGCAAAAAAGAGTATAGTAGATAACTTGGTTAGTCGTGATTGTACTGTGCATACTTTCCCGTATAATGCTACAGCAGAAGATATTTTATCTATAAACCCTATGGGAGTTATGCTCTCAAACGGACCGGGAGACCCATCTGCAAAAGAAAATGATTCTATAATAGAAACATTACAAAAATTAATGAGTTTAGGTATACCTATATTTGGAATTTGTCTTGGTCATCAACTTCTTGCTCTTGCAAATGGATATAAAACAGAAAAATTGAAGTTTGGACATAGAGGTTCTAATCAGCCAGTAAAAGATTTATCTACAGGTCGTGTATATATAACAAGTCAAAACCATGGATATGCTGTTGTAAATGGTGGTAATTCTTTTATAAATGTAAATGATAAAACTTGTGAAGGTATAGATTATGGGCTTTCATTTTCAGTGCAGTTTCATCCAGAGGCACATGGAGGTCCACTAGATACATCTTTTTTATTTGACCGTTTTATGGAAAGGGTAGATAAATATGCCATTAGATAAAAATATAAAAAAAGTTATGGTTATAGGTTCTGGACCTATTGTAATAGGACAAGCAGCAGAGTTTGACTACGCAGGTACTCAAGCTTGTCGTGTACTGCGTGAAGACAATATAGAAATTGTGCTAGTAAACTCCAACCCAGCAACAATAATGACTGATAGTAATATAGCAGAAAAAATATATATAGAGCCATTAACAGTAGATACAATAAAAAGAATAATAGAAAAAGAACGCCCCGATGGTATTTTATCTGGTCTTGGTGGTCAAACTGGGCTAACACTTAGTATGAAACTTGCAAGAAGCGGATTTTTAAAAGAAATGAACGTAAAACTACTAGGTTCTTCTCCTGAAACTATAGATAAAGCAGAAGACAGACAACTTTTTAAAGAAACAATGCAAATTATTGGTCAACCAGTTATACCATCTGCTATTGCAAACGATTTAGATACTTGTATAAATGCAGCTCGTAACCTTGGTTATCCTGTTGTAGTTCGTCCTGCTTTTACACTAGGTGGTACTGGTGGTGGTATAGCAGATACAGAAGAAGAGCTTATAAAAATAGCAAGTGCAGGGCTTATGTTATCTCCTATTTCTCAAGTTTTAATAGAAAAATCTATAAAAGGTTGGAAAGAAATAGAGTTTGAAGTAATGAGGGACAAAGTAGGAAATGTTTTAACAATATGTCCTATGGAAAATTTTGACCCTGTTGGAGTACACACAGGTGATAGTATTGTTATTGCACCTACAATTACACTCGCAGATAAAGAGTACCAAATGTTACGTACTGCATCACTAGATATTGTATCTAGCCTTGGTGTAGAAGGTGGTTGTAATGTACAGCTAGCTTTAAATCCACATAGTTTTGAATATGCTGTAATAGAGGTAAATCCTAGAGTCTCTAGGTCTTCTGCACTTGCAAGCAAAGCAACGGGGTATCCGATTGCAAAAGTTGCAACAAAAATAGCAATAGGCTACACACTCGACGAAATATTAAATGCTGTAACAGGTACAACATATGCAGCTTTTGAACCAACTTTAGATTATGTTGCTGTAAAATTACCAAAATGGCCATTCGACAAATTTGTATATGCAAATAAATCTTTAGGTACTCAAATGAAAGCAACAGGCGAAGTAATGTCTATTGCAGCTACTTTTGAAGAAGCTATATTAAAAGCTGTAAGAGGCGCAGAATTAGGGCTTACAGATTTAAACTTACCAAGATTACAAAATAAATCTGATGAAAAAATAAAGCAGAGCCTATCAGAAGAGGTTACAGACCAGAGATTATTTGTTGTTTATGAAGCAATAAAGCGTGGTTTCTCTATAGATGAAATACACAATATTACTAAAATAGACAGATGGTTTTTAAATGGGCTTTTGAATATTTTCAAAAATCCAGATAAATATTTAAACAATTCTAATTTAGTTTACAAAATGGTGGACACTTGTGGTGGAGAGTTCGAAGCAAAGACTCCTTACTTCTATTCTATACAAAAAGGAGTAGAAAACGAAGCACTTCCATTTATAGAAAAATCTAATAAAAAACGTGTAATAGTTCTAGGTTCTGGGCCAATTAGAATAGGGCAAGGTATAGAGTTCGATTATGCTTGTGTTCATTGTGTATGGACTCTTAAAGAAATGGGATATGAAGTAATAGTTATAAACAATAACCCAGAAACTGTTTCTACAGATTTTGACACGGCAGATAGGCTATATTTCGAGCCTTTATTTATAGATGATGTAATGAATATTATAAATATAGAAAAACCATTCGGTGTAATAGTCTCTTTTGGTGGTGGTACAGCAATAAAACTGACAAAGGAACTTGCAAAACGTGGTGTTAATATTTTGGGAACTAGTGCAGAGGGAGTAGATATTTGCGAAGACCGTGATAGATTCGACAATTTACTAGAAAAACTAAATATAAAACGTCCAAAAGGTTTTGGTATTTTTACAATAGAAAAAGCATTAGAAGTAGCTGAAACTCTAGGATACCCTGTTGTTATGCGTCCATCGTATGTGCTTGGTGGACAAAATATGATAATAGCTCATTCTAAAGAAGACATAGAAGAATATATGGCTATTATACTGCAAAATAAACAAGAAAATCCTATACTGATAGACAAATATTTAAAAGGTTTAGAAATAGAGGTAGACGCAATTTGTGATGGAGAAGATGTACTAATACCAGGTATTATGGAGCATATAGAAAGCTCGGGGGTACATTCTGGAGATAGTATTTCTGTATACCCAGCAAAAAATATAAATGAAGATTTAGCAAATAAATTATTTGAAATTACAAAAAATATTTGTTTAGCATTAAATGTACATGGGCTTATAAATATACAATATGTTCTATACAATGGGGAAGCATTTGTAATAGAAGTAAACCCAAGAGCTTCTCGTACCGTACCGTATCTTAGCAAAGTTACAGGGGTACCTATGTGCGAACTTGCAACAAAAACAAGTATGGGTGAAAAATTAAAAAATCTTGGTTACGGAACAGGTATAGCACCTATACCAAATCATTTTACTGTAAAAGTACCTGTATTCTCTTTTCAAAAACTTACCGATTTAGATACTCATTTAGGTCCAGAAATGAAATCTACAGGTGAAGTTTTAGGAATTGGTCGTGATTTGGAAGAAGCACTTTATAAAGGTTTAGTTTCAGCAGGATTTAACATGAAAAAAGATGGCGGAGTAATTTTAACAGTACGGGACAAAGACAAAGAATCTATGTTACCGGTTATTAAAAAATTTGTGAAAATGAATTTCAAATTATATGCAACAAAAGGTACTGCAAGTTTTTTATTTAAAAATAATATAGATGTAGAAGTAATAGAAAAGATATACCAAAACAAAGATAACAATATTTCTACTTTGCTAGAAACAGGCAAAATAAGTTATATATTATCTACATCGGATGATGGAAGAAATCCTGCATTAGATAGTGCAAAAATACGTAGAAAAGCAAGTATGCTAGGTGTAACCTGCCTTACTTCTGTAGATACTGCAAATGCACTTGCAGATAGTTTAATGAGTGGATATAATGAATTGAATACAGAAATAGTTGATACTACAAAGTTAAAAACTGCTTTTACTAATTAATAGACAGTAACTGTATCAATATTACCTAAATAAAAAAAGAAAAAAGGACTACTTAGTTTTCTAAGTAGCCCTTTCTATTTTATCTTAATTATCTTACATATTTCTTGTCAATTGGCTGTACATCATTTGTGCAAGACCTACACCACCAGAGTTTGCAAGATTTTTCGCTGTTTCTTCATCTAACATATCTTGCCATATACGCTCGGCATTACTTTTTTCAAACATACCAGTAGCTTCTGGTATAGTTCTTCTCATAGCTTTAAACATTTCGTTTAAAAAATAAGTTTCCATTTCGATAGCAGCTTTTTTTATGTCCGATGTATCTCTTTGTGGAATATCATTTTTTAAATCTTCTATATTATTAAGTATTTCGGAAAAATCTACATTTGAAGTATTAGAACTTGATATATTTCGTTCTATATTTTCCATTCTATGCAATGCATTATTTTGCAAAAACATATTTGCATTATTCATATTATTAATATTCATTATGCACTTTCCTTTTCAAAATTACCTTCTCAATTGACTAACTTGTTGCAACATCTCGTCTGACGTTTGTATTACACGGCTGTTTAGTTCAAAAGCTCTTTGGGAAACTATTAATCCTACCATTTCCTCGGCTATATTTACATTAGAACGCTCTAAATGCCCTTGTATTATTTGGCTTCTCTGAGCTACGTCTCCCGCTGTCTCAAGTATTGGTGTTCCACTTGCTGCTGTTTCTAAAAACAGATTTCCAGCTGCTGCCTCTAGCCCTTGTCTATTAGAAAATTGTGCAATACCAAGTTGTACACCAATGTCTACTGGTTCTCCATTGCTATTTCTAGCAGAAAAGTTTCCAAATTGCGTTATAGTTAAATGTTGTAAATCTAAATTTGAATCAAATGTTATTTGCTGTCCATTGTTGTCCAGTACAAAATATCCTTGTTGCGTTACAAGTGCTAATTCTCCACCACCAATAGGGCTAAGGTTAAAAGAACCATCACGAGTAAAAGCATGATTTCCAAAACCTGTATCTACAGTAAAAAAGCCTGTACCTTGTATTGCAAAATCTACATTTCTTCCTGTTGGTTCTAATGTACCAATAGAAAAACTACGTGTAGATGCAACAGCACGTACACCATGTCCAACTTGTAAATTTGCTGGGTTATTACCTACTACAGCAGGGTTTTGCCCTGCACCTTGCATTGTTTGATAAAGAAGTGATTGAAATTCTAAACGCTCACGTTTAAAACCAGTAGTATTAACATTTGATATATTGTTAGCTATAGTATCTGTAGCCATTTGCTGAGCACCCATTCCACTTGCACCAGTCCAAAGAGAACGCATCATAATAATTTACCTCCACTATGTAAAATTATTTAGTTTTATATCGATTTATTTTTTAATTTAATTAATTATTGCACCAAAAGGCATAATTGCAAGTTTTGCCAACTTAAAATGTTGTCTTCCAAAAGGAATACCTATAATTGTTATACAAAGCAAAATACCAGAAATAAGCTCTGAAACAACTATAGTAAAGCCACCAAAAACAAGCCAAATAATATTGGCTATCGGATGTTTTTCAAAATTTGTAACTACATTGCTACCAAAAGGAACTAACGATAAAGCAGCAAATTTAAAGCATTGTAGCCCAAAAGGTATGCCTACTACAGTGATACACCAAAACAAACCTAAAAGAAGCCAACCAACTGCACTAAAAAAGCCACCAAATATTAGCCAAATAATATTTCCTATTAACTTCATTATAATACCTATTTTCTACTATTAACAACTTTACCTTAATATAAAGATGCTATCTTCTAGCTATCTCGTTTACTGCTTGCCCCAATGTTTGGTCTGCAATACCTACCATTCTTTGGTTTAATTCGTAAGCTCTAGAAATATTTATCATTTGTACCATTTCACGAACAACGTTTACATTTGACCTTTCCAGATATCCTTGTTCTACGCTTCCAGTAAAAGGAATTATTTCAGCGTTATTTTGAGCAAAAAGGTTATAACCATGTTGGCGTAGTAATGATGGGTCTTCAAAATTCACAATACCAAGTGTAGTTAAAATATCTCCATTTACTCGTATTACACCATTTGCTTCTATTACAATTTCTCCATCTGGTAAAAGTATAGGTGTCCCATCTGTATTTAAAATTCTATCACCATTAAAATTTATTAAATGCCTATCTGTGTTAACTGTAAAAGCACCATTTCTTGTAAACATTTGCACAGCTTCGCCAGATGGAAGAATTGTTTCCACAGAAAAAAAACCATCTCCAGAAAGTGCAACATCTAAATCGCCACCAGTATTTTCGAAAGGACCTTGTGCAAAATTTACAGAAATATTGCTAACAACGACACCATGACCAGTACCCCCAACAGGGTGTACACGGTGAATAGGATTGTTCGGGACAGAATTTAAACTAAGCATAAGCATATCTGGAAAGCTTTGCTGTACTGCTGTAGCATTTCTAAAACCATTTGTATTTGCATTTGCCAAATTGTTCGCAACTACATCTAAGCTAGACATTTGTACTGCCATACCCATTGCTGATGTATATAAACCACGTATCATAATTCCTCCACAAAATCACATCATTTATAAATGTATATCGACTTTAAACATAAAAACATTAATATTTTTATTACTCCATTTCAAGCCTTTTGCTACCACGTATATTTTTCGGTTTCGATTTTGGCTTTTGTTTAGAATTAGACATTTCTATACCTCTTGGGCTTGTTACATATTCTATATATTTACCTGTACCTACTGCAACACAAGTTAATGCTTCATCTACTATTGTTGTGTGTATACCTGTTTTTTCTGTTATTAATAAATCTAACCCGTTTAACATAGAACCACCACCAGTCATAAAAATGCCACGGTCAGCTATATCAGATGCAAGCTCTGGTGGTGTACGTTCTAGTACATGTACAACAGCATCTACAACAGATGTTACTGGTTCGCTAAGTGCTTCTAACATTTCGTGTGAAGATATAGTAATTGTACGAGGCAATCCAGATACAAGATTTCTACCACGAACATCCATAGTAATACTTTGTGCAGTTCTAAATGCAGTACCTATATTTACTTTTATACTTTCTGCTGTACGCTCCCCTATAAGCATAGAATGATGTCTTCTCATGTATCTAACTATTGCATCATCAAAAGTATCTCCTGCAACTTTTATAGATGTAGAAACAACCGTGCCACCAAGAGATATTATTGCCACATCTGTAGTACCCCCACCTATATCTACAACCATTGTTCCCATAGCTCGTCCAATATCTATACCTGCCCCTATTGCTGCTGCTATTGGCTCTTCTATAATAAATACTTTTCTTGCGCCTGCTTGTCTTGTTGCATCCTCTACTGCTCTTCTTTCTACTTCTGTAACAGCAGATGGAACGCAGACCGCTATTCTAGGTTTTAGAAAAAAAGGTCTCCCAACAGCTTTTTGTATAAAATATTTTAACATTCTCTCTGTTATATCATAATCGGAAATAACTCCCTCTCTCAGTGGTCTTATAGCTATAATATTTCCAGGCGTACGCCCTAACATTTTTCTAGCATCTTCCCCAACAGCTAGTATCGAATTTGTATGCTTATCTATAGCAACTACAGACGGTTCGTGTAGTACAATACCTCTACCTTTTATATAAACAATTACGCTTGCAGTACCAAGGTCTATCCCAATGTCTGCACCTATCATAAATTACCTCTTCTCTATTTCGTTTTCAATTTTAATCATTCTTTTAAGAATTACGTTTTAATAAGTTTAAAAATCTCAGATATGTAAAATTTCAATATCCATGTATTATACTTTACATTATACACGACTTTACAAAAAAGGAAAATAGAAAATATAGTTTAATTTCATATGCCTCAAAATAAATTGAATGTTTAATTATATATGAATATCGTGAAGAATGGTACAAAAAATAAGAAACAAAATAAGCTAATAAATAAATTGTATAAAATTACATACGTTTAACTATATGAATGTGCCAAAAACACAATATACATATGCATCGTTTTACTATAATATTTGTTTTAGAAATTTTTATATTTAAGGAGTTTTATATGTTTACAAAAAAAGTAAAATTAATAAGTAAGTCTTTTCTTACGTTAGCATCTGTGCTAATATTTACAGCTTGTGGTTCTAGAGAACAAAATCCAGAACTTGTAGGTATTTGGGGAAGTAGTGATGATTTATCATGGCAATGGACTTTTAATGCAGATGGCACAGGTTCTGGAGGTCCAGGTATAGGAACAGAAGATTTTTCATGGTTTACTAGAGGAGATGTATTAACACAAGACCCTACAGCAGCAGGAATTATGAATTTTGTTTCCAATTTTAATATTACAGATGATACACTTGTACTAGATTTTACTTCTGGTTTTAGCGGAAATCCAACTTTTACATACTACAGAATATTAAATGATAGTAAATTTTTTGGAGAATGGGTTGGTATTTTTCTAGATTTTGGAGTAGCTACTTCAATGAATCTTAATGCAGATGGTACACATAATTCTGGTTCTGCCAATCACGAATTAGACGGTACATGGTTTAATACTGCTAATATGATAGTATTAGATGCTGGTACTGTTAATGAAGAACGCTGGAATTTCACATATGAAAACGGTAAACTTAATCTAAGCTCTGCACAAGTACAAGGTCTTTCTTTAGATATGTACAGGTCTAATCTAAACGAAGAATTATTTGGTATATGGAACTGGTCGGATGATGGAGATTGGATGTATAGTTTCCACAACGACGGTAGTGTTAGCCGTGGTTTCAGGTCTTCTGGGTTGGAAAACTTACAATGGATAACAGCAGGAAACTATTTAATATTTGAACCTTTTACAGAAAGAGAAGAAATTTGGACATATGAAATAGTAAACGATACATTTACTATCACTAGTGCTCAAATTGAAGGCATGCAATTTAGTTATATAAGATAATTTAAAACCTTGGGGCTACTCGCCCCAAGGTTTTAAACAGTTTTTTTAAGTATTATAAGTTTTTGCCCTATGTTTAACATATCTGGGTTTACTATATTATTTAATTCTACTATTTCTTCTACACTTGTGTGGTACCTCTTAGCTATTTTCCAAAGTGTATCACCTTTTCCGACAACATATACAGTAATACTTCCCATATTGTTTAAAAAATCAGGGTCTAATTCTTCTACCTCTATATCTTGTATTAATTTTGCTTGCATTGTTTCCGATACAAATAAATTAAAAGTTGCACTTATTCGTAATTCTATTTCATTTTCACTAAGCATATTAAAATGTATACCATCTATATTCACATCTATATTTGCTTCCATACCATTATTTACAGAAGCTGCTTCTATAACTTGCCTATAAGGTACATCCGTTTTATGTGAAAATAATGGGATATCATCATTTTTAGCAATATATAAAATATCTAATTCTATTGCACCTTCCACTATTATCTTATCTGTTATTATTTTTAAATCATGTATATATGCTTTACCCTTTACCCTAAATACTTGTACGATGCCTGGATTACTCTGTGGCATAGTTACAATTTCCTTTATATTACTCTGGCTTTTATTTCTAAAAACAAATCTCGGATAGTATATTCCTGCTGTATCTATATTTAAATGGTTCGTTGTAGAATATGCATCTTCCAAAAATTCTAAATTTTCTTTTGTACTTATTTTTGCTGTAACACCTACAGTTACTTCTAGTTCTACTATTCTATCTTCACCATCATCGTTTTGTCTTACTTGTATGTATTTGTCTAGCACATTTAAAATAGCATCTGCAAACATTTCGTCTGTTGCTTCTTCTATCTCTACTGTTCCAGTAAATGGAATATCTATTTCGTAAAAATCCAACGGTCCATTATCATCGCCACGATATAAAATAGTAAGATTCAAATCACCTGTTATTTGTACATTTCCATCGGTTGCACGTACATTTTGATTTCTTATTTCTATTGATGTTGTTAATATCTCTAATATGTTAGGTTTTCCTACTGGTATAGAAATATCCTCTTTTATAGAAAACCTATCATTTCTAACTGCTACATTTTTGCTAAGACTAATAGTGTTTTGTTGCTGCTGACTTTTTGGTAAACCATTTAGAGAAACAACAGCTAAAACATTGTCTTGTACAGTTCCTGATATATGTATATCTAAAACAGCACGGTAATTTATTTTCCTGTCGTTTATCATATTGTAATCTATATTTGCAATATCTGCTTTAAGATTTAATATAGAGTCTTTCGTTACTTCTTCCATATTTATAAAATCATCTATACTATGTACTACTGATATGCTATGTACTGGGTTTTCGTTATTTTTCGCAAGATATAGTAATGAAATATTTAATTTTCCTACTACATTTATTCTATCTATAGATGGCTCTACTTTTTCTATAACAATATTTGCGTCGGATTGTAAAATAAGACTCATATCTGGCTTTATGTCTGGTACTATTATATCATCTTCTAGTAGTATTTGTGTTATTTCTTTGCCAATACTTCTGTCAAGTGTTATATTTTCTTTTACAATATCAACATTTGGTGCAAGTAAACTACTTACATTTAAATCTTCCATTAAATCCTCCAAATTATTTTAAATTCTAAAAAATCGCAAATTGGTATACCCTAGTATATTAATTTTGATGAAAAAGTATTACAAAATGATAAAAAGAATTACAAGTAAAATTTTATATAATCTTGCTTGTAACTCTCTAAATATTTTCTCTTATTTCTCTCAATCTTTTAAAATCATAGTACCTATACCTGTATCTGTAAAAAGCTCTATAAGTAATGAATGCCCATGCCTGCCATCTAAAATGTGTGCTCCATTTACTCCATTTTCAACAGCCTCTACACAACATTCTAGCTTTGGTATCATACCTCCCACAACAGAGCCATCTTTCATCATTTCTTTTATTTTTAGTACGTTTATTTGTGAAACTATGGTTTTTTCGTCTTTTGGGTCTGAACGTAATCCTTCTACATCTGTAAGCAAAATAAGTTTTTCTGCTTTTAAAGTAGCTCCAATAGCTGCTGCGGCATGGTCTGCATTTACGTTATAAGATATATTTGTCTCTTTTTCTTCACCACTAGCAATAGTTGAAATTATCGGAATATATCCTCCATTTATAGCAAATTTTATAGGCTCTGGATTTATTTTTGTTATTTCTCCCACAAATCCTAAATTATCATTTATTTTTTTACAAATTATAAGAGAAGAGTCAAGTCCAGAAAGTCCTAAAGATTTGCCACCAAATTCACTAATTAATTTCGAAAGTTCCTTTCCTATTTTGCCACATAATACCATTTGTACAATTTCAATTGTTTCACTGTCTGTATATCTTAATCCATTTATAAATTTTGGCTCTTTTCCTATTTTAAGAAGCATTTCATTTATTTCTGGACCTCCACCATGTACTAAAACTACGTTTATTCCAACTAAAGACAAAAGAACTATATCGCCTATTACAGAGCGTCTTATAGCCTCATTTTGCATTGCAGAACCACCATATTTTATAACCATTGTTTTACCATAGAATTTTTTTATATAAGGAAGAGCCTCGTACAAAATCCTTGCTCTATCACTAAAAGAAATCATGTTAGCTCCTATATTCTCCATTTATTTTTACATATTCATAAGTTAAATCACAACCAAAAGCATACGATGAAAATTCACCAATTTTCAAGTCTATATCTATAATTATCTCTTTTTCGGAAAGTATGCTTTTTGCTATTGCTTCATTAAAATTTACACCCATTCCATTTTTACAAACATTTATACTACCTTTATTTGAAATGAAATTTATATCTACTTTGTTTTCTTCAAAAAATCCCTTGCTATATCCCATGGCTGCAAGTATACGACCCCAATTTGCATCTGCTGCAAACATAGCTGTTTTTACAAGAGAAGAGGAAATAACAGACTTTACTATCAATGTAGCATTTTCTTCATTTGTAGCATTTTTAATATTGCAAGTAATAAAACGACTTGCTCCTTCGCCATCTTTTATAATAGATTTTGCTAAATATAAATTTAGTTCATCTAATGCATTTAAAAAAATATAATAGTCTTCATCTTTAGAAACGATTTGACTATGCTCAGCTGTACAAGATGCCAAAATAGTACACATATCGTTTGTAGATTGGTCTCCATCTACACTTATTCTATTGTAAGATTTTTCTACAGATTCTGAAAGTGCAGTTTGTAACATTTTTATAGAAATATTGCAGTCAGTTGTAATAACAGCAAGCATGGTTGCCATATTTGGATGAATCATTCCAGAACCTTTAGAGATTCCTCCTATCGTTATTGTTTTTCCTTGTATTTTTGTTTTTACAGCTATGTGTTTTGGGTATGTATCTGTTGTCATTATTGCTTTTGCAATATTTATATTATTTTTACATAACCCTTCATTTAATTTAGGCAAAGATTTTATTATTTTTTCTATTGGTAGTTCTACACCTATTATACCCGTTGAATTTATTATGAAATCTTCTTTCGAAACTTTTAATTCTTCCTCTGCCTTTTCTAATAATTTATCTACGTTTTCTTTTCCATTTGGAGCACAAGCATTTGCGTTGCCACTATTTATTAAAACAGCTCTTGCTTTTCCATTTTCTAAATTTTCTATTGTTTTATATATCGGAGCAGCTTTAACCAAATTTGTTGTATAAACAGCTGCAGCATTGCATAGAACATCGCATTTTATAAAAGCTAAATCTTCCTTTTCTTTGTAAATACCTGCGTTTACACTACTTACAGAAAAACTATCTACAGTTGCAACGCCACCATTTTTTATAAATTCTATGTTGTTCATTTAAAGCTCCTACAATATTTGTTTATTTAAAAAAAATCAACAGTCGGCACATGACCTACTGTTAATCTTTTGTAATCTTTAAAAATAAATTATTTTATTGGCCACATTAGCTCTGTTAAAAGCTCTTTTTCTGGTACTTGGTGGCTATTGTTCAAATACACTTCTACAAGTGGTTCTCCACTACGCTCTAGTCCATTTTCTTTAAACCATGCACCCATTTCTGTATACACTTTTGGCATTTCTTTTCTAGAACCTTTGTGGTATCCTACTGCGTATTTTTTCTCTACTTGTTCTAATTCTTTTTGCTGTATTTCGCCAGCCATTTTCGGTACATAGTCATCTAAACCATCTACTTCCAATTTATTTCCCTCTTCTGGAAATTCTTCTACCTCAAAACATATTTCTAAATCTACACTATCCTTTGTTTCACCAGTAAATATTATAAAAGAAACTCCAGTTGCTTTTATTCCATAAGTAAAAGCGTGTATACCTAGCTTCATAAAATATCTACCTGTATCTCTCATTTCTTCATGACTTAGTGTAACAGGCATATATATTACTTTTTTTGCTGGTAATTTTCTTGTTTCTATTTTAAACTCCATTTTTAAATTTCCTCTCTTTTATGAAAAAATTTTTAATTTATATACTCTACTTTATCCCAATCTATTTCATGAGGTTCTTTTGAATTATTTCCATAGCCTACTAAAAATCCTATTCCAAATTCTAGATTTTCGCTCCATCCAACAAGCTTTTTTAGTTCCTGTGAATTTTCTCCTTTAAATGGTAATGATGTCATTGCAGCTATTACATTATTAAGACCCAAGGAAGTTGCAGCAATTGCCATATTTTGCACTAATATACCACAGTCTATATCTAGATTATTCATTTTTTGTACTTCTTCCGATACATCTTTCAAAACAAGTATCATACATGGGGCATTATAATAACAAATGCCTCCTCTATCTAATATTCTTTTATATGCTCCCTCACTTTTTGGGTCATTTTTTAAAAATTCTAATGCTTCGTCGCTAAGTCTATCTATTAGTTTTTTGTTTGTTATTATTTTTAATCTCCATTTTTGTTGATTTACAGCAGATGGAGAATGTAATGCCGCTTTTGCTATCAATTTTATTTTTTCTTCTTCTACTGGAGCCCCAGTATATCCTCTACAGGAATATCGATTTTCTATCGTTTTTAAAACTTCATTCATATATTTAAACCTACACATAGTACCATGCGGTATTATTTTATGTCTCTCTAATTATATTTTGCGTTTCTTTACTGTAAAATAATATAATAAATATTAGTTTTAGTCAAATACAAGCATAAAATTGATTATGTATCAAAATAGTATATTGATAAAGCTTAATGTATTTGTAAATTAGTAAAACAAAGTATATATATTGTTGTAAATTTTGAAAACAACTATTTTGATACAGGACCGATGACATACTTGAACTTGACACAATAAACAAAATCTGATACAATAATTTCTGATATATTCTAAATGAGTATAGGTATTTCGATAATTTTATCATATGATGTTTTTCCTTTTTAAATGAAAAAACCACCTATTACAATAGGTGGTTTTTTCCATAATAATTAACTTTCCTAATCGCTTTCAAATTTATTTAAAAGCTCTTCAAAAACATCTAAAGCGTCTTCGATAGATTTACTTGTGGTCATATCTACACCAGCTTTCTTTAAAAGCGGTATGGAATAGTCGCTAGAACCACTTTTTAGCATTTCTATATATCCATTCAATGCATTTGGCTTGTTTTCCAAAATAGCTTTTCCTATAGCTACAGAAGAAGCAAAACCAGTTGCATATTGGTATACATAAAAACTAGTATAAAAATGTGGAACCCTATTCCACTCATAAATTACTTTATCATCTAATTCAAAATCTGGACCAAAATATTTTTCTAATAATCCTTTGTAGATTGAACTAAACTCTTCACTACTGTTAATTATTACTGTATTCTCTACTAATTCATGTACATCTCTTTCAAACTCTGCAAACATTGTTTGCTTGAAAAATGTAATGTAAAAATTAGTCATATAATAATTTATTACATATTTTTTAAACTTGCTGTCTTCTGTAGTTTTAATAAGATACTCTATAAGCAGGTTTTCGTGTAGCGTTGAAGCTACCTCAGCTAAAAAAATAGTATAATGCCCATATACAAAAGGCTGATTATTTCTAGAATAATAGCTATGCACCGAATGACCAAGCTCATGGGTTAAAGTAAATAATGAATGTATATCATCCACATAGCTCATTAGTATATATGGAGGAGTTCCATAAGTACCTCCACTATAAGCACCCGGATATTTGTTTTTGTTTTCATATACATCTATCCATTTAGAAGATAATATTTTTTTAACTACATTAACGTATTCTTCACCCATTGGAGCAAGAGATTTTAAGATTATATCTTTTGCTTCTTCATAAGTTACTTTATAATCTATATTTTCTACTATAGAAACAGCCATATCATAAGGTTTTAGTTTTTCTAATCCTAGTATCTTTTTACGCATACTTATATATCTATGTAATAAATTCAATTTATTACTTGTAGATTTTATAAGATTTGAATAAACTTCTACCGGGATATTATTTTGCAAAAGAGAAGCTTCAAGCGAAGAATTGTATTTTCTAGCTTTAGAATAAAAAGCTTCTTTTCGTATATAATATTTATATAAACCAGCTAATGTTTCTTTTCGTGAAATAAAATAATTAAGGTGCGAATTATAAATATTTTCACGCAATACTCTATCATTAGAGTAAATATATTTAAAATAAGAACCATGAGTAACTTCTATTTCATTACCGTTTTTATCTAAAACAGGTTCAAATAAATTTTCGTTATTATTTATAATATTAAAAATTTCATTTGAAGTATTTGCAAAAGAAAAAGACATAGCGAGTAATTCTTCTTGTTCTTTTGGTAGAGTATGCTCAGCTTTAAGAAAAACATCATTTAACTCATGTTTATATATTTGTAACTCTGGTGTACTTTCTAAAAAGCTATATATTGTTTCTTTTCCTATTTCTAAAACTTCAGGTTCAATAAAACTTATAGCAATATTAGCTTTTGTAAGTAATTCTGTTGATTTATTTTGTAATCCTTGATAAAAAGGATTTTTCGTATCTTGATGGTGTTTCATTCTTGCATATACGTAAAGTTGCACTACTTTTTCTCTTATATTATATGCTTCTTTTAATGCTTTTAAAAAATATTCTCCACTTGTAGCGAGTTTGCCTTTATATTTAGAAAAATCGTCTAATTTAATTAAAATTTCATTGCAAGAGGTTTCCCAATCTTTATCCGACAAACAAATATCAGATAAATCCCATTGGTAATTTGCATCCATTTCCTCTCTTGTTTTTAATTTTTTCATAGGCTATCACAAAGGCAGGATTGGCTTTGTAGGTTCTGTCTGACCTCCACCGCCAAGCCTAATCATTGCCATCAAAGTTATTAGTATCATTATTTTATTTCCTTTCTTATTTTTAATTTTTCCATAGGCTATCACGCAGGTAGGATTGGCTTTGTAGGTTCTGTCTGACCTCCACCGCCAGCCCTAATCATTGCCATCAAAGTTATTAGTATCATTATTTTATTTCCTCTCTTATTTTTAATTTTTCTATAGGCTATCACGCAGGCAGGATTGGCTTTGTAGGTTCTGGTGAACCTACACCGCCAGCCCTAATCATTGACATCAAAGTTATCAGTATCATTATTTTATTTCCTCCTCAAAATGTATTTATGTGTTGTTTACATTTATACACAGCATATTTATATATTTCAAAATCAGTCTAAACTGATACAAATATATTGTATAATTGTAATGCACATTATATCGTATTATATACAGTTATGTCAAATATTTTTTTATAATGAAAATATACTTTATGAGCCTTATGAAATAGATAGTAATATAGCATTTTTGTAGATGTAGATGGTAAGTAACGTTATTTTATAGCAGCAGTCTACTAATCACTAAAAATAAAATCTCCTTTATATACTTTTTATACAAAATTTTATATAATATAAAATATAGATTTACAATTTATGTATAAAAAATTCGGAGGATTTATGAAGAAAAGTATTTTATGGATGTTGTTAATTATTTTGTTGATAGGTTGTGGAACGAATGATTTACTTTCTTATGATAGTAACGATGTATATTATTCATTTTCAGATACTTTACATACTTTAGATATTAATGAAGATGCTAATTTGGTGAATGATGAGGTTGATACAGATATTTCTTTTTCGGAAATAATTATGGATGATGAAATATACTTAGATATAATAGAGCTTGGAAAAATTATAGTAACAGCTATGTCATTTTGGGAAGATTGGTGGGATATGAGAGGAAGATTTGGATATGAACATCTAGGATATTGGAATGATATTCCAAAACACAATCTTGCATTAGGAATATATCAAAAACTTTTGCCAACTTCTGGTTTTGAGAGTTTACAAGATATTAAAAATTATCTTTTAAAATTTTACACTGAAACATTTTTAGAATCTATTTTTTCTTCAGATTTTTCACCTTTTGTTGAATACGAAAATATATTATATATGCATGGAGTAAGAGCGGGTTTTTCAAGAACAAATTGGGAAACAGCTATTCATTCTTTAGTAGAAAAAAAAGATAATTATGTTATTATTGAAACATCTGCATTACATGGAGTTTGGCATATGTTCCCTAACCTTATATATGAAGGAGATAGGGAAGAATTTTTTAGAGAAGCTCAAAAATATATGGATTCAATTGATTCATCAATAACAGCAGAAGAAAGATTTCCAGAAGTTTTTTATCGTATTACTTTGATAGAAGGCAGAATTGAAAATGTATCAATAATGTGGAATGACGAAGAATTTAAATGGTCTATATTTGGTGGATGATATTAAAAAATTTAAGGAGCGATAAAATTACCACTCCTTAAATTTAATTTAACTTTTTGTTTTTTTAATTACGTCCAAATATTGATAGATGTAAATGGTTATGCACACCAACATAACCTCTACCTGCATAAAAAACTTCATTTTCGTGTCGGTTTCGTTGAGTTCTAAATCCCCATGTGTTCTCTAAATAATTAAGAATAGATTCTGGACGTTGACCGGTACCAGTTACTATAGAATTATTTGATTGAAAATCTACACCAATTCCTCGAACGTGTTCATCAAGGCTACCACCAAAATGAGCTCCACCTGCAATTGCAGTTATCTCTATATTACCGAATCTATCATTGACTCTTAATATTGCTCTTAGTAAGTCTGCTGATAAAAATACATTTGGTGCTGAGGTACCTGATGTTATTGTTCTAAAGTTATTGGGATTTTCTTCATAGAATCTTCTTGTTTCAGCCATTAATCCATTTGCCGTATCTTGAATATTAGCAAAAGCAGACCTCCTATTTGCATCTGTCATATTATCAGCCCATCTTCGCATAATAATACGATTACCTGTAATAGAAGTTCCGTGATAACGATTAAGGATTTCCCGAGCCAATACCTGTCTATTCATGTTATTATAATTCATCGGTACATACTCCCATCTAGCCCAAAGAGTCGCATTCCCCTCAATAAGAAGTCCATCAGGCAAAACATTACCACCAGACTGAGAAGTAGCCCAACCTAAAAATCTATGATTATCTCTATTAGGTCTAGGCAATTCACCTACAGTAATACCAGATGCTAATATAAGTGGATCAGGTGTTTGCCCTCCATTACCATTAAAAGTTATTGTAAATCTCCACCTAGCACTCAAATTAATATTCCCAGTAATAATGGTACTAGCAAGCATCTGAGTTAACAAACTAGGCTGTATAAACCACCCACCAAATGTATGCCCATTTCTAGTAGGATTAGCAGGAAATTGATTTCCTAACGATTGTCCATTCTGTACTGTTCTTTGTTGTGTAGCAGGAATACCACCGTTGGCATTAAATGTTACTATTCTATTCTGCACTGCTCCTGCTTGAGTAACAGATATAGTCCTTGCTATAGAACCGTTGGAAGTTCTAATCATTATTGTTCCAGTTCTTGATGCAGTCCCCGTATTAGCAGAAACACTCATAGTTCTAGTTGCACCAGTGCCAGAAACAGTCAACCAATTTGCATTACTTGTAGATATAATAGTACTTAACGCTTGGTTTGTTGTTATTGTAAACGAACCACTAGTTGCTCCACTTGCAGGATTCCACGATGATACGTTTACATTAAGTGTTGCTGTATTACCAGCTTGAGTTACAGATATATGTCTTATTATAGAACCGTTCGAAGTTCTAACAGTAATGATTCCAGTTCTTGCTGTTGTACCTGTATTAACTGCAACACTCATAGTTCTAGTAGCCCCAGTACCAGAAACAGTCAACCAATTAACATTACTTATAGATTGTATTGTGCTTAAAGTTTGGTTGGTTGTTACTGTAAACGAACTACTAATCGCTCCACTTGTAGGATTCCATGATGATACGTTTACATTAAGTGTTGCTGTAATACCAGCTTGAGTTACAGATATATGTCTTATTATAGAGCCGTTTGAAGTTCTAACAGTAATAATTCCAGTTCTTGCTGTTGTACCTGCATTAGCTG
>Ga0268261_10000176_pt1 | contig 39669 bp, 39 predicted proteins | sample TergutNc150P1_FD_190353 | JGI IMG/M metagenome (GOLD analysis project Ga0268261, IMG submission 190353) | Nasutitermes corniger P1 segment gut microbial community from laboratory colony in Florida, USA - Nc150 P1 (SPAdes) (version 2) | ecosystem: Host-associated > Arthropoda: Insects >... | reverse complement strand
CCCAAACATTAAGAAATGAGGGTTATTTATTTTTTACCGATTATTATAAATCTATCTAGTAAACTAAAGAACCGCCGTATACGGAACCGTACGTACGGTGGTGTGAGAGGTCGGCTATTCAATTATTTGATAGCCTCCTACTCGATTAAAATAAAATAACAAAATTGCGTCAAACATAGACTTGCTATTAAATTTTAGATATTATTTATACATAAGATTTGATTTTGCAAGAATATTTATATTTTTTATTTTCTAAAATGTATATTCTGCCACACTAAAATTTTAATTTGTAGTGTTTGTATCTATTTTATTCGTAGGGTTTAACGTGATAAACTCACCAATCACCTCTCTAGTGATTTTATTATTTTTAGGATTGTTGGTAATCCGATGGTTAGGAACCATGTATGTGGGTTCAATTCCCACACAAATTCAAATACAAAATTTTGCATAGGCAAATTATTTTAAGCGTTGTATTATTAAGCTAGTTTAGTTAATGACAACAATATTTTTTTGACTTTGCCGCTTTGGAGATACCGTTTTATATATGTTAAAATAATATAATATCTAATCCTGCAGAAATTTATGTATTATAAAGATTTTAATTTATATACTACTCAACTAAAGTGCCGTCAAAAAGTATTTTTAGGAGATAAAATGAAAAAACAAATTATAAACGAAAATCAACGTGGTTTTTTATTTAAAAATGGTATTTTCGAAAAATATTTAAAAGCTGGAAAATACAGATTTTTAGGAAAAAATAATGATATTATTGTATTGAATATGGAAAGTAATTTTTATATTCCAGGATATCCATTAGAAATATTTTTGAAAAATAAAGAAGTATATGAAGAGTTAGATGTAATAAATATAAAAGAAGAACATATTGGTATCCATTATATTGATAACAAATATAATGGTTATTTAGTATCTGGAAAATATGCATTTTGGAATGTGCATCAAAAAAATACATTTAAAATAATAAATACAAGCAATATAGAAGTAGACGATGATATTCCAAAAAGTTTATTTTTGAAAATACCTATAAAATTGTACACAAAAATAGAAGTACAATCGTACCAAAAAGGGATACTTAGTATAAATGGTAAGATTACAGAGTTATTAGAACCGGGAATATATTATTTTTGGAAAAATGAAACAAAATTAGATGTTAGATTTGTAGATACAAGAGCTTTGATTACAGAAGTACATGGACAAGAAATATTAACAACAGATAAAGTACAACTACGTGTCAATTTTGTTTTTACTTATAAAATTACAGACTATGTAGAAATAATGCAAATAGATGATTTTGATAAACAATTATATTTATTAGCACAATTTGCCTTACGTGAATACATAGCAAAATATACATTAGATGAAATATTAAAAAATAAACATGAAATAGGTGCTAAAGTATTAGAAAATCTTAAACAAAAAGAAAAAAATTACTTTGTAACATTTCTAGATTCAGGTATTAAAGACATAATTCTTCCGGGAGATATAAAAGAAATTTTAAACCAAGTATTAATAGCAGAGAAAAAGGCACAAGCAAATGTTATTTTACGTCGTGAAGAAGTTGCTAGTACAAGGAGTTTGTTAAATACAGCAAAGTTACTAGATGAAAATAAAACACTATATAAACTAAAAGAACTAGAATATTTAGAAAAAATTGTAGACAAAGTAGGAAATATAAACTTAAATAGTAATACAGATTTGATAACACAACTAACACAAATTTTGAAAAGTTAAAATCGTATGTACCTCCCTTTAAATTCTCAATACTTCAATTGTGAATTTTAAAGGGATTTATGATATTAAAAAGATATTAAAAACATAAATCACAGATTTTCTATATAAAATTAAGCTAAAATATGAGATTTTTCTGATATAACATTCGATATATTTATATTGTTCGAAATATCAGCTCCAAGACTTTTCAAATCTTTTATTATATTTTGATACCCCCTTTTTATATATTCATATCCCTCTACAATTGTAATACCTTCTGCACATAGCCCAGCTATTACAAGGGCTGCTCCTCCTCTTAAATCTTTTGCATATACTACATTTCCTGTAAAATTGTTTATTTCATTTATTATAAATGTTGTTTTTTTATTTTCTTTATAATTTTCCATTATCGTTATATTTGCACCCATTTTATTAAGCTCGGAGATGTGTTTATCTCTAGATTCAAATATTGTTTCTTCTATGCTACTTATACCTTTTGAAAGACTTAAAACTGGCATCATTTGTGCCTGCATATCTGTTGGAAATCCGGGATGTGGAGATGTAGTTATATTTACAGCTTTTAATCTATTTGTTTTTGCAAATACGAAATTGTCATATGTTCGTATATCCATACCCATATCTTCAAAAATTTTTGTTATAGGGTATATTTGCTTGGTTTTTACTCCCTTTAAATATATTTCTCCATTCGTTATAGCTGCAGTAGCAAGGTATGTTCCTGCAACTATTCTATCTGACATTACGGTATATTCTGTACCATTTAATTTTTTTACACCGTCTATTATTATTGTATCACCAATTACTTTTATTTTAGAACCACATTTGTTTAGCATAGCTATCATATCTAGAATTTCTGGCTCTGTTGCAGCATTTTTTATTATAGTTGCTCCTTTTGCACAGACTGCTGCAAGTATTATGTTTTGTGTTGCCCCAACACTTTTAAAACTTAGATTTATTTTATTTCCAAAAAGATTATTACAAACACATTTTATACCTTCTTCATCTTCTGTTATATTTACACCAAGGCTTATAAGTGATTTTAAATGAAGGTCTATTGGTCTAGCTCCTAGCTTACATCCACCAGGATAACCAATAGTAACTTCTCCCATTCTACCTAAAAGACTTCCCAAAAATATTATAGAAGAACGCATTTTATGAGCTAAGCTGTAAGGAACTACAGATGAATTTATATTTGTAGAATCTATTATAATTGTATTATTATTTTCTATTTTTACTATCGCACCTAGAGATTTTAAAATTTCTATTGTTATATGAATGTCTGTTATATTCGGTACATTATGCAAAACAACTATTCCTTTCACAAGTATACAACTGCAAAGTATAGGTAATGCCGAATTTTTAGAACCTTGTATATCTATTTCACCTTTTATCTTTCTACCCCCACGAATAACAAGACTGTCCATAAATACCTCCACATTTTAAGCCATCTTTAAATATACATTATATAAATTGTTTACATCTAAACTTATTAATAAACATACATATTTTTGTATATTAGATATTTTACAAATCAATTTAGATAATTCAAAAAATAAAGGCCAATTAATTTATATTTTAATTGGCTCGTTTATTTCATTTTATGCAATGGCATGTATTATGTTACAATTATTTTATATCATTTTTGACATCTCTACTCGTAGTCTTTTTATTATTTTCTTTTCTAGTCTGGATATATAAGATTGTGATATTCCAAGCAAATCTGCAACTTCTTTTTGAGTCATTTCTTCATTTTCAGAATTTATACCAAATCTAAGTTCAACTATCTTTTTTTCTCTTGGGTTTAATTTATTTATTGCTATATTTAGTAAATCTCTATCGGTTTCCTCTTCTATATCTTTGTATATTATATCTATATCTGTTCCAAGTATGTCAGAAAGAAGAAGCTCGTTACCCTCCCAATCAACATTTAATGGCTCATCTATAGAAATTTCTAGTTTATTTTTAGAATTGTTTCTTCTAAGGTACATTAATATTTCATTTTCTATACATCTAGAGGCATATGTTGCTAATTTTATGTTCTTATCTGTTTTAAAAGTATTTATTGCTTTTATTAAACCTATTGTTCCTATAGATATTAAATCTTCTATATTTATACCTGTATTTTCAAATTTTTTTGCTATATACACAACTAGCCTTAAATTTCTTTCTATTAGTATTTTTCTTGTATTTTTATCTTCATTATCGATATTTAAAAGTAATTCTCTTTCTTCAGAAGATGTGAGTGGAGGCGGAAGAGCTTCGCTTCCTCCTATGTAAAATATTTCTTTTTCATCTCCATCTGAAAAAAATATCCCTATAAATTTTTTTATATTCATTTTGATTCTTAAAAAAACTTTTTTGTTTAAATTAAAAGTGTTCATTTATTCTCCTTATTCAAATTTTTTTCTATAAAAAATGGATAAAACAAACTATCTAATTAACTAAAGTTATGCCGTTTGTTCTAAAAATGATGGATTTAATAATCCTTGGTATAATCCTTTTCTAGAAAGATTAAAATCACATAAACCTATAACAACATCTGTTGTTTCTATTGGTTGTTTATTATTTATTATTATAACTTTATCTGGACTAAAACCTGTTAAAATACCTTCATTTCCAATTGTTTTGTAGGGTATTAGCCTTATTTTTTCAAAACCCTTGTTTTCATCAATATTATTAATATTAAAAATTTTGTTCACTATTTTTTGTTCAGCAATTATAACGGGACATTGATTTAAAGGGTCTACCAAACTATTTCCAGTATCAATTAAAGCTGTAAAAGATACACTTTTATTATCTTTAAAAATTTCTACTTTGCAAAAAGATTTTTTTGTCATTTTTATTTTTTGAAAATATCTATTTGCAAAGTAAATAGATATATAACTTATTATAGTAGACGTAAAAAGTATATTTATATTAAAATGTCTTATTATACTAAAAACAGTATTTAAGCTAATATTTGTGTAATTGTATATTGCTGTAGCCATACCTCCAATCAAAAAAGCAATAAGATGTGAATATATTAAAAAGAATACAAATCTTTTTATAAAAATTTTTCCAAAAGAAACAAATAATCCAGATATTAAAATAAATATAGCTGTGAATATATTAAAAATATTTTGTAGGAAAACTAAAAATATACAATATAATAATGCTGATGTAGCTGAACCCAAAAATATTCTAAAAAAATTCTTATTTGTTTTTGAAATTTTGGAAACTGTAAAAAATATTATGAAATTCATCATTAAATTTATAAAAAAAATTATATCTATGTAAATATCCATTATTCCTCCTACGCTATAAGTTAATGATATTAACTTTTAATACCTAATATCATTATAAAACAAGACATATAAAATTTTTTGTAAAAATGCTTAGAAAATTTTTTTAATAATTTTTTTATTTTCATAATATAATGTTTGTTTGATAGATTTTTTTATATCTTTAATTTAGATATTTTTTAATTCTATCCGTGGTTGACATATCAAATACAATCGTATACACTAAAAACTATTATATATTTACATGATAAAGGAGGTTTGATGAACGAAAATAGTCCAAATCAAAAAAAAGATGATAAAAATACTCCCCCTGGTTCTGGTTTTAATATTTTTCATTTTTTATTAATAGGTCTTGTTTTAACGGTTATTATAAATGTTTTTACAAATAATTTATCACAAGGAACAAGGCATAACATAAGGTATGACCAATTTTTAAATTTATTAGATACAAATAGTGTTAGTAGCGTAGAAATAAGCCCAACTAGGCTTACAATTTCTCTACGAGACAATTTAGACGAAGAGACAGTAGAAAATGTAGTAAATATATTAGAAAATATAAATATACAAGCACATCATATAAGCGATTCACCAGCAATACAACAAGAATTACCCGTTTCAAATTCTTTTATAGAACAAGCACGTGTAAATTTTTTTAATAGACCCACTTTTATTGGAGCTAACAATGCAAATAGAACTTTCTATACCGGAAATCTTCATGACCCAAATCTTGTAGATAGACTTATATATTCTGGTGTTGAATATTTTTCACCAATAATAGAAACAAATGTTATGATGGAAATTATTATATCTTGGGTTCTTCCACTTGCTTTTTTTTACCTTATTATAACACTTCTTATGCGTCGTGTTGCAAAAGGTATTGGAAGTAGTGGCGGAGGTGGTTTTATGTCTTTTGGAAAATCGAATGCAAAAAAATATGATATGGAAAAAAAGACAGGAATTACTTTTGAAGATGTTGCAGGTCAAGAAGAAGCTAAAGAGAGTCTTCATGAAATTGTAGATTTTCTTCATAAGCCTGACAAATATACGAAAATAGGTGCATTACAACCAAAAGGTGCATTATTAGTTGGTCCTCCCGGTACTGGTAAAACTTTACTTGCAAAAGCAGTTGCTGGTGAAGCAAATGTTGCGTTTTTTTCTTTATCTGGTTCAGAATTTGTAGAAATGTATGTTGGTGTTGGTGCATCTCGTGTAAGAGATTTATTTAAACAAGCACATAATAACGCTCCATGTATTATATTTATAGATGAAATAGATGCAATAGGAAAAAGTAGAGACAGTAAATACGGTGGCGGAAATGATGAAAGAGAGCAAACGCTTAATCAACTTTTATCTGAAATGGATGGTTTTGATACAAGTAAAGGTATAATGATACTTGCCGCAACAAATAGACCAGAAATTTTAGACAAAGCATTATTAAGACCGGGTAGATTTGATAGACGTGTAATTGTAGAAAAACCGGACTTATCAGGTCGTGAAAATATTTTAAAAGTGCATGCTAAAAAAGTAAAAATGGGAGCTGATGTAGATTTGAAAAAAATCGCTCTTGCTACCAGTGGAGCTGCGGGTGCTGATTTGGCTAATATGATAAATGAAGCAGCACTTAGAGCAGTACGTTTTGATAGAGATGTTGTAATGCAAGAAGATTTGATGGAAGCTGTAGAAGTTGTAATAGCAGGTAAAGAAAAGAAAGACCGTATACTTTCACCAAAAGAAAAACGTTTAGTTGCTTTCCACGAAATTGGGCATGCTTTAGTTGCAGCTCTTCAAAAAAATTCACAACCAGTACAAAAAATAACTATAGTGCCACGTACTATGGGAGCTTTGGGATATGTTATGACAATGCCTGAAGAAGAAAAATTTTTGGAAGAAAAAAATGAAATACTAGCAAGAATAGTTATGACACTTGGTGGACGTGCAGCAGAAGAAATAGTTTTTAATACTCAAACTACCGGTGCCTCCAATGATATAGAAAAAGCTACAAAAATGGCGAGGTCTATGGTTACACAATATGGAATGAGTGAAAAATTTGGGCTTATGGGTCTTGAAAGCATAGAGAATAGATACTTGGATGGTAGACCTGTTTTAAATGTTTCCGATGTTACAGGTTCTGAAATAGACACAGAAGTTAAAAATATTTTAAAAGAATGTTACGACAAGGCTCAAAAACTTTTAAGAGACAACCTAAAAGCTCTTAATAGCATATCAGAATTTTTAATAGATAAAGAAACCTTAACAGGTGAAGAATTTATGAAAATACTTAAAGAATATGTTAATTTTGACGATATAAATGTGGAAACAGCAAACAATGAAAATAATGATATTTCTCTTGCATAAAGGAGGGTTTAAAATATGAATTTTAGAAATAATTATGAAAATTTAAGTTATGTAAGTTCAGCAGGTTTAAACAGGCATATTGCAAAAGTGTATGGTTGGACATTTGCGGGTCTTTTAACTACAGCTGCAGTAGTAATATTTTTTATAACAGGACTTTATACTGCACCTGCTGTGTTTGGACCGTTTTTAGAAACATCTATGAATCTTATGTTACTAATTGCTATTGCTCAAATGATTTTAGTTTTTTTTATGTCATCCAGATTACACAAAATGGCACCTATAAAAGTAAAAATACTTTATCTTACTTATTCTGCAAGTATGGGTATTTTGTTTACATTTATTGCTTTAGTTTATGAGTTACAAACAATAGGTATAGCATTTTTAATTACATCTTTATCTTTTGGGGCTATGGCTGTTTATGGTATATTGTCCAAACAAGATTTAACATCTCATGGAAACATACTTAGAACTGCTATAATAGGACTTGTTATTGCAAGTGTTGTAAATATATTTCTCGTGAACAGTATGCTAGATTTTATAATAACTGTATCTGGTATTTTTATATTTTTAGGAATGACAGTATACGATTCCAATAAAATAAAACATTTGTATACAAGTAGTATAGATAGTTACGGTGAAGCTACAGCTTTAACAGAAAATTTAGCAATATACTCTTCTCTTAGTCTATATTTAAATTTTATAAACTTATTTATGTTTATTTTGAGATTTTTGAGTAGAGGGAGCAGGAATTAAGAATAACAAAAAAACACCTTATAAAGAAATTTACAAGGTGTTTTTTTGTTAATTAATATTTTTTGTATTTTAAAAAAACCATTAAAAACAGGTAAGCGTAATACTCAGTAATTTTCTTGAATTTCACTTGTTTTGATATATGACCAAAAAAAGCCACCTGTACAGGTGGCTTTTACTCTAATATTATATAGAGAGGAAGGAGTATGATTAAAATTTACAGAAATTCTCTTATGTTCATTTAAGAATATTCGAACGTAAGTATATCGCATTTTATTCATTATGTCAAGCACTTCTTGAAAAAAATTGCAGGAATTTTTGTTAATTTTTATTAAGGAATATATCTACAATACAACCGTACTTACATTACAATCCTCACCTATCAATTTTTTAGCCAAAATTTCAAATTTTCTATTATCGCCTGTTGTATAAAAAATATTTTTCTCTTTTTTACCTGTATTTAATATATCACTATTTTCTATAAAATTTTTTATTTTTATAGCTGCACTTTTAGCTGGATTTATAATTGTTATATTCTGTACCAATTTTTCTATAGAATCGACCAAAAAGGGATAATGTGTACAACCCATAACAAGTGTATCGATATTATCTTCAATATTTTTTAAATAATGAATTATTACAGGTTTTACAATTTTAAAATCTGTAAATCCCTCTTCTATCAATGGTACAAATAATGGACAAGCTTTTTTAAAAACTTCTACACTAGAAATTTTTTTTATACCTTTTTCAAATACTCCACTTTTAATATTTGAAGATGTCGCAAAATACCCTATTCCTTTTTTGGAAAATTTCAAACTTTCTTCTATAGCAGATTCCATAAGCTCGAAAATGGGTATCTTATAATCATTTTTTAAATAATTGTATAAGTTCGAACTTATAGTGTTACAACCTATCACTACTATTTTTACATCTTGTTCTAACAAAAAATCTATTATGTCTTTAGAATAAACCTTTAATTCTTCTTTTGATTTTCCTCCATATGGAGCTCTTTTCGTATCTGCAAAATATATTATATTTTCATTTGGAAGTATATTTTTTATCTCTTTATATACAGTAAGACCACCAAGACCAGAATCAAAAATACCTATAGGTTTATTATTCATATTTTGAAATCGCCATTTCTATTAATTTGTCTAGTATATTCTTGTTTGTAATACCCTCATGTACAAGCAACTTTGGATACATACTTATATCTGTAAAACCGGGTATTGTATTTATTTCATTAAATATAAGAATATTTGTTTTCGTGTCTAGAAAAAAATCTACACGACACATACCATCGCCATCCACAGCTTCAAAAAGTTTCATGGAATATTCTTTAGCAAGTTCTGCTATGTCTTCTGAAACTTTTGCAGGTATTATATTTTTAGAACTTGGATTATTATATTTTGCATCATAAGAATATATAGTGTCAGTTGTTAAAATTTCTCCAGGAAGTGTACATATAATATTATCTCCACTACCAAGTATTGCACATTCTAACTCTCTAGCCTTTATATATTTCTCTATCATTATTTTATTATCTATTTCAAATGCTTCAGATACAGATATTAAAAGTTCTTTTTTGTTTTTAACTTTAGCTGTTCCAACAGAAGAACCTGAAGATGACGGTTTCACAATACACGGAAATCCTATTTTTTCTTTTATTTCATTTATTTTTTCATCATTTAAAATTTCTTTTATGTCTTTTTTATGTTTTTTAAGTATTATATGTTCAGTAGTAGGTATTCCTATACTATTTGCAATCAGCTTTGTATAAGTTTTGTCCATACATACAGCCGAAGACAAAGTAGAACAACCAACATACGGTATTTCCATTGCTTCAAAAACCCCTTGAATAGTACCGTCTTCTCCAAGTTTTCCATGAACAATAGAAAAAGCTACATCTAAACTTATTGTTTTTACTTTATCTCCTACAATTCGCAGAATAGATTGTTTAGATGGTACAACACTTGCACAATAAATTTCGATATTGTTTGAAATTTTACTTGTACTACCATCATATAAAAACCATTCATTTTCTTTTGAAATATATATGGGAATTATATTATATTTTAGAGTATCTAAATTATCAAAAATATTAATAGCAGAAGATTTACTAACATCGTGTTCTGGTCCCGGACCTCCGAAAATAACAGCAACATTAATTTTGGTCATATTTTTTACACTCTTTCTATACTTAGTGTTTTTACTAGGCAAAAATAAATACGAAATATGTATCTAAGTTTAATAATTTTTGCTTTGCAAAAGTTAATTTGTTTAATTTTTACATTTTTATAAAACGCAATAAATAAAAATATAACATAGGTATTTGTAATGTGCAAGTTCTTAGGTTATATTATGGTTACACTCCTGTTTAATTGCAAGTACATATTTTTTTATTTTTTGTATCTTTTACGGAAATATGAGAATAAAATATTTACGAAATATAAAATAATTTGTAGAATTACTCGGAGAAAATCTTATGTACTTAAATATTTTAATACTTGATACGAATGCTGAACTTGACACAGAATATATTCATGAAGATATACTTTTATATATCCCATACAATTAAATTACAAATGTTCGTAATACAAAATACTTAATTTATTTTGTATTACGAATTAATTTTTTATATTACTTCCAATGATTCCTCTAATTTATCAATTAAATCCTCAAAAACAGAAAGAGCATCTTTTATAGGTTTTGAACTTGTCATATCAATCCCTGCCTCTTTTAAAAGTTCTATAGAATAATTACTACTACCACTTTTTAAAAGTTTCAAATAACGCTTTACAGCTGGTTCTCCTTCTTCCAAAATACTTTTGGATATAGACATAGCAGCAGAAAAACCTGTTGCATACTGGTATACATAGAAAGAATCATAAAAATGAGGCACACGAGACCACTCATGTATTATTATTTCATCTATTTCTACAGTATCTCCAAAATATTTTTCTAAAAGATTTTTGTATATTTCATTTAAAATATCGCTTGTAAGTGGTTCGTTTGATTCCGCTTTTTCATGTGTTATCATTTCAAACTCTGCAAACATTGTTTGTCTAAAAAGTGTAGCTCTAAAATTTTCTATAAAATGATTTATAAGATATGCGTACATTTTTTTATCTTTTGTATTTTTTAATAAATAATGTGTTAAAAGTGATTCGTTTAATGTAGATGCTATTTCTGCTAAAAATACTGTATAATCGCCGTATATAAGTGGTTGAGTTTTTCTTGTATAATAGCTGTGTATAGAATGACCTATCTCGTGAGCTAGTGTAAACATATCATCCATTTTATTTGCATAATTCATTAAAATATATGGATTAGAACCATAAGTACCCCAGCTATAAGCACCCGACCTTTTTCCCTTGCTTTCATATAAATCTATCCAATTATCGTTAAATGCTTTTTTAAGTATACTACCATAATCAGAACCGAGTGGTTGTAATGCTTTTATTATAGTTTCTTTTGCTTCTTCATACGTAACTTTGGAATCAACTTCTTTAACAAGTGGGGTAAATATATCGTACATATTTAATTTATCTTGTTTAAGAAATTTTTTTCTCAGTCTTAAATGCTTTTGGAATAAGTGTAAATTGTCTTTTACAGTTTTAATAAGGTTTTTGTAAATATCTACAGAAATATTGTTATCAAAAAGTGCTGATTCTAGTGAAGATGGATATTTTTTAACACTAGACATAAAAATATCAGACTTAACAGACCCATAATAAGATTCTGCAATAGAATTTTTCAAATTTATATAAGGCCTATAATAAGATTTATAAACATTTTCTCTCAAGACTCTATCTGTAGAATGAAGAAGATTAATAAATGTGCCATGTGTTACTTCTACTTCTTTCCCATTGCTATCTTTGACTTTTTCGAATTTTAAATCTGCATTGTTTATCATGGAGAATATTTTTTGTGGAGTATATAGTATTTCACCAGTCATTGCTATTACTTCTTCTTTTTCTTTTGAAAGAATATGATGCTCTCCTCTAAAAAGATTATCAAAAAAATGCTTGTAAATTTCTAATTCTTGTTTTTCTCCTATAAATTTATATATTTTTTCTTTTCCAATAGAGATAAGCTCTGGAGTTAAAAAGCTGGTGGCTGTATTAAACTTTACATATAATGTATCTGATTTACCGTTCATAGATGTATAAAAGCTATTTGTTGTATCTTCATCATGTTTTAAGCCAGAATATACTAATATCTTCCCTATTTCTTCAGAGATAAAAAAGAATTTATTAAAAAATTGTAATAAATTATCACTACTTTTGCCTAAAGTGTTTTCAAATTTTGAAAGTTCGTCTACTTTTTCAAAAAAAGAATTATATTTTTCTTCCCAATCCGAATCATTCTTATAAAGACTTGATAAATCCCATTTGTATTCATCTTTTATTTCACTTCTTAACATTACTACCCCTTTATTATTTTTTATTGAAATTATTATACCATGATTATAGATTTTTTGGAATTGTTTTATTAACATTATTTGCATTTAAATATAATAAAATTTTGATAATTTCGTTGTTAATTATACCCCTTATAAGATATATATTCTGTAATAATCTTATACCCCATTCAAGAAAATAATAACATTAAATAGATTTTATAATTAAAAAAATACAACTCCAAAGAACTCTTTTGAGTTGTATTTTTATATAGTTTTTAAGAATTTTGCAAGTCGTACAAACTTAAAATGTTCTTCACCATTATTGCAACTGTAACAGGACCAACCCCGCCCGGTACAGGTGTCATACAAGATGCTATTTTTTCTACTGTATTATCCACATCTCCAGCAAGACTACCATCTTCCAAAACGTTTATTCCTACATCTACAACAACAGCCCCATCTTTAACCATATCTTCTGTTACAAAATTTGCTTTTCCTATTGCACATAGTAAAATATCTGCTCTTTTTGTTACTTCTTTCAAATCTTTTGTTTTAGAATGACAAATTGTTACAGTTGCATTTTCTTTAAGTAACATAGTAGCTAATGGTTTACCTACTATAATACTTCTACCAAGTATTACACATTCTTTACCTGCAATTTCTATATTGTTATATTTTAAAATTTCAACACAGGAATACGGAGTACAAGGAAAAACAACGCCACTATCTATAGATAAAAGTCCTATATTATGAGGAGTAATGCAATCTATGTCTTTTATTGGGTCTATTTTAGAAATAATCTCATTTTTGTTGAAATTAGATGGCAATGGCATATGTAAAAATATACCGGTTATTTCATCGTTTTTGTTTAAAGCGTCTATTAAATCTAATAATTCTTCTTTTGGTATATCTTCTTTCAATGGGTAGTCTAAAAGTTTCATTCCAACATAATCTGTTAGCTTTTTCATACTTTTTGTATATACTTTTGCAGATTCATCATCTCCAACTTGTATTACTGCTACTACTGGTTTTTTTTCCAAACTTTCTACTTTAGCTTTAGCTGTATCTTTTATATTTTTTGCAAGAGTTGAACCTTTTAATAACATATTTCTCTCCTTTTTAATTTTTTTATTTACGCAATGTATTTAGAATTTCTTCAAAATATTGTGGTAGTGGTGAATGAAAATTTACATAATCTTTTTTTGTATATTCTGTATCTTTTTTGTAATAAAAAGATGGATGAAGAAAACCAAGTTCTCCAGCGTGCAAAACTTGCCCCTGTGTATTAAATGGTTGTTTTTTGTATCCGTATATTATATCTCCTAAAAGCGGATGCCCTATGTGGGACATATGAACACGTATTTGATGAGTACGACCTGTTTCAAGTCTTGCATTTATATATGTATAGGAATTTCCTTTGTAAAAAAATCTCTCCAATACATTTATATTTGTAATAGCTTTTTTTGAATTTTTATATACAACAGCCATTTTTTTTCTATCTTTTGTGCTTCTACCTATTGGCTCACTTATTTTTAAATTATCTTGTTTTATGTTGCCAAAAACTATTGCTTCATAACTACGTATAATACTATGTTCTGCAAATTGATTTGCAAGAAAATTGTGAGCTATGTCATTTTTACATACAACAATAATACCGGTTGTATCTTTATCTATCCTGTGTACTATACCCGGTCTTAAAACTCCATTTATTTTTGATAAATTACCGCAATGATACATTAGAGCATTTACAAGTGTACCAGTATAGTTGCCTGGTGCTGGGTGTACGACTAATCCTTTTTGCTTGTTTACTACTATTATGTCGTTGTCTTCATATATTATATTTAACTCAATATTTTCTTTTTCTATATTTATATCAGTTTCTTTATAATCAATTTTTATAACATTTCCTGCATTTAGTTTTGTACTAGTTTTTATACTTTTTCCATTTACAAAAATTTGATTATTTTTTATTAAAGTTTGTATAAAATTTCTAGAGAAATCTGTATTTTGACTAAGATATGTATCTATCCTAGTATTTTCAAATTCTTTTGTAACGATATACTCCATATTATTCCTTTACAAAAAAAGTAGTAACTATTCCGAAAAGTATAGCTCCTGTTACAATTAGTATATCTGCAAAATTGAATACAGGGAAATTTATAGCCGTAATATGCAAATAATCTATAACAAAACCAAAAAGAAGCCTATCTATAAAATTGCCAATAGCCCCAGCAGATAAAATTACAATAGAAATTTTTACGTAACTATGTTGTTTTGTGTTTTTTAGTTTTCTAAAATAAAGATAAAAACCAATAAGAATAGGTATAGTAATAGCAACAAAAAACCATCTTGCACCATACAATATACTAAATGCAGCTCCTCTATTTTCTAAATATGTTAGGCTAAAAAAATTTGTAATAGGTATACTACCCATAGGTCTTAGGTTTATGTAAGCGAGCCTTTTGAAAATTTGGTCAAGCCCTACAAGGACAGCTATTGTAATAATGTATAGCAAAGTGAACCTCTCCTTCTAACAAAATTTTATATTTATTATAAAAAATGAAATAAAATAATAATTTGAACATAAGTATATAGTATATTTGAAATGATGTAAAGGACAGTTTTTATTTTTTTATTTGAGAGGTAACTATGACAAATTATATTGTTAGATTTAAAGAAAATACCGTATGTTTTTATTATTTGAACAATGCTATTTGCTATAAAATGTATAAAAGTGATTTTTGGTCTAAAGAGTATATAGTTGTTAATAATTATTTTGGAAAATTTAATATAGTGGTGGGTGAAAATATAGAAATATATTGCAGTATTTACGAAGATGGTGTAATAAAATATATTTCTTCCGATTTGGAAAAATGGTTAAAAGAAAAAATATCGTTAAAAACATTTGATACCATAATACATCCTTTGAGAGATAATTTAATATATAATACAGATGACAGTATATACATAAATATTGAAGATGGGCAAAATAAAATATTAATAGACGAATATATAAAGAATTTAAATTTTGAATTTGAAATACAAGAAGTAACAAAAGAGCATATGCTGATATTTTATCAGTCAAAAACATATAAACAAGAGTTTTTTAAAGACTCGAAAAATAAAAAAAATAATTCTTTCACAAAAGATATTTCTTTTGTAAAAGAAGATACTCATAAAAATATTGGGTATAGAGAAATAAGTAGAAGTGGTTTTAGCGAGTTTAAACCGATATATAGTGGATACAATCAAATTTTGGATAGCTGTTTTCTAACAACAAATAGTTCTATACATTCTATATACGTAGTAAAAACATTATTTTCTTATCAACTTATCTATAAAGAAAAAATAACAAACAATTTTGAACCTCCTATACTTATTTGGGAAGGCCAAAAAATAGAAAATTGTTTAATAAATATAATTATGGGTGATATATACATATTTTTTAGATATAAGAATCAAATTTTTGTGTCTAAAAAAATATCAAATACATTTGAAAAACCATCTGTATACAAAAATAAAATATGTATGTTTCCAAAAAGAGGATTATATTTGTCTGATGAAAAAATGGATTTAAAAAATTTTTTTGTACGAAATTTATATATAGATATGTATAATCCTTGGGATATTCAAATTTTACCGGATATGTATAGCAATTTTTATCATAGAGCAAATAACAACATAAAATTTATAGAAAATATAGTACAATATGAAGATGCTCATAAAATAGAAGTAGAACCACCAGAGGAAGTAGTTAATCTAGAAAATAAAATGTTAGAGTATAACGTTAATAACCAAGATATACCAAATCAAATGAGCAACCAAATAATTTCAGAAAATACTGAAGAACCGCCACATTGGTCTTTTTCTTTTGATAGTTTTTCGAATTTAAATAATAGAAATAATAGAGTAGTAGAAAATTTCGAAATAAAAAAATCGCAAACAGATAATGTACTAGATAGTAGCATAAAACAGGCAGAAATTTTTAAAGAAAAGGAAGAAATGTATTTCAGAAAAATAAAGCAATTAAATCAACGAATATTAGAAATGGAAGACATTATTAATATTTTGCAAAAAGAATTAGAAAATGCTAAAAACAAAAACTAATTATCGAAAAAAACACTTTTTTTTAGATTGACAAACTCTATTATTATGCTATAATTATCAAAATACATATCCCATTTACATGAAAGTTTGTAATATGTAGTCCAAATACTAAAGAAAGTGTGAACGATATGAAAAAATTTTTTGAAAAAATAAAATCATCTATAATTGGTGAAGATGCAGATGATGAATACGAATACTATGAAGAAGAGTACGAAGAAGTACCACTAAAAAGAACAAATACTTATAATCGTACACGTGGTTCAAATGTTGTAAATTTTAACAAAGAACCAGATTTAACACCCGATTATTCTATAGAATTTTTTGAACCAAAAACAATAGAAGATTCTGCAATAATCGTAGAAAGTATAAAAAATAATAATAGAGTAATTGTAAATCTAGAAGGTGTAGACAATGGTACAGCTCAAAGACTTTCCGATATAATATCTGCAACTGCAAATGCACTAGATTTTAATATAAAAAGAGCTTCTGAAGGTTCCTCACAATTTATAGCATATCCTAGTTATGCAGAGGTATATAACGCAGATGAAGTTTTGAGAAATGCAAAAACTGTTTCAAAACAGGTTAATTTTAAATTTAAATACAATTAAAATTTTTTTAATTGTATGATAGTTTATTAGTTAGGAAAAATATGTTTCAAAATATAATAGAAGCTGTACGTATGTTTTTTTTGTTTCTTAGAATACTTTTAATTGCTAGAATTATTTTAAGTTGGTTAAGTTTATTTAGTATGGATTTACGTAATAGTAAAATAGCATACTTAATTTTCAATTTAACCGAAAGCTTACTTTCTCCAATACGACGTGTTTTAATGAAATCTCCTTTGGGTGGTCCTGGAATGATGATTGATTTTTCTGTACTTATACTTTTTTTCTTAATACAAATAGTTGAGAGTATAGTTATAAGCCTGTTACATGGTTTTATGTAGATAAATTTTGATTCTACCATATTAGAGGAGGTTTTCTTATAAACACATTTCTAAATTTACAAAGACCTGAAGATAAACTTTTGTTTAAAAAAGTTTTGAACATGGTCTTTTTGTGTCAAAAAACGTTTAATGTACAATTTACAGATTTTTTGCAAATAAACAAAGCTAATGAAATTTTAGATATTTTAAAAAAAGAACATGGAAAATTTTATTTTTCTATGTTTGGAGGTATAGAAGGTACTAAAAGAGTCCAAATTGCTATATCTCCACTTGATAATATATCGGAAAATAACTTCCCTATCACTCCACTTCAAATAAATTTTAAAAATATGGAAAATGTAAGCCATAGGAATATACTTGGTTCTATTTTATCTTTGGGAATAGATAGGTACAAAATTGGAGATATACTTATATTTAATGAAAATGTTGTTGTTTTTCTGGACAACGATATATTTGATTTTGTTTATGTAAGACTAAGCAGTGTTGGAAAAAATAGAGTAAATACAAGTTTAGCTAATAAGGAAATGTTATTTATTCCTCTAGAAAATTATAAAGAGATACAAATAAAAATAGATGATTTTAGATTAAGTAAATTAATTTCAAAATGTTTTAATATTTCAAGAAGTGAATCGCAGAAATTAGTCGAAAGTAGTAAAGTATATATAAATAATTCTTCGCAATATAAAGATAAAATAAATTTTGAGTTGTTGAAAAATGATATGGAGATAAGTATAAGAGGATTTGGGAAATTAATATTAAAATATGTACAAAATAAATCAGCTACATTTCATATTTACAAATAGCCCATTTTTTAATGGGCATTTAATTATTCTTTTTAGTGTTAGTATAACCAAAAATATTAAACACGACTATTACTCATGCTTAGCTAGTCCCCGCAACCATGGCTGTACCCGACTGGTGTTTTCATTGATAAGAATTGTTTCCCGTAGCACATAAAAAGCCATGATATTTATCACAAACCCATCAAAAGGCGATATCAAATAAATAATTATAACAGTAGCTATGCTAAAAAATCCATTGATAGCCATATCTCGCTTAAACTCTTTTGTGTTTTCATATTTGATAGGATACCAGTTGCCCCAAAATGTGAACGATAAGCCCAAAAGAGCAGTTCATAAAAATCATAGCTAGTATGACATATGTTTACATAAACAGAGCGTACTAATATATTTAACAAAACAAAAAATACAATGTGCAATAATCCACCGTTATCTTTTGTTTTTGTTGTTTTGTTTTCATCTTTGTGGCAAACATATATCTGTGTAAAAGGTATCCACATGGCACGCGTGCCAATGACTTCACGAAACGACAGCTTAAAAATATTCGCACGAACAAAGCCAAGTTTTTCGAACTGACCAAAGCTTGCTACATTGTCGTCGGTTACCTCTGTTGTGATTGTGTGGCAACCGTAGGTTTCAAAAAGTTCTTGTTTTGCAGTTTCAATCAGCCTTGTTGCAAGACCACGACCTCGGTGTTCTGGCAAAACCCCTAGTAGCGTTATCCGCCCTCTGCTTTTTTTGTAGCTGTAAAATTGAAATGCTACTATGTTACCTACTTCATCAACTGCAACCGCTCCCATTTTTTCTACAGGCACAACAAGGCTTATAATGCCGAATACTCGCCACATTACTTTTCTGACAGCTTTTTTGTCAGAGGGTATCATATTTCTTATGTTATACATTTAATCACCTTATGTTCTTTCTATATAAAGTATATTATAAACTAATTTTAATATTAACCGCACCCCTTGTCAATAAAAAAATGTTAGTATGAACAGGGTTGCTCTCTGTTTTAATAGTTTTTATATTAATGCTATAAGATTATCAAAATTAAAATATCGGACCTTTATATAAAAATTTTTAATCTCCAAAATAAAATAAATTAATGATATAATAAAATCAAAGGAGAGTATAATGAACAAATGAAAATAACGCAAAAGAAAATAACAGCAGATGAAGCAATAAAAAGTGTAGTAGCAGCAGATAAAAAAGAATTGATAAAAATAATAAATGAAATATTTAATACTAGATATAATCCAAATACTGCAAAATTAGTTCATTTATCAGCAGAATTTATAAGACCTAAAATTATTCAAAATGATAAAGACAATAATAACAATAATGAAGAAATAACATTCGATACATTATATGCGGACATGGTTTTTTCTATAGAAGGTAAAATATATGGATTAGAATTTCAAACAAAGCATGATAAAACAATGATAATTAGAGCTATAGATTATCAATTAAATATTGTATTAAATCAATTAAAAAATATCGATATTAGTAATAAATATGAAGTAGAAATAGAATTACCAAGTATGTCTATAATACAACTAGAAGAAAGCAAAGATGTACCAGATAATTATATAATTAATTTTATAAACAAAGACACAGGAAATAAAATGGTACAAAAATATCCTATTATAAAGCTATGGGAATATAGTATAGAAGATTTAATGAAATCAAGTAAAAAGATGTTACTGCCATTTACTACATTAAAATTTAGAAAAGAAGTAAGAAATGATGAGTTAAATTTGGAAAGTACAAAAAAATTCAAAGAACATATGGAGAGATTAAATAAAAGTTTTATAGAATTAGTAGAAAAAGAAGAAGTATCAAAAAAAGCAATATTAGACTGGGTAACAGTAATGAATTATATAGCAGAATATATAGCAAAAAAATATATAAAAGAAGATAATCCATTAAGAAAGGAAGTAGAGGAAATGTTAAAAGGATTTAAAGAAGTAAAATATTATAGTTATTCAGAAGAACTTGAGAAGAATGCTTTGGAAAGAGGAATAGAAAAAGGCATTGAAAAAGGCATTGAAAAAGGAATTGAAAGAGGAATTGAAAAAGGCAAACTAGATTTTCTAAAAGAAGCAATAATGTCAAATTATCCAGAAGGGATAATAATAGATATGTCAAGAAAAATAGGATTAACCCTAGAGGAACTTAATGAAATTATAGAAGAGCTTAGAGGAGAAGAGCATAAAATATTACCATAATTTATAAATAAGAAATGAACAATAGCTTTAATTGGATTATGTATTCTAATTTTGTCCATGATACATATATTGATTCCTAAATCTATAATTTATTGAATTTAATAAGTATATACAAAATAGCCCATTTTTTTAAAATGGGCTATTTTTGTCTTCCTTTTTTTCAATATAGGAACATACTCAATTATTGTTATTTTAGATATAACAGTTTAATTTAACCAGTAACTGTAGGCCACAAAAAAGGACTAAGAATTGAGTATCTTGAATTTGTTAAGTATAAAATCAATGCCATTACACACACCTCCTTCCATATTTAATTATTCTTTTCTTAAATCTAGCATTTGTCTAAGCATACTTTCAAAATATTTTAGCTCTTTAGCATCTAGTTTCATTATCATTGTTCTAATTTCATTTAATTTTAATGAATTGCTATCTATTTGTAATGATTCATTACTTGAATCTTGAAAAAGAGAATTTATAGAAACGTTAAAAATTTTAGATAATTTAAGTAAAATAACTATACTAGGTTCCTGAGAGCCTCTTTCTATATGCCTTAAAGTAGAACTACTAGCAATACCCAACATATCTGATAGTTCTTCTACACTAATCTTATTTGCTTTACGAAGCATTTTTATATTTTTACCAAGTATAGTTTTTAATTGTGCTGTTGTTATAGGAAATTCAATAAATGATTTATATTCTTTTATCATAAGTAATAACATTTCATAAAGTGCATGATTTCCATATTCTGCAGCTAAACTTAAACCTTTTTGAACAATATCAAAATCGCCTAGGAAAATCCCTTTCATAACAACATTTACACCAAGAAAGTCTTTAAATTTTTCTTTTTTACACAACCCAATAGCTTTTTCTATATGTAACAAGAAGTATTTTCTTAACTCTTCGTAATCTGATACATTATCATAATATTTTGAACGCACTAATCTAGAAGAAACACCTGAATGTACAACCATTTGTATACGAGGATGTTTATAATGATTACTATATTTTTCTAAATATCTTAATAATTTTTCGCCAAGTAAAAAAGATTGGCGATAATTTTTTGTATGACTAACAGCTGTTGCCATAATTCTAATATCAGTTAAATCTAGGTCTATTTGAATACGAGCTCTTTCAAGTATTGGGAATACGATTTTAGAAGATTCTTCGAAATCGCTAAATTTAGCTTCCGATTTAAACATTTTAATTAAAAGTAGAACATCTTCAACTTGTTTGTCGTAGCCATTTTTATTTCTATATCTTTTTATTTTTTCTTCAACTATTTTTATTTTTTCAGTTTCTCCATTGTTACCTGTCTCAAAAAATTCTTCTAGTAATTGTTCCTTTGTGTATTTTTCAAACATTGATTTCCTCCAATTTTTATTTTTCGTAAAATATTATTTTTTTTTTTTTTTTTTTTTTTTTTTTAGTGAATTATGACTACAATATTATTATACTATTTATGTATTTTTATGTCAAGTATATCTATACTCATTCTTTATAAGTGAAAACATGTATTTTCACCGAATTTTATTCTATTTCAATATTATATATGGAATATTGTAAATCTAATATTGTAAATCGAAATATCAGAAATTACAAAAATAAAGACTTTTTTTAAGACTTTCATTTATTAAGAATTTCTTAATAAATATGTACTTTATTTTGTAAGGATTTTGCTTTATACTATATACATATCAAATAAATCAAGTATCAAAAATAAGTGGGGGATGATGCAAATATAACATTTAATATACTAGTAGTGGATGATGACCCGGACATAGCAAATGCAATAGGTATATACTTAACAACCGAGGGTTATAATTGCACATATGCAAATGACGGTATACAGGCACTTGCAGAAATAGAAAAGAACGAACCACATTTAATAATAATGGATGTGATGATGCCAAAGCTAGACGGTATAGGTGCAACACTAGAAATAAGAAAAAGCAAAAATATACCTATTATAATGTTATCTGCAAAAACAGAATATACAGACAAAATATTAGGACTTAATATGGGTGCAGACGATTATATAACAAAACCTTTTAATCCTTTGGAGTTAATTGCACGGGTGAAAAGTACACTTAGACGTTACACTATACTTGGAAATGTGGCAACAGATAAAACAAATGAAACATATACGATAGGTGATTTAACCCTAGATAACACAAACAAAACTGTAACCGTATATGGTACAGAGGTACATTTAACAAGCATAGAATATAAAATATTACTACTACTTATTAAAAACTTGGGTAGAACATTTTCTATAGATGAGATATACGAAAAAGTTTGGAATGAAGATAGTATAAGTGGTGGTAGCACGGTAACGGTACATATTCGCCGTATTCGTGAAAAAATAGAAATAAACCCTAAAGAACCACGATATATAAAAGTTGTTTGGGGAATCGGATACAAAATTGAAAAAATATGAAAAAATACGACGAAAGCACTGTTTCAGCAATTATCAGTGGATTTATTATAGCAATAGGGGTAATACCAGTTGTATGGTTTAGTATACCAATTGCTGTAATAACTATAATAGCAATTAATCTGCATAGATATAAGATGCAGAAAGAAAATGAAAATTCTATAGAACTGCAACTTAAAAGCGAACGGATGAAAACAGAGCTTATTACAAATGTTTCACACGATATTCGTACACCTCTAACAAGTATAATAAACTACAGTGATTTACTACTAAAACAAGGATTGTCCCACCCAGAAGCACCGAATTATATAAACGTACTACACAAAAAAGCATGCAGGTTAAGTACACTAGTAGACGACTTATTTGAGGCATCAAAAATAATGTCTGGCAACATAGTGGCTGAACTAACTCAAATTGACCTATCGTTGTTCGTAACACAGGCAATAGCAGAAATGACAGGGCAGATAGAAGCCTCTGAATTAGATTTCAGACTAAATCTTGTAGAAAATGCTTTTGTGAATGCAGATGGCAAACTTTTATGGCGATGTATACAAAATTTAATTACAAATGTATGTAAATATAGTGTACCCAATACACGTGTTTATATAGATGTAGATTTTACCTACAATTATGTGAACCTAACCATAAAAAATATAAGTAATCATGAGTTAAACATAAATAGCGATGAACTATTGGAACGTTTTGTACGTGGTGATGTATCACGTACAAGTGAGGGTAGTGGGCTTGGTCTTTCTATAGTACAAAATTTGATAGGAACCCAGCAAGGTATATTTAAGATAGAAATAGACGGCGATTTGTTTAAATCGAAAATAAGCTTAAAAAAAGGAGGATAAATACAAAGTGTATGGATAAAACAGAAAAAATTCAAAAAATATCTAGCAGTATTCCAAAAGATAGAGCAATGAAAATTATTAAAAATGTAATAATCTCATTGTCTGTAGCAACAGTGTTAATACTTGGTTTTGTTATATGGTCATGGTTTAGTATAAGTATAGACAGTGCTCAGGCAGTAAACATAGCACTAGAGAGAACGGGTGGTGGTACCGCAATAGGTCCAGATTTAGGCTTTGAAATATGGGTAGGTGGTGCAGGTTTTGCATGGGATGTAGAAGTAATGTTTGAAAATATAATGCATAGCATATATGTAGACGCAAGAACTGGTCGTGTGGTTTACCACGATAGTTGGTGGAGATAGACCAAAATTTTAAAATATCATAAAAAATATTAAAATATAAAAAGGAGAATGAAAACATGAACAAAGATAAATTAAAAGGTATAGCAATAGGTAGCATAGCTACATTATTTATAGGTACAGTAACACTTTATGCACAACCTGTTACACGCAACATAGCAGTAACTTTTAACAATATAAGAGTAGCTATAAATGGTCAAGTACAAACACTAGAAAATGAACCATTTATATACAACGGCAGGACATATTTACCAGTAGCTGATATATCACGTGCTTTAGGTCATACGGTTACATGGGAGGCATCCACAAACACGGTTCACTTAACAAGTGGTGGTGGAGATGGCTCATCATCGCCAAATTATCCAGCACATAACCAATCAACTCCAGGACAGTCATCTACAAACCAACCAAATAGAACAGGTGGAACTGTAATGCCTACAAATATCGTTCCACGTTCACCAAGCCATGCTGGTGCACCAACAAACCCTGCTATATCAGCTACACAAGCAGTAAGAATGGTAGTTGACCATCTAAATGCACAAGGTATAACAGCAACTTTCCGTTATATGTACTTAGAGAGAGAGGGAAATCAATGGAAATGGAACATAGAGTTTAGTGGTGATAATGAATTTTATGTTTGGTTAAACAGTGGACGTATAACAAGAGGAGACTAATTAAAAAATAATATCCTTATATAAAAAATACTGATGACAATATTTTTGTAAAATTTAAAGTATTCCTACTAAATATTATATTAGTAGGAATACTTTTTTATCTTTGTACAATAGTATTCAAAAAATACTTATGTACAAAATCCGTTTTCAATTCTGGATGAAAAGTTGTTACAAGCTGATTATTTTGTTTTACAGCTACTATATCATCATTTACAGTTGCTAAAATATTACCAGCTACTACTTCTGTAATCAAAGGTGCTCTTATAAAAGACATTGGTATTATTTCATCATCGAATTTATCTTTTGTAAAAAAACTGCCTAGTTGCCTACCGTATGCATTTCTCTTTATTTTTATATCCATTGTAGCAAGACTAGGGGTTCCATCTTCTACGTATTTTGCAAGTAGTATAGCACCTGCACAAGTTCCAAAAGAAGGTAGACCATTTTTTATTTTGTCTTGTAGTGGAATAAACATATTTAAATCTAAAAGAAGTTTGCCAATAGTTGTACTTTCTCCACCCGGCAAAATTACACCAGACATCTTCTTATTTAAATCTGAAAGTTTTCGTATTTCAAAACTCTCTACAGACAAATTGTCTAGTATATATTTATGCTCTATAAAAGCACCTTGTAATGCTAAAATCCCTATCACTATTTACCACGCTCGGACATTATTAATTGTATTTCGTTTTCATTTATTCCTACCATAGCTTCTCCAAGACCTTCAGATACATTTGCTAAAATATTATAATCTTTATAATTCGTTACAGCTTTTACTATTGCTGCTGCTCTCTGCTCTGGATTACCACTTTTAAATATACCACTACCTACAAAAACACCTTCTGCACCAAGCTCCATCATAAGTGCTGCATCGGCTGGGGTTGCAACACCACCCGCAGCAAAATTAACTACTGGTAATTTTCCATTTTGAGCAACATTTACTACCAAATTGTAAGGTACTTGCATAAGTTTTGCAGCATTGTAAAGCTCATCTTTACTCATAGAAGTAAGACGACGTATTTCTGCCATTATAGCTCTCATATGGCGTACAGCTTGTACAACATCACCAGTTCCCGGCTCTCCTTTTGTTCTTATCATACTGGCACCTTCCACAATTCTTCTAAGTGCTTCTCCTAAATCTTTAGCCCCACAAACAAAAGGAACGCTGTATTTAGTTTTATCTATATGGTATACATCATCTGCAGGTGATAGTACTTCACTTTCATCTATATAATCTATTTCTATAGCTTCTAATATTCTTGCCTCTGTTATATGTCCAATACGAACTTTAGCCATTACTGGTATTGTTACAGCATTTTGTATTTCTTTTATCATAAGGGGGTCGCTCATACGGCTAACACCACCTGCAGCTCTTATATCAGCCGGTATACGCTCAAGTGCCATTACTGCACAAGCACCAGCATTTTGTGCTATTTTTGCTTGTTCTGGTGTTGTTACATCCATTATAACTCCACCTTTCAACATTTGTGCTAAATTTCTATTTAGTTCTACTCTATCTTCCATTTATTACCTCTCATTTATTTAAAATTAGTTTATATTGCTAAAAATATATTTCGTATTAGATTTGTACCCTGTTTCTTTTGTTATTACAATAGAGCCAAAATTTTTATGATTTATGGCATCTGGTAATGCCTGTACTTCAAGACAAATACCAGCATATGTAAATGGTTGTTGTATATTATTTCCAGTATATACAACGACAGCAGGTTTGTCTGTAATTATACTCAATTTTCTACCTGTTTGTCTATGCAAAAGAATTATTTCTTTTTCGTCTAGTAAAAAACCATTATCTATACCTTCTATATCAGAATTATTATTAAAAATATCTTCAATTTTCTTTAATTTGCTAAAGTTAAAAGGATGATTTTTTAATGATATTAGTTCTCCAGTTGGACACAAATTATTATCAACTTCTGCAAAGTAAGAAGATTTGAATTGTAATTCATGTTCCCAAATTGTATTATATGCACTAATACCTTCAAGATTAAAATAAGTATGATTTGTTAAATTTGCTGTTGTAGGTTTATCTGTAGTTCCATCATATTCTATAGTTAAACAATTTTCATCATCAAGTATATATTTTACAGAAATATTGAAATTACCTGGATATCCCTCTTCACCATCTCTACTAAAATAATTAAATGTTACAAAAACTGTATCCTTTGTTTGCCCTTCTTTTCCATCCCAAAAAACTTCACTAAAACCTAAAGTGCCACCATGCAAATTGTTTTCATTATCATTTTTTGTTATATTGTATACTTTTCCATTTAAAGAAAAACTAGCGTTTGAAATTCTTCCACTAGTTCTACCACATATAGCACCTAAATATGATTTATCTTTTATATAGTCTTCTAATGTGTTTAAACCAAGAACAACATTGTCAAAGTTTCCTTTGTTGTCAGGTACTAAAATTTTTGTAATTCTAGCACCATATTCTATTATACTTACTTTCATACCATTTTTGTTTGAAAGTGTAAATATATATACATCTTTGCCGTGAAAAGATTTATAAAGCTCTTTTTTTATATTCATATGGTTACTCCATGAGTGAGTTAAGAATTAAAATATCGTCTATACCATGTATTTGTTTTCTGGTTATTTCCATAGGTTTTAATAACGGTTTACCTTCGTTAGTATCTGTCATTTGCTCCCCCTTTTGTTTCTTGCGTTTTCTTGCTTATGTATCTATTATAGCATATGTAGAAATCATTGTAAGGGGTCTATAGAAATTTTTTTAGTGTTTTTTTCGAAAAAATTTCGAAAAAAACTATAAATTAAATATTATTATGATTAAATCAATATTTATAGCTTGATTAACATATTAGTAAATTGTATAATAATTTTATTGTAATGGTGAACTTGCGTTTATTGTGATATGTAAATATGTTTTATTTAGGAGATACCAAATGACCGATTTTAATTTGAAATTTATGAAATCTATTACTATATGTTCAGTACTGTCTATTTTTGTTTTGGGGTTTTCTTGGTTTTTTATATCTAGTAGGTTAAATATTTTTAATACAAATTTGCAAAATTTTGAAATAAATTTAGGCAGTGTAACAGAATATGAAGGAATAAGTTCAAATACAAGAGAAATAAGATTATATTTTGAAGAAACTAGCAGAATTATATTTTTTTTAAACTTATTTCAATTTTTAACTATCGTATTAATAATTATTATTTGTATTGTTATTTGTAAGAAAAAATTAAACAGTTTAATTTTGAATTTTTCAAAGTTAGAAGAAGTTATAGACTCATTGAAAAAAGGCAAGGTATTAAATACAGATTTTACCATATTAAGGGAAATGGCTCAAAAAATAATAAAACTAGATGAAACATACAAAAAGATAATAACAAACCTTATAAAAAACATAAAAAATATAGAAATGTCTAAAAATATAGAATATATAGAAAATAATGAAGATTTTAGGTATATATTTAATTTTTCAGATTACAACAAAACCCTAGAACGTATTTTATTTAAAATGAAAGAAATAGACGACGAACTTGGGAATGTAGATATTAAACGTAATTTTAATAATAGTTTTTTTGAAAATACAAAACAAAAAATAATATATCTAAATAATTTACTAACAAAACAAAAATCTAATATATTAAGTATAAATGAATTTTTAATGAAAATAAAAGTAGGAGATTTTTCGGCAAGGCTTAGGTTAGATGGAGAAATGGAAGTTATGTCTGTATTAAATAATATTGTGCTAGATTTAAATTCTTTTTTGAAAGATTTGGATAGAGTTTTTATAAACAATTTTACACAAACAATAAACACAACTTATGAGGGTAAATATGACCAAACAAAAAATAATTTAAACAGAGCAGTAGAAAATTATAATCAAAATATATCAGCTTTAGATAAAAAAATAAAAAATTTAGAAGAAATAGAAAAACAAATGAAAGTAATAGAAAGACCTAAAAAAAGAACGTATGGTGAAGTTGTATTAAAACCTGTACTACCCATTCACAAATTTAAGACTATAGATTTTACAGGTAGTGGATTTGGAAAATATTAAAATAGCTTCTAATTGAAAACCCTTTTCTAAGTTAACTATTGCAAATAAGTATGTTACATGGTATACTTTGGTTAGTTAGATATGATTATTCAAAGGGTGGGGAAATCTCCACTCTTCTTGTTTGTTTAGGTGAAGTTAAAATAATATCAAAAGAAAGAAGAGAACATGACAAATAAAGATATAATCAGTAAAATATATGATATACTAGAACCTGTCCTTAATGTCTCAGAAATTAAAATTTGGGATATAGAAATGGTAAAAGAAGGAAAAAATCTATATTTAAGAGTATATATAGATAAAGATAATGGGGTAAGTATAGATGATTGTGAATATATAAGCAAATATATAAGTAATTATTTAGATGAAATAGACCCTATAGAAGACCCATATATATTGGAAGTAAGTTCGCCGGGTATTAATAGGCTTCTTAAAAAAGAATCTGATTTCTTGTTATATATTGGTAGTGAGGTGGATGTAAAACTTTATAAAATGCTAGATGGTTCAAAACTTTACACAGGCATTTTAGAAAAATACGAAAACGAAACAGTAACGATAAACTGCAACAATAAAATATATAGTTTTACAAAAAAAGATATAGCAAGTGTAAGAATAGCTATTACATTCTAAAGAAAGGAAATTTTATGAGAGGTGAAGGCAAAGAACTAATAATAGCATTAAATCAGATTGTAAAAGAAACAGGGATAGATATAGACCTTATTTTTGAAGCAATAGAATCATCTTTAGTTTTTGCATGTAAAAAAAATTACGGCTCTAACTATGATTTTAAAATACTAATGGATAGAAAAACGGGTGAAATAAATTGTTTTGTAAAGAAAATAGTTTCATTAGAAGTTGAAGACCCGAATGCACAAATTTCTTTAGAAGAAGCGAAAGAAATAAAAATGATATACCAAATTGGTGATGTTATAGACATTCCTATAAAACCAAAAGATTTTGGTAGGATAGCTGCACAAACTGCAAAACAAGTAATAGTACAAAAAATAAGAGAAGCTGAAAGAGATATTACTTTTAACGAATATATACAAAAAGAAAAAGAAGTAATAACTGCCATTGTGGAAAGAAAAGAAAAAAATAGTGTAATACTATCACTTGGAAAAAACGAAGCATATCTATCTGCAGAAGGTCAAATGCCAAATGAAGAATATATTTTTAGCAAAAGAGTAAAGGTTTATGTAACTGAAGTTAGACAATCTAGCAAAGGTGTTATAATAAATGTATCTAGAACTCATCCGGGACTTGTATTAAAACTTTTTGAACAAGAAGTACCTGAAATACAAGATGGTATAGTGGAAATAAAAAATATATCTCGTGAAGCAGGTACTAGAAGTAAAATAGCTGTAATGTCTAACGATATAGATATAGACCCTGTTGGTGCTTGTGTAGGTCCTGCTGGTTCTAGAGTAAACATAATTGTAAACGAGCTAAAAGGTGAACGTATAGATATTATAAATTGGAGCGAAGACCCAAAAAACTTTATTACATCAGCATTAAATCCTAGCAAGGTTTTAGATGTTATAATAGACCAAGATACAAAAACAGCAAAAGTTACTGTTCCAAAACATCAACTTTCGTTAGCAATAGGAAAAGATGGACAAAATGCTAGGCTTGCTGCAAAACTTACTGGATATAGAATAGACATAAAAAGCTATGATGATAGTCAAAATGATAAAATATACGAAGACTTTTATAAAGATTTTGAGAATTTTTATAAAGACGAATATTCTAATAATAGTGAAAATGAAACGTATAATATGGAAGATTTTTATATGGGTAAGGAAAGCAACAGAGAAATTCAAAAATTAGAATACAATTATTCTAAGTCTTCTGAATATGTAAAACAGGTAGATAAAGAATCTGATTTAGAAAATGAAGATTTAGAGAATGCATATAAAAATGCTTATGCAGATTTTTCTACTGATGATTATAATTTAGATGAAAATAAAGAAATAGAAATAATTAATAAGGAAGATACAACGACAAAAAACATAAAAACTGAAAAACCAAATAAAACAAAAAAAGAATTTAATAAACAAGAAACTTACCAATTAGAAGATATTGAAAATGAATATGATGATTATGAAGAATATCCTGGAGATGATTTCTTAGAAACTGATATAAATCTTGCATATGAAGATATAGATTTAGACAGTATCGATGTAGAAAATATAGATAGAAGTATAGACGAATATGATGATTTTAATAATTATAACGATTCCTATATAGATTACAGGTATATAGAAGATGATGACTTAAATTTTAGGTAAGAAAATATGATTACTAAAAAATTTCCTACTAGAAAATGTACAGGTTGCAAAGAAATGAAATGCAAAAAAAAACTAATCAGAATAGTAAAAAAAGATGGAGAGTTTAAAATAGATTTTACATCTAAACTAGATGGACGTGGTGCATATATTTGTGATGATATAAATTGTTTAAAGTTATCTTTAAAAACAAGAGGTTTTGAACGTTCTTTCAAATGTAAAATTCCAAAAGATATATATGAGAGTTTGGAACTGAAAATTTTAAGTTAGGAGGTATTATTGAGAACTTATGAATTAGCAAAAGAATTAAATATAACCACAAAAGAGCTTATTAAATTTATGTCGAAACAGAACATTGAAAAAAAAACTATGTCTGCTTTTACAGATACCGAAATTAAGAATTTAAAATCATATTTACAAAATAATTTTAGTAATTATAAATCGAAAAAAGATACAAAAGGAGAGAGTAACATAGATAATCAATTTAACAACAAGAAAAAATATCCTAGTGAGGATAAAGAAAAAGATATTAATGAAGAAAAAAATATAAATAGTGATAAACTAAATCAAAAAAAAGAAAATAAAATTAGCGATAAGCAAGAATATCAAGGAAATAGAACATCAGGAGAAAGAACGGGATATCAAGGAAACAGAACGTCAGGAGAAAGAACGGGATATCAAGGAAACAGAACATCAGGAGAAAGAACGGGATATCAAGGAAATAGAACATCAGGAGAAAGAACGGGATATCAAGGAAACAGAACGTCAGGAGAAAGAACGGGATATCAAGGAAATAGAACATCAGGAGAAAGAACGGGATATCAAGGAAACAGAACGTCAGGAGAAAGAACAGGATATCAAGGAAACAGAACATCAGGAGAAAGAACGGGATATCAAGGAAATAGAACATCAGGAGAAAGAACAGGATATCAAGGAAACAGAACGTCAGGAGAAAGAACAGGATATCAAGGAAACAGAACATCAGGAGAAAGAACGGGATATCAAGGAAATAGAACATCAGGAGAAAGAACAGGATATCAAGGAAACAGAGCGTCAGGAGAAAGAACAGGATATCAAGGAAACAGAGCGTCAGGAGAAAGAACGGGATATCAAGGAAATAGAACATCAGGAGAAAGAACAGGATATCAAGGAAACAGAGCGTCAGGAGAAAGAACAGGATATCAAGGAAACAGAGCGTCAGGAGAAAGAACGGGATATCAAGGAAACAGAACATCTGGTGGTTACGGAAAAGATATCTATGATAAAGATAAAGATTTAGATAAGGATAAAAAAACAGCTACTAAATCTTCATCTAGTAAAAATACTCCTGTTATTGAAGGAGCGAAACCAGCAGTAGCAAATAGAAGATTTACAAATAAACCAAAGCAAAACCTTTTTTCTAAAAATACTAAGAAAAAAGGTGGAAATGATGAAGCACAAATAACAGCAACGCAAAGAAAAAAAGATAAAAGGAAAATAAAAAAGAGAAAAGAAGAAGAGGAATTATTAGCGGCTCAAGCGGCTGCTAAAGCTGCAGAAAACGATATTAAAACAATAAAAATAGCAGGAAGTATTACCGTAGGAGAGCTTGCAAATAAACTAGGAAAAGGTATACAAGAAATAATATCTCCTCTTATGAAAATTGGTATTATGGCAAGTATAAATCAGGAAATAGATTTTTATACAGCTGCTAAAATAGCAGAAGAATTTGATATTCTTGTGGAGCCTTTAGAACAAATAAATATATTGGAAGAAGCATTTGGAAAAATAGAAGACAAAGAAGAAGATTTAAAACCAAGACCTCCAGTAGTTGTTGTAATGGGTCATGTAGACCACGGTAAAACTTCCTTGTTAGATGCAATAAGAAAAAGTCATGTAGCAGATGGAGAGGCTGGAGGTATTACACAACGTATAGGTGCATACCAAGTAGATATAAACGAAAAAACAATTACTTTCTTAGATACACCAGGACATGAAGCATTTACAGCTATGCGTATGCGTGGTGCACAAGTTACAGATATTGCAATACTTGTAGTTGCAGCCGATGATGGTGTAATGCCACAAACAGTAGAAGCTATAAACCATGCAAAAGCAGCAGAAGTAGAAATAATTGTTGCGATAAATAAAATAGATAAAGATGGTGCCAACATGGATAGGGTAAAACAAGAACTTAGCGAACATGGTATTGTTCCTGAGGATTGGGGAGGTAGTGTAGTTTGTGTTCCTGTTTCTGCAAAGAAAAGAATAGGTATAGATGACTTACTAGAGGCAACTCTTCTTGTTTCCGAGTTAAAAGAATTAAAAGCAAATCCAAATAAAAGAGCTATGGGTACTGTAATAGAAGCAAATTTGGATAAAGGAAAAGGACCAGTTGCTACTGTTTTGGTGCAAGAAGGTAGCCTTACAATATCAGAGCCCATTGTTATTGGTGCAACACATGGTAGAGTAAGGGCAATGATAGACCACAAGGGAAATAGAGTAAAAAAAGTTGGTCCAAGTACACCTGTAGAAATAGTAGGACTTGGAAGTGTTCCAAAAGCGGGTGATATACTATATGTTGCAAATAGTGAAAAACAAGCAGCACAAGTAGCATCTAGTATGGTAGAACAAACACGTGAAGAAATGATAAAACAAAGGGCAAAAATTTCATTAGATGATTTGTTTAACCAAATAAAAGATGGAAAAATAAAAGAGTTAAACTTAATAATAAAAGCTGATGTACAAGGTTCTGTGGAAGCAGTAAGAAATAGTCTTGAACGTTTGTCAAATGAAGAAGTGAAAATAAGAATAGTACACAGTGGTGCAGGGCAAGTTACAGAAAGTGATATAATGCTTGCAAGCACTTCATCTGCTATTATAATAGCTTTTAATGTTAATTATGATGCTACTGCAAAGCAAATAGCAGATGAACAAAAAGTAGATGTAAGATTATATAGCGTAATATACAATGCTATAGAAGATATTTCAAACGCTATGAAAGGTATGCTAGACCCTATTTTTGAAGAGAAAATAATAGGACACGCAGAAATAAGACAACTATTTAAGGCAAGTGGAACAGCGATAGCAGGTAGTTATGTAACAGATGGTAAAATTTCTAGAAATTCCAAGGTTAGACTTCTTAGAAATGGGAAAATAGTTCACGATGGAGAACTTTTAGCTTTAAAACGTTTCAAAGATGATGTAAAAGAAGTTGCTACTGGTTATGAATGTGGTATCTCTTTTAACAAGTATAATGATTTGTTAGAAGGAGATATAGTAGAGGCTTATGTAATGGAGGAAGTTACTAGATGAGTAGGCGTATAACAAGAATAAATGATGAAATAAAAGAACAAACAGCAGTCTTAATAAGAGACTTGAAAGACCCAAGACTTAATTCTTTTATTACGGTTATAAGAGCAGATACAACACAAGACTTGAAATACTGCAAAATATATGTAAGTATAATGGGTACAGAAGAAGAAAAAAAAGAGAGTATAGAAGTATTAAAAAATTCAAGTGGCTTTATAAAAAAACAATTGGCAGTAAAAGTAAATTTAAGACAAACTCCAAATTTAATATTTTTATTAGATGAGTCCCTAGACCATGCAATGCGTATACAAGAAATATTAGACGAAATAAAATAAAATGAAAAATAATATATATGATATACTTGAAATAATAAAAAAATCTGAAAATATTGCTATAGCAGGACATATAAGTCCAGATGCTGATTCTCTTGGTTCTTGTTTTGCTATGGCATATTGCTTACAAAAAATCGGGAAAAATGTATCTGTTCTTTTAAATGACTTTGGGAATAAATATAATGTATTACCCGGTTTTGAATTTGCAAATAAAAGTATAAATCCAGATTTGTTTATTCTAATGGACTGTGGAGACGTTAATAGAGTAGGAAATTTTTTAGATTTATTTAAAAATACAAAAAGTATTCTTATAGACCATCATATCAATACTGGTTTTGCAGATTTCAATTTTATAGATGAAAAATCATCATCTACTTGTGAAGTTTTATATAATATTATAACAAATTTGTGTGAATTAGATAGCAATATAGCTACTTGCTTATATGCTGGAATTGTTACAGATACTAGTGGTTTTAGAAATTCTACAACATCTAAAACTATGCAAATAGCAAGTGAATTATTAAAATATGATTTCGATTCTGAAAATATATACGAAGTTCTAATGTACAAACAAAGCTTGCATCAGTTCCAAGGATTTATGAGTGTTGTGGCTGATTTTAAAATAGATATTGAAGCAAGTATTGTGTATACAATAGCAACGAAAGAAAAACTTGAAAATCTTAATATAACAAAAAATGATTTGGATGGAATAGTAAACATTTTCAAGAGAATACACGATATAGAGGTATATTGTTTTGCTTACGAATTAGACAATGGAGCGACAAAAATAAGTTTGAGAAGCCATAATTTTGATGTTAATAATATAGCAAAATTTTTTGGTGGTGGTGGACACAAACTTGCAAGTGCTTGTATATTAAATATGTCTCCAAATGAAGCTATGGAAAAAATAATAGAAAAGTTAAAACAAATAGTATGATAAACGGTGTATTAAATATAAACAAACCAAAAGGTTATACTTCGCATGATATTGTAAATATAGTTAGAAAACATTTTAATACAAAAAAAGTAGGGCATACAGGTACATTAGACCCGAATGCAACTGGTGTTCTACCTTTATGTTTAGGAAAAGCAACAAAACTTTCTAGTTTTATTATGGGTAGTGATAAAATATACAGAGCAGTTTTGATTTTGGGAATTTCTACAGATACACAAGATATTACAGGCAAGATATTAAATGAATTGAGTGTTAATTTAACGAAAAAAGAAATAGAAGATGTAATAAATTCTTTTGTAGGAGAAATAGAGCAGATTCCCCCTATGTATTCTGCTATAAAAATTGGTGGTAAAAAATTATATGAACTAGCTAGAAAAAATATAGAAATAGAAAGACAGCCAAGAAAAGTAATAATACACAATATAAAAATTTTGAAATTTTTGAAATCAAATGAAATTGAAATAGAAGTACATTGTACAAGTGGCACATATATAAGAACTTTGTGTAATGACATCGGAGAAAAACTTAAATGTGGAGCAACAATGGGAGATTTAATAAGAATTAAATCTTCTATTTTTACAATAGAAAATTCTATAGAAATATCAAAACTAGAAAATTTGACCAAAGAAGCTTTAATAATGCCAAATGATATTTTTGAAAATTATAAAAACTTAATTGTAAAGGATAATTTTTATAATTTTTTGAAAAATGGGAATGCTTTGTATCCATATCAAATAAAAGATATACCGTATCTTGAAAATGGTGAGATTGTAAAAATATTTAGTATGTGTAATACTTTTTTTGGTTTGTATAAATGGGAGTCTGAAATGTTAAAAGTTCTTGTTTACATTGGAGCTTAAAATGAATAATATACAAATAGCTATAGATGGACCGACTGGTAGTGGTAAAAGTACAGTTGCTAAAATGCTTGCAAAAAAATTAGGCTTTATATATTTAGATACAGGAGCTATGTATAGAGCAGTTTCTTTATATTTTATAAGAAAAAATATAGATTTTCAAAATGAAAATAAAATAAAAGAAGAACTACAACATATAGAAATAAGTATACAGCATAAAGATAATGTACAGTATATTTTTCTAAATAATGAAGATGTTACAGAAAAAATAAGAGAAAACGAAGTTTCAAAAATAACTTCAAAAATATCTGTGTACAAATCTATACGAGAAAAGTTAGTTTTTTTACAAAAAAATTTAGCAAAAAATAAGAATATAGTTATGGATGGTAGAGATATAGGAACAGTTGTGCTACCAAATGCGAGCCTTAAAATTTTTCTAATAGCAGATATTGATATTAGAATAAAAAGAAGAGAAACGGAATTATTAGAAAAAGGACAAAAAATAGATTTTCAAGACTTAAAAAAAGAAATAATAGAAAGAGATGAGAGGGATAGTAAAAGAAATATAACCCCTCTTATGAAAGCCAAAGATGCTATTTTAATAGATAGCACAAATCTTACAACTATAGAAGTTGTAGAAAAAATAGAAAAATTAATAAATATAAAAAATCAATGATACTTTTTGAAACGTTTTTCATTTATTTTATTAGTGAAATGGATACATAGTTTGGAGGTTTTTAATGGAAATATTACTTGCAAAAACTGCTGGTTTTTGTATTGGTGTAAAAATGGCTGTAGACAAAGTATATAACAAAATAAACGATGTAAAAATGGCAACATATGGACCAATAATCCACAACAAACATGTTACAGAAGATTTGAAAAACAAAGGTGTAGATATAATAGACAGCTTTGAAAATGTAACAGACGAAACTGTTGTTATACGCACACATGGAGTTCCTCCGAAAATTTACAACTTTATGGATAAAAATAGTATAAATTACGTAGACTATACTTGTCCTTTTGTGAAAAAAATACACAAAATAGGTGGAAAGGAAAAGATAAAGGGGAATAAAATAATAATAGTTGGAGATAAAGAACATCCAGAAATAATAGGTATAGATGGTTTTTGTGGAAATGAAAGTATTATTATAAAAACTTTAGATGAAGCTCTTTCTTTAACTCTAGACCCAGATTTTTCTTATTCTGTCGTTGTTCAAACTACTTTCCAAAACCATGTTTTTGAAGAAATTGTAAATGTTTTAAAATTAAAATCTGATAATATATCTATTCATAACACAATTTGCAATGCAACACTAGAAAGACAAGCAGAAGCAAATGAGCTTTCTAAAAAAGTAGATAAGATGATAGTTTTGGGAGATAGATTAAGTGCAAATTCCAACAAATTATATAAAATATGCAAAGAAAATTGTAAAGATACATACTTTGTTGAAAGTATTAATGAAATAAAGTTGAATATTTTTCAAACTAGTGATAAAATAGGAATAACTGCTGGAGCTTCCACACCTCTAGCTGTAATAAAGGAGGCTATATCCACAATGAGCGAGATTGATAAAAATGATATTGATAAAAAAAACCAAACCTTTGAAGAAATGCTTGAAGATTCTTTTGTTGAACTACATACAGGAGATGTTGTAAAAGGTACTATACTACGTATTACTCATAATGAAATATCTGTAAATCTTAACTACAAATCTGATGGTGTAATAACAAAAGAAGAATTATCTGAAAACCCGAATATAGATTTAAAATCTATGTATAATATTGGAGATGAAATAGAAGTAGCAGTATTAAAAGTAAACGATGGCGATGGAAATGTTATGCTTTCTAGAAAACGTATAGAAGAACAAAAAAACAAGGCAATTTTGGAAGAGGCATATAAAAATAATACTCCCATAAAAGGTAAAGTAGTAGATGTTGTAAAAGGTGGTATTATTGCTTTAATAAATGATACTAGAGTTTTTGTACCATCTAGTCAAATGAGTAGCCGTTTTGTAGAAGATTTAAGCCAGTTTAAAGGCAAAGAAATGCTATTTAATATTATAGAATACAACAAAGAGCGTAACCGTGTAGTTGCAGGTCGTAAAGAAATAGTGTTAAAAGAGGAAGCAGAGAAAAAAGCACAAATGATAGAATCACTTGAAGCTGGAATGGATTTAGATGGGAAAATATCACGTGTTGTAGATTTCGGTATTTTTATAAATTTAGGTGTTGTAGATGGTCTTGTGCATATTTCTGAAATAAGTTGGAACAAAAGCAAAAAAAGTTTACCAGCTTATAAAGTTGGAGACATTGTAAAAGTAAGAATACTAAAATTAGATAAAGAAAAGCAAAAAATAAGTCTTTCTATAAAAGAACTTTTACCAAATCCTTGGGACGATGTAGAAACAAAGTATGAAAAAAATTCTATAGTAAAAGGTAAGGTTGTAAGAACTGCAAAGTTTGGTGCTTTTATAGAATTAGAAGAAAATATAGACGGTCTTATTCATATTAGTCATTTATCTATGCGTCGTATAGAGAAACCAGAAGAAGTTTTAAAAGTTGGTGATGTTATAGATGTGAAAATACTTGAGATAGACAAAGAAAATAAAAAAATAAGTTTATCTAAAAAAGAAGCTGACCAAGAGCTTGGTATAGTAGAAGAATCTTTAAATATTAATAATTCTAAGGTAGAGCCTGAAATAAGTGAAAAAATAGAGAATGAAGTAAAAACGGAGAAATAAAAAAACTACCTAAGTAAAATTAAATTACTTAGGTAGTTTTTTGTGTGTGCCGTGCATGGTACAAATCTAGGTGGTGCAAGTCCACTGTAGGGACTTGTCGTAGCCAACTACTAGCGAAAGGCAAGAGCGTCCATTGTGAAGTGGAGTTTGAAGGAAGCCGATAGCAAAGTTCTGCCCTAAGGAATACGAACATAATCAGGCATAGAAAGTAGGATAAGTC
>Ga0268261_10000175_pt1 | contig 39678 bp, 45 predicted proteins | sample TergutNc150P1_FD_190353 | JGI IMG/M metagenome (GOLD analysis project Ga0268261, IMG submission 190353) | Nasutitermes corniger P1 segment gut microbial community from laboratory colony in Florida, USA - Nc150 P1 (SPAdes) (version 2) | ecosystem: Host-associated > Arthropoda: Insects >... | reverse complement strand
GCTTTATATTCAAATCCTCAAATCTGGTCATTTCATCGACTCCTTCGTTTTAACACACCGTGCTAATGCTACCAAATATTCGACATTAAATCAAGTTTATTTTGTCCAAAAGCGTTTTGTGTTATAATTAGGTGAGGTGAATTATAGTGAATGTAATCAAGATAACCCCCCGCGGGTATTGCCATGGCGTCATCGATGCCTTAAATATGGCCCAAGAAGCTGCGATGGACCCTTCCGTGCCAAGGCCCATCCACATTTTGGGGATGATTGTCCATAACGAACACATTACAAAGGCACTGGTGGACCTGGGCGTCATCACGGTAGACGATAAATCCAAAACCCGGATGGAACTTTTGGATACCATCAAAGAGGGGACCGTTATTTTTACCGCTCATGGCATTTCCCCTGCCGTCAAGGAAAAAGCACAGGCCATGGGGCTGAACTGCATCGACGCCAGTTGCCGGGATGTTTTGACCACCCACCGTTTGATCGAGGATTATGCCAGCCAGGGTTATGAAATCCTTTATATTGGGAAAAAGGGGCATCCCGAAACGGAAGGGGCCCTGGGGGTTGCACCGGGGACCGTGCATTTGATCCAGGATTTAGCCGGGCTTGAAGCGTTAAAAGTGGGGACCGATAAGCTGATGATTACCAACCAAACCACCATGAGCTTATGGGATGTTGCCAAACTGGCCCGCTCCATCCAGGAAAAATACCCGACGGCTGCGTTCATCAAGGAAATCTGCAACGCCACCCAAATCCGCCAAGAAGCGGTGGCAACCAAAGCGAAGCCCGCCCAGCTGACCCTCGTTGTGGGCGACCCATACTCCAACAACAGCGGGCGTCTGGCCCAGGTGTCGGAAGAGCTTGCTGACGTACCCGCAAAACGGATTGCTTCCTTGGATGAGCTTGATTTAAAGTGGCTGGATAGCATTGATACCGTCGCTGTAACTTCGGGGGCTTCAACCCCTACTGCCATTACCAAAGAAGTCATCTCCTTTTTGGAACAGTACGACAAAAAGGCGCCAGAAACTTGGGATACCACCAGCAAAGTACGCCCAGACCAAATTTTATTCAAGCGCAAGCATTAAAAAAAAGAGGGGCAAATGCGGGTTGCATTTGCCCCTCTTTTTTCCGGTCAGCTTTCCCGTAGGATTTCCGCTTCGGAATAATTCAGGTTTTTCCGAAGGGTTGAAGCAATGTTCCAGTTGATCTTGCCCTCTTCATAAAAATGCTGGATGGTATTTCGTTCGATTTGGAGGGATTTGACTTTGTATTTCTTCATCTCCCGGGAATTAAACTGGCTTTTCATCATGTCATTTGGCAGGATTCGGGTGGATTCATAGTATTGGATGTATTTTTTATACAGGAAGGCATTTTCAGCGGTCAAATTATCTTTTAGCCAACCGATGAGGTATTGGCCATTCTTATAGCCAAGACCATGGTACTGCATGATCTGGTCCCGTCGCTTGGCTCCCGCCGCCGTTTTGAAAAACCCCACTGACTTCCCAATTTTTTTAGCGTATGCCTTATACTTGGAAGATTTCGAGATAAGGGACATCTTCCGTTCCAGGACCTGGATATAGGAATACCCTAAAGCAATGGAAACTTCCCCGTCCCGTACCAACTGCTCGGTATGGGATTTTTCTAATTGGAGGAGTTCGAGTTTTAGCAAACGATCCTCCCGGCAGGTAAATAAAACGGCACCGAAGGTCGTTTGGGCTTCTTTAATCTTGAAGATTTGGGAGCGGTACTCGCTGATAAGGGCCTGGATGTAGACATTTCCGTTGTTTTCATGCTGGAGTTCGACAATGGTTTCCTTCCAGACCGCAATTTGGGATTTGCGGAATTTTTCGTTGAACCCTTCTTCCATGGCGGCATCTTTTTTCGCGAGCTTAGGCAATAGCAGGGTGGCGACCAACATGGTGATGGCGATGACCCCGACGGCGTAAAATAACAGGAGTTCCCGCACAGGAAAGCCCGAAGCCTTGCCGAGTCCAACCGGGACTGAGAGGACGGTCGCTAGGGTAACAGCTCCCCGGACCCCTGAAAGGGTTGTTAAAACTGCTTCTTTCGTATTGACCCGATGTTTTTTCGTCCCTGATTTCTCCAAGTTGCCATTATAAATAAAAAGGACCCATAAAAACCTCAGGACGTACAGGCTTATGCTAATAATGATGACATTAACCATATCCCGCACTAAAGGGCGCCCGTAAATCAAGTATTCCCGGATAATGGCTGGCAGGTTGATGCCGACGATGGTAAATACGAGCCCATTGAGGATGACCACCAAGACCGTCCAGATATTATCGGTCATCTCGCTAATTTTTTGGTTTTTGCTCACATGGTGTTTTTTCAAGAAGGTATAAAGCATCCCCGCTGCGACCACTGCCAAAACCCCGGAAAAATCAAAAACCTCTTCAGAAACAAAATAGATGATGAAGGGGCTTAACAGGTGCAGCAGCGCTTCAATCGCAAGGTCTTCCATCCCAAGGCCCGATATAAAATTTTCAACCTTGAAAATAATCAATTGGATCAACGAGCCGACGGCAATCCCGCCAAATGCCACCACTAAAAAACTAACTTCAGCCTGCCAAATGGAAAACACCCCGCTCAGGGCAGCCCCCAAAGCAAATTTAAAGGAAACAAGCCCCGTCGCATCATTGATAAGCCCTTCGCCTTCAATTATGGGGGAGATGCTCGCCGGCAAATCAATTTTTTTAGACAAGGAGCTGACTGCTACATAATCCGTTGGCGAGAGGGCGGCCGCCAGGGCAAAAGAGATGGGAAGGCTCAAATCCGGCAACAGGGCATGGATTAGGACACCAATCCCGAGGACGGTGATGAGCACCAAACTAAAGGCCATGGCTAAAATGGCTTTTCGCTTATGCCAAAGATGCCTTTTATTAGCATGCATCCCATCGTTGAATAAAAGGGGCCCAATGAAAATCAGCATAAAAAGATGGGAATCCAAGTTCAGGTGAAGATGGGGATTTGACATGATCATGGCCGCTCCCATCATCACCTGGATGATGGGCACCGACAAGATGGGGATAAAACGGGCGGCGACGTTGGACAGCAAAATAATGAGGAAAATAACTAAAATGGTCTCAAACATACTTTCCCTCCTAAAAAAATCGTCTCGGATTAGTATGGGCAATATCCCCTGCCCTATGTAAAAAGGCCGCCGCAATTTTTTGCAGCGGCCTTTCAGCCTATTTGGTCAATCCCATGCAGCTGGCTTCTCAAAGTGGTGATAATCCTTTATGTGGGTCCAGTCCCCACCCCAAAACCACCCCCGCTTCCCAAAGACCTCAAGAATGGGGGAACCTTCCAAAATCTTGCCCGGTGCGTGCGACTCCCGGTCCAAATAAGCAAGGCTGCTTGGCGGCAGCACTTCCCCGCTTGCGAGAATGTAGGGGTTGATTTGCGGGTTGATGTCGATAGCACGCCCAAAGGCATGCTCCGACAACTGGTCCGTCTCAGCCACCTTTCGAAAATTAAAGCCGCTTGAATTGTTGTCAGCCATTGACAAATCGTCACTATAGCCATATTCACTAACAAGCTGTATTTTTTCGATGGGAAAGCGGAGGTCATATAGTTCCCTAAAAATATCCAGGACCTCCAGTGCTAGTTCCTCATGGACTATCAGTTCGCCTAAATGGTCTTTCCCATCGAATCCAACATGCACCACCGAGAGGTAACGCAGCTTTTCATGGGGCATGACCTTGGCATCTGTGTAGACCCGGCCGGCGTACCCCGGGCCAAAACGCTCTTCCAATGACTGGCTAAAAAAATGTTCCATTACGTCCACCCCCTCCCCTCCCTGTGATAAATCTTGAATGGCATTTTGGGCATTTATGAAAGTATATGGCAAGTCGGGCACGGGTATGAAAAAATCAAGCACGGGCCTCACGCGCCTGCTTCAAAAATCCTTCCGCCTTATCAAGATAAGCCGCAGCCACCTTGTTGAAGTCTATCCCTAAGTCGGCGCTAAGCCCGATGAGGTCCTTGAATAATGCTACATTGTGCCATTGGAGGCACTGGAATGCCCGCCAAGCATAAAGGCGGCGCCATTCCTCATCAGTTGGTTTGCGTCCCAAATAAATGGGCAAAAATTCCTCAGCGAGGGAGAAATCCTGGTTCCCTACGCAAGCCACGTCGTATAGCGGATCGTTTTGCCCCGCAAATTCCCAGTCCAGCAAATAAGTTTTTTCCCCGGAAACGACCATGTTGGAAACTTGGCTGTCATTATGGCAGATGACCTTTTCGGCTGCATCAAGGAGTGGCCGGTAAGTCAGGAATTCATCCTTTAGTGCCTCATAACGCGGGCTGTGTTCCACCCCTTTTTCCCTAACCAGGGCTTCGTAAGCAGCCAGGCGCTCATATGGTGCATAATCTTTGTCCGCGTTCAGCCCCGACCCATGGAGTTTTTTGAGCAGGGAGGCAATTTCCGGAAGTTTCCCCACTTTGTCGGTTAATTCCCCGATAGGCGTCCCTTCCACGAATTTGGCAACTTTATAACCGGTTGCCGTATCCAAGAATAAGGTTTCATTGTTGATCCCCAACGGCTCGACGATGGCGATGTTGGCCTTTTCCTCGACGCGGTCCACGAAGGCTTCTGCGTTTTTCCCAGGGATGCGCACGGTGTATTTTTCCCCCGCAGCCTCGGCGACGTACATCAGGTTTGACATGCCCCCCATCAGGCGGTGGGAAATTTTCACTTCTTCTTTTTTCAGGTTTAGTGCTTTTGACGCTATTTCTTGTATGAGTTTTTCCATAATGTCTCCCTTCGGTATGGCCAGTTTTCTTTAAGGCAATACGTTGCCGGCAGCCATATAGATTTCGTACCATTCTTCACGTGTCAGGGCAATTTTAGAACCAGCTGCAATTTCAGCCAGGCGCTTAGGGTTCATGGAACCGACTACCGTTTGGATTTTTGCAGGATGGCGAAGGATCCAGGCTGTAGCAATGGCTGTATTGGTCACGCCGTATTTTTTGGCGATTTTATCGATGGCCTTGTTTACTTCAGGGAATTTTTCATTCCCCAGGAACACCCCTTCAAAGAAACCGTATTGATAAGGTGACCACGCCTGGATCGTCACGTCATGCAAGCGGCAGTAATCCAAGATGCCCCCATCCCGGTTGACGGAAGGGTCATTGGTCATGTTGGCATTGAGGCCGGCGTCGATCATGCCGGTATGCATCACGCTAAACTGCAATTGGTTGACAGTCAGTTTTTGGTCGCTGTATTTTTGCAATAGGGCCATCTGGCCCGGTGTCTGGTTGCTGACGCCGAAGTGGTGGACTAGTCCCCGGCCATGAAGCTCTGAAAAGGCCTCAGCCACGATTTCAGGTTCTATGAGGGTATCGGGGCGGTGGAGTGCCAATAGGTCGACGTAGTCCATCTCCAGGCGCTTCAGGCTGTTTTCAACGGAGCCGATGATATGTTCCTTGGAAAAGTCAAAGGAAATGCCCGGCCTGATCCCGCATTTGGTTTCTACGATGATGTTTTCCCGCTTGACGCCCAGTTCCCTGATGGCCTTAGCAAATATTTCTTCAGATTTCCCGCCGCCGTAAATATCGGCATGGTCAAACAGGTCAATCCCATTTTCTAGGGAAGCCGAAATGCTTTTAGCAGCATCCGCCACTTCTAGCCCCGCCATCCTCATGCATCCTAGTGCGATTTCTGAAGCCTTCAGGCCGCTTTTGCCAATGTCGATTTTTTTCATAGGGTTCATCTCCTTCTTGCTTTCTCTTTGAATTTTACTCTTATCATTCCCATTTGTAAAGAAAAAAAACCGACCCAAAACGGATCGGCTTTCCCATATTCGTCAATCTTTTAAGTATGTGACCCAGATGTGGTACGGGCAATTGACCCGTTCGACGCTTGAACAGCTCATAAAAGCCAGCTGGCCTTCGTAATTTCGGATGACGTAGGCTGATGCGCACAGGTTTCCCAACTCGACGCATCCGGGGACGGCTATATTGGTGAAGGAAGCAGGCGTATAGGCATCGGAACAGGCAATGGAGAATTCGCCGCCGACATCCACAATTTGAGATGCCTTAGGGCTTGGTTGGCCAAATAGCAACATGGAATTTTGGTTGGCTGCGCAGGTAATGCAGCCGTGCATCGCACGGCGGTAAATGACTTTTCCGTCATAGCGGATGCCGATGATCTGCTCCCTTGCGAATACCGCATTGGAGCAATCCGAATTTTCGAAACTTTCAAAATGGGCATGGGCGGCCGCTTTTCCTGGAGCGCCCACAGGTCCAGTCGGCCCCGCAACTCCCTGGGCTCCTGTTGGACCTTGTATCCCTGCATGACCGATTGGTCCAGGGGTTCCCGCTACTCCTGGTGCGCCTGGAACTCCTTGCTTTCCTGTAGGTCCCGTAGGGCCTGTAGCTCCTGGAATCCCTGATAATCCTTGCATTCCCATAGGTCCCATAGGCCCCGTAGCTCCTGAAATCCCTGGTAATCCTTGCATTCCCATAGGTCCCATAGGCCCCGTAGCTCCTGAAATCCCTGGTAATCCTTGCATTCCCATAGGTCCCATAGGACCCGTAGCTCCTGAAATCCCTGGAGCCCCTTGCATACCTATAGGCCCCGTAGCTCCTGGAATCCCTGGTAATCCTTGCATACCCATGGATCCCGTCGGCCCCTTTACTCCTGAAATCCCTGGAGCTCCTTGCATACCCATAGGACCCATAGGACCCGTAGGCCCTGTAGCACCTGAAAATCCTGGTAATCCCTGCATCCCCATGGATCCCGTCGGCCCCGTGGCTCCAGGAATCCCTGGGATACCTTTTTCACCCGGAAAACCTTGCGGCCCCTGATGCCCCCGCGGGCCTCTCTCCCCTATTGAGCCAGTCATACCCGGCACTCCTGGTTCCCCTGGAAATCCTTGAGGACCGCGCGGCCCCGTTGATCCAGTAGGCCCTATTTCTCCCCGGGGACCAACAGGGCCTTGGTTTCCAACTGGACCCATCGGCCCTTGTTTCCCAGCTTTGAATAAGGTCGCATGATCTTGTTTTAAGCAATTGCTGCCATCAAAATAGCCTGCGCTCATCCAACCATGTTTGGTGACATCCCAAAAGAAGATTTCCCGATTGACCAAGAAGAATTTTCCGGCAGCAGGGTTTACCTGCTTCGCTTTTAATTCATCCAATGAATCGTAGCATCCCGCAAGGATGCCGATGCTTCCGGCGGCACCGGCCGGTCCCGTGTCGCCTTTAGGGCCCATCGGCCCCTGGGCGCCTTGGGGGCCGGTTGGCCCAACAACGGTTTTTCCAGCAGCTGCGGCTGCTTGTTGGCTCTGCGGCTGGCTTTGGGGCTGATGGTAGCTAAGCCCTCCTACGTTTCCTCCCATAGGATGTTGATAATTTGGTTTTTCCTCATACCGGGAAAATCCTGATTCTACCTTTTTGGGTGTCAGTACATTCCCACTAAAAGTACTTTCCCCATAGTTGGACCTTACTTGCATACTGCCCTGGCGGCCTTGTGGGGCACCGTCCATGTATACCCGGTCCGGCACCCGTCCGGTAACCGGGTCCCACTGGCAGTTGCAATTGCGGCTGCAACCGCATGAATCCAGGCACGGGCAGCGAAATGCCCCGCACCGGGCGCATCTTGTCATTTGAGCCATTCTAAATCGCCTCCTCGTAAAAGCATATTCGACGAATTTGGCTTAAATTCCAAAAAATATGGCTTTTTGCGGGAAAATGAACGATAAAGCATGTTGCCAATTGGGAAGTGGGGTCGATAGACGCAAAAAAACCAGAGCAGCGCTCTGGTTTGCTTTTGTTAATGGGGCCCCATTAACAAAAATTATTCAGCAGTTTTTAGGACTTCGCGTCCTTTATAAGATCCACATGCCGGACAGATACGGTGAGACAATTTCATTTCACCACAGCTTGGGCAGGCAACCATACCTGGGACTTCAAGTTTGAAGTGAGTACGACGCTTGCGCTTCGCAGTTTTAGATGTTCTTCTTTGTGGTACAGCCATTTCGACACCTCCTAGTTAAGGTTATATACCATCAGGCAAAGCCTAAAGGCCTTATTCTTTGTCACCCAGCAGTTTGGATAAAACAGCCAAGCGGGGATCGACCCGTTCCTCAGATGTAGCCTCGGTTAAAAGGTCCTCTTCCGATTCAAGTTCGATGCCCTGTTTTTTTAATTCTTCATATGCCCCATCTTTTACAACCCGCAAAGGTTTTTGCAAATAGATGTTTTGCCAAATGACAGGTGCCAGCTCAAGGACTGTCGATGTCACTAAGATGTCATCGGTTTCCTCATCGTATGCTTCGCTGTCAAGGACGAAGATTTCAAATAAATCCGCTTCAAAAGGATAGGGTACATCGTCAAGCGTCAAGGCACAGCCTAGTGTCATCTCGCCTTCGATGTGAAGGTTGAACACCACTTTCTTGCCTTGGAGCTGCCCTGTACCATCCACTTTCACAGGGGAAATATGCCGGATTTCGTCATTTGGCTTCAGAAGTTTTGAAAAATCCACGGTTTCATGGACTTCAAATACCTCGGAACCTTGTTTTATCAGTTGAGCAATCGCCCATTTCATCACAATCACCTCTAATTGCAACAGCCTTTATTATACAAAATTTTGCATCGCCTGTCAACACATGTTTAAAAAAACTCCCAAACCGCCTGGTTTTCTTTATTCTCTCCCCACATGGCTCGTTATATTCCAGAAATTCTGCTATAATAAATTAGAAATCTGTTCAATGGCCCAGCCGGCCATGCAAGGAGGTCATTTATGAAGGCACTTGGCCTCATCGTAGAGTACAACCCGTTTCATAACGGCCATCTCCACCACTTGATAGAAAGCAAGAAAAAATCTGGGGCCGATACGGTCATTGCGGTCATGAGCGGCCAATTTACCCAGCGTGGCGAACCTGCCATTGCCGATAAATGGAGCCGGGCCAAGATGGCCCTTGACCAGGGCATCGACCTCGTGGTCGAGCTTCCTTACGCCTACGGGGTCCAGCAAGGGGAAATATTTGCGCGGGGAGCAGTTTCTATTTTATCACATTTACAGGTGGAATGCCTAGTATTTGGTTCTGAAAGCGGCAATATTTCACAGCTTTGCGGACTGGAGAACCTGACCGCATCCCATGAATTCCAGGAAAAGCTGCGCCAATACGTTGATTTAGGCTATAACGTACCCCGGGCCCAGTCCATGGCCTTGGCCCAGATGGGGACTTATGGCGAGATGGACCAGCTGCCCAACAACACGCTCGGCATACAATACATACGTGCCAACCGGGAACTGGGTTACCCGATGGAGGTGGATACCATTCCCCGCCTCCATAGCCACTATCAGGAACAGGCCCCTTCCCATCAGTCCATCACCAGTGCGACTGCCATCCGCAACCTTTTGGCAGCCAAGGCCCCCGTCCATGATTTCATCCCCGAAACGGTGCTCGCCAAGTTGGAAGCCGATGGTGCCGTGTTAAGCTGGGAGCCCTATTTCCAAGCACTTCGCCAAAACATCCTGACCTTAGGCATTGAAGGGCTTAGGAAAATCCATGACATGAAAGAAGGACTGGAAAACCGCTTTTATGAAAATGCCCTGCGCGCCATGGATTTCGAGGAATTTTTGGGCCTTGTGAAAACGAAGCGGTATACCCGTACCCGGTTGCAGCGTATCTGTGCCCACATCCTGACGGGGACGACCCAGGAATTTATCAATAACATCGGCCTTGAAAGGCCTGTCCCTTATGTCCGCATCCTCGGCATGTCAACTTCCGGGCGAATTTACCTGAACCGGGTCAAGAAAACGATGCCAGTCCCTTTGATGTCCAAATTTTCGGCATCTGCCCATCCCATCCTCAAACACGAGCAAAAGGTCACGGCTGCCTATGGCTTTGCCCTCGGCTCCCGCGCCTGGACCCGCCTCAACGTTGACGAATTTACCCGCTTCCCGCTGCTTAAGGAGTAAATCTTTTCCCTAAACACGCGAAGTAAGGTATAATGAAAGTGAGAAGCATTGCTACCTGATATTTAGGAGGAGATTATAAATGAGCAAAAAAGAGCAGATCAAACAAAGCCTTGAAGCCTTGCTAGACCCCCGGACCAAGCAGCCTTTAGGGGAAAACAGCGCTGTGCGCCACGTCCATGTGGATGAAGAAGAATCTTTAGTTACCCTTATCCTCGCTTTAAGCGAAACCGGTGGCCGCGAGGAAAAGGAGTTTACCCGCCAAGTTGCTAAAATCGTCAAGATAGACCATGGTTTCAAGGGGCTTAAAATTTCTTATGAAGCCTTGAAAAAAGCGCCTGTGGAATTTGAGCGCCATACAAAGTACATCGCCATCACTTCCGGAAAGGGCGGTGTGGGGAAATCCACCGTGACGGCAAACCTTGCAGTTGCCTTGAAGCGCCTTGGAAAAAGCGTGGGCATCATCGATGCAGATATTTACGGCCCGTCCATCCCCAACATCATGCAAGTCCCGCAGTATCAGCTGCGCGTCAACGATGAAAATAAAATCATTCCCCCGATGGCTTACGACATGCCAGTAATTTCCGCTGAATTCTTGATGGAGGACGACAAGCCCCTCATGTGGCGCGGCCCGATGCTTGGCAGGATGCTTTCCACTTTCTTCAAGGAAACGGCTTGGGATGAGAACCTGGACTTTGTCCTGATCGACTTGCCGCCAGGGACTGGTGACGTCGCCATGGATGTCCAGACTTTAATCCCTGAGGCCCATGTCATTGTCGTCACGACGCCGCACCCGACGGCTTCCCATATTGCCGTCAAATCGGGATACATGGCCCAGTCGCTGAAGCACAACGTCCTTGGCGTGGTTGAGAACATGTCTTATTACAACAACCCGGTCAACGGTGCCAAAGAAGAAATCTTTGGCAGCGGTGGTGCCGAAGAAGTTGCCAAGGCCCTGAAAGTAGACCTTTTGGCACAAATCCCAATCGGGCAGCCAGGCAACCGCCAAAACCCATCCATCTACGAGATGCATGATGAAATCGGCGTCAACTACCTTGGCCTTGCCAATAAAGTCTTAAAAGAATTTGCCTAAATCTTTGCTGAATGCGGTGCGGAGCCTGACTACTCCACACCGCTTTTCATTTGTTTTGTCGAAGCGGTTGCCTTCGGGGACGGCTACCCCTATACTTAAAATTACAATAAATGGAAAAAATAGGGGTGGAGCCATGACAGGGTTAACGAAGCGATTTTTGGAGCAGTCCGACCAGATCATCAAGGAACGCACCGGTGAGGCGGATGGCCGCCAGTCCCTGACAGTGGGCAGCGGTGACACAAAAGAACCGGGTTTTTATCTTAAAGAGGCAAGGATCCGCAAAGGGATGACCCAAGAGGAAGCTACGAAGGGGATTTGCGACCCGTCCTTCCTCAGTAAGATCGAAAGCCTCCAGACAGCCTGGGATGAGGACAGCCTCATTTGCCAACAGTTAAAAACAAGGGTGGGGGCTGTATTTTCACAAAACGCGGACGGCCCTTGGCTGCAGCGCTATTATCCCATGCTTTGGGGCCACAAATCCCAAAAGCTAAAGCTGGTTATCGACGGCATGGCCGAGGGCTTCCAAAAACAAGTCCTGTTGCTTATCCTTTATGTCATCTTGGGGATGCCGGCCCTTGGCCAATGTTTGGTCCAAACCTATTTTTCCAAATTGGAACCTTACCTTTCACCTAGCGAACTAAGGCTATATTACTTATGCATCGGCTGCTATTATGTTGGTTACGACAGTGCTTACTATTTGCTGAACGCCCTGAGGATGGCCCGCTATTCCCGGCTCCAAGACCCTTACCTCAACATGGTTTTGGCCCGCCATTTGCTGAGCAGCCCTTTGGACTGGAAATTCCATCCCCTCCTCCGTGTTGCCGAACAGCACTTCCTATCGGGCGGCTATGCCTTTAGCCACATCCAGTGCCTCCTCCTCCAGTGCCAGGGTTTCTTGAAGGACGAGGTCCTTGCCATGGCTGGCCCTATGCTTGCCCGGCTAAAAACATTGTCCAGCCAAATGGAGGGTAGCCAAAAAGCCCATCTGCTCATGCTATTAGGGATTTCTTCCCAATTATCCAACCAGCCAAAAGATGCCGAAACCCATTTTACCCGGTCTTTGATGCTAAGTAAAAAATACGGCGACCAGGCTCTATTTGAAGCGTGCCTCATCCGCCTGGCGGCTCTGTACAGCTATCATCAAAAGGAAAAAAAACTTCAGGGCCTTATGGGCCATCCCTATCTCACAGGCCATCGTTTCGATAAATGCACCCGTTTCAAGCTCGCCTATTTCCAAGCCCGCCAAACCCCTTCGCACCCACAGCATTCCCCCGTCTACTGGAAAAAAGCATTTGGGTCGGCCCAGGAAAACATAGACCACGATTTCGTCCACCTTTATGCTGATTTTTTAGTCGGCCAGGTGAAAGGTTCACGGAAAAACCAGCAAATCCTTGAAATCAACCAGGCGCTGGATGCATTTGCGGAGCTTGCCAAAACCTTTCAAAAAAGCCTAAACCATCAGTTGGTGATTTGACAAATTCTTCCGGTATGCTTTGGTATAATCAAGGGACAGTACAGGAAAGAAAAAGGTGTGAGAAGGATGAAAAATCTGTATGTCCAATATTGTTATTCCCATGGAAAATGGGGGCTTTACGACCCGGAACTCGACGAGGTGCTTTACCTTCATGAATCCATGAAATACGTCATCAATTACGCCTATGAGCTGGCGGAAATGATCAAGCCCTGTACCGTCAAGATGGTGCCCCAGTATTTCCTTAATAGTTATACGATCTGTGCCAGTTATTAATGCTGAAAAACCTGAACATCCCTAAAGCCGTGGGATTTTCAGGTTTTGTCATGTATACCCACAAATTGGGTTTGAAAGCAACTTCTGGAAACAGCCCTTGCCACTGAAAAATCCCCTGCAGTATATTACGGTTTATTAAGCCGGAATATACCGCAGGGGATAAGTTTTTTGAAAAAATCCGCAAGGCAGCGAAATTTATCGCTTGAACCTTGCGGATTGGGAGGATTATTCTTCAGTTTTTTCGATCTCGATTTCAACTTCTTCGTTTTCATCTTTATCGGACTTGATGGTTTCGGCGATTTCTGAAGCAGCGACCTTTACGTCCTGTGCCACTGTCTTGACTGTTTCAACCACTGCCTCGGCATCGTGCTTGAAGGTGTCGGCAACATCGGCAGCTGTGTTCTTGACATTTTGGGCCGTGTCTTTGACCGTGTCGATAACTAAGGTAAAGTCATCGGATAATTCTTCTTTCAACCCTTGGGCATCCCCTGCCAAATCGGATTTGGCATCTTCGAGGCTTCCTAGGATGTCGTTGATTTTTTCCTTGATGTCGCTGAATTTCAACTCGATGTCAGCCTTGGACTGGTCCCAGTCGAAATTCGTGATGCTTGCTTTGACATCTTCCAGCTTGGCATCGAAGTAAGCTTTCACTTCATCTTTGTCCAGGTTTTTGATTTTTTCCTGGGCATCCTCGTATTTTTTCAACAGGTCTTTTTGCAGTTCCTTACCTGATTTCGGTGAGAACAACAATGAAGTTACGGCCCCAATAAGGGTTCCTAGTACAAAAATATTTCTTTTTTTCATGGCAAGTCCCTTCCTTTCATTTTGCTACTTATTATACTGCCCAAGCCAAACAAAATTATGAACATTTTTTTTGGCCCGTCTATCCCATCCAGCAAGGCTATGCTTGCCGGTAATAGGCTTCCTCATATTTTTTGATATCCCCGGCACCCATGAACACCAGTACCCCTTCGGTGTGCTTGGAAAGCATGCCGATGTTTTCCTCGGTGACCAATACCCCATTGCGGCATTTTTCGATGAGGGAATCAATACTGACTTCACCGCCCGTTTCCCGTGCCGAACCAAAAATATCGGTCAGGTAGACATGGTCTGCCAGGTTCAGGCTTTCACTGAATTCGTCAATGAAAGTCTTGGTCCGGGTAAAGGTATGGGGCTGGAATACTGCGACCAGCTCTTTATCCGGGTACTTTTGGCGGACCGCCTTTAACGTCACCGCTATTTCCGTTGGGTGATGGGCGTAATCATCGATAATGACCTGATGGAGGTATTTCTTTTCCGCAAAGCGGCGCTTGACCCCGGCAAATAAAGCCAGGTCTTTTTCCACCACGGACGATTCCATCCCTTCAAGGAAGCAAACAGCGATGACCGCCAAACTATTGAGTACCATGTGATCCCCAAAAAATGGCGTTTCAAAGGTATGATAGAATTTAGCATCGATCCAAACATCAAAAGCAGTGCCCTTGGAATTTTTCAGGATGTTTTTAGCCACTACCCGGTTGCCATCCCCAAACCCATAGGTCATGACTTTCGACAGGTCCTTTAAGGCCAGGACCGCCGGGTCGTCCCCACAGGCGACGACTTGTTTTTTGGTTTGAGCTGCGAAGGCATCAAATGCTGACAAGACGTCATCCAAATCTGCAAAATAATCCGGATGGTCATGCTCGATGTTGGTGATAATCGCATAATCCGGGTGATAAGCGAGAAAATGCCGTTTGTATTCACAGGCTTCAAAGGAGAAATATTTCCCGTCCTTGACCCCTTTTCCAGTCCCATCCCCGATTAAAAAGGATGTGGGGTGGTTCAGGCGCAGGACATGGGACAACAAACCGGTGGTGGTCGTCTTGCCATGGGTCCCTGACACAGCGATGGAAGTTGCCCCTTCAATAAGCTCGCCTAAAAATTGATGGTAACGGATGGTTTTGGCACCTGCGTTTTTTGCCTGCAACACTTCTTCATGGTCGTCCTTAAAGGCGTTGCCAATGATGACTTTCATGTCGGGCTCAATTTTTGACTGCCCAAAGGGATAAAGGGCCATGCCCTTGGCTTCCAAGCCGATTTGGGTGAACATGCGCTCTGGCAAGTCCGAGCCCTGTACCTCATGGCCCATATCGTGAAGGATGTGGGCCAGGGCGCTCATGCCCGACCCTTTGATCCCAATTAGATGAAATTTGTCTTTCATAACATAACTCCTCCCGGCCTAAGCCGTTATTTCCAGGTATTCGCTTTGGGACAGGTTCAATTCCCAATAAGGGGTCTTAGGGGACTGCCCAACCCATCCCCGTTTGTAAAGCTCCCCGACGACCCGCACCGCTTGGGCATAACTAAAGCCCAGTTTGGTTTGCAGCAGGCTATAGCTGACATGGTTTTTATCCAAAAACAGCTCCATGGACTCGAAGAGGCTTTCTTGGGAAACTTCCCTAACCTCTGCCACTGGCTTTGATTCGGCAACCGTCGCTTCTGGCTGCCTTGGGGGGATTTTTGGGATTTGGATCCCTTCAAGGCCTGGGTCTATCTCATCCTCCTCGGTCAAGGGAAGGGATTCGATGGCTAATGCATCCAGCAGGTAAACCAACTCCAGCTGCTTTTTAATGTGTTCCATGACCTTTTCTACATCATCGGAAGTGGCAACGGCATTCTCTAACGTGATGGCTTCCCCTTCAAACTGCCAATAGCCTGTCCTAGAAAGGGAGCCGAAACCAGCAGTTTGTTGATGGGATGACGCAAGGAAATGGATGCCGGCTTTTGGGCCGTCTAAAAGCAAGCCTGCGACTTGCGGCAGCCCTTTGGCTTGTTCCCAGTCGTTGGACACAACCACCAAATAAGGCAGGCGGTCATATTCTTGGTCAAACGTTGGCCTTAGCTCGTTAAAAGCCTCGATATGGGCTGCGTTTTCAGACTGGAGCAGCCGCAAGCGGCGCTGGCATTCATCTATAAGCCATTCCAAACCGGCTTTCAACCGGGGTTTTCCCCTTAAAATTGGCAGTGCCAAATGGGGAAGCCCCTCGTAACCCGTCAACGGATTTTCCATGCTATCCATCATCACCAAACGCAAATCCGCAGGGCCTGACTTAAAGAGCATCCCTAAAACCTGGGCATCCAACAACCCGGGTTTCTCACCGTCATTTAAGTGGTGGCCAAGCCTTCCTAGGTTCCCAATGACCCCGCTCCCCTTTGAATCGGTTCCCAGGGCAAGCATCAAGGGGTGGTTTACAAGCATGGCATCTGGGCTTGCCAGCGTTTTCCTTAAACTGCTTTCTTCCGGCAATAATTGAAGGGGCGGCAATTCGTAATAGCTGGAAACTTCGACTGGGGTTTTTGCAAGGTTGACTACTTCCTCAACAAACGCTTCGTCTGCTGCTGGGGCGGCTTTCGTTTCCCGGGCAATGAGTTCCCGGCGGCCTACCAAATACTGCCCATGTGCCAAATGGAGTTTCTCAGGTTTTTTTTGGCGGCTTCCGCTGATGGGGGAGATAAATTCGACCGCTTTGAACGGCGAAGGTTCTTTTTTTCCCGTGGCAACTGCTTTTGGCACTGCTTTTTCGGAAGGTTCCTTGATGGCTGGCCTTGGCACGAAGCTGTTTTCCACCGATGCCGCCCTCTGGTTAGGGGATGCGGCCGGTTTAAAAGCGGGCACTTTGTTTTCGGGGACTGGGGCTGTTTCCATGGTTTTTGAATGCCAGGATTTCAGGTTGGCCCCATCAGCCACCTTCTTATGGCTTGCTTCGGTTTTAGCAGATTCCCAAGACTGCCTTTTGGCCTGGGGCAATATATCGTGGTTGGTCAGGCGGTTGGTGGTTACTGGTTCGCCCATTTCGTCACCAAAGCCGACTTTTTCAATATCAAAAATTTTTTTCATTTTCTCACACCTTACGACTTTCATGGCAATGGATTGCCCTTTGCCTTATTATACACGAAGGGGAGGGGGTTTCTCAAGGTGTTGGGGCTTACTTCCCGCATTTCGACAAAAAAAGCAGGGGACGGTGGGATTCCTAATGGGAAAACCCGCTGCCATCTGCTTTTTCCTTACAAACCTTTGATGAAGGTTTCGATTTCCTCTTGGGTTTTTCGGTCCTTGTTGACCAGGCGGCCCAGCTCCAAGTTATTCTCATAGGCGACGAAGCTCGGGATGCCAAAGATGTTGAGGTCTTGGCACAGGTCGATGAACTCGTCGCGGTTGACGGAGTAAAATTCATAATCCGGGAAATTTGACACGATGTCCGGCAACACGGGTTTGACGGCCACGCAATCGGGGCACCAGCCGGCGGTGAACATCATCACTGATTTTTTGCCTTTGGCTTCTTCAAACTCCTTGACGGATTTAATTTCTTTCATTTGGCTTTCCTTCTTTCCATAGTGCCTCTAAGCGGTAAATCGGTTGCCCGAGGGCGCTGAATTTTTCTTCGTATTCGGTTTTTATGTTCCATTCCAGTCCCACCCGTGCATGAAGGTCGAAAGCCACGTCCTTTAATCCCATGCCGAAATCCGTGATGCTCTTTAAGGAATATTCAAACAACAGGCGGTTATCGGTTTTAAATGCCAGTGTGCCCGACGGGTCCATGATGGTTTTATAAATGCCTAGGAACGCCTCGTGGGTCAGGCGCCTTTTGGCATGGCGGGGTTTTGGCCATGGGTCGGAGAAATTCAGGTAAACATGGGCCACTTCCCCTGCTTCAAAGATGTCCTTTAGGTTTTCAGCATCCACCATCAATAGCTTTAGGTTGGGAAGGGGTTCGCTTTCGAGGATTTTTTCAATGGCACGGATCAAGACCGAGTCGAATTTTTCGATGCCAATAAAGTTTTGTTCCGGGTGCAGGCGGGCCATCCCGATGATGAACTGCCCTTTCCCCATGCCCACTTCTATGGATAAGGGCTGGTCTTTCTCAAATGCTGTCGACCATTTGCCCTTAAGGGATTTTGGATCCCCGATAACGATGCCTGGATGGGAGGCAATAAACTCTGCCGCCCCTTTTATTTTTCTTAATCTCATGCTGCCACCTTGCTTTCGCTGCTATTTTTTAATGTCCTTTATCAATCCCAATTCTTCTTCTGTCAGTTCGCGGCACTCCCCTAACCCTAAGGCGGGATCTAGTTCCAAAGCCCCGATGGCTTCCCGCTTCAGGTAGGTGACCTTGCACCCCACCGAAGCAAACATCCGCTTCACCTGGTGAAACTTTCCTTCGGCAATCTCAATTCCCACTAAGCCATCTCCTAGCATTTCTACCTTAGCAGGCTTGGTCGTAAAAGGTTCGTTTTGCCCGTCTAGGATTTGGACGCCCGATTCAAGCTTCGCCTTGCCTTCTTCGGTCAGTTCCCCGGAAATTTTGGCTACGTAACGTTTGTAAACCTCTTTTTTAGGGGAAATAATCCCATGGACCAAGGCACCGTCATTCGTCAAGAGCATGAGCCCTTCCGTGTCCCGGTCGAGGCGCCCCGCAGGCACAGGCGCGTATTTCAAATAATCTTCGCTAAGCAGGTCGATGACCGTCCGCCCGGATTTGTCCTTGGTGGCGCTCAGGCAATCCCCTGGCTTATTCATCATGAGGTAGATGAACTCTTTGTACTCAGCCACCGTCCCCCGCACCGTCACCACCTGGGCCTGGATGTCGACCTTCGTTTTGGCATCTTTGACCAGTACGCCGTCGATTTGGACCGCTTTGTCCTTTAAGAGCTGCTTGCAGTCGTTTCGGCTGCCATAACCGGCATGGGCCAGGTATTTATCAATTCTCACAGTATCAATCCTCGCATATAGTGTAATAGCTATAAATTATAATAGCACAATCCCGCCCATAATCATAGTATATATTAGCCCAGGGCATGGCTGAACATACATCAGGCATACCCTCGAATAAAGTTCCCGAAAGGAGGTTTAAGCCTATGTCAGTGTTTGATTTCTTCAAAAAATCCACGCCCCCTCCCAAAATTGACCAAATGGAACAATTTTACATGAACCAGTTCATGGCAAACCAAAACTCGAAACCGCAAGCACTGCCAGGCAGCCCGCCGGGCTATCCTTATCCAGTGATGGACCGCCCCGCTGGAAACCAAGATTTTTCGGGAATGACACAGATGGGAGGACTAAATAATATGGCTAAAAACCAAAACATGCCGCAGCCAGCGATGTACAACCCTTATCAGATGCCCCCCGGGCAAATGATGATGAACCCCATGGCGCAGCAGATGATGCCAGGGCAGGGAATGGGACAGATGTACCCGCAGATGATGCCAGGGCAGGGCATGCCCATGCAACCACTCCCCAACCAGATGCAACCCATGCCACAGATGCCGGGGCAAATGCCAAACATGCAACAAGCTATGCCCCCTCAGGGGATGCCACAAGGGATGCAGCAGATGATGCCTTCACCGATGCCGCAACAGCTCATGCCACAGCCGATGCCGCAGGCCATGCCCACACCCATGCCTGCTGCGATGCAACAAAACATGGCGCCCATGCCGGCTCAAATGAATAACCAGATGCAAGTGCCCCAACAAAACCTTCAACCGATGCATCCCCAGATGCCCATTAACCAGGGCCCCGCCTTCAACCAGCCCCAAATTTCCATCAACCCCCAAACCGGGCAGTTGACCATTAACCCCCCCGCAGCCCCGCAACCAATTGACCGTCCTGCTGCGCCAGCGCCTAGCCAACCAATGGCACCCACACCGCCTGTCCAACAAATGCATCCCTTGCCCACTCCCCAACCACGGACAGAGGAGTTGGTCCCCGAGGCCCAGCCGGCACATGGGGTACCTAAAAAGCCAGCACCGAAAATTAACTATCATGCCCCAAAAAGCCGCCCTGCACCCACGACGGCACCCCATGTATCCAGCGACGGGGAACTGGTAGAAATGCAGCGCCAAATCAATGATTTGACGAAACGGATGAACGATTTGGAAAAACAATTGGAACACTCGACCCACCACTTGTTTTAAATTTAAAACCCCATGGGACTGCCAAAATTACTGGCATTTCCCATGGGGTTTTGATTTTTTTATTCCTGTTTTCTTCGTCTTAGCCGATTGAGGAGCCCTTTTAAAGAAGGACTGAATCCAAAGAGGGACTGAAACACATCGAAGTACCACGCAAGCCCAAAATAGGTGGCAATCCCCAATAACCCAAGGGCGGCGATGTAGGTGATGCCCGATAAGCGGGACGTTTCATTGAAGGGGAATACCCGGTACAACACGAAGCGCCCGCCGCCCACCACCAATGCCATGATGGCTGAAAAAATAAAGGTAGGCGCCAGCTTCCTAATGAGGATCCCGAATTTCAGGTGGGTCCTTTTTTTAATGATGAAAAGGCTTCCCACAATGCAAAAGCCAAAGGCCGCATTGGTGGCGATAACGCCCCCCCAGACACCAAAGCGGGGCAATAAAAGCACATTCCCAGCAAACTTAATGACCAAGGAGATTGCCAAAAGCGCAATGCCATAAAATTGGGCACCGATGCCTTGCAAGATGGCCATGACGATGCTGTAAAGGGCCATGAACAAGCCGATGGATGCGCCGACCCTGAAAATTTCCCCGCCCATGATGTTCATCTCCTCATAGCCCCTGCCAAAGAGCATGACATAGATGGGATGGGACAGGATGGTCAGGCCGATGACTGCCGGAATGGTAATAAAACAGGTCAGCTGAATAGCCTGGATAAGCACCCGGCGGACTTCTTTGCCATTGCCGGCCGTCAAAAACCGGGTCAGCTCCGGAACAAGGGGCTGCCCAAATGCGATGGCAAAGGAAACCGGGATCATGATAATCTTAAACAAAGAACCGGTAAAAATCCCTTGGGCCGCTGTTGCCTGAAGGCTATTATAACCGTAATGCTCCAATCCGCCCAACAAGGTCCCGTTGTCAATGATGATGTAAGCATTGGCAGCAAGCCCTAAAAGGGCAAATGGGATTGCATAAGAAATCAGTTCCAAAAACAGATGGGAAATATCGGGCGACTTTTGGGTGGGGTCTGATGTTTTAAGGAGCGCATCGAATTTGCGCTTGTTCTTCATCCAATAATACAAAAGGACCAAGAAGGCCGCTATCCCCGACAATAAGGCCGCAAATACTGAAAAAGAGACGGCTGCTTCCGTAGACATGCCCAGCACCCGGATGATGAAGAAAGTCCCCGCAATGATGAAGACAACCCGGACCAACTGCTCAATGAATTGTGAAATCGAAGAAGGGACCATGTCCTGGTTTCCCTGGAAAAATCCCCTAAAAATCGCCATGGGAGGAATAATGATGAGGGCAAAGCTGACGGCCCTGATGGCGGTGGCAATTTGTGAAACCGAATGGTACTGCTCGGCCACCGGGACGCCCGAAAGCACCCACCTCGCATACAACGGCGCGATAAAGTATAAAATCGTAAAGCCGACAACCCCTAATATGGTCATGAAAATCAGGCCGAACCGAAATATCCGCCGCGATGTGAAATAGTCTTCCTTAGCATTATACCGCGAAATAAATTTTGCCATCCCCACAGGAATCCCCAATGTGGAAAGGCTTAAAAACAGCCCATAAATATTATATGCGTGGCTGTAAAGCGCCATCCCCGTTTCCCCGACCATCTGCTGGAACGGGATGACGTAGACAACCCCCAGCAAACGGGTCGCAAACATGCTGATACTCAAAATCATGGCACCTTTTAAAAACCGATTCCCCATATAAAAACCTACTTTCTACCGAACGTGCTGCATACAATCCTTACCATTTTACTACACTTTGGCAATTTTGCAAAGAAAAACCAGTGGCTATACTATTAGGATGTGCATTTTCGGGATTTTCAGACAAATTTGCAGGCGAAAAGATTTTTTTTGGCGGAGGATGCTAAATACATAAATCCCTTGTTTGGAAGCATACTAGAAAGGTGAAATTTGACATGAGGGAGGCAATGAATTGATGAAAGCCCTTAAACACTCAGTATTGGCCAATATGGACGAATGCGGCTTCGATGAAGTGCAGGAAACGATTTTGGATGCCATCGAATCCGGGGAAGAATCCACCCTTCCGGGACTGGGCGTCTTGTTTGAAGTCCTCTGGGCCGCCAGCGATGAATCCGACCGCCAGGCCATCGTGGCAAAAATCGTGAAAGCCCTGGGTACGAAAGCCGTCTAAAACGTAAAATAGGATAATCCCGAAAACCATTGGGATTATCCTATTTTTGGGGTTTGAAATCAATCCAAATCCCGGCCATAATGGTCCATGGCCCGGTTGACTTCGGGGACATTCTGGGGCTTCATCAGCTTGGTGAGGCGGTCCTTTAATACCTCGAATTCCTTGCGAGAGAGGGGCGCTCCTTTTTGGGCAGCAAAGGTTTCGTGTAAAATCCCCTGCACTTCAGTTGCCTTTTCCTCCTCAGCCCGTTCCATCATAAAGGCTAAAAATTGTTTCTGTCCGGCATTCATGCTGGCCAACTCCTTTTTTTGAATCGTATTTAGAGTATGCCCAAAATCAGAGCTAATTATAGCGGTGTGCAATAAGTAGGCACGGGATAAGTGGAAGCTTTCCGCCTTTCATTGACCGGGCTGGGCATTCACCACGGCTCTGATTAACCTGACTTTCCTTAATACCCATTTCAGCAAGTATAAGACCCCATCCATTCCATGTGCACCCCTCCCCTAATTCTTTATCACCCGCAATTCGCTAACGGGATGTCCGATTTCAAATCCCCCCGCAAAAAAGGCGGTTTCCACGGCGATGTAGGACTTGCCTTCCTTTAAATATCCCGCAAATAATTCTTGGGTGTGCTCGATGGCGATGTCCGTGTTTTGCCGGCAATGCCAGTCGCCTTTTGGGAGCACCACCATCTGGATTCCCTCCTTGGGCTGTGCCAGTTCCGCAAATAAATACCGTTTGCTCTGGGTTTTGGTGCAGATTTTCAACAGGCCAAATTCCGAGAATGCCCCATAATCATCGTCCCCGCCATATTCAAATTTTAGGAAAGCCCTTGCCACTTCCTCGAATTGATGGATGCCCCCGAAAGGCAATTCGTACGGGATGACATGGAGGTATTTTTCAGGGAATTCTTGGGTGTAGCTATGCTGTTGGCTATCCGCTGTTTGAATCTTCCTTGACCTTTCTTCGATGCTTTCGATGAATGCCAAGCCCAGCTGGATTTTCCCTAATTTCTGGGTGGCCAGCTTTTTTCCGTGGGCTAAAAGGGAAGGGCTGTCGATGATGCCTTTAGAATCGGTGAAGCGGGCCAGTTCCTTTAAGGGGATGTCCAGTTCAACGCAAAATTGGATAAGCATGATATGAAAAACCTGTTGGGAAGCATAAAACCGATAGCCGGTTTGTGGGTCGATGTAGGCGGGTTCCAAAATTTTTATCCGCTCGTAATAGCGCAGGGAGTAAATGCTGACGTCGGTAAGCCTGGCAAATTCGCTGATTTTCAATAAGTTATTTTTTTCCATCTTGCACCCCTTGACTCTGGCATTATGCTATAGTTTATACTCCTAGTATAGCACAGCAAAAGGAGCGATGACAAATGAAACTCGACCACTTAGGACAATTTTACGCAAGCCTGGACCGCCAGGCCCATCCCGGATATTTTAGCATAACCGCCCATCTGAAGGAGGCTATCGACCCCGAAGTTTTAAAGGCTGCAACCACCAGTTTGGGCAAACGGTATCCCCACTTGAATGTGCGGATAAAAAGCGGGTTGTTTTGGTACCGGCATGAGCGGATGGAGGGTGCCCTTACCCCACAGTGTACCGAACTAACCTCTCAGCCGGCGAAGGCTTTTAAGAAGGGGGAAGCCCTGACCCGAATCCTTCATGGCGACAAGCACCTGACCATGGAAGTCCATCATTCGGTTTGCGATGGCAGGAGCCTGTCTAAAATGATTTCAAGCCTATTGGAACACTATTTTAAGCTTTTGGGAAATTCCTCCTTGCCAGTAACGTTGCCCCATCCTGATGAAGCGATTGACGGCTACCGTACCCATGCGGATTTAAGGAAAACACCCTCCCATCCTAAGAAAAAGGCCTATGTCCCTTATTTTCAACCCGCTGACCCGAAAACCATCAGCCGGACTTATGATTTGAACGCATTAAAAACCAAGGCTAAATCCTTTGGCTTGAATGTTACGGAATACCTTTCCGCCAGTATTTTGAGGGGCTTTTCAAAAATGCGGGCGTTGGAAGGTCTGAATCACCCCATCACCATGAGCATCCCAGTGGATTGCCGGCGCTTTTTCCCAACTGCCTGCCTGCGGAATTTTGTGACCGCAAAATCCATCACCATGGTGGAAAGCGATGATTTCATAGAAGTCGCCAAAGGGATAGGCAAGCAACTGGGGCAGATTGATGGGGAGTTTATCCAAGAAAAAATCAGCGAAATGGAACGGTTGGCAAAATTCACGGACTATGTGCCCCTGTTTATCAAAAAGCACCTCATCCGCCTCATTGGCACAAGGGAGAGCGCCGGGTATACGACCATTTTATCTAATTTAGGAAATATCAACTTGACGGATGAAGTTTCCCGCCAAGTGGATCATCTGAGTTTCGCCCTGGGTGCCGAGCCTGGGCTTCCCTATCAATTCGGCTGCGTCGCTACGGGCAACCGCCTGACGTTGACGGCTACTACTGTTGCCGAGGATAACCAGGTTGTGAAAGATATTTTGGATAGCCTGGCTACTTAGCGACCAGTTCGACCTTGATCCGGTCGGGGTCCTCGAAAAAGACGGCGTAGTAATCAGGCCCTCCCGCATGGGGATGGCGGTCGGCATACAGGATGTTGGTTCCCCTGTCTTTCAGTTTTTCCGTCAGGGCATCCAACTCACCCCTATCCGGCAAGTGAAATGCCAAGTGGTTGAGCCCGGTTCGGCAGCGATGATAGGGAATATCCAAAAAACGGTCCTCTGTTTGGACAAAGGTCAAATACGTTTCCCCCTGTTTGAAACTGCTGCCCCCTTCCCATGATTGGAATGGGACGTAGCCGAGTTCCCCCAATAACCAGCCCCAGAATTCGGTGGATTTTTGCAGGTTGGAAACGTAGATTTCGAGATGATGGATTAAGCCTTTGGTCATAATTGCCTCCTGAACGAACTGCGGTAATAATCCACTGCAAAGCCATAATGCGTGTAAAATTCGATGGCGTTGACGTTTTCCTGTGCCGTATCCAAGAACCAGGTGGCTTCTCCTGGCAAGGTTACATTCAAAGCAAGCTGGTTGGCAGCATAATCCAAAAGCGATTTGCCATAGCCCTTGCCCTGGGACGTTTTCGCCACGCAAAGGTACTCCATTTCCCCTTCGTTTAGGGTGCCATCGAAGTTCCAGACACCTGCCCCCGCCACCTTTTCGCCTTCAAGCAAAATGGCAATCTTAGAGCCGTCCTCCAGGCATTCAACCAAGTCGTCCAAGCTTTTTCGGCGGGACCAAAAATCAAGCCCTTCCAAAAAAATCTGATGGATTTCCTCTAAGTATTCACGGTCATCCAAGGTGACTTCCACGATTTTGTAGGGGATTTCCTTTGCCTCATGCTTTCGCAAATCGTAACTCATGGCAACCCCTTTGTAAGAGTTTTCGAATCCCGCTTGTGGAAGGGCTTTTAGCATCACATCATTGGCCTCCACCACATCCACGTCCACTTCCTTCCCTTCCAACTCCTCAAGGGCCGTGATTTGTTCAAAAATCCCCACGACGTTTTCCACTGTATGGTGCACAGGCTTAAAGACCGGGCCGAGGATATAAAGCCCCCAATCCTTATCGTAAATCCCGAAAATGCCCAGGCGGTCGCCGATGATGTAAAAATTTTCAAGAAGGGTCGTGCCATCTTCCTCGTATTCATAAGTAGTAAACAAAATGCTACTTTTATTAGTATACCCTTTTTTCATCGTAACATCAACGTTTTTGACCATTTTTTAAGTAAACAAATCCTTAAGGACTTCATTGAGATTGTAATTGAATATTGGAATAATTGAAGCCAAACCATATAAATAGTTGGCAAACAAAATTCTATTTTAATTCGTATGTCCAAAAAGTTGATAAAATCAACAGTTAAAAGTTTTTTATCTTAAGGGTACCTCTAAATAGGCTAAATTAGGTTGGATTATCCAGTTAGCTATTCGATGAGATAAGAAATTAGTTTAAAAATGTCCAGAGTATGGAGACAAAAAAAACCGAACACACTGTACGGTTTCTTTATTTTTGAATAATATATCTCATTCTGAACGATCAAATCATTTGAATCAATATTGGTATTAAGAGTGATTTAGTTAAGTTAATGATAAATTTAATTTACCTTGTTCCCCATATTGCAAAACCACCTGTATGACGATTAGCTTGGTGATGAGCTGTATTAACTAATTGCATAACTCCCCTATCTTGATGATGATGCCATGTTAGTCCTCGTGGTGTTATTCCAGCTTGAATGTCCCTTATTTGAACCTCACTAAATCCCATTCTACCAGCAGTTCTGTTAAATTGCTGTCGTAAGGCTGCATTCGCTCGACTAATATGCACTCCGCGAGTTTGCTTTAAGTCTGCGTTTTTTAATCTCATAGTAAACCTAGAAGCAAAAATAGGAAAGCCAGCCATGTTATAGCGAACTCCAAATGCACCTACTTGTCCTCGCAAATGTCCATTTATTACTGGAATCCACCGCTGAGAACCATTAGCAAGAGTCTGTCTTACTTTAACACCTGTAACCCCACCAGCTTTAAGAAATGTTTTTGTTACTGCAAATTTTGCAGGGATAACAAACCAGATTATTCGTTCTTGAGGACGAACAGAGGTATCCCATATCCAATCATCTTGAGAAATAAGAGTATATGGCTGTTCAAATAATTCAAAGTAGCTAATAATTCCTTTACTGCTTAAATATAAGTCAGGAAGAATATACCAAGCATATTCATCTTCTAGTAATAAAGAAATTTCCTTCCATTCTTGGTCTGGTAAATTTGTGAAGAATTCAGCTTCTTCAAGAGTAGTATAATACCCTCTTTCTACCATTTCTTTATAAGTAAGAGCATAACCTCCTTCTAAATAATCCAGATAATTATCAACTGCTTCATCAATATCAATGAAAAAACCGAGTTTAACTAGTTCCTCGAGGGAATAGTGTTCAAATAAGGTGATATCAAAATATTCATCTAATTCATCAATGATATTACCACCGCTAATAGGCCCACTAACAACAGGAGTACCGCCAATAGGACCGCTAACAACAGGAGTACCGCCAGGACCACTACCGATAATTACTCCACCGACAATACGTTCTTGCCTTACTAAAACATCAATCTCCACAGCAGTTACAGCAATTTGGCTCGTTAATAATAGATTAAAAAATATTGAAAATGATAAAAATATACTCAAAAATTTGCTGAATTCTTTTTTCATAATGTAAAATCCTCCCAGTTTATAAATAATTAATCAATTAAGTTTTCAAGAAATAATTTTTGAATTTTCCTTGCCTCCCTAATGACAATCTCATTTATATCATAATTTTTTTTTGACGGGTAGGTTAATAATTTTTCTAATAACTGATTCATTAGCCCTATATTTAGTTCACTCTTCTTTACGGTTTTCAAACGCTCTAAAAGATAATACTCACAAGAAAATACAGATAAAAAATCTGAGTGGTGGGCAATTAGTATTAATTTTTCTACTAACCAGTTGATTTCATAACCTTGTTGTGATAAAATACGAAATCCAGAAGTTATAGTATAAATATCCTTTCCCTTCTTAAAGGTACTTTCAATAGAGGCTGGACTATAATCAATTTCTGGTATTGTAAGTTCATAAAATTCCGTTGGCTTAGGTTTCAATTTTTTAATCAGCTCATCAAAGCTATTAGCTACAATTTCGTCCATAGCATAGTCTGAATCTAGATATACAATTGGGGGGTTTGAGCCATTATGGTTCCTATAATCAAATGCAAGCCACCAATGACCATCACCCGAAAACAAAACGATTTTATTTGGAAGTTCCCATTCTTGAATTAAAAACTTTGACTGTAAAATGCCTTCGCAATTTTTATCACTAACACCTAAAAAATATTCGATTTGTACTTCCTCTGTATCTCCAATTAATTCATCAGTTTGAAAAACATTATCTAACAACATAGGAGTATAGAGCCTTCCTCCATTTTTTTTCTTTAGTAGTTCCAAATATGTAATAGGTAAATTTACTGCTAGTTCATTTTCAACTTTTAATATCTTTTCTTGGGTTAAATCCTCCAACTCATACTCATCGGGTTCTCCATATTGCCAAATTTTTGTCATTTCCATTTTAGACCACCTATTTTCTGTAAATTTTGAATTTTAAATAATTATAGTCTGCGTCAAGTTGATATATAAAAGCTCATTACGGTGAATAGCTTAAAAAAGGAATTTGTTCCTATTTCCCAAGCCATGATTTTTGATTTCATCATATCGCTACAAAAGGCATCTGGAATTCTATGGAGAAAAAAGCGACATTCCCTTCAGCGTATTAAGTACAAATAAATTAACGCAATAAAATAATTAACAATAGAATATTAACATATAAAAAAAGGATATATTGTCGAAATTTGCCATTTATTCAAAAATAAAGTAATATTTTGTTTTTTACATATATACCCCCCTATTAGTAATGGGGGATATATGCAATTTTAGGATTCACCCAGATTTTTGACACCCCGCCATCTTCTCCCAGCACCCCAAACAAAAAGCCAAAACAAAAACCCCGCCACCATCATAAACTGCCTGAGCCTCATGCCTAACCGTCTCCTGATTGCACCCATCACACACCACGATTTCTGTTATCATTTAACTGGCCTCCTGTCCATAAAAGATTAAAACCCGATTTAAGGATTCTCCGCTTACGCTCCGAGGCAGTCGCATTCCAATCCTTGAAGCAAGGCAAAGCCCGCCACCAGGGTTGTCTCACTGGCTAATGAAAAGGTCAAAAGATGCGTCACCATCGGATGAAGTCCATGCCTTGCCTAAATTTCCTCATGGGAGCCTGCGTCTGCGTCCACTCCCTTCGGGTCTTACGTTCCTGCCGTTTCGCTAACGCTCCACTGTAAAAGATAAAAAGCAAGCAAGTGGCCCCGGCCCTGCCGGGTTCCCCTTGCCCAAAACCCTAAACAGCACGAAAACCGCCCCGTTGGGAGCGGTTTTTTGCTGTCCTTAAACCCTTTCGCTACGTTCCACAAAGGTTTGCCTCTGGATCCGCTCAATCTTTGCATAAGAATCATAAAGTGCCCGAAGCCCCGCGTCCTGCACGAATGACTTTCGCCACAGCCTCCTCAGCTTGCTTTTCTTTTCCGGGTTGTCCACGATGTGGTTGTACTCATAGGCGTCAAATGCCCGTGTAAACGTCCAACGGCCGAGGAAGGTCCGGCACTCCACCACCTCATAGCACTGCTCCCGCAAAGGCTTCGCCACCCGCCCGAACACCTGGGACGTGGCAATGATCTTCACCCGCTGTTTCCGCTGTTGGGTAATCTCCGACAGCAGGGTCTCGGGAAAATTCCGCCAAGCCGTGGAATTGAACTCATTTTGGATCTCGTCAATGGCAAAGATCACACCCTTCTGCCCGTTCCGTACCTCAAAAAAATCGTTCCAATCCTGAAACTCCCGGTCCTGGTTGGCATAGCCGTAATTGGTCAGCACCACGCACCCAGGGTATTTCCGCCTCATCCGCTCCAGATACTCCGTCATGGCCGTCGTCTTGCCACCGCCCTGGCGACCGCAGTAAAGGGTCAGCCCAAACTCCTTGAAATCCGTGTTTTTATCTTTGAGTGCCAGACGAAAATCCTTCGCCTTCAGCCAAAGAAACCGCCCAAGCTTTTGGAAAAACCCAACTTCCGAATAATAAATGACCTTTTTTGGCTTCATGCTAAAACCCTCTTTCATTGTTTGAAAATTTTTTGGAACAGGCTGTTCATCACCGACCAGCCCCACCGGAACGCCCTTAAGGAAAAATCCGTATAATGGAACGTCAGCAAGATAAGGATACAGGAAATCAGCGTATCCATCGGGAAAAAATAATTGATGTTCCCATTGATCCAGTGCCACAGTGTCAGGGTTCCCGCGAACTGGGCAAAGAACCCGTCGATCCCCGTCACCAACGTGGACATCAGGGACGTGACAAACACGATCAGCGTCGTATAAAACAAAATCAGGATGGGAAGCATCAAAGCCTGCCGTGCATTCCTGAATTTTTGCTGGGTCACCACCGAGAAAATAATGCTGGCCGTCAGCCCCTGGTTGAACAAAAACGTCTTAAGTGCCACAAAGGCTTTGGCGATAAATGCTAAAACAACCGTCATTCCACCACCTCCTAAATTTTGACGGAATTAAGGAAACTGGCAAACTTGCGGACAAGAGCCAAACCCGTCAGGATAATGAACATGGAGCCAATGCGGTTTCGCCAGGTGTGCCTCATCACCTCCAAAAAGTAAGGGTTCATAAACGGCAGATCCAACGTCCCCACCAAAGGAATGTCCCAGCTTACGTTTTCAGGCAGGTTATGGCTTTGGGTATTGCGACCATTAAGGGCCATGGCATTGCCGAAATAATTGGAGATCCCCGAAATGAAATCAAGGACGAACTGATAAATATTGAAAACATCAAACAAGAAATCCCTGCCCCGCTCTAAGAGAGGCGACAGCCAAGGCAGTTCGGGCAAGACCTCTGTCGGCACGTCCAAGTCCAAATCCAACAGCCCGTCCAGTTCCAGTTCATTGATGAAAAAGAAAGACTGGAGCCAATCAAAGACATTGGCAATCCCGCCCGCAATTGATCCAGGGATGGCAAGGACAGCGTTCCAGATATTCGTCAAGCCCTGGATAATCCCCCCTGGGATGGCCAAAATCCCATTCAGTATGCTTTGTAAAAACCCCAAAATCCCCGCCAGTTCAGGCGTGGCAGTTACAGGTGGGGAAATCACGCCAGGGGGAACCGTATCCGTCACCCGGTCGGCAGTGGTCCAGCCCCCGTCCTCGATGGCAGGAAACCCAAGGCCAGGCCAGGCAACCTCCCGCTGTTGTTCATCGGTCAAAGGGATGCCACTGGGAAACATCAGCCCAAGCTCACGGTCCACATTCAAAGGGATCCCGTTGTGATGGGGGATGGCATCCTCCAAAGGGATGGCAATCCCGCCCCCCGATTTCTCCCGCACCGAATTAATGGCATTCGTCACATCCAAGGGGAATGTTTCGATCCGGTCCCGCATGGACTCATTGTTCAACGCATAGCGAAGCCCGCTCACCGACTCAATGGCGGGGATCGCCCAGTTCAGGGGCAATAACTCGCCCACCTGGGGAAAATACTCCAGGGACAAGGAAAAGTAAAACCCCCGGGCCATGGCCTCCCGAAACGAAGCCGTTGAATGGCTCATGTTCTGCCAGCCCACCACCGAACTGGCCGGTGGCATCTGGATGACATTGAAATGGGCATGGTTCGTGTGCCTCATCACCACCACGTTTTGGTTTTGGCGGTCAAACACCAGATTGATCCGCAACGCAGATTCCGCATTATGGTCAAACCCCGTCATAAATTGGAACTGCCCATTGAGCGTTGCCCAGATTCCAAGGTCAGTTGGGTTGGACGGGTTCCCAAGGGTCACCCCGCAGGAAACAAACATCCCCGTGTTGGTGCAGGGCGACGTAAAATACCCATCAAACAGGCGGGACAGCTCAAAGAAATGTTCCTCTGACGCATGGCGGGGAGCCAGTTCCAACAATGAACTGGCCGTCGCTTCCACAAACCACTGCCAAACCTCCTCCGTCAGGTTGACCACATTGTCCCCCGCCAGCTGTGCCAACAGGATTTTCTCCGCCAGGGCTTCCTCGATGTGGCGGGGAGCGTCCTGCCAAAGCCTCTCGGCAAACGCCGAAATCTCATCCATCGCACCGCTTGCATGGGTCAGATGGGCCGACCCATAAGCAAGGCCCGCCACGGAAGTTGCCGAAAACAAATATTTCCCAACCAAAGGCACCCAGGCAGGGGCCGACTTGATGGCCAGCCCGATCCCCAGGGTCAGGGCAAGGGAATGGGCCTTCATCACCGGGGTGACAAACATCACCAGCGACAACAGCGAGCAAAGCATCAGTTTCATTGGTTTTCTCACGATAAGCCTCCTTTTCTTGCCGATGGATTGAAAAAACCGCAACCTCCCGGCTACGGCTTGAAATCGTCCTGAACCCTTCATGGGATTCCCTGGGCTTGCCAGGCAACCGCTAAAGCGGTCTGCCCGCCAACACCCAAGGGAAACTACATGAACTGGTTAATGGTACGGATCACAAAACGGATCCCGACACCCACTGCGATGATGGACATCCCAACGCCCGCAACAATCGGCACATTGGTCGTCACCGAATCCACAATCGGCTGAAGCATGTCAGCAGTAATCTGAAACATGGCAATCCCTCCCTTCAAACAAATTGGCAACACGTTGTACACCGCCCACCCAACTGCCCGAAAACCAATTTTCGGGCAGTAAGCTGGAAAGCCTACCGATAATTCATGGTGAACCGCCGAAGGATCTTATAAATGCAAAACAGGACAAAGGCACCCGGCAAGATCCCCGCCAAAAACACATAATGGGCAAGGGAAGCCATCTGAACCACTTCCAAAGACTCCTGAATCTGTTCAACGGCCATCACCAGTTCGCTGTAATCCCTGATTTCCAAGACTTCAACGGACTCATAGCTTTCAGCCTCTAAAACCTCATCTAAGATTTCCGGCAAATCCACTAAATCATAACCCTCATTAGGAACCATAAGTCTCCATGATCCGCTTCTTGTCCTGGTTCAAAAACGTATCAATCACATACCCGTCCTTGAACTCCACCACCAACACATAATACATGGACTGGTTCTTCTGGGAAAAACGCTCGGCCACATAGATGGACTGAACATGCTCCGACTTGTCATACACGTTTACATTATTCATCTCACTCACCACCGCTTTCTTAATTTTCCTTACACGTTAATTATACCAAGGCGTCCCCTGCCAAACCACGTCACTTCCGTCGTAATCCACTACCAAAAATTGAAAAATCCACTTCGTGAAATTCGACACAAAAAGACGACAACCTTGTCGTAATTACGAACTCAAACAAAATTCGACAATGCCAATTTAGCATTTAATGTATAATTACCCTATTAATTCCAAAGGAGTGATAAAGATGGACACAAGAGCAAATAAAGACATGGTAGCGGATAACTTAATCACGCTACGCACAGCAGAAGGTTACACCCAAGAGCAACTGGTAGGAATGGGGATTGGCCTCAAAGATCCGCGACAATATCAACGCTATGAAGGCGGGTATGCCAAATTGCCAGGGGACGTGGCTTACCTCATTACCCTAAGGCTGAACTGCACCATGGACCAAATCTACGCTGGGTGCTTCGGCTGGCTTTGCGTCAGTTATGGTCTTTACAGCTGTTACCTTTATCTCGTTGCCCAGGCAACAACAGCCCTATAAAACCCGAAAACAGGAAGGAGCACATCCAACCTGTTTTTTTCCTATTCTACTTTTTGATGATGGGCCACATATTCTGCTACCAGATGATAATCCTTAGTGTCCAACTTGTCCTTGCTTTCACGGATGATGGTATCCAGTATTTTAGGACGCGACATGCCAATCAACTGATTGGAATCATCTTTTTTCAGGACGGTCAGCCCTTTTTCAGCCCTGTCGATCATCGCCAGGGTTTTCCCATGGGCCTTTTCAATGTACAGGATTTTTTGTTCCAGATTCAGGTTCTTAGGCTCCGTCACCAGCTTTATTTTCTCCACCTCACCGATGAAAGCCTTCCATTTCGGATTGGTCACCCAAGACCGCTTTTTCTTCAAAGCCCCATTTTTCAGGTAAGTCCTATCCACCAATTCCAAGTTGTTGTTTAAAATCCCAAGGGCCAGATGGGACATATCCAAATCATCGGCAACCATCCGCCCGACTTGATTGGCCTTATCCCCTTTGATTTCAATCTCCAAACGGTCCCAACGGTCTGGGATCAAGCGACGCATTTCTTCCTGCTTATCTTTTGGTGCCTGCCTAAGCTTTGACAGCTGTTCCAATCGCTTGTTATAAATACGGATATAGGTTTCACTGCTTCGGCTCCCAAGGGTTAATAGTTCTTCATTCTTTTCCTCTTCCTCGCCAGGTTGCCTGATTTTCCTACCATTCTTAAAGGCCACATTCTTGATCCGCGTCTTGCATTCGCCACTCACGATTTTATCATGGAGCCAATCAATGGCCATGGTCAGTTCATCCGCTTCCCGCCGATCGTCAATAGCCAGGTCAATGCGGGTAAAATTTAGCTTCCTCGAATGTTCCTCACAGCTTAAATAAAAACTTTGGAAAAGTTCAGGCCAACTTTTAATATGCTCCTCCAAAAATCGGCACCCATTTCCTGAAACTACGACGTTCACCGTATGCTTCATGCCCTCATGATCGGAACCCGAGGATAGGGTAATCCCACCAATGGACTCCGAAGTAAGATAACCATGTTGGCGAAACCTACCGCCTTCCTCCCAAAGCTGTTCCTCCAGGTTCAAAAGCAACTTCACCTCATCCACCGTCACATGATGGAAAGTCGCCGTCACCCAGTCAATGAGCATCGTCAATCCCATGAAGGAAACCCAGAAAAATAAATTTCACGAAACTTCAAATGGCTTTCCAGGCAAGCCACCAACCGCTTGTTGTAGCCCATCAGCTGATTAAGCTCCGCCACCAATAACCGTTCCCTTAAAGGTTCGGTATACTCAAAATCCGCTTCCATCAATAAGGAAAGTGCCCCATCCATCAATGCATGGACACGCCCCAGTTCCGCCAAATAAACCTCATTAACCGTCATACCGACCACTCCTTATTTTTTTAAAATCCTAGGGAAATCCAAGTCAAGCCAGGCTCTTGTGAAAAGAAGGCAGGCTCATAGCCACATCAATGAATTTCTCCAAGTCCAATGTCCCCGTCGAAGTCACCGTCACGCTCACCTTAGCCTTCGGCCTCTTTGCTTTCTCCTGATCCGCCATCACTTCACCCCCTTCAAAACCTCCCGTGATTTGATACCCCCTGATTATATAGCGACAGACTCCGCCAAACCACGACGTAAATGACGTAATTTTCAAAGGCACAAAAAAAAGCCGACATGCATCGGCTCATAGGATTAAAGGGTTTTATAATAGATATGTATTTCAATAGGGGCCTTAAAGTCTCCTTTTTTGCGACCTAATCGGCGGTACTCTATTTTTTCAATGAAAGACTTAAATAGCGTGTTCAAATCTCGTGATTCCATATCAGATGTGCCATTTAAGATGGATTCCAGACGGGCAATAAATACTTCCAGGGGTTTAATGCTGTCCTCTTCTTGCATGTTTTGAAGCTTCTCAATCTTAACTTGCAACTCCCCAATTTTTTGTTTCCTCTGCTTGATTTGAAGCTGGGCTTCCGATTCATCCATCATGTCCAGAATAAAGGCTTGAGAGGTTTTTTTGATCTGGGTCTCAAGCTTCGTGATTTCAGCCTGGCATTTCTTAATGTCTGCATCTGGTGAATATGGAGCATTCTTATCGGTTTTTGAGCGGATCTGATCCAAATGGTCTTTCAGTCTTTCAACATATTTGGAAAGTTCCTCATAAATACCTTCTTTCAATATTTCAAATTTACAAGACTGGTTTGCACAAAGTGTATAGGTGCCGTCTTTATGATAGGTTGGCGTTTCACAACTTGACACCCTTATAGTTAAATCCTTGCGATTCCGTTGGAATGTATGTCCCTTACCACAAATCGCACAGGTAATTAAATTACTGAATGGATTTTTCGCAATTCTTCCTGCAATGGGTATTGATGCCCTTGACTTCCTGATTTTATGCACAGCATCCCAATCCTCTAATGATATAATAGGTTCGTGGGCATTTTCTACACGAATTTGATTTTCTGTATCATTTTTAATTCGCCGAAGGCTACCGCTAGGTGTCATCTCTGTCTTAGACACCATGCATTTTCCATAGATTGCAGTTCCGATGTATACTTCGCTATTGAGTATTTTCCCGACATGTGACTTCATATATACAGCCCCATTGGGAGAACGCGTCCCCTCTAATTCTAAAACCCTGGCAATCTCAGGTGTTGACTGTCCTGCGAGATACATAGCAAATATTCTGCGAACGAGAGGGGCTTCTAATTCATCCACCTCTAGGCGAACGGAATCACGGTTTTTTTTGTACCCTAAAGGTGCCCTCCCCTGAAATTTCCCTTCCATAGCTGATGCCTTCTTGCCCCGTTTCAAACGTTTTTTGATATTAAGGTATTCTTGCTTAGCGATAATAGCCATCATATCAGACATTAAATCGTCCTCTTGACTGTTGTAGTCATAAACCTTAGTAGTCGTAATCAGCTTAACCCCATAATTGGAAAACATTTTTTTCATGTAGGCAGAATGCTCCATGTCCCTGCTTAATCGATCCGCATCAGTCACCAAAACCCCATCGAAATCATAAGACTGGATTTTCCGAAGCATCTTATTAAGTTCTGGACGAACAGCTTCGTCCATGCTCATGGAAGAACCCACTTCCTGAAAAACTTCCCATTCCCATGAATTTGCCTGTGCCATATCCACCAAAACTTGTAATTGCCGTTTCAAAGCATCCTCCGTCTCATCGGGTCTAGACTTCCTAGAATAAATCGCAACACGCTTAATATCAATCTTTCCGTCCATTTCCACTACCTCCGTCTACACTAGAAATCAGTATATCTTAAAAGTAGCATTTTGTACACGACATATTCATAGGTAAGTCCCTGTAAATCACCTTTTGGGTAGCCCCTTCCATAACTACCGTTGTTATTGCTGAAATCCAGCATTTCGGCGATGAATGCTAAATCCTCTTCCCTTGCTTTGAAATATTCCATGTTAGGTGTCCTCCCAAATAATGATTACGACCATCATAGCACATCCCCACCGGCAAATCCATAGGTTAATTATAGAATTCAGCCGCCTTCAGAATAGAATATGCCCGGCTTACTGGGGCATAATAATCAAAAAAAGGATGATGCAGATGAAAGTTTTGGTGACGGGTGCCAATGGTTTTGTGGCGCTTCATTTAATCCAGCAGTTGTTGGAGCGGGGCTATGAGGTGGTGGGGACGGTTAGGAATTTAAGCCGGGCACCGAAGATTTTTGAAAAGGTTTCCTATAAGGAAGCAGACCTTTCAAGTCCTGATGGCTGGTTAGGGGCGATGGAAGGAATCGAGGCGGTTTTTCATGTAGCTAGCCCCCTTGGGGGCGAAAATCCCAATGACCCGGCCTTGGTCCAAGAAGCAGTGGCTGGGGTGTCCCATGTTTTTGAGGCTGTCCACCAGGCAGGTATCAAGCGCGTCATCCTCACTTCAAGCCAAGCGGCCGCCACCCCGTTAGCTAAGGAAACTGGCGTGATTTCAGATGATTTTTGGTCAGACCCTGCCAATCCGGAACTGAATGCTTACCGGCTATCTAAATTGGAAGCGGAAAAAGAGGGCTGGCTCTTGGCTGAAAAATATGGGATTGACTTGACGGCAATCCTTCCAGGTGCGGTGTTTGGCCCCTCACTTACTGAAAACCGCTCCACAAGCCAAGTTTTGGACCAAATCCATGCCGCCCCTTTCGTCCCGAACATCACCCTTGAAGTCACCGATGTGAGGGATTTAGCCACCCTTCACATCCTAGCCCTTGAAAACAGCGAAAGCATCGGCAAGCGGTACATCGCCAAAAACGATGATTTGACCTTTGCCCAGATAAGCCGGCTTTATGGCAAAACTCCCGTGGTATTGCCTGACTTCTTCTTGAGGGGCCTCGCAAAATTCCAAAAGCCCCTTCGTGCCCTCGTCCCCATGCTTGGCAGAAAATATACCCATTCCAATGAGCGGGCCAGGGAGTTAGGATGGGAACCAAGGGATGCCAGTGAAACCGTAAAGGATGCCATAAAATAATGATTTTAACCGCCTGACACATTCCCCTTCGTGCAGGCGGTTTTTTCATGGACAATTTAGGGTTTACCTAAAATTAACCTTAAATCCCTTTTCAGGCTGGTTTAAGTTTCATGGGATAGAATGGGTTTTACCAATCAAGTTTCATCCGTAAGCGGGCGGCTTGCACTTTTTATTAGGAGGTGAATATTCCGCCGAAATTGAGCCACTATTCCGGAGTGTGTTGAGCCACCTTCCGATACAATATGAGCCACGCCCCAACAGAAGGTTTTCGTTGGGGCGTGGCTGTTACTAGGACTTAATCCCGGTTCTCTTTCTCATCGATTCCTGCCCTTCAATCCTTATCTCATAAGAATTATGAAGGATACGGTCGATGATGGCTTCTGCTACATTGACCGCACCTAGCTTATCGACCCACCCTCCCGTTGCTATTTGGGAACAAAAGATAATCGATCCATTCTGGTACCGAGCCTGTATTATTTCCAATAGATCGGTTGCCTCATTATCGGACAGAGGATGGAAGAGCCACTCGTCCAAGATGATCAAATCATATTTTTTATATTCCGACATGAGTTTTTGATAAGTCCCTTCACCTCTTGCTATGGAAAAGTCGACCAATAGCTCCGGTAGCCGGATGTAGCGTACTTTCTTCCCTTTTCGGCAGGCGGATAGACCTAGCCCCTGTGCCAAAAATGATTTCCCGGCTCCTGTTGCTCCCAAAATAATAATGTTCCTCTTTTCTTCTAAGTACACGCCTGAAGAAAGGGAAGCAATTTCCGTCTTATTTAAATTTCTGTCAGGAAAATATTTAATATCTTCCAAACAGGCTCCCTTATCTTGAAAATGGGCTTTGCGTATTAAATTGGCGATTTTATTGTTCTGCCTGCGGGCATACTCGGCATCTATGAGCAACCCGAACCGGTCTTCAAAGGAAAGTCCCCTGACCAGTGGGTCGTCCTGCTGACGCTGCATGTCCTCCGCTAACGACCCCCAACTTTAGCTCCCTTAAAATCCTGATGGTTTCCTGGTTTAACATGATTCATCGCCTCCATAATAAGCTGATCCCCGTGAAATCACAAATTCGTCGCTGTTTTTCTGGCTTCGTGGGGCATAAGTATCGGTCGGGAGCGTATCCTGGCCGTTTTTTAATATCATGTTTATATTCTTATAGCTGGGCCTGCCTGTATAAGTCAAGGATTTTTCAGCTGCCTTTTCTAGCCTTAGGACGCCATGTTTATCCCCCAAACGCAGAATGCCCATGCAGGATTTATAGGACTGCTGCTCAATCTGGCTTGAATCAAGAATAGGCCGGATTACCTTTTCTGTGCTAGGACCGATGCGCTTTGCCCAGTTTATAAAACGGGCGGCATCCCATTCAGCCTGATGCTGGTGGTTAGGGGGCATATGTTCATGGAGCGTGCTGTATTGGTTGGGCTTTCCTGTCAGCCTGGGGTGGGAGGCAATCCTTAAAGCACGGTAAAAAATTTCGATGGTCCCGGCAGTCATCCTGACATCTACGGTATGTTTGATGTATTCGTAGGGGACACTGTATTTCATCTTGTCGACTGCAATATGGTAATGGAACTGAACCTTGGCGGTCTTCCACTCCGAGATTTGGAAAGGCTTGTCCGGAAGGGGAATCAAATAATCCTTTTCCTCTGTCAAAAACACGGATTCACGGCTTCCTTCCCGCTTTTGAAAGCTGCGGCTGTTGAACTCTGCCAGTTTAACCCGGATATTCTGGTTCAATTCCTCTAGAGAAAACATTTTTTTGTTTCTCAGTGCGGCTAATATCCAGTTCTGAGGAGTATAAAGAGTTACTTAAGATAGAGGGTGATATGAAAAAGGTAAGCGTCAAATAACAACACGGCTTTAACCCTTCCCGGTTCCCATGGTATAATTGCCGTATCAAAGTTTATGTAACGCAAAAAGCCCCGGTCGGGATCTCCGATCAAGGTCATTTTAGCGGCAAG
>Ga0268261_10000174_pt1 | contig 39883 bp, 45 predicted proteins | sample TergutNc150P1_FD_190353 | JGI IMG/M metagenome (GOLD analysis project Ga0268261, IMG submission 190353) | Nasutitermes corniger P1 segment gut microbial community from laboratory colony in Florida, USA - Nc150 P1 (SPAdes) (version 2) | ecosystem: Host-associated > Arthropoda: Insects >... | reverse complement strand
AAATGCATGTGCAAGACGTCGCGTAAAAAAACGCAGAAATGCGTGACCCGTCAACAACGCATGGGACAGTAATCACGCATTTCTGCGTGGCCCGACGGCAAGGTGTTAAGGAATGCTGTGGACGTGAGTGACATTGATGCCAACCCATTAGAATTCATGACAGTTACAACAAATTTATCACTAACAAAAGACCTAAGGAAGAAAAATACATCCCCAGTGGTCATAAAACTAATTGCATTAGAAATGATAGACCTTCATTATCCCAAGAAGGACTGGTTCGGAGTGTACACTGATGGATCTCAAGCAGATAAAGTAAATACAGCTGGAGCAGGAGTACACTGCAAGCTCTTCTCACAGTATGCTACTTTTGGTATAAATAAATCAAACTCTGATGGAGAATTAGGGGCTATCTGCCTGGCTCTACAACAGCTCCTATACAGACTCCAAGCATTTGAAGTCTGTATAGTGGACACAAAAGCAGCTATTCAAGCAGTTTCTTCCAACAATCAGCCAAAATCAAAGAAGATAAATGACATAAAACGGGCCCTCAAGAAAATAGTCATATTCCAGTGGGTTCCCTCCCATGTTGCACTAGAAGGCAACGAGATAGCAGAAAAACTAGCCAAAAAAGGTACTACGTTACATACTATAGAAACACCTTTACAAGCTGACACATTGAGCTAATGAGCTGGCTGCAACAAAGAAATGGGGAGATATCCAAAAAATCTGGGCAGAATACAAAGGCAAACCTAGGAAGGAAGTGGTAGCAAATTTTACTCCAGACAGGACATGACTGCCTAGCAGCTCATTTAAGAAAAACTGGCATATATGAATTTAGTGTGTGCACAATTTGCCAAATACCACCATGGACGAGGAACATGTGCTGTATTGCCCTAAACTGTATACCGACCAAGAAATGCTCAAGAACACTAAACTCTACTGGGATGCCAGAACGATGATAACTTCTCCACCATATGCCACAGGAACAACAACAGATCTGTTTCTGCTGTTATTGCTGTTGTCACTGTTTCATTGTCATGTTATCATTTTATGTTTGTGGCAAGTGCATTATTTAAGTACAGAGTGTGTCTTTGTTAGATCTGTCTGATATAATTTCAGATTTTGTGCTTTCAACATGTTTGTAAAGGCATAGTGTGCTCGTACATTTATGGTCCATTCCCATACCAAGTTTAACATGCCAAGCTTTAATGGTCCATTACTTATATACAATCAAGCTGGAATCCTATGAAAGTTTTGCACGGCTGCCATGTAATTAATTTTACACTTACGAAAGAATTACTTGAACAAAAGATATGTCAAAGCCGTGGTATGTCTGCTGTGCTATTATAACTGATTGTAGGAGAATAAAAGGAATGGCAAGGGTGGACTGCAGCGTCATTTTGAGTGTCCTGAAAATCAATCAGCTGGTTCAAGAATTGAAGAGAGGATTTAGACGGACAGATGGTGATTTCATAAGCTTTTGATCCTTAAGAAAATAAAGTATGCCAAAAAATTGGCCAATTTCATCAAGGGGTGACTGTCATATGCATATGCTACAGTGATATTTGAGGACAAATTGTGCACATGGGCATTAGTTTATGGTTAGTGGTTAATACATTTTGAACAGTGATGTATATGATGTGAAAAGGATACATCTTGTTTGTCCCTTGTTGTATGGGAACTCATCACAAATGCCATAATTGGTTTTATTTGTTCACTTTACTTTTGCACATGAAGAACTGTTTATAGAATAAGAAATGCTCTTTTGCACTCTGAACAACACATAGCTTACGCGAGTTACCTAGTGAAGACTGAGAATATTTATTTTCAGGCAAATATCACAACTTTGAACCTGAGGTGGTTGAAAAGGACTGCCTGGACTACAAATGGGAAGAAAATCCAGCTGAATCTGACTTTGACCAATTCAGCCTGAATATGGGCCAAGCTACAGTGTACAGGCTGAGGATTGGTTGCAGATGTAGGAGTGTGGGTATTGGGGAGAGGTGCTCAGCTGTTCTGCCATTTGATCAGCAGGGCTGGCCTGGATTTATGGGGCATAATGGTAATGGACATTTCAGACCAAGGTACACTTAAAATCTTATTTATGCGGTATGCAAATCTTTGTACAAGTCATACTTCTACTAATATAACACAAATATTCAGGTAAGCTGATAAAATCTTACTTATGCAGTATGCACTACATTTGTACATGTCATACTTTTACTAAAATACCACAGAGATTTAGGTATGCCAAGTTGTTACTTAGGTTTTTATTTGTTTGTATCTACATGAATGTGAGTCTCCGCAAATAGTGAAACCTTAAAAGGTGTTAATTTGTTGAACTGTTGCACACTGAGAAAAGTTGAAACATACCAGTTTCCAGAAGTTCTGGCAAATACTGATTCAGAAGTTGTCATGTGAAGGACACCTGCAATTACAAGGTCTATGCCTGGCTCTGGTGGTACAGTTTGAACCCAGGCTATTAAGTCTGATGTGTTACTTAACATCTGCTCTATCCTGCAGTCTGTTGTATTCATTATCTTTCTGTTAGCAGTCTTTATGCATTTTATTAAATGATTTTGTAATGTTCACAGCCAAGCAATTTGGAAAAACACAAGAGGAGAAATATGGAAAACTTATCACTCGAGCCATGAAGTTTTATGTGTACTGAATTTAATTAGCATAAACTTTCTAATTGTATTGGTACCTTCTTACTTTCTTTCTACATGTATAGGTAAATAAAAAGGATTTAACATGCAATTCATTTTCCAGTTTGTGGAAGTGACAGCACATTCCCTTTGAATTTTTAAGCACCATATATAATTACATCAGATTTAAAGCACAGCTATGATATTTTCTGCAAACAAGTGGGAAGTATTTTTGCTTATGGTCACAGGGAACACAAAAAGTAGTTGTATGGTTAGCATAATTGAGTGTATTGTAATGGGATAATAGACACTGCATGTCAAATTACAAGATCTGTGAACTCCTCTGTGTAATAAAAAAAATTGTCTCATTTGTTGTGGAAACTGATGAGAACCAGATAGTCCTTTACATATAATCCACTATTATAATTAACCTTTTGGCACTGGAATTAAATGCTGGTAGTGATCTGCAGAAGGCTGGAATTTAAGTGGGAACTCTATAATAGCAAATATGTTAATGATTTTTGAACAATTGGCACAAAAGGATTGTGCCATATATACACCAAAGTCTTTAGTTGTTAGCCTCTCATCTTAGGAGTACAGTGCTACATTTTGTAACACTTTTTTTACATGATGACAAGTGAAGGAAGGCAGTTATGTATGACTCTTGATGCTAGTTATGACACCATGTTGTAGTCTGGAAGGTGCTTTCCAGCATTTCAGAGGAACTCTGTCTCTATCTTCAATCCTGAACATGGAGGTATAATGTTCCTCTTAATGTTATCTGTGTAGTTTGTCACAACTCAGCTGATAGCAATATTAAATCTTCACTATAATGAATACTTTGTCTAATATATGATACATGCTATTGTGGTTCAGGCAATTTGTGCCAGCCTGTCACCGTGGAGGCCTGAGTTCAGTCCATATGGATTTCTGGTGGACAAACTAGCACTGGCAATGGTATCGCTCCAAGTACTTGGGCTGTCCCCTGTCACTACCATTCCACCTATGTTCCACACTCATATTTCCTTCAGCTAGCAGTCTAAAACTGTCATAGGAAACAAGAGCATTGTTAAATAAAGCCCATAAAATATACACATGCATCTGTGTGTGTGTGTATATACACACACACACACACACACACACACACACACATGTTCGTCACATCTTACAGCTCTTGATGTAATTACTAAACTATACTGGGCAAACAGTTAAAACTGTGAAGCTTTCTAGCATGTAATTTTTCCTATTCTTCCATTACTTATGCCTTCTGAGGTCCACATATTCTCCTCAGCACCTTATTCTCAAACATCCCCCAAGCAAGAGACCTTGACACCCATATAACATAACACATGAATTGCTGCCATATATATTTATAAATTTAGGTTTATAGATAATATACAGGAAGATGAAAGGTTCTGAACTGAATGAGGGCAGTAGGTTTTTTAATGCTCTATTTCCTCCTACATATTTGAATGAGGTAATGATGTTACTGATACCTAAATCCTTGAACTGTGCCCCACTTTCAAAGTATTTATAACCAGTTCCATTGTATAAATAAAGCAGAAAGCCAGAAATAGGGGATAACAGTAACAGAGTTTGTAACATTACAGTCATATTAACCATCTGCACCCCAGGAACAATATTCATTATCCATCAAACTGAATAACAGCATAGTTTCCACTTATCATCCAGTCATGTGACTTGGAAGCAATCAAGTCTGCTTGTCCAGGTTGCAGACCACATATAAGATCTGCTTTTAAAGTTCGCAGAGCCACTAAAGGGGCTGGATGAAAGCCCTGGAGAGCATTTGCAAAACTTTCTGTGGGTAACCAGTTTGTTTCACCTACAAGTTTTCGGTAATTTAGATCACCCTTGAAAATCACCAATGTAGCTTCAGAAAGTTTAATGTATAGGTTGTGGTCTGTTGCTTTCATCCTGTTATAGGGATGAGGCAAGGTCCAGAAGTTTTCTGCTTCTACTGTCCATCTCCCTGACTGTAAATACTGCTCCCACTTGGTGGCCAATGCTGGCAAACTTGAAGACTGCTCAGAAAGTTCAGCCAGCATTTGGAGAACCCAATAGAAATCATACTTCATAGTGTCTGATATGAACCATGGCAGAGCTTTCACATGAAAACGCACTTTATCTGCCAAAGATGATGTGCACAGCACATCTGCAAGACAGAGATCTGCAAACATCTCATATCCAGCATTGTCACTGACAATATCTGCAATGGAAGGAAAGTATTGTGATGACAGTAATGATATCCACTCAAGAGCACATGGGGTTTTCTTAAATGGTACAGTGTCCAAATGCAGTGTTTTCTGTCTTATGTTAACTTGCCTTGTGCACTTTGCTCCACAAATTACACTCTGGAGGTACTTTTAGATGCATTTATATTCTTGTAGAGTGCCTATTAAAATCACTGTCCACCTGCCTGTACTCATACAACTACTCAAGTATCACTGAACAATTATTGTGTTATAGCAGAATTTTACAAGAAAATTTGAGCTGTTTTAATTTTGGTTTAGATTAAACAAACTTTACTTAAAAACCTACATTATTGCCACTTGTATGTGCAATATGCTTAGATCACCTTTCATCTGCATCAACAACAAAATAAAGTCTTTAAGGTAAGTTTGTCTACTAAAATATGACTTCAAAACTCAAGTGTTCATTGTTATTGTACACACAGTTTTCTCCGTATTCTAGCAAACCTACTAGAACTGGGCAAGCTGAGTATTAAGCATGTTGCTACGATAGAGAGGAAATGTATGGTATATGTGTTCTATCAAAATTGAAAAACCTGTAAGATGCACAGATCAATGTCTGAAATACAATGAAACCTTTATCCATCATTGCTGAAGGGACAGTATAAAAAACTTATAAGGAAATGACAGTTGAAGGAAAGCATTAAATGTGTCTCCCCCCCCCCCCAAAAAAAAAAAATCGAAATTATACATTTTGCACTTAGACCTCCAAAAATAGTAAATAAAATGTTACTTGAATACCTGCGAGAAAGTCATTCTTCTTTTCAAAGAAATCTGTGACATCTGTTTCGTTGAAACCTCATGTTTCATATGAAACAGTGCCAATCCCAAGTTCAGACTGTTCTGTTCATCATGCTTGCCAGTGGTGTGCACATACGTGTAAAACAATGCTGTAAACACTTTCATAGGCGGCATTGGTATCAGTAAAACTCAGCACACATGCAGAGTCATGTGTGCTCTCACTTTCTCTTCTCCACTGCTACCAAAATTCTCATCATCATGAAACTTACTTATGCTGGAAACGCCACCTGTGGCAAGCTTGTTGTCTACAGACACATTCAGAAGTGTAGTTAACATCCTCAGTACATGGCAGAATCTATCCTCATGGTAGGCACCATCCTCTTCTTCAGTACTGACGTCTGATTCCAAGGTGGCTTCTACGTTAAGTTAATGCCACTATACACATTGATGAAAATTATTCACAGCTGATGACAGCATGACCTGTTGAAGGCTGCTAGGGTGAGATGTACTACTTAAAATACACCGCCTTTTAGTTTGATGTCCTTTCTTGGGTCCATATGTGCACAGCTTTTAGTAATAGACACTTCCTGCACAAGTGTTTGAAACATTTTATAATGCCAAACCAAGAGGTTGTAAGACACTTGTGCAGTTTGGATAATGTAAAACTCTCATATTCATTAGAAATTATGTACCTCACATATGCATGGAGGCAATCAGTGCCTTTAGAAACTATTTAAAAGTGGCTATGGTGATAAATTTACCTGAATGCAAGATGAGATTTTTCCCTTAAACGTCATGCTTAAATATGTGGAGTCATCTTAAATTTGCATATGACATGCCAAACTGGACCAAATCGAACTGCTCTGAACTGGACCATAACGGAGCCACACCAAGGTCTGTATCGCCAAATTGTCTTGTGCAGACAAAAGAGAGAACATCATGGCTAAAGTTGACTAACAGTTTTTTTTTGCACTTTGTCCATTTTCTAAGTTTTTAAAGAAACAGGGTCTGCTTCCATCTTAGGCAAGGAAGCACCCAACCTAGTAAACCCCACAGAGAGATCCATTCTCAGTCATTAGGCACCAAAGAAACACTAAATGTGTTAGCATATGACTCTGAGAATAGAATTAGTCCAAAGGTAGTAAGAGGAAAATTGCTATTGAAAAATTAATAATTAATCCAATCCACCAATTCAAAAACATAAGACCAGTCATGAACTCACACTGATCAGACCTCAGATGAAACACAGAAGTCCAGAACATGTGGATCTAAAATTCTTCATACCAGCAACAACATGTGTCGAGAAAACTGTGAATCTTCTTCGTGGGTTAAAGAGAACCAGGAAATATAAATGTAGTAAGTAGTCAAATGTGGATCACAACGGCATGGCAGAGCATCTCGCCAAAAGTTACTGTGAAGGGTTTTAAGAAATGCTGTATATCCACTGAAATGGGTGGGACTGATGAATGTTGTAGAATGGTAGTGGCGAGGATGGGAATGTTAGTGAGTGTGAGGAATATTAAGGCACTGACTGTGAAGATGGAGACAGTGACACGGATTGGTAAAGGTAGATAGAATCTGACATGCTTCGTGTATAAGTGTAAGAAATAAATAGTAAAATATTTTTTCTAAGCAGATGTTTTGTTTTAGGGGGTCATCTTAAAGTTTCTTGTGTTCAGGTAAATATGGTATTTGCTTAGCATGTCACAAGAGGTTTTGGTATGTTTTTAAAACAAAGTGGTTTCAATGCTTTTCCAGTGACAATTGGCATGGACAACAAATACGAATAAGAGGAACTGTAATACTACACCACACAATGTTAATTGCCGAACTGAGCAAGACAAAGGGAACAGGATCATGAGAGACAAAACCATACTAACAACCGCAGAACAGAATTTTTGGCTTGTCCATTTTACAACTTAACACCCCCTTACCCAATCACTTGACCAACATTAACACCTGACCACTGTGTAGAAACATTGTGTAAGTAAACAGTAATTACCAGTAAAGACAAGTTACCACTACTGCATGTTTGTTGGCACATTCGCAAATTGTGAAAAGCAACTGTTAGCTTCATCATGTCTGTCTGGAACAACTCGGTTCCCACTGAACGGATTTTCATGAAAGTGGATATTTGAATATTTTTTGAAAGTCTGTTGAGGAAATTGAAGTTTCATTAAAATTGAAGGGGGGGGGGAACAGGTACTGTACATGAAGACTAATATACACTTAAAATATGTCACTCAGTTCTTCTTAGAATTAGAAATGCTTCAGACAAAAGTTGTAGAGAAAATCAAAACACAAATTTTATATTCAATAACTTTTTTTTTTAAATGTGCCTTTTATGAGATAATGTGGAAAAATACTGCAGAGCTGGGTACATCACAGATGATACGGCACACATGCACTGCAGGCTGGATAAGGAGGGCTACAAACACATGCTTATAATATGTTATACTTATTGCTTTTCCACTGCAACAATGGTTGCATGAACACACCTCAATATTACATTTTATGTACACTGCAGGTGTTGTTGGAATATCATGTTATGTATGTTTGTTATATTTTCTCACAAACAATTCCAGGAATATTATGGGTCAGGACCAAGAATTCTAAATGACAGATACAGAAAAGTCACACTTTGAGGAACAATGCATCCAATGTAAGTATCTATACACTGATGGTATGGATAACTTTATTGAGACTAGAAGAAATTAACGATAATGGCGGGAAAATGATGTGTATGACAGCGATGGATGGAGGTTTCATTGTAGTCACTTTGACACTGAAAGCTGCTTCTTATCCTTCAGGCTTTTGATTGGTTGGCAGCTTTCCAACTGGAATTGTTGCAAGCCATTCTTTTCATTGCTGTATAACTGTCAGCTCCTGTGTTAGAAATCTTAAAGTGACAGCACAGCATATGTACCATAACAGTTACAATCTGCGTTCATTTTTTAAGTTCATAATTATCTTGCGGGTACAAATTTGAGATGCATATTGGCACCAGCTTCCTCTATCTTCCAATGTACAAATTCAGTTACATATGCAGAGACGAGATCCAGTGTCACTGGTACAAGTCTATGTTCTGTCTACATAAAACTAACATACTGATATTACATTACAATCTTGCATGCAGTCTTACCAATTATAATGTTGCCTTTTTCAGCAGCTGATAGGGTGGACCAAATGCACTCTGAGTCATCAATTAAAATATGCTCTTGCAAATGTTCAATTTGTTCAAGAGGATTAGGTTCCTCAGGAAGTTCATAGCCAGTGGGCCTTGATAAATCATGCTGATTGCCCCATAAACTCACCTGTAAGTGCACAGCACATATATACATGTACAAAATCTACTCATATGTACACTCCGTTCAACAAAAATCAAGCGGCCTGATATTTAGTATGTCCCGTTCAGGCAGTGACGTGACGTATAGTTGCCATCATAATTCGAGTCGTTTCAGTTTCCCCATATTTGTGCATTCGTGGCGTTTCCCTCTCTTCCATTCATTACAAACAATCACGTTGCGTATATATTAACCAAAGACACCAATACATTCGCTTAATTTGAAGTTAAAAATGAATTAAAGGTCATTAATTTTCTGAGGCGTGTGGCTCACTAGCTCTGCTTACGCAGTTGGACGTTGCGGAAGGGTGGTTGTTTGTCGTACCCAGAGGTAGCTGAGCGCGTTAACGCATGTTGGCAATACTCTTCGAAAACAAACTATATTGGTTCGCGTCCCAGTGTCAGCATGTAATTTTTTCTTTTTGAATATGTTTTATACTCACAAACACTCAATTAAGTTACGCAGTAACACTTCTATTGTTTAATTATTAATTATATGTTTCAAAAGTTATCTTTGCTCCCCTGGCAGGGTCAGAAATGCGAGTGACGCAGATATTTCTGTTATTTTTCCGTAATTCTTTTTTCTTTGTTTACTGACATTCTGATTTAGAGGTTTCGTGTTCGAATGGGACTAAAACTGGGCATGGTGAATCTTGTTGTTGCTTGCGGGCCGTAGCGGGTCACGAGATTTGACATTGGGCTGCATGATTTGAAACATTTACAGAAAGGAATTGTTGATTGCATGATGCGTGTGCTGGGGAGGTCTGGACTGAGGGTGGTTTCACTCTCGCCTTGTTTCAGGGATGGGGTATGGGGAGTGAAGAACTGTTGGAACAGGTGCAGTTAAATTTTAGCTTTTGAAACAAGTTCATAACTCTTCATCCGTGTGGCCATCCAGTAGACAGTAACACATTTTCAAAAATATGCGTTTTTAAAAGTCTTACTGGCTACACTGATTATGGTGGTTATGAAAACCGAAATGCGCATTTTAAAATAATAATGAAATCAAAGGTAAAGAAGAGCTTATGTTACTGTATGATCAAAATGATGGATGGACTGTGCCTTACCCCTATTTAATGGTTTGTTGTAAGAATATTTATTTAAGAATATGATTTAAAGAAGCCTACACTGTTTGATAAAAATTGTTATATGATTTTAGAACACTTTTACTAAAGGATTTCTCATTAAATTAAGTCAAGCTTCTTTCAATTTTCTGTCACCCGAATCATATGTCTTCCGCGACTGCATTATGATAATTCACAATTTTTGAGCCGTGGACCAAAAAGGATATAATACCTGCTGATGGTCGTGGATGAAATCGGAGGGTAGGGGATTATCCGTGGACGAAAACTGACCTACCGGCGACAATATGGTCATTAACCCTTATATGAGTGTAGGCCGAATCCCTCTTCACGACATAACCACCATAATCAGTGCAGCCAGTAAGACTTTTAAAAACGCACATTCAAATTAAGCGAATGTATTGGTGTCTTTGGTTAATATATATGTGACGTGATTGTTTGTAATGAATGGAAGAGAGAGAAACGCCACGAATGCACAAATATGGGGAAAATAAAACGACTCGAATTATGATGGCAACTGTACATCACGTGACTTCCAGTTCGGGACTTAGAAAATTTCAGGCCGCTTGATTTTTGTTGTACAGAGGGTACATGTTACAGGTTTTTAAAAACCTACATAAAGGTAACTCAGAATCATCAGCAAAGGGATGAAATCATATGCACTGGTCTGTCCAGAAACAGAAATACATTAGTATGTAAATGTATGGGATAGAAATTTTTATGTATGCACTAAGAAGTTGGTAACCTTGCCCTAGCAAAGGGGTGGAGTTCAGTCAGTACCATGACTGGCTGTTAGCTGCACAACCAAGTTTCAGTTTCCTGTAGGGGTATGCACACAGATCTCCAAAGTTATTAAAAGCAACTATGAGCTTCATCATATCTGTTCATCCATCTGAATGGGACAATGTGGTTCCCACTGGGCAGATTTTCGTGAAATTTTATACTGGGGACTTACATTTAAAAAATGTGGAAAAATATCAAGGTTTCTTAAAAGTGGACAAAAATATCAGGCACTTTATGTGAGATCTAAGTACATCTTACACTACTGATGGCCACATATGTAGCTCAACAACACAAAAGAGAACTTACTCTATAGGGTACTGACAATGGTGCATGACATTTGAACTTGCAGACTTTTTGGACTTTTGTTTATCGTATGTATGTGTGCATTTCAGGGACAGGTTTGGTTCCCAAATTCAGGCTTAATTCCTCTAAAACAAATGCCATTTCATAATTATTATTTACATCTGGATAAGCATCACATTAGTATATACCACATATTCCAAAAACTGACAATCTGGGTTTAATTACAGTTTATGTAACCATCATGCAGTGAGTTATTTTAGATGAAGCAAGCCAGAAGATGTGGACCAAACGTGGCCCAGAAACATATTATATTTCAATACATACAGTGTAGAGAGTCCAGATAAAGTATACAAGTTCAAAAAAGAACTCAGTTTTGTGTTTCCATGGCGGTATATTTAATATTCAGTACTGCTGATAATTACATATATATATAGCTTAACAATACAAAAGAAAACACTACACATTTCTATGGCAACAATTTTCATATGTCTCTCCTTGTACTGCAGTTCTTCACACAAAACTGCTTGACCGATCATGCATTAAAGACAGCAACTACCCATATATGCAATAACGCAAGAATATACATTTCCTCTCTTTCTCTCTAAGTCACGATATCCAGCCTCCTGCCTCGTGACTACTGGGAGGCTCTTGCACCCATGGGTAAAGCAGCCCAGGTGTGAAGCTGACCAAGTTGACATGGCACTAGATGGAGATGAGTGGGGCAAGCAATGTGCTGGCTGCTGTACCCATAGGAAATAACCCCCATACCCACTGAATACAAGGCTGAGGAGGCCCTAGAACCAGTCTGGACGATTTGCTAAAGAAAAAATTCTCTGCCTCTTCCAGAATTCAAAATCCAGACAATCTAGCCCAAAGCCTTGCTGCTCTGCCAGCTACCTCAAGCTTAACAATGTATGGATCCTCATGCAGTGGCATGGTGATCTCATGTTCATATTCTGCATACCAGTGCAGTAGTCCCTTGCCAAATATGAACATTATATTCCTGCCTTAACACAAGCTGGAAAGGACCACACAGGAAGATGAGGATAAGTGGGATGGAACCTTCTGAGATATACTAATTCTGCTACATTGAACAATTTAAGAATGCTGTTCTTAGAAGTCACTAACTTTATAAGAGTACATTTATGCCTACATTATTTGTTGGTTACTTCCAGGGTCCACTTTTTTTTTTTAATGAATTTCAATAGTCTGGTCCAAGTTAATTTTCTGGAAATCTCCATTATTTGTGCGGTTACAAATGAAGCCAACGTACAGAGCAAAATTTTTGGTTTGAACAAAAATGCAAGTTTGTATTATGTATAGTGTCTGACAAGCATTTTACAGTTTAAAATTCTGCACTGGTGGTATCTTCTGAAGCATGTTCCTAAATGAAATCCTGGTTTGTTATCACATGTTTTGCAAATGTAAGTTGTTTCCCTCCTTCTACTTGGCACATTTCTTGCAGAGCACACTATCCAGTCTTTGTGTTTTGCCTCTAGATGTGGAAGAATTACATGCAACTTCACATTCAGTCTCTGCTCCTTGTCAGATGTAGAATGTTATCCATTTGTGGATGCACCACCATCCTGACAGAAATTCCCAACAGGGGCCATGGCCAGCTCTCACCTGAACTTGATATGGCTCATTGGAATGCAGCTGTTTTTCTTGCAACTTTCCACACAGGATGTATATATCTATTACTGAAACCTCCATACCCCAGAATAATAATTTTACCTCCCACTTCAGTGTCCTCCGAATGAAGCTGTATGTTGCCATGTAGTGATCTGCAGTATCCATTCTGCCCATGTTCTCCATGTAATTTACAATTACAGTTGGCTTCTCCACAACTTCTTTTTTTTTTCCTCTCACACTCCTCCTGACAGGCTCTGACATGTATGTGCTCCAAGTGCTGAGCAATGTCATCAAATGTTTGTCATGTCATGCCATGCCAGCAACAGGATGTCTTCATTATTCCTGTATGGTAACTTTTCACCTTTTCTTAGCTTTGGTTTTTTTCATGGCAGCAGGAACAGCTTTCCTATTATTCATGAGTTACAGTGAGGTGGCACCTGACCATACTTAGTTCACTGGCAAGTGTAGGGTTGGTATAAAAATGGTCAGAAAAAATATGGTAACCATTGATGTCAGGCCATGTCACTATGATGTTATGGAAAAGCTGGAAGACAATCTGGGATGCAGAAGGAAGGTTTGGTTTGATGAGGCATTCTGTGGTGATTTTGCCATTGTAAGGGATGAAAGTGCAGACACAGCTGGAGGCACAGTCTTCTAAACCAAACAAACACAAACAAACAAATGCACGCACGCATGCACGGTGTTTCATGGCTTGTGGACATTACTGCAAGAGGAGATTTCCTAGGTCCTTGTGATCAAAAAAGTTCATATAAACATGTGTCCGATTTTGGATGGTTACGGAGTTATGGGCATTTTTTAATGCCCGTACACGCCCTTGTGTGAACCGCGTCTTACAGAACCAGCTGGTGAATGATGTACTCAACTTGGTGGCTTATTGTTTGCGTTGCAAGTGTTATTTTTGCCACCTGACTCACCCACTCAGCTACAGACAGTCCAGTTTCCGTATCTCGACACTTGGAAGGTATTTAAGGAATGCACGGACGGTGGGGTGGGTGGGTATTCGCCTGGCCAGTGTATACTGCATGACTCAGCTACTACTAAGTGTTCAAAAACCCTTATCACTTACATTACAGTGACTGTGCTGGCTCCTGATGTTCAGAACAGTAAGGCGATAGTTTTGTAAAGGCGTGGGTGGTAGAAGCGACAGTGTAGAGTGCCTCTTAGTCCCGTACGTATTCTCATCTTGGTGCATCTGTTACGTTCACAATGCCATTTACATTTTCACTTGCAGAATATGCAGATATGATTTATGTGTACGGTTTTTGTGACGGTAATTCAGTTCATGCCATAGCTGAATATCAGCAACGTTTTCCAAACCATAGAATTCCAACTCAAAGAGTGTTTACTCGAGTTTACCAGACATTGCGAGATACTGGTACTTCCTGGCTCTCGGATTGCAGCCGAGCATGATGTTAATGAAGGCGTCAATGAAGAAAAAGGCACTGTTCAGATGGTACAGAGCAGTCCACGTGCGAATATGCAAAGAATTGCAAGACATCTTCGTGTTCCCCACACGAGAGTGTGGAGAACACTGCATGCAGAGGGCATGTATCCATACCACGTGCAGTGAATGCAACATCTCGGACCTGGCAATTTTGCTGAGAGGCTGGAATTTTGCAAGTGGCTCAACGGCAGTCGCCAGTTGCATTGTTACATCCTGTTTACTGATGAAGCGCAATTCAATCGTGATGGTGTCAATAATACACACAACTCTCATGTGTGGGCAGATGAGAATCCCCACGCCACTGTGAAAAGCAACTTTCAACTACATTTTAGTGTCAATGTGTGGTGAGCAGTTCTGGATGATCAGCTGATTGGTCCTTTCAACTTGGAAGGTCATCTTACAGGAGAGGCATAACTCAGATTTCTGCAAAAGGAACAGCCCCAACTTTTGGAGGATGTGCCTTTGAATAAACGAGGTCATATGTATTTCCAACATGACAGAGCTCCTCTTCATTCTTCATGTGAAGTTAGAAATTTCCTGAGCTATCATTTCCCTGGGCGATGGATCAGATGTGGCAGTCCCCACAATTGGCCAGCCAGGTCTCCAGACTTAAGCCCACTGGATTATTGTGTATGGGGATGAAAGAACTGGTTCACAATGTGAAGGTGATAACACGAGATGCATTGCTTGGTCGCATTTTGGATGCCGCAGACCGCATCAGAAACAAACAGCGGAAGCTGAAACAAGCAACTCGCGCAGTTCACAACTGAGCAGCAGCTTGTGTTGCGGCCAGCGGTGGCATTTTTCGAAAACCAGCTTTAAGCACAGATCAATTCAAATTAAAGGTAATTTCACTAAGTTAACTTTACATTTATACTTTAAATGTATCATGTATTGTGCTGGTTTATTATTTTGTTCCATTTATTGTCAATAATCATTACCTTCTATTCTAAGTTTCAAGCGGTCATAACTCCGTAACCGTCCAAAATCGGACACATGATTATATAAACTTTTTTGATCACAAAGACCTAGGAAATCACCTCCTGCAGTAAGGTCCACAAGTCGTGAAACACCCTGTATTATATATATATATGGATTCCCAGTTTAGTTGGTTTTTTGAGTTGTTAGTAATGAATGACATTTTTACTTTGAAACCAATCACAGGCTCTGGCCAGGAATAAAATGCTCTATGTATCTGACAAAATTTCTCACTTCTGTATCCTTGTTCTCAAACTGTGGTCAGTGGTGTAAACAGTCTCCAAATGCAGCATCAAAAATATATGAAGAAAGTGTTTTCTTGTAAATACTTCACTGACAAATGGAACTCTGCATAAAAACTCCTATGACTAATATTCTTTCATATAAGGTAAATGAATAACTCCCATGCTGATAACCAAATTAAAAAATTCCCACATCTCTTCTTCCACATCACATCATCCATGCAATGCTGAAAACTGACACAGTTTTATTGGCAATTTTTTCTTTGGCATAGGCATTTGTCTCAGCAGTATTTTTTTCCATGAATGCCGAGGTAAAAAACAACATAAAAAAACTGCAGTGTTGCTGGAATTTGTAGGACTTTGGTTTTTTGCCCCCAGTGTATGATTTAGCCTATGGGGCTCACTGTCTTTGAGTGTTACAGTTTAGTATTTACTCCGTTTGTGCAGTTGCTTTTCTGTATAGCAGTATGACCAGCACCACTGTTATCCAAATTAGTATCTCTATGTTCAGAACCAACACTATCATTTAATGTTCCATTTCCATTATTACGACTCCATCACCACCATCCCCTCTATTGCCAACAATGACATTCAATTCACAGTCACTCTCAATTATTATTGCACATCTTTTTGTCCTCTGCGTACCAATTTCCATCTGTGTACAATGTTCCAGCACTAGTTCTGGCTTTCTTACACACATGTTCAATCCAAGATGTCTGGTTGACACTATCATCATCCTCACTTGACACGGCATGAAACTCTTCATCCAAATCTCATAAATAATAATCATCATCGCGACTTCATTCAGTTGCTCACCTTACAACCTCTACATCCATGTCCAGTTGATTTTTTATTTTACCACAGAAAGAAGAAAACAAACAAGGACAAAAGAAACACTTCAGCTCACTTGCACAGTAACAACTATGTAAAATGAGCTGATAATGACAGTGAAAGTCATGCATACATAGTCTTTTTCCATGTTACTTCTGTGGTAAGCATGACACATTAATTTGACTAAAGGAAATAACTTCTTAAGTTCCAAGGTACTCAAAGAGTAGACACTAGATGGCAGGAGCTTATTGAATATGACAGCAAAACACTGCAGTATAACCTGTTGAGGCAATCTCAGCGTTGGACATGTTATAACAGTATGCGCCATGTAGTGTAACTCAATGATGGACCCAAAAGGGTTAAGGTGTTTCACACAGGGGTTACGTAGTGGTGAATGTGACAGGATGATGACCATGAATGATAAGAATGTACTGCTTCAGCATCTGTCTCAAGAGACTGAAAAAAAGATACTTGTGCACCAAGAGCTATGAACAATGGCACTGGTACACTGGCATACAATTTAGTAACACACTTACTCAGAAGATGTGGCCAATTAAATAATACTGTGAATGAATGAAAACTGTACAGCAAGCTTGATTTTTTAAAAGAAACATTATCTGCAAGGACTTAACAAATCACAATCCCTCATAAGAAATTAAATAATACATAAAATATACATAAATTTCACTACCAACTAATTGCACAATGTTTATATTTATTATACAATGTTCTTACAAATTTCAGCCATCCATTTTGGCCATCTTAGGGATCTGCAAGTTTGACCAACATGTACAGCGTATATGGTAACTTGTCATAGATGATTGGCAGAATATATACATATAAATAATAAGACTGCAGTGATGTTACTGTGTAAATCGCCAATATACAAATAGGCAGACATAATATTAATAAAACTGGTCTTAATAAGTTGTAGGTATTAAAAGTAATGCTCCATAACCAAACAACTGTGGTGATGGAATGTTTTCGTCTATTTAAACTGGACTGGAAAATCCAATGTTTAGGTACTCTGAGTGTGAACCATAAATGAACACATGCCATCACCAGTTTGTTTGGATATGGGGCATTACTTTTAATACCTACAACTTTTTAAGACCAGTTATTAAAAACAGTTTTTTATATTATATCCACCCCCCCCCCTCTCTCTCTCTCTATATATATATATATATATTTATGTGTACAGCCTGCCAGTCAACTATGGAAAGTTGCCACAGATGGTGTACACACTGATCAAACCTGTTACTATGTGAAGGTTGCCAAAATGTATGGCCAAAACATGTAGAGGTAAAAGGTAAAGTGCACCCTTGTACAGGCACTGAGGCTCTGTACAGGCCATACGGCCCACAGGCGGAGTAGAGGTATAGCTCTACCCTTTCATGACCATGGCACTAGAAGGGGGTGAGGGGTCAGTGTTACGACCTGGCCGCTCTTTACCCCCAGGAAAGACCCAGGACCCATTGTACAGGAGGCTGGGTGGGCCCCAGGGCTGGTCTGGACAGGTGCGAAAAATCTTGCCCCCACCAGGATTCGATCCCGAACCGTCCAGCCCGTAGCCAGTCGCTATACTGACTACGCTACCCGGCCCACAAAAACATATAGAAGCGCTGTGTAATAAATAGTTGGTAATGAAATGTGTGTGTACTGGACTGATGCACAGAAGACACAAAATATCAAATAGATACATAAAATCTTACCTTGACAAGTTGGAGAAGTTCTTTTTTCATTTCTAACTGTGACAGATTTCTCATCTGTGATTGTTGCTGAACATAGTCTCCAAGAAGTATCACAGAAGAAAGTGACCTTAAGAAACATTCTTTCTTCTGTTTATAGAATGGATCAAATGTCTTCATACTGGTGCTGTGGGAAAATACATCAAACAAGTATTACAAATCATAAAATAAGCAGATATGTCTATTTTTAGCCTCCTTTCCTTTCTAACTAAAAGAAAGTAGGTTTATGAGACCACCATACTGCCTATGTGTGCCGATACTCCCCCTTTAAAATGCTGAACCAGTTAACATATTTTTATGAAATTTACATAAATATTATGCCATTAAAGATCACCCCAGTGTTTCACCATTTCGTAACTTCCTATGCTCAGTAATAACAAGAAGGTGGGCACTATACTAGGACCATTTAATTTCGGGTCCTGCAATGGTGTGGCCATGCAAATATTTGTAGCTTTCAGTTCAGTGGTAATAGATAATAAAACGTTGCAAATACACATGTGAATTTGCTATTTAGATCTGTATTTAATCACTTCACTCGAATATAATGAAATAAATAATACCTAAAAATTGCAAGAGATCTTCATGACCATAAATCTTTACAGGCTTCATGATTTCTTCTGAGGTATGCTCTTTGTTTGTTACAGTCTTAGGAGTGGTACAAAATCAGCATAATGGCAAATGTATAAAACATTCTGTCTTAAGATGCCTTAAATAACAAAGTATATTACTTTTCAGATAAGAAACAAGTATAGCAATAAGAGCATTCTCTGCTGGCATGGTGCAATTTAGGGTTCCAGTAGATTAATATACAGGTTCATCAAAAAGTAATGCCCCTATTTTCTGTTTCGTGCTACTTATAAGATAGATGTGTAATGTTTCAGTATAGCCTCCACCTTTGTCAACAGTCTTCCTCCACATTTGAAGAAAAGCATGTATTTCTCCCTGGTAAGAGCTGTTCTCCTTCCTCTGCAGCCACTGGTGCATGGAGTTCTGCAGTGCCTTGTCATCCACGGAAGAGTGTCCTCACATCGCCATAGGCTGTCTTTCTGAAGGACCAAACAGGTGAAAATCTGATGGTTGAAGTTCAGGCCTCTTAGGGTGGGAATGGCAACAATGTCCATCCAAATTGTGATGGTCTCATTGGTACAGACACTTATGCGGGGCCAAGTGCTGTCACGGAGGAGAAACACTTCTGAAATTTTGCTTGTAGGATGAACTTGACAAAGGTAAGCATTGAGAGTTCTTGGCGTTTCAGTATAGTTTCAATGTTGACCCCATAGGCAAGAAGTTCAAAAACCTTTCTCATTTCAGAAGCCTGTATCCAGGAATTTTTTCTTCAGACAGCACACACTCAAATTAATTCTTCTTCAGAAATGTAATGTGGTGGTATTCCATCCACAGCGGCTTGGTTTCAGGTTCAAAATGGAAGACCCACATTTTATCCCATATGACAACAACATAAAACCCTCACCTCCTGTAGTACATGCAAGCAAAACATTTGTGGCAACTGCTTTTCTTGGCTCTCTATGGGTACCTCTCAGCACTCATGGCATACAAGGAACACAAAACTTGAAAAAGCCAAGGTCTCTAATAAATGGCCATTACATTGCCTTTACTGATCAACAGGATGGGGTATATTTCATCTGTTGCTATTAAATGGTCACCACATGCTGGTTTACCGGGTGAATCACGTTGGGAATTACTTCAGAGCAACAGTGACCACTCAGCAGTTTGTCATTAAGTTCTATTCTCCTGTTTCAGCTTTTTTAATTAGTCATTACACATTACTGAACATGATTCATGTCCACAGTTACTTCAGCACACAATGTGAGCAAATGTTCATGAATACTAGTTGGCTTCTTCTCTTCATGAACCAAAAACACCCATCACTGTTTTAAACACTGACCAACCCCTGCCATAGCTATGGTGCTGCCATCTGGTGAGTAGAACACCACAACTATTAGAAAATGATCGACAATGTCCAATATCTTAACTGATATAGTGGTTATCTCCATTAACCTTTATCCCCCGGTGCACCTTCTGTGGTGCGTCCATTTCAAGTACCCATCTTACGAACGCACCGTATATGGTGTGCTGTGGCCATTTAAATGCTCAGTACACTAATGTAGAGGCTCAGAGTTATAGCCCCACTTGTTATCTCCACATTATATAATTGTTTGTGGTCAGATTCATACTCCGGCTACTTTACCCAATCATATTATACGCACCTCATTAATAGTAATTTTCCAGCCACCCTGTAATCTTAGCAACCTTGTCTGTTTTTTTTTTATGCCAAGCAACTGGTACAGTGCCTCTCATTTCATTCCAAAGAAACGAACAACTGTTCTGCATAGTTTCTTTCATCACAGCATTATGTCAACCCACTGCAATGTGCAGCCTCATTCACTCTGTCAAGTGTTGCTGTTACAGGAATTCTATTTGTGTTGGCAAGCTTTGTCTAAGAATTTTCTTTGTGTGTATCCCACTCTCTACCACACTGACTGTAACATGAGAACCTTTCTAGCCAAAACAAAACACAATTTATTTGTACGGTAGCCACACATATTACTGCTAAAATGGACTGTCTGTATATGATAAAATGCAATTGTAAATGGTTTCTCTAGAGCCTGTGTTACTTTTCAGTTCAGCTGCTGCCCTATTTGAAAAGGACAGTTTGAAATATAAGATAAACAGGGTGCATAAAGTCGCCCACATAAATAAATATAGGTAATTACTGGCCGCAATGTGAGGTCACAATTTTCCCATAACTTATACTGATAGTGAGAAGCCTCATTCACAAACTCCACTGGGTTTATAACTCCAACTGCAGTTTGATATATAGAAGTAAACAGATTGATCTGTAAATAGTAAGGCTACAAACCAGCTGAAATAATACATTTCAATGCATTACCACTTGTTCCAACTTTGTAAATAATAAGCCAGACTGAATATTTGTTTCTGAGTCAGCTGTCTGCAATGTCTGTGCGTAAGAGAGCCGGGTTCCTGTCCCGAAACCGGAATTCTGAACTGGTTTGGGACAGTGAGAGTGAAGAAGCAGGGGCATCGAGTGACAGCATCATTTATTTGGGCAATAGCATCTTATGCATTTTTTGACAACCGCTGAAATATCCCTGTTTTAGTTACTCTTTCTTTGACGGAATAAGGAAATACCACGCAGAAATTCTCGATTCCCCATCATGAAAAACATACTGGAAACAATAATGCATATCGGTATACTGGAAGAAAACTCAACAAACGTAGGTCGTTCTCAGTTCATGACAGTGTCGTGTGTGATTAGCGAGTGGTGTGAACAGAAAAATTGTTACTTAAGTGTTGAGAAAGTATGATGTGTGTGTGTGAAGTAAGAAGATGTTTCTGACACCACCATGCCAAGGCACAAATCCTTAAGGAGGAATTTCCTATGCAAACTTGGGGCCCGAAACAGTAACGTAAGTAAAAGAAATTGAAAATTGTATTTTGTCTTAAATTAACTTCCTGCATTTAGGCACTAAATATTTCTACTGAATTTTTTTTGAACTGAAGTATCTCTGATTTATTCCCAACACAATGCAGATTATTGTATTAATTCATTATCTTTGGTTCATAATTTATAAACGTTTATTGTCAAACACACCCAACGATTTAAAGAGCCATCGCGGAGAAAATTCCATACCCTCAGCATGAAAACGGAATTTAAATGCTGTACGATAAAGGTAAAAAAAAAGACTATAATGATAGACAGTCTGGGAAGCACTTCTTTCTGTGTGCCTCTCATGTGTACTACACGTTTTGCTACCACTACTACTACAAAAATAATACTATAGTACTTTTAATGTATAACTATCAATTCCAGATAATATATGATTAACAAACATTACAGTTTCCTTTACACATCTGTCAATATCATGGCAGTTTGAGTTGTCACTTTCTCTTTCTTTTACATTATCATTTAGACCAACCGGTAGTATTTATGTACATAAGTTCCTCACATAGCAGCTGTATATCCTTCAATAAAAATATACAGTATTAAGTATACCTGGTGATATATAGGACTAAAACATAATGAGAACCCTTTCTGTTGTGGGCCAGGATAGTGTAGTTGGTATAGCCATCTGCTGTAGGCTGGACAGTCCAGGGCTCGAATCATGGTGGGGAAGAGATGTGCACCAATCCAGACTGGCCCTGAGGCCCACCCAGCCTCCTGTACAATGGGTACTGGGTCTCTTTCTCTGGCATAAAGTAGCTGGGGTGTGGTACTGACCACCCACCAACATTTAGGGCTGAGGTTAAAGAAACAGTACAGTTATATCTCTACTGCTATTGGCCTTCATGGCCCATTCCAAGGTTAACTTTACTTTTTACCCATTCTGTTGTAATCAATTTGTCAGTAATTTTTAAATTGTTATTCCCACACTTCACTCATGCACTGTTCATCACTGTGGATCGGCTTGTTCCCTTTCACCTCTATAGGACAGTCATGAAAACTGGCAAACAGAAAAGGCTTCAGGATCTCTTTTAACAATTTTGCTTACTCTTCTTCATAATATGTTTATTCCTTTACCTCAGTTCAAATGCCTCATGTATCCTGCGGTACATGTAGCATTCAGCATAAAGCAGTGAGGTGCTGAACCACCTTGGTTCCTCACCTTCTCTTTCAGTCTCTCTTTCATAATAAGTGTTCCATGATGTGACATCTGGACCATCTGATGTAAGCAGTGTAAATGGCTTATTGGTTTGCAATTCATTTTTCAATTTGGAAAATGAGCCTATCACTTCTTTCAGTTCTTCTTTTGTGTACTGAAATAACAAAGAATTATTTATTTTTCACCAAGAGTTTCTTTCAGCTCAGTACAGCATTCCCTCATATAAAGGACTTACCTCACCAAAAGTGTTCACTATGTGATCCTTATCCCTTACTAAGTGGTCTATAACTCTTGTTATGGTAACAGGAAGTCGATGCTGCAATGTTCGATAAGCAAAACTCCTGTAAATCAAAAGTAACTCTTATTACTTCAAACAATACTTATTCACACGCACATCACATTAACATACTTACAAGAAAAAAAGTGACATTTACTAGTGCTTGATCAGTATAACTGATCACAGAAGTAGACCAATACTGAAAGTATTACTTCTCCAAATATGAAATTCATTTAATATACTGGCCTGATCTGGTAGGGGCATGGGCCTTTCAATCAGTACCTATCCCATCTATGGAAGGAACATAAGATCTCAATTCCATAAGGCGACTGAGACCCTTTCAATACCGCGTTTTCGGAAAATAAAATGTGTTCTGTTCGCATTTTCCCGTAACAATGTATAACGTTTGTGTTACAAAGCACGAAATACTACACTTATTCAAAAACAGAACAGGGTAATCCCTTTCCCTGAGCCTGTTAGGCACCTACTAAATTCAATATGACCATCATTGGTAAGCGTGGTTCTCGTGCAAGGCATCCTACCGGTTACAGTCACTACAGACCACTACTTGCGGCAAGGTATCTGTGAAGGATCTAGATAACGCCAATAATGTGGTACGCGTCACTCGACTCATTTAACACGTTCCATCAGTATATGCCACGTAAAACATTTCAGAAAACAAGCACATTAGTGTATTACAATAAGAAATGTACAACAAATTCCACGCTAACGTCCGAATTAATTTACCTTCTGAATTTGGCAGAAAGTACTGCATTTGTTGGAGTGATAGTATCTATGCTATCGTCATGAAAAGGCATTACTGCTACCGATTCCAGCAACGCTTATTACAAAACCAGTCTAAACACAGTATTTTACTAGCTCAGCTATTATCATCTACACCTCCCTTACGCAAACAGCCAACACTGCTCACAGATGGCGATTCGTTACTACCACACTGGCTACCGAAAATACCTAAAATGGACACTAATTTCCTTCCACGGCCAGGAAAATTTTTGGTCATGGAATTGTCGTCGACAGCAGAAGAGATTTGTAATGCTATCTGACCCGGTTGGTAGATACGAACTGTGATTGCTTCTGTCTTGGCTGAATAGATCCGAGATATATGATCCGTGTCACTCTGTTTATTGTATGTTTGTGCAGTTTGGTGAGCGGCATGGTAAATGCACAAAATTGGAAGTGCAGTTTGATGAACGTACTCCGATGCGGTTTAGAGCGGTATTCAATTTCCCGCGCAGGAACGGCCGTTAAATTCGTGTATTCGCTGTGCATGTATTCGTGTGCGAATGCAGTGTCTCTGGTGTTTACGTTGTTTTGTGTGTTGAATACTTTCAGATGCTGAACATAACTTATTTTTTGTGCTTTTACATTCAGTTGGTTCTGTACAGGAATTGTTCGTGTTTGTACGTTTTTTAAAGTATTGGGAATGGATGCTAAAACAAACGTGGATACTGGCGAAGAGCTGTATCTATTGAAGGAAAACATCAAGCCTCTCAAGAAAGGTCGGATGATTTGTCAGTTACGCACTGCTCTTCTAGCTCAAGATGATGAAGCAGCACACCATGAACTTCTCAAACAAAGAGAGTAAGAACGTGCATAATTACATTCCATGTGTCTATACATGGAGGGATTTATACTCAATTGATCCGTTTTATATTGCAGAAAATACGAAATGTTACTTCGTTCATATGAAGGTAGCGACCGTTTAGAACCATGGTATGAATACATTTTATGGGTAGAGCAGAGTTTCTTGGGAGATAGCCGAGAAGGAAATTTGTATGTGTTATTGGAGAGGTGTCTTGCATGCTTGGCAGAAGATGAGGGATACTTGCAAGACAGACGATATATTGAACTGTGGATTAAATATGTAAGTAAACTTCTAAGACATTGGTAGTTGCTTGAACCGTTTACCATACCATTCTTTTTCAGTTCTGTGAAGAAGTACGAAAATTAGTGTAATGGAAAATCATTATCGTCATCGTTAACCATTTTTATAAATCCAATCATAGATGGAAATGTGGAAATGGTCACATAGCAAAGCATTCCATAATTAAAATTAGGTACAACATAGTTGTTTTTAAATATCAAGTAATGCAAAATCAGCACTATTCATTATTTATCAAGATACATCACACAACCATACAGCAACAGCCAAGAATGACTTTTTATAATTCTGAACATAGTAATTATGAAATGTGGAGACAAATCAATGAAACTACCTAAACTTAAAATACAAATGCAAAACATGTGTTATCTATCATAGTTAAAGAATTCCTCCAAGGTATGAAATGAACTGGAGTTAGGAAATCTTTTTAGGGCTAAATGAAAACATTCTAAATCATTTGTTAAACACTTTATGTTTGCTGGGAGGTGACTGAAAATCTTTATTCCAGAGTAATAAGCCCCTTCTGAAATTTAGTCAAATTAGAGATGGGTGGATGAAGATTGGTATTGTATGTAGTATTAAAGTCTGTATTTGTTTTGTATAGATGTTTGTTGTTCACTATGTATGACATAGTGTATATGTACTGTAAACATACAGGTAGTATTTTCATCTTTTTATATAAAAATCTGCAGGAATCCCTACTTCTTGAATTTGTTATGATTCTAATATTTTTTTTTTGAATGCTGAATTTTTTAATGTGGAATTGCCCCCCAAAAATTGTACCATAAGTTATAATGGAATGTATGTAAGAAAAATTATTATTCTGAAAGTCTCATGGGACAATATAGATTTAAGTGATCTCATTGCAAAACAGCTGAATTCAACATCGTCATTATTCAATCAATATGATATTTCTAAGACAAGGTATCATCTATAATTAAGCCCCAAAACTTTGTCTGAGAATTATTAGTGATGTGATGATTATTATAGCAAACATTAATGTTATCATTAAAATTTCTTGTTCTGAATTCTAAGCAGTGAGTTTTGCTAAAGTTTAAAGATAATGGGTTAGTTTTAAACCATTTGTTTATATACATAAATATTTCATTCATTAATATTTTAAGATGTGTATCATTAGAGCTCGTTACTATTATAGTTGTATCGTCCACAAACAAGACAATATTAGCATCCTTAGTTGCCATCTTGGGCAAATCATTGATGTAAAGAAGAAAAAGCGAAGGACCAAGAATGGAGCCTTGTGGAACCCCACTTTTAACCTCTTCCCAGTTGGAGTATTGGACCTTATTGTGAGCAATTGTATTATCAATAAGTACTCTTTGAAATCTCTCATTGAGATATGATTTTATCAAAAAATGAAATTTTCCAACAATCCCATAAAATTCTAATTTATCTGGTAGTATTCTATGATTTATAGAGTCCAAAGCTTTCTCCAGGTCACAAAATATACCCCCATTGACATTTTGTTATTCATTGCAACTAAAATTTTATTTATTAATTTGAGTGATGCTATTTCAGTTGAAATGTTGGGTCTGAAACCATATTGTTCATCTACAGGTATGTCATTCTTGTATATATATATATGTGTGAATAGCCTACTGTTAATAAACTTTTCAAAGACTTTGGAGAAAGAAGTTAGAAAAATATTGGGTCTGTAATTGGAGGTGTTTTTCTCCACTTTTAAATATTGATTTGATTATAGAAAATTTTAGTCTACCGGGGAAAACTCGCGAGGAGAGGCATGTTACAAATATATGTTAAACGGGAATTGATAAAAGGAGCACTAATTTTCAGGATTTTAATAGGGATTTCATCATAACCACAAGAGTTTTTAGTTTTTAGGGATTTAATGATGTTTTCTATTTCACCAGTTATGGTATAAAACCATTGGATATTTGGGAATGGAAGCTTAAAGCTATTAAATAAGTATTTTATATAATTAGCATTTTTTTTATTATCGTTTTTACTACTCTTAACATTGTTGTTTGTTGTTGATTGAGTCTGCTACTGATAATGAAGTTTTTGTTAAAAGTGTTAGTAATCATAGTGTGGTTATCTGTTATTGCATTATTAATTTTCAGTGATTGAACTCTCAATTCTTGATTTGTTTTATCTGTTCCTGTTTTAATAATCTTCCACATAGATTCCATTTTAGAGTTCAAAATCATTTTATCATGGTGTAGTTTTTTTTTGCAGCTTTGATACCTTTAGATAAATAATATCTTACATTATCATTTATAATGCAGTTGAAGCTTGTTGCATTACTCAGTCTGTACTTCAGGTAAATCGCTCTTCTCTTATTACACGAGATCCTTATTCCTGTTGTTATCCAAGGATTATACTTGTGATTAAATGTGATTTTTTTTTCTAATAAAGCTAGAATAGAAAATTCTTAGATAGGTATTCAGAAAATTGAGTATAATATTTGCATTACTTCCTTCAAATATGTTTTTTCAAATTTCGTAACCTAATTTTAGTTGGAAATCTGTTATAGTGGTACTATTAATATATCTTAAGTGTTGCGTTTCATAGACTACACGTTTCTGTAAAAAAATATTATTCGGGATTGTCACTTGGGCGTCATGGTTGGACATACCGTTAATAAATGGACTTATGGTTTAATTTCTTGTTTTGTCAGTAAATATATTGCCTATTGCAACAATAGATGCATTTGTAATTCTGGATGTTAAGTGGACAATGCCTATTAAATTATAGGCGGCTAACACTCATCTGATTGTTGTCTTTTGGTACAATTTTTAATATAATTTACGGTTATATTCCCACACATAAATGGAAAGATCTTATAATATTTGGAATGATCCTTGTTACTTACCTCATACTACATACCACTAATAAACTTCTAGGAGTAGAAAATTACATTACTCTTGTTGTGTGGGTGGTCTGAAAAGTTCTCGGCCTCGACCATAGGTGGCAGCACTGTTGGCAAGATTTTTTTTTCCTAAGTTGGTATATCTGTCGTAAGCATCCATGTGAAATTGCAAGTCATTCTATCAAGCAGTTTGTTTTATACAGCTGTCTGAAGCAGGAGTGTTGTCTGTATCCCTTAACCCTTTAAATGCCTAGTTAAATCCCATCTGCCATTTGCTTGCATTATTAGGAGCTCACCATATTCTCCACGTTAGCAGGATAAGGGTTAAAATGGATAAAATTGAGTATTGTGTGGTTATAAAATTCTTTGTAAAAGAAGATTTAAAGCCAAATGAAATTCATTTGAAGTTCATAAAAGTTTATGGGGAGTTGTCCCCTTCATTTTCAACAATTAAGAAATGGGCTGCCGAGTTTAAACATGGCTGTAACAATCTTGAAGATGATCCACGTAAAGGACGTCCAAAAAGTGCAACAACACCAGAAATCATTGAACAAGTGCACGATATGCTGTTGGATGACTGGCGGATGAAAGTGTGTGAAATTGCTGAGATTATAGGCATTTCAAAAGAACGTGTAGGATATATTTTGCATGAAGAATTGGATATGAGAAAGCTTTGCACAAGATGCGTGCCACGCTTGCTCACAGCAGATCAAAAATGCACTAGCATGAAAAATCTCTGAACAGTGCTTGGAGCGTTTTAACAAAAATAAAACTGATTTTGTGCATCGACTTATTACTATGGATGAGGCTTGGATTCACCATTACACACCAGAATCCAAACAGCAGTCAAAACAGTGGACAGAAGCCGGTTGTTCAGCGCCAAAGAAGACAAGGTTGGTTCCATCAGCAGGAAAGGTCATGGCATCAGTGTTTTGGGATGCTGAAGGCATTTTGTGTATTGATTATCTTGAAAAGGGTAAAACAATAACCGGGGAATATTATTTCAATTTTTTAACCAGACTAGATGAAATAATTCGTGAGAAAAATCCTGGTTTGCAAAATAAAAAATTACCTTTCATTGGGACAACGCACCCGTCCGCAAAAGTGTTTTGGCAATGGGAAAATTAAGGGATCTGCACTATGAACTGTTGGAACATCCATCCTATTCCCCACATTTGGCTTCCTCTGACTTCTGTCTCTTCCCAAAACTCAAACTCTTCCTCGCTGGTCAGCATTTTTCTTCAAATCAAGAGGTGATTGCAGCTGTAGAGGGGTATTTTGCAGATCTGACGAAGAACCACTACAGGGACAGGATAATGGTGCTGGAGCATTGTTGGAATAAATATATTAGTCTTAAGGGAGATTATGTTGAAAAATAAAAATAATTTTGAAATTATAAATTCGGTTTTTTATTGTTAGGTCGAGAACTTTTCAGACCACCCTCGTATGTTGGCCTTCCCATAGACTATGCTGCATGCTCTGTAAAATTTCAAAATATAGTAGTGTGATAGATATCACAGCACTTTTCAGTGCACAAACATTTACCTTCTTCCCCTTGACTTTCACAGCTGCAAGTAGCACACATAGTGACTTTCTATGCATCATGCTTGCTTCACTCATGCCACTGAAAAAATATCAAGGTGTGTACAAAATCCCATACTGCTGAGATTTTTAAGTAGCAAGCATTTCAGGTAAAGTAGTTTGGAATAATCCAAACTTAGTCACTGTTGTACTGGAAAACCACTTCAAGTTTACTATGTTTCAAATTAACCATTTTAAATTGTACTGAAAATCCTATACTTTAAGCTGGAGAATGACTTTTTCTTTAATTGAACTGGTATTTATGAATTAACTGTTATGGAATTATCAAGTCTTTACTGCATACATGGAATGCTACTATTTTAAATAACTGAGGAGTGATGTCTTCTTTATTGGTTGGGTTTGATGAAAGAAGAGCAGCTCTCTCTCTCCAAATGCTGAAGTCTGCTGGAACTGGCTTTGTTTATTATGTAGGAGCACAAGTTCCTTTTGACAACTTTCAAACTTGAATCTGCCTCACCAGACACAGGAATTGGGAATTCAAGACCTCTGAGCATGGACATAAAACTGAGTCTCCAAAATGGTGTAGAGACCAAATTTTTGTCTTACTTTTCATTCATTCCATTGGCATTTGCAGATTGCGATGATTCCTTGCTGTTCTTAGGAGCTCCTTCCATTTCTCCCTGTCATATACCCTTTCCTTGCACCCTTATCCGCCAGCAAGTCTACCATCCTCTTCACTTCATCTTGCCATTTATTTCTTGGCCTACCTCTCAGCCTTGTTGTTTCCAAATTTATATATGATACTTTTTTGGGGATTCTATTTTCTTCCATTGTTTGTACATGCCCAAACCAATGTAATCTATTTAACCTAATTGTCTCTGTGATATTGGTTTTTTAACCATTGCACAAATTTCTTTATTGGTTTTTATTCTCCAATTTTCTTTTCCATTGTCATATACTGGGCCTAAAATTCTTCTATACACTTTCCTTTCGAAAATGTTTATTTTCTTTCTATCTCTCTTTGTTAGTATCCAGGTTTCTGATGCGTATGTTAAAGTTTTGTCTATTGCTATGTTCATTAGTCTTAATTTTAATTTTTTTAGATATATTTTTATTTCTAAAAATTTTTGTAACATAAGTATGTTTTGTTAGCATTTTTTATTCTTTCTTGTAAATTTATTTGGTGATTGTTATCTTCATTGAGTATAACACCTAGATATTTAAAATTTTCAACTCTTTCAAATGTATAATTTTTTATTGTTAATTGTCCTCTTTTATTTTGTTTTGAACTGATTTTCCATTCCACTATCACATGTTTTGTTTTTTCTTGGTTGATGTGTAGTCCTAACTTTCTGGCAGTGTTGTCTGTTTCTACAAAAAATTGTCTCATTTCTGTTTCATTTTTTCCAATTAATACAATGTCATCTGCATATGCTAATACATTCAGTTGTTCTTTACCAGTCTTTATACCACTATGAACGCTTTTTATACTTTGTATCACTCTTTGTAACGGTAAATTGAATAATATTGGTGATAGAGAGTCACCCTGTTTCAATCCTGTTGTATTTTCAAAAAAGGATGACTGTGTTCCTTCCATTCTAACAGCACTTATCGTCTTTTGTACACATGTTTTACACATATTTATTAAGTTTTTAGGAATTTTAAGTTCTTCCATACGTTTCCATAGTGTGTCTCTATGTGTAGAGTCATGTGCCTTTTGAAAATCAATAATAAATATTGTACACTCTAACTATATTCCCAAAGTTTCTCAATTATTATTTTCAATATAAGTAAGTTGTCAATTACAGCTCTTCCATCTCTGAATCTGTTTTGATAGTCCCCGGTAAATTTATCAATATATGGTTTAATTTTTTCCAAACTTACATTTGCCAAAATTTTATAAGCTGTGTTCCTAATGTTATTCTCCCCTTTAATTCTCTCACCCATATCTTATTTTTTTGTATATAGGAACTATTATTGTTTCTTTCCATTCTTCAGGTATTCTTTCCTCCTCCCAAATTTGTCTTACTAGTTCATAAATTCTATTCAATATTTTATTTCCTCCATACTTTATTAATTCTGGATGTGTTCCATGAGTTCCGGCCGCCTTGTTATTTTTTAAATTTCTCATTGCGTCTTTTACATCTTCTATAGTAAGTTCTACTTCAACTTCATTAATTTCTCTAATTCCTATTTTAATTAATTCTTTTGGTTCTTCTGTGTTTAGTAATTTATCAAACTATTCTTTCCATATTTCTGCTCTCTGTTTAGTATTCATTGGCAGTTCTCCTTTTTTTTATTCCTAATTGTGTTAAATTTATGTTGTTTTCCTTTCTTAAATGGGTTTATTGTTTGATACATTTTCCTTATGTTATTATACTTTTGATCTTCTTCTATTGATTCTATTACATTTATAATGTATAACTTTTTCTTTTTCCTAATTATTTTGTGTGCTTTTTTTCTTATCTGGTGATACAATATTGCATTTCTTATCGTACCACCTATTTTTTTATGTTTCTATGCTTTCATCCTTTTCTATTAGCTGTTGTTTTGTTTCCTTAATTATTGTTTTAATGTTTTCCCATTTTTTTTGTTAATATTGTCAAAATTATCATCTTCCATATTTTTCAATATTTCTAACCTATTATTAAGTTCTATAGCATATTCTTGTTTCCACTTTGAATTTTCAAATATATTCACAGTTCTTCTTTTCTCTTTATATTTCTTTTCAGTTATTACCCTTAATTTCATTTTAAAGTTTGTCTTCAGTAAGTTGTGATCTGATCCAAAGTCTGGTTCCCTTAGTACTCTGATGTCTGTTATTGCTCTTCTAAATCCATACGAATTAAGATATGATCTGTTTGATTCGCTGTCCTACCGTCAGCTGAATACCATGTCTCTTTGTGGATATCTTTATGTGGAAATATTGTACTTCTTACTTCAAAACCTTTAGATATTGTGAATTGAATAATTTTTATTCCGTTGTTGTTGGTTTCATTATATAAACTTTCATTTCCAATGGTGGTTTGTATATATCTTCTTTACCAACTTTTGCATTAAAATCTACAAGTATTATTTTAATGTCTGAATTAGCTATTTGGTTTTTGTTTTGCTCTAATAAATAATAAAATTCTTCTTTTGCCTCTTCTGTTTTTTCATTTGTTGGTGCACGTAAATTTATCAATGTACAGGAAAACCATTTAGCTTTTAATCTCAAATAACATATTCTTTCATTTATAATTTTAAAGCCTTTAACATATTTTAAAAATTCTCCTCTTACATGAAATCATCAACCAAATTCATGTTTTTTTTACCTTCTGATCTGCTATTAAATAATGTAAAGTTATCAAATTTTTGTGTACTACTTTTCCAGTCATGTTTCTTGAAGTGGTACTACGTCAAAATCTAACTTTGACTGCTCGTTATGAAGTACTGTCAGTGTTCCTGACCAGAAGAAGCTTCTCACATTCCATGTTCCAATATTCATGTTCCTTTTCCACATCCATGTTTCATCATCATTTATCTCCTTCTTCCGAGGCTCCATCGAGAAATTTGTAACCATGGATTATTTTACTTAGATGGGGGTTAGCCCGTCGTAAAACCTTCAACCTGAAGGACCAGGATTTTTAATCAGGATTTACTCCCTTATGTGACTTGCTTTCACCACAGCTTCCAGAGTGTCAGCATTCGTTGGTTTGATTTTGGAGTGTCCTTCTAGGAGGGCTCCAACCAAGCTGAAGGGTCCCTTCTATCCTATGTGTTATACCCTTATGATTGGGTCCATCAGACCTCCTTGCTCTGTCTGCTTGGTGACCCGTGCTGCTGAGGGTTTGGTTACCTCAACCTTAGCATAAGTTTCTCATTCTCTCAGGTCTCACTGCTAGTAGGTAAGAGTGGGGTGGGAGTGGAGAAGTTTGTAGATTTTCATCTTCATGTTGAAAATCTTATTAGGTATCATGTACCTTTACATCACACTCCCATATAGGACCCAAATTTTTTTCTTACATGTAGAAAAAATCTAATATAAGAACTTTTATGTTGCATGTATAGGGTTTGGTTGGGAACACAAAAATTGAACATAAAATGTGAGAAAAACGTAGATGATTCTACAATATATACGTGATATATTTTTAATTCATTCACAAGAGTTATGAAGTACGTCCACCAGCTGTTTCACTCATAGTGCAAAGAAGTCAACCATGTGGCTGAAATATGTTGCTGAGGAATACTATTAAATGGGATGTGATGCTCTATTAGTTTCCATAATATGTGGTGTTGCATTCTAGATGACAGTACTCTTCATATTTGAGATTTTGGTCAGTTTGAGATATGTCTCCCTGCTTTGAATAAACTCGGTGCTTCAATGAGGTCAGGTTATGGCAGTGAGTCTGGGATGTAATATTATGTATTGGGACAGAGAGCAACACTGTGGAGGAACCTGCTTGCTCTTGTGTTGAAGATATATGTAGAATTCTACCTTGATGATGGACACATGCAGTTCCTCCAAAATGTATGTATCAGACAGCATGGTGAGAGATGTGAGTTTCTTACAGTACTGATACTGAAGGGTGTAGTTTTCTGGTATGTGACGCTGTGTCTATGGGTGAGTAGTTCCCAGCGTTTCATAAGATTGTAGTGCCTCATTTTTCAGGGTAAAGCAGTCCAAGAAAAAGGCCATGCAAGAAAACAGTGGTATTAATGATGAGGGTAGCTGTTCATAGTGTGGGGCAAACCTGTGAGAATAGTAGTAGCAGGGGCCTCGGTACAGAGTTTGGGAGGTTTGGTGTAAAGGTTAAAATGTTGAGTGAGTTAAAATAGAAATAAAGTAAAGATATGTATATAAAAGGAAATGTGAGTCAGATAATTAAATGATTAATGAATTATATTTAAAATTGTTGGATTTACTGTGACAAGAAGGTAAATATTTCATATTGTTTCAGATTGAATTGTCAATAAATCCTTTGGAGGTGTATAAGAAGTGTCATGCACATGGCATTGGTAAACATTGTGCCTTTTTTTATATGTCATGGGCATTTGAATTTGAGAAGACTGGTGATTTTAAGCGAGCTGACCAGGTGTTTTCAGAAGGATTCAAGAACAGTTCACAGCCCATAGACGAACTAGAAGAGGCTCATAAGTAAGTACTGATGACTATACATTTATCAGTGACTGGTGCCATGGAGCAGGGTCATTTCTGAAAATTGAACAGTTGCTAACCTAGTCAAGGAATTTCCATCTTTTAATGAACCTGACAGTTGATTACTGTGTTCACAAGAGCGCACGTCTGGTCCCTGTTCTAAGCACACACAAGGCTGTGTATGATATTCTGTGCCTGTTGATTGTGTGCTTTTAGTTTTGCCCCACTCACTCTGGAAGTTAGATGGCAATGCCATGCCTGTGACTGCTCTTAATTGCATTGACAGCCACTTTCTGTATGTAGAGGATATTTCTTTACCCTGAAGATGCATCAATTTGATGAGAGATTTACTTTACTTTATCCATGGTTACTTCATATAGATTATTCACTTTGCTGATTAACATGTGTGCATTTTCCTTTAATTTACTTTACACTGTTGTAGACTGCTCAGTACTGGTGTCATTTGCAGTGTGATGCTGGGCCACATACTGTGTGACATCTGAGATAATCACAAGGACATTCGTTTCAAGTGTCTCATCCTCCATACTTGCTTGCCCTTGCTGCTTGTGATTACCATTTATTTGGTCCACTCTAGGTGGTGCATGGTGGAATCCTGAATTTGATGAAACAGTGCATGTGTGGCTACACATGTAGCCAAAGCAACTTTATGTACAAGGAGTCCTGGTATGGGTGATGTGATGGAGGACAGTCACTATGTTGAAAAATGACAGAGCTGTACTGATCCTGTCACCACTAAATAAACTGGTAAAACAGGTCTAAGGTTTTTGACTCATATTGTAAACTGAGGGTGTCTGAGACCAGAGAATATTCAGACCTAAGAAAGGAAAAGTGACTGGAAGGTAGTAGAAGACTGTAGAAGTCTCATAAGTTGTGCTGCTTGCCAAATGTTATTGGGTTGAGAAAGGAGGATGAGATGAACTGGGATTGTGTAACACAAACAGAAAAGATGAGAAATGCACACAAAATTTTAGTGAAAGAGATATGGGGAGGGGGAAAAGATGACCCAGCAAACATATGCATAGATGAGAGAATAATATTGACTTGGATACTTGAGAATTACGATGCGAGAGTGTGGATTGGAATAATTTGACTCTGGATGGGGTCATATGGTATGCTGTTGTGGACACAGTAATAATTTTTGTTATACGAGGTCTGACAGTAAAGTAATGAGACTGGTTCCAAAAAAGAGTTTTATTTTATTTATTCATCAACTAAAATACGGTCACCTTCAAAGTACATCCCTTGTGCCTGCACACATGTTTTCCAGCGGTGCTGCCATTGTTTGTAGCATTCCAGGAACGCAGCTTGAGGAACGTTGTTTAAGGCCTGCGTTACAGACCTCTGGATGTCTTCTGTTGACTCAAAATGGTGTCCTTTCACTGCCGATTTTGTTTTTTGGAATAAAAAGAAGTCACAGGGTGCGAGATCAGGTGATTAAGGAGGCTGCGGCATCACCATAATGCCTTTGGATGTCAAAAACTGCGCTGCAGGGAATGCTGCATGGGCTGGCGCATTGTCGTGATGAAGGATCCAGTTTGTGGCAATGTTTGGACGAACCCGCATGACTCTCTTTCTGAGTCTTTCAAGAATGTCTTTGTAGTAATATTGATTGGCTGTCTGTCCAGCAGGAACCCACTCTTTGTGAACAATACCCATGGAATCAAAGAAGCGCACAAGCATGCATTTCAATTTTGACTTGGACATTTGTGCTTTCTTTGGCCTTGGTGATTCTTTCGAACGCCATTCCAAACTTTGGCGTTTGGTCTTTGGATCATATTGGAAAAATCAACTCTCATCACCAGTGATAACTCGCTCCATTAGCTCTGGCTCAGCTTCCACTTGTTCCAGCAGTTCAGCACAGACTCTCACCCATGCATCCCCCTGTTGCTCTGTCAGATTTCTGGGCACCATCTTGGCACAAATTTTTCTCATCCCCAATTCTTCAGTTAGTATCCGACGAACAGCTTCCCGGTTCACTTCATCAGCAGTCATGTTGACTGCCAATCTTCGATCGGATCGAACAAGTTCTCGTACTCAATGCTGTGTTGTCACTAGTCCGTGTTGATGGTCGTCCGCTGTGCTGCTCATCTTCAACAATGTTTCTGCCTTCAGAAAACATTTTGTGCCAGTGAAAGGCTTGTGCTCTTGACATTGCATCATCTCCAAAGGCCTGGTGAAGTTTTCCATGTGTTGTGATGGCACTGTCATCGAGTTTAACACAAAAAAAGATGGCATACCACTGCGCGATGTTCTGTGCTTCCATTTTCGTGACGAGGTTTGCAAACATGTCTTGACACGTCAGGCACCTACTCCAAAACAGGTCACTGCAAAGCCATACCACTGCAAGTGGGGATAGAGGAAAGATCAAGGTCAATGGCTGTCTGTGTCAGCGGCCTGCAGTATTGCCAGTACAGCCAGAAGAAAATTAGTCTCATTACTTTACTGTTGGACCTCGTATTAAAAGGCTGGATTTCCTTGTCTAGCTTAATGTGTGGTTGCATATATCACAACAATGTATGGTTTCATATAGCAAAACTATCAAGTTAAGGAATACAATTCACATATGAATATTTTCAGTTAAGTGCAACCTGGCTTTACAGCAGATGTATTATTTATCATTTTAAATATTTTTGTGAAACCATTAAGGGTATTTCCTGTTAATATGGGTTAAAGTGAATGGTTATATGCAGAAATTTCCAACTTCGAGTGGCAAGGCAGGTATTGAGTGGCAGTTCAGATATTGAGGCTGCATGTGTAGAACAGAGAGTGGCATTGAGTAAACTGAAGGCGCTTGGGCACAAGAAGAATGTGGTAGGAAGTGTCCGAGTGGGATCCGATGTGCAGCGTGGATCTGCAGGTGTTCTGCAGCCTATCACTCAGCATGGCGGCAACTCAAGCAATGTTCAGCCTAACCCCATTGAGGTTTTAAGTGTAAGTATAAATTAATGTGTATGATACAACCTAAGTTTTTTCAAGAGATTTAGTCAGTGGTATATAAAAACAGTTTAGTGGATTTCAACTAAGAAATATAATTAATAGCTGTAAATGTTGAATGGATATATTCTCATTAAGAAACTAGACATTTTCAAAAGTACTCCGAATAGAAAAGGTAAAGGTAAAGCTGTCTTTGTTCACACCTTGAAGACATATTTGAGGAGTACTAGAATTCCAGCCAAGTGTGCTGTAGTATAGGTGCATCAACCTAAGGGGGTGCATCTGAAATTTGTCACTGTATCTTTTCCAATTGTGGCATATGTGATGCATATGCATAGTCTTTGATGTACCCCAGATAAATAAGTCCATTGTTGTAAGATCTGGAGATCATGGTAGCCAAGGTCCCCTTGTCCTATCCAACCCCTGGGCATTTGTTCATCTAGAAACCTTCTGACCTTGAAGTGATAATGTGGAGATGATCTGTCCTGCTGGAATAGTAAGCAGCCAGGAAAGTTCTCTCTTAACTGGGGTTACAACCACATTTCTAGCATGTTCAGGTATGTTATGTTTGCATCGGCAGGTTCTGTGAAGAAAAAGGGGGCATAAACCTTCTTCAACAGCGCACAAAACACATTCACTCTTGGTGAGTCTTGCACACACTCCAGAGTGGAGTTAGGATCCTCACTTTCCTTGATGTACACATTGTTTTTGCTGAGTTCCAGATGAGTGAAAAACAGCTTTATTACTACAAAGAACATAAGAATCATTTACCCTCTCTTCTTCTATCCTAGTGATAAGGTCATCACAGAAGAACTCTTTGCTCACTTTGTTGTATTGTGACAATGCTTGTAACAGTTCTAACTTGTATGGCTTGAAATGAAGTGTTATGTGGAAAACTCCTACACTGCGGTTTTAGGGATTTTGAGTTTACTGGTAGCTCTTCAGGTTCATTTGTGTGGACTTCAGACTCATGCCACTCTGATTTGATCCTCGTGTACACTTGTTGACAGTCGACTGAAACCCTTACCTTTACATATGCGACCCTTATTCAAGAGTCATCACAAGTAGTGGGTTATCACCACATTTTGTAGTGGGATTACACTCCACTGTAGTCACTGATCTTGCCTTGTAAAGTCACAAACACCACCATTTGTTTGCTGCACAGATGATGTTTGACAAGAGTCTGTGTGCACTGATAAGGAAAGGAAATTTGACTTTGCAGTGGAAAACTTGAAGTGTTTTTTTGTATTCATGATTTATTCAGCCATTTTACTTGGTTGTGTAAATGAATAATAATTTTATATTTGTGCCATACAGTTAGGGCCAAATGTATTTCAGGGTCTTATGGCAGATGTCTGTAATTCAGCGTCATGTTCTGCCTAATATAGCAACATTTGTCTCCTTGACCTGACGCAATTAGATGCGTGTCCATATTTGGAGAATTTTTCTGATCCTGACAGTAGAGCATAAAGTGTATGGAAAAGTAAGAATGTAACATAAATTGGAAAAGTAAGAATGTAACATAAATTGCTTCATCATTATGTTATGTATTGCACTTCATGATATGTTAAGGAGCATTCTGCTTACAAGTGAGAAACATTTATACCAGAGCATTAACAAAATACACATGTGTTGTATACATTGGCTGCCTGCTGAAAATACTGAAAAGAAAGAAATGAAAAGTTTGCACCATTGTAACAGTAATGTATAGTGCAACTCGCTGAAGACGTCCTTGGGTAAGAAGTTTTCTTGTAAAGAAAACCATAATTTTCCCATATGATTAAATGTGTCCCCCCCTAAGACAGTTTCTCTCTGAAGAAGCATGACAAGTTAACAACATAAGAAATTTTTCACCTGTTTATTACATTTTCTGTATCAATTTTAAACAATTTCCTTGATTTTCCATTCGTTCCATCTGTTCCCAACATACAGCATAGAAATGACACTATCAGTTCGTATAGGTAAATCTCCTGGGTCATATCCCCACGTCACTGTCACGCAGTAGAACAATGCAACATCATTGTTTGTGGGTGTTGAATTTCTTGTGACATAGAAACTGAAATCAGTCAGTCCCCTGTACTAGGTCTGTATCGCTCTTCCCTCATGGTAGTTGCTACATCTGTCATATGCTTCTATCCTTGCTGCTTATTAATGTTATTTAGTAATGTCTGGAAAGTCATTATTAAGTACTGGCGCACAATTGTGAGAAGTGACTATTACCTTTGTCATGTTTGCTGGTCGGTCCGCATTGAACAACGCTGCTCCCTCTAGATGGATTTTCTTGACATTTGATATCCAAGTATTTAAAAAATATAAATAAATAATAAATCCAGTGGCGCTACAGCCCTATAGGGCTTTGGCCGACAGAGCGGCCGCCGCCGGTCAGCGAAGCTAGTGCCAACTTTTGCGGATAGAGGGGTGTCGCGTGGTCAGCGCAACGGTTCCCCACAGCCGTTAATCTCTGTTTACCGAACCTGGATCGCTACTTATTTTTATTCAAGTAGCTCCTCAA
>Ga0268261_10000173_pt1 | contig 39896 bp, 34 predicted proteins | sample TergutNc150P1_FD_190353 | JGI IMG/M metagenome (GOLD analysis project Ga0268261, IMG submission 190353) | Nasutitermes corniger P1 segment gut microbial community from laboratory colony in Florida, USA - Nc150 P1 (SPAdes) (version 2) | ecosystem: Host-associated > Arthropoda: Insects >... | reverse complement strand
GGATATTTTTCTAATAACAATGATTCATATATATTGGCTGCATTTGGGTTCTTCTTGTATTTATGTTCAACACCTACTATGTTTTCCACAAAATGCAAAATGAAGATGTCATATAAATCGGACAATAATAAACATGTTCCTAAAATGATCACAAATAGTGATGTAAATTTATATTTTTGCTGTGATTCTCTCAGAATTTCTGTTGTCTTGCTAACACTTTGGGTTATCGTTTCGGTTGTCATGGACAACTTGCATATCATCTTATAAAATTCGTTCCAGTTTATGGAGGGCAGGATAATGTAATTACAAACACCATACACAATGTGTGTAATAGTTTCTATAACCACCTGCAGGTCTCCATTTGCCAAATATAATTTCACAAATTGTGAAAAAATTATTGGGCAGTATAGGACATATAAAGTGACCTGGTATGCACGATATAGCTTTAACTTACTTGGTGTGTTGCAGATTTTTTCATAAGGAAAGAGACCAGCTAAGCAAAGCATTTTTAAACTGAAATTCAGTAAATTTTCATCACAGGAAGCGTCTTCTTTCTGCTCTTTAAAATATCGTACAACAGTATTATTCACCATTATTAAGAATTTGTTAAGCGTTGTATATTAATTTCTTGTTGCTGTTGCACACTGCCTACACTTGATGTTTCCTCATAAACTCAGAACTGAGGATTGTGCTGTTTGACTATATTGTCTAACTGAATACTGCACGAACTGATGTAAACACTTGTACTTTCGTAACATTAAAGAAGAGCAGCAGTCATGGGAAATTGTTGGAGGTGGACAGAAGGAAAATTAAATATACATTTTCAAAGTATTTTAAATTTCACTGCCACTGTTATTATATAACGTATAGATAGTGGCTTTCAGTAATGCTCAGTTGTTAAGTTTTAATGTATTCACTAAACTCGTGTCCTTCTTGCCACAAATAATATTAACAATCCCAAAGATCTATTAAATTAAATGTAATTTTTTTTATTGTGCATTTTTCTTCTCATGGAGAGACGTGAATAAGGAGGACCTGTATAATTCATACTTCTTATTTACAGTGTAATTAACTCAAAAGAGCCGAAGGTGGGACTGACAGTAGCATGCATGAAACTTTAAGAAATATTCTTTGGAAAACCTGAAAGAAATTGAAAATTGATGAGACCTAGGAACACAGGAGTGTAATTTTAAGTCAGATCAGAAGGAAGTACAGTTTAAACATGTGAATTGAATTTATCTCACTGTACTTTTTATAATGAAACATCCGAATAGCACATTATAAAATATATTTTTTTATTGCATGCAATTTTTTTTCTAATATGAGGCAAATTGTGGTGTATGGAGTCTAGACGAACACTGATTATTTGTTGAGGACGGCAAGTATCTTACCTGTAGGAAAATTGCCATCACAACTGTTCAAATATAGTTCATCTTATATTAGTAGTATATACTGAAGTTACATCATCCCACCGTGTTTTATGAAACCAGGTTAGTTATATGTTCCAAGTAACACAACATCCAAAATAGCTTATCCTGTTTTATTAACAATAACATGTTTCAGCTTATCATCTGACCTTCATAAAGTAGCTGATTGATAACTGCATAAAAGGAACTGTTAGGAAGAGACCTCTCCTTCACATCTAATGTGTACAATGTCTATTAATAAAAATTATTTTCATTAATGAAATAATAATAATAACAATAACAATTATAAATCGACTACAGTAGTTAAAAAAAGAATAATTGAATCTTTTCATAAATATTTTAGTCCAAGTATTCTGTAGATCTAAGAAGAAATCTCTTTAGTGCTGTGTGAATGGTGTGGTGCAAATCAGACAGCACTTTAGACCAGTTAACATAATAGACTGAAGACGAAATACGTTTTCGAATTAGATATGTACTAAATAAGTTACGTTATTATGTCATTATCTCCAGCCGCGGACTACATGAAATTTGGGACAGAAATTATGGCAAGACTGTTTACAACACAAGCAGTTTTATTCTTTCCTTTGGGCGTGGCGACGTTTCAGAACATTCAATTCAAAAGCCAGGGAATCACCCAAAAGAAAGAAACAACATTCACAACACGGCGAATGTTTAAAACGAGAATACAAGCAAGTGTTTGTGTGAAAAATATCATAAGAAATGTTTTTCTACATTTCGGTTTATTCCTCAAATCGAAGTCGAGATACTGTTGTGAGTGTACTTTGTACTCCAAGGACATTGTCCTTCATTACTGGCCGATCGCTAACAAAGTGACATCGTTTATAGGCAATACTCGTAGAGAACTGGAAGTGGATTTTCAGGAAAATGCGTCCAAAGGAAGCCGAGATATTGCGGTGTTGTTATTTCCATGTAAAGTCCCATTTCTCATTGGCTGAACGCAACCAAGGTCACGTCGTAAGTGGGCAATTAACGTATAGTTATAGGTGTGGAATTTCAGGAAATCCCTAGAATAGAAACAGAGGTAGTACCATACTACGTACTTTATTCCGCAAGCAAAACTGGAAATTTTTGCTCTTGACGTAAGTCATAAAGTAACCTATGTTATCCTCAAAATCTTCAACACTTCTGGATTTTGTTTAAAAATTTCTAACTATTAATAAAGGTAATTATTATTCCTTTATTTAGAATAATAAAAATGTATGTTTTATCATATTAACTGTAAAGGAGGGACTTTTTGCATATAATTTTCCATTAATGTTTTTGTGTTTCTACCTGATGATGGCGAGAAAAAAGTTGGAAAAATGTTTTGAAAAGTAAATAAATAAAATTAAAGTGTTCAAGTGTTGCGTTTGTTTGGATGATATAAAAATATTGATTAACTAGCACTAAAAGATGAGGTTACCTAAATTTCTGAGCAGTATCTAGACTTCCGTTGGAGGGGTGTTTCTGAAAATACACATCTGGTATTCCGCTTACATTCTTTAGAAGGAATGTTAAGTTTTGGTGCTTTTGACCACTAAGGGCTCTTTACCTGAAGAGAGTTGTATTTTCTCGGCTGTATCTCAGCTTCGATTGAAGGAACTTCCCAAAAAACATATATCTGGCATTTAATGTTCATGGGTCCGTGCATTATATAAATATTCTCTTGCTTATAATTCCATCTAAATACAGAATTCGCAGTTTATTTCTATCTGACACTGCTCTACATGTTTCGGGCGTTACCATCACCCATCGTCAGGAGCACAAAACAACTGAAATTACAGCAACAGTTACACTGTAAAAGATAGAGATAAATTTACCGCTAAAGGGTATTAGACTAGATTAAAATTACAATTGTTGAATAATGTATGTTCTGCAGAAAATGCAATAAGTTCTATAGAATAATGAATAATGTACCTACCCGTATTTTTGTCTGTTGCTGTCGTGGAAGAGTCGGAACTGATTTGAGTGTGTTATAGGTGGCGTGTTGATCTGTTTTTTCTTACGTCAGCAACCACATGAAAACAAAAACAGATCAACACGCCACCTATAACAACGCAAATCAATTCCGACTCTTCCACGATAGCAACAGACAACAGTACGAGTACGTACATTATTCATTATTCTGTAGATCTTATTGCATTTTCCGCAGAATATACATTACTCAACTATTGTAATTTCAATCTAGTCTACTATCCTTTATCAGTAAATTTAATTCTTTCTTTTAAGTGTGTTACCAGACGCTGTAGTTACAGTTGTGTGCTCCTGACGATGGGTGATTGTATCGCCCGAAAGGTGTAGAGCAGTGTCAGAAATAAACTCTGTGAATTGTGTATCTAGTTGGAATTATAGGCAAAAGAATATTATATCTGACACTCCACCCACATTCTCTAGAAGAGCTGTAAGTTTTGTTAGAAATGGTAAATAATTGAGGGCACTTTACATGAAGAGCAAAGCGCGTTTTTAGATGTGTACCTTCCCCCGTTAAAGGGAATTTTCTGAAAATTTATATTTGTCAGTCAATTCAAATTCATTACCAACTAGGTTAATGTTGGGTAAGATCGCTGTATAGTTAAGGGCACTTTGCTTAAGAGAAGCAAACTTTTTATGTCGGCTTCCACTGGAAGCTTTTTCCTACAAACTGGAAGTGTAATGCCGAGGTTGGAAACCACCGCGGCCACCAATCGTAATGCCGGCGGTTAGGAAACCACCGCTGTAATCAAACTGTAGTGCCGACTGCCGTTGGCACCAACTTGTAATTTCGCGGGGGTATGAAGCTACCGCTGACACTACTTTGTGGTTACTTTACGGGCACCGTCGTTAATCCGCGTGCCCGTAATTTAACCTAATGCTGCCACCATGTAACGAAGTACAACGAATTTGGGAATAGAAAGGGGGGGTTTGTCCAATCGAACGACCGCTAGTCTCTATTGCCTAGAGTTATATATTTAGTTACAATATACACGTATATACAATTTTGATGATTCACAATTAGTTGTTGAATTGATAATGAAAATAATCGGATAATCGTCTTGCCTTTTACGTTATTCAAAGGGCTTCGGAATTTGCTGCTGGAATGAATTAAATAAATATAGTCAGAAAGACTCACCTTGCAACACCAGAAGCGTCGTGAAGTATAGAAGCATTCTGTATTAGAGCTACGGTATTATTAATATAGTCTTTTTCAGATAGCACTACGTCGGTGTAAATCAGAATTTCGTTGATAATTATCTCGTCGTGAATGTGAATCTGAACGTGAATGTTGACGTAGTCGCGGTGTTAAGTTATATAGTTGTAATCATTCTTACTACAACGTCTTCCTGGATTACTGCAATTTACGTGTTCTAGTTCACTAAAGTTCCTGGTATGATGTACAAGTGTCGTAACTGGGTCAAGCTGACATAAGGAAATTGAGGCAAGACGATTATTACTCCCTACGTATTGCAACTAATAAAACTAGGGCAAGTGTTGTGAAACGGTTTTCGAATTCAAATCCAACCCAGAAATTTAAACCTGTAATTTTGGGTATTACAGCTTGCCCCTTCTTACAAGGGAATTTGGGGGTAAACGCATTGTTTAACCCTTAGCCTGCTAACGTGGAGAATAGAATGAGCTCCCAAGAATGCAAGCAGTTGGCACATGGGATTTAACACGGCGTTTAAAGGGTTAAACAGAAATTCCTTTACCTATAAATCTATGGTTGTTACAGTAAAATACAATTAACAAATATTTAACATGCATAAACATGTGAACACAGTTAACTAACGTAGATACAGCAAAACAATATTAATAATAACCAACATGTAACATTGGAGTGAGGAAAATGTAAGGTTCAATTTCCCGCCGTAACATTTGTGCATAGTATTTAGTATATACAAGTATAAAACAGTATTGACTTGATTCTCTAGTTTGAGCGATGTGTGTTGCGGTCTGAAGGCAGGATGTAGTGGTTTATCGCTGACCCAGCGACCTTGGCGTGCCTGTTAGAGGCCAAATGGACCTTGGTCGCCGCTATTTTGTTGGATCAGCAAGTTGAATCTGGCTGCTCGTCTCGGAGTCTCGAATCCTTGCTGTTTAGTTTTTGCATGGCAGTGCATATGTAGCGAAAGTGACACTGTCACAATGTTGTTCCGAATAAGCTGCGGTTGTCGGATGCTCTGGTACAGGAACTGGATGAGTTGAGGACTGGGGTGTAGCGTCTTCCGAGGACTTATTTGTGCGTAGACAGCACAATGTAGAACATTGAAGTTTCGATCGGAGAGAAAAGTAGAGGACCAGCAGGATTGTGAAAGTACAGGAAACTGCGGCGAGTATCAGGTGCCAGTGTGGCAGGGTTTCCTGCGGAAATGTAGTTTTCTGGATGTGAATCAGGGTGTCTACGTCGAGAGATTTTTGCGCTGTTGCAAGACGGTCTTTCAGTTGGTCACGTTCGTTGACCTCTGTTGTGAGTGCCGCTTCGACACGGGGAGCTCGTGTCTCGATAATATCGGAAAGTCCTCTGGCACGTACACAGACGGGGTGTAGAGATTAGCATGTGTGACTCCGTGTAGTTCCGGTAGAGTTCGCATCTCGCCGGAAGTGACTGAGCAAGTTGTGGCGTTGTGAATCAAACGTGCGCAGGAAAGTGTTCGAGTATGTGTTACCCATACGTTGTCCTGCGGGCATCTAATAGTCACTTGACGCCGACTCGGAAAATGGTAGATCCACACTTCTCCATGCCGCAACAAGGTAGGTGTCTCAGTGGAGCATCAGGCTCCTCCTGCATGGTCCGTCTTTAGTTGCACTTTGAAAGTACAATTTGGACTCACATGTAATTGATCAAACGTCATAAAGAGCTCTGTCTGCCGGGCATATCGCAATGCTTCCTGCCCCGCATTTTTGCACGTCGGCTGTTGTCATTAAGGTGTAATCACTCTGACTATATGATAAGCCCAAATAATTATACTCAAGCTGCTATAACGCAAAGGTGTCATTCAGTACCCGTGTAGGTAAGGCGATTATCCTGAACAGAGGAAAGTGTTGACTTTCAGTTTTTAACGGAACCTCTAGAATTAACTTAATACTGTGTGCGGTACCTACCGCGGTACACTTAATTCATAATACAAGTGAATGTTATCAAATTTGGTACCAGCAATGAGTTCATAGTTTTCGGGCAAACACAAAGAAATATTTCGCAATATACTGTATAAAAAATTTGGGCCTATAATAGTTATGGGCAATTTTCCTGACAGCGTGTATTGTACGGCCATTAGCAACTCATGGACCTGATGGGTCAGCTGTAACAAAGCGTATTCCAACTCTCTGATCACTGTAAATAATGGGCTCTGATTAAAAAAAAGTCAAATTAAGCCACATGACATCTTTAGTCAACTGTACATACCGGGCGTATTATTGGATTAACTCGTTCTTTGCAATAGAGGACATACTTGAAATTGCGTGTATTTATCCGCGTATTTTGTCCTAGCCCTTTAACGTATGTCGGTTGGTTTACCAATGAATGAACGATATCGGCTTCCTTAGATTTTAGCCCATTTATGGTTCCATGAAACTGATCTAAATCTGACAAAGTGGCAGTTACAAATAGAGTTTTTAGGATGGTTCCACCCAAATTCAACAAGCCTCGGCGCCGGTCTAGCCTAGGGAGTAAGACCTGAAAATTTGACAGTATCAACTCTAGAGTGTTGAGCAAGTTCCGACTTGTTTCAATTCTCCAACAGGCGTAAATTCATTCCTTTGTTTATCTACTGAGGTGAGGTCATATCTGACTGCAATCGCTTCCTTATAGACTTGCGTATCTAAGTCAATCGCTACGCGCCAGGCATCGCTCGTGACTATGTTTTTTTTTCTTTCAAAAACACCACACTTTTGTTTATTGGTAGTACCTGCACTTCGGTCGTCTCTACATTCAGGAAGGGTCCTGAAACATACAAGGTTTTTTCGTGCTAAGTTTTCATTCAATGCTGTAACATGTTACGAAATATGTACAGGGACTGACGTCACACTATTCCGAGAAAGCATTCTTCGTCTGCGACCTAGTGACGGGGCGAGTGGTCCTGCCTATCGCCAGTTCAGTCTGCTTCGAGGGGAATCGGAGGGGAGGAAAGTCGGATTGCTCCCCTCTACTGTTTCCGTTTCGCCGGCGGAAGGAGGGGTAGACGCTGGAGGCGAGGCTGGCGGACTGAAAGGCGGTGTGGTTGGGGGTCGCCTGTCAGCGAGTTATCGCTGGCCAATGGATATGGCAAGATGGCTAGGGGAGATGTATCAGTTCTTTGGTCTAACCTAGACATCGCGTATTGCTTCGTTCTCTCCTTTCGCGGCTATTTTGTTTCTTGAGTCGGGTCCCAGTCAGTAGCACCATGATACGCCTTTAAACGGTTTAAGTGGACGACAAACTCCTTCCGTTCTGCCCCAATATTTCGTAATTCAGATTGGATAATTTTGCCGTGAACCGATACGGGCCCGTCCATGCGGGATAAAATATTTTTGACAACCCCGGCTTGCGAGCTGGGTTGTAGAGATAGACGTAACTGCCGACCTTAAAACTGCGATGTTTTGCTCGTCTATCATATGGCTTCTTGTTCCCTACGTGCAACTTCCTATTCGCTTTGGCTACTGCTTGGTAAGCCTGCCTCAAGGGAGCTTTTAGACTTTCGATCAGCTATTCGGTGCCTGGTGTTGGCTTCGGGATTTTTGGTCTTAAGTTCTCGTTGTCAGGGGTGACCATTTTTCTGGCATGTAAGAGAAAGAAGGGACTATAGCCCGTGATGAGTGCGGCGTTGCGCGATACGCTAATAAGAAGTATGGCAGTTTTAAATCCAAATCAGTGTGATTTTTCACATAATGCGAGAGAGCTGTGTGAAGAGTCATGTGGAGTCTTTCTACATGGTCGTTACTCTAGAGGTGATAGAGGTACGGGAGCTTTGAATCCAAAATATCCTACATGTTTCATTAAGGAATGAAGGCATAAAAGCATAACCTTGATCTGTTATCAATTTCTAACCGCTGCCGTAGCGCGTAATTATCTGCGAGGTGCATACTCTAGCACAGGCCAATGCTGATTGGTCCTTAATGGGAAAAACCTCCGCATATTTCGAAATGTGTTCGACGAACGACAACGGGTACCTATTCTTTCTTGGGGTCAGAGGATATGGTCCTGTAATTTCCAACGAAGTGATTTCAAATGCAGCTACTTGACTTCCGAGGTCGCCGAGAGGGGCCTGTTTTTGCGGTCTCCCTTTCGCCGTTGACACGAGTCTCACTCCTTGAGGTAATCCTCTACTGATTTACGCATTCCAGGCCACCAGAAATTTATCGCAAGTAACTTTCAAGTGTGTTTCAATCCAGGGTGTGATGCGTAAGCAGGATCACCTTATTGATTAGTGCCCTGGGAACAAGCAACTTATTCTTATTGTTCCTCTGTCGTCTGTATATGAGACCTGCGTCGTCATAAAAGAATTCCAGGTGGCTGGCGTAATTTCCGGTTTTAGTTCCTTGCAGAACCGATCTCTACGTTGTTCGTTGAATACCTCTTCAGGGCTCAATTTATTTTCTCTCGAAATGGTACCAACATGCCTGCTTTGGGCATCGACATGGGGTATTTTGTTCCCGGCACGATGTTCAACTATGAAATCGAGATCTGACAGTCTCAGGGACAAACGCAAAAGTTTCGCGCTCCTGTCCGAGAATGTTTTCAGGTACGTGAGGGCTGCATGGTCCGTTCTAACCGCGAAACGCTTAGCGTAGAGATAACATCTGAAGTGTTTGGCGGCCCACACTAAAGCGAGTAGTTCAGCTTCTGACGTCAAATAAGCCTCTTCGGGTTTATTTAGCTGCCTACTTGCGTACACGACTGAGTGTTCGAGCCCATTTTGCACTTGTGACAGAATAGCCGCTACCGCTACCTTTGACGCGTCAGTGGTCAATATACATGGTAGATCGAAGTTTGGGTAAGCTAATACTGGGGTAGTGCAGAACGTTGCTTTTAACTCATCAACCGACTGTTGCTGGCTAGGGCTCCAATTATATTCCTGTCCGTTCCGAGTTAGTTTATTGAGCGGTTTCGCCGCTTCAGCAAATTTTGGCACGAGTCTGCGATAAAACGACGCAAGTCTTAAGAATGCCCTAACGTCTTTGGCGTTACTGGGATCGGATAGTTCCTGACTGCGTCTACTTTATCCGAGGATGGTGAGACTCATTCTTCTGAAAACACGTAACCCAAATACTTCACTTGGGGTTGAGCGATCACGCTTTTCCCGGGGTGTAATTGGAGATTGGCCTTTTAAAATTTTTCCAACACTCTTTCTAGCTTCTACGCGTGTTCCTCTGCCGTTTTAGAAAAGAGTATAAGATCGCCGAGATAAATAAAATATGTGCCAACTGTCCTTTAGAACGACATCCATGAGCCTTTGGTAGTTTGCTGGTGAATTACTTAGACCGAATGGCAAGTGATTAAATTCGTAATGGCCGGATGGTACAGTAAAGCCTGTTAACTCCGTGTGTTCTTCAGGGATGTTAATTTACAAAAATCCGGAGTAACAATCTAACACGGAGAAGTATTTAGAGCCAAAAAAGCTAGAGGTACTATCTTCTAGTCGAGGTAAAGGTTAGGCGTCAAACTTGGTCACTGCGTTCAGCGCGCGGAAGTCTACGCAAAATCTGAACTTCCGTTTTCCATCCAAACTTTTTTTGGAGAAGAGTATCGCAGGAGCTGACCAAGGAGAATGGCTAATTCGAATTACCCCTTTCTCAAACATGTCGTTAGCTTGAGACGCTATTTCTCCGCGTAGTGCGAACGGGGTCCTGTACTGGGGACGCCTTATTGTTGTCGGATCGGTTACCACAATTTGGTGTTCGACCACGTTCGTGGACCTAAAATCGTTCGTCTCCTTATCGTTAAATACGTGCGCATATTTCTGCAGCACGGGTTCGATGATTTCCCTCCTAAGAATTTCTTGTACAGGGCTTCGTTCCTAGCTTTCCTTTGAGGCCTATTAGGAGAATTCGAATCTAGCGGTTTCTCTGTATTTATTTGGTCTATCAGTGTCTCGGACAGTTCTTCAGCCAAGCCAAGTACTGTAGGCTTGGTTGAGGTCAGTTTCTCTTGGCTGAAGTTGGCTAGCATCACGTACTCATTACTTGCTGACGCGTCGGTATTCGCCTGCTTAGGCGGTGACGTCAACTGTGTTGGGTCGCGCTCTCTTGTCCCTACTCTGGTCAGTGCACAAGCAGAAAGTATTCCTTGAATGAGTATTGTCGCTGGCTCGATGTATACCAGGGACGGAAATCCTTTCCCTTTTTCCAAGTCCAACTTGGCCGTAACCACGTGTCGACATTTCGGCACGATGGTTACGTATTGCGCTATCTTGACCAACCACGATTTACTATACTGTGCGGTCTCGTCTAAGGCATGGCTGTCCAGCCTGGGCCAACTACAGCTCGGCTCCTCCTTACACTCTGGACGGGTTTATCGTTCACCGGTGTATCACTAAGAAACACGGTCAGAGCTCCGCACTTTGCAGATATATTATCGCACACATACGGCGCTTTGTTAACGCCATCTAATGACATTTTCCCTATATCAAAGTTGACATCAGCGCCTGTCTTCAGGAAGTCTGTACCGAAAAATCCGTCAGTTTCCGGAAAGAGGGCACACCAAAAATGTATGGCTAAATTTCCTTCCGCCTAGAACAAATGACACATGCTGCTGCCCTTTTACTTTGATTTCTCTTTTAACCCCGTATGGTCTCATAGCAGTGACTCTGACGTCACGCCTCGACACACCTGGTTGAAGTATAGATACATTCGAACCTGTATCTGCAATTAAGCATTTCAGTTTTCCCTCTATCTCCAAAGAAACAGTAGGGGAGCCTTGCTCTAGCGGAACTAAAACAGTAGGCCGTATGACATCTTTTCCGGGGACGTCGAGGTGGAGGGAGCTGTCGTCGCTCTCACCTCTTACTCGTTTCCCTGAACCTTGGTTCCTTTGTTTCCTCCCTTTTCTTTCGCGTGATGAGGTTCGTCACGGAGCGAACGTAAACGGTATGAACGTTTGTTCGTATTTTTCCTTCCAGGTGCATTCTGCGTTTTCCCGCGTTTTAACCTCGTGGAGATTTCCCGCGCGAAGTGCCATCGCCCTTCGCACTCGTAGCACCGAGGTTATGTTCTTGCTTGGACGTCCCTAGTGCTACCTGAGGTCACTGACGTATCTGCGCCACGCGTATACCTCCTTTCTCCCAGGTGGTTAGTTGCGCGCTTTGGGCAATGCTTTTCGGCAGGTTCTCTGTCGTCCTGCCTGATTGAATGCCTAACCGACTTTTGAACTTGGTATAAAAGTTTCGGCAAAACTTTCCTGTTGTAACGCTCCTCTCACAGCGAGTGCTGTTGTCAGGGATTGGCGTAAGTCCTGGGGATTTTGAAATTTGACTTGACACCCAATTTCCCCCGATACGCCCGCCACGAAACTAGCCAAAAGCATCCTTCCTGCGTTTTCGCTATGGATCCGGTGTGCTACTGGATCGCTGTCTTTGCACATTATCTTTTGCGCTAGCTACACCTATCGGCAAACTCCTGGGGACCTTCGTTCTTGGCCTGTCTGGACGTCTGCAACCTCATGAAGTGGTACTGGTCGGTGTGGACTTCCCTAAACCGTTCCCAGGTTCCTCCTTCTGCGTGAAGATCTACGCATGTGTTATGGAACGTCCTATCGGAGTCAGTAAGTTTTAAAGCCGCTATTTGTAAACAGTCAGACAAATGCCACCTTCCTATTTTAGCTGCGCTTTCTATTTTTCTATGAATTCCTCTAGCGAGACAGCTGACTCGGAACCTGACCATTTCGGCACCAGTGAAGTATGAGACAAACCATTGTGCACTGGGGGTTCACGTTGACAAGCGTTCTTTCAGGTTGGTTACTTATGCTTCCGACTCTAGAAGTTGTGTTTGAAGGCTCGATTCCTGCATGGTAAATTCGTGTTAGAACAAATGTAATTTTGAATTTAGAATTTTGACCGACGTTAGAAGCTGTGCCTATCTGACGTGTATATTTAAAATTTCCGTTTGTGGTAGATAAGGAGCCAATCTATCTGTAGATCTATCTATCCTACCAGGACCGATATCTCTCCTCCCTCTTGCAAACCAACCTGTAGCGGTCACCAGTGCTAAACGGTTTGTTAGGACGACCGCTTCAAACCAATTGTAATACCAGGGTAGGAAACCACCGCGGCCACGAATTGTAATGCCGGCGGTTAGGAAACCACCGCTGTAATCAAACTGTAGTGCCGACTGCCGTTGGCACCAACTTGTAATGACCCGGGGTATGAAGCTACAGCTGACAATTTGTGATTATTTTACGGGAACCGTCGTTCATCCGCGTGTCCGTAATTTAACCCAATGCTGCCACCATGTACCGAAGTACAACGAATTTGGGAATAGAAAAGGGGGGTTTGTCCAATCGAACGAACGCTAGTCACTACTGCCCAGGGTTATATATTTAGTTACAATATACATGTATATACAATTTGGATGATTCACAATTAGTTGTTGAATTGGTAATGAAGATAATCGGGTAATCGTCTTTCATTTTACGTTATTGAAAGGGCTTCGGAATCTGCTGCTGGAATCAATTAAATAAATATAGTAAGAAAGACTCACCCTGCAACACCAGGAGCGTCGTGAAGTATAGAAGCATTCTGTATTAGATCTTCAGTATTGTTTAGTATAGTCTTTTTCAGATAGCACTACGTCGGTGTAAATCAGAATTTCGTTGATAATTATCTCGTCGTGAATGTGAATCTGAATGTGAATGTTGACGTAGTCGAGGTGTTGAGTTATATTGTTGTAAACATGCTTACTACGTCTTCCTGGATTACTGGAATTTACGTGTTCTAGTTTCCTAGAGTTCCTGGTAGGATGTACAAATGTCGTAACTTGTTCAAGGTGACAATGAAATTGAGGCAAGACGATTATGACTTCCTACATATTTCAACTAATAAAACTAGGGCAAGTGTTGTGAAACGGGTTCCGAATTCAAATCCAACCCAGTAATTTAATCCTGTAATTTTGGGTATTACAAAATCCGACATTCCACTCACATTCGCAACAAAAGTTGTATGTATGGTTGAGCTCCACTAATATTTTAAGGAAGACGTTCTAAAAAAATTTGTACCTTCTCGACTCTATCTGGGCTTTCACTAGAGAAACGTTCGTTAAAATCCAAATGTGGCACTTAGACACGTCAAGTATGCATGCCCTTAATTATTGTCACATCGTAAAGAAATTTACTACTTGTATATCACTTCTAATGCAGGTATGTATATATGTAAATGTGTGCGTGCCTGGGTAAGTGTATATGTATATATGTGTGTGTCGTTGTATTTGGACTGTCAAATATATTGATTGTCGTCGAATTATGTAACATTAGGTTATTTTTCAAAGTTAAGTGTTTCCTATTTGTACTCGCGTGGAGAATTACGTAATTTTGATACACAGTAAATAAAGTTACTAAAATTCTATAATTGCTATGCAGTAAAATTAAAGAGGTTACTTTTTCTTCACCTGTGTTTTAAACTATGGTACACGAGGCAAATAGAAAGGTTGCATAATGAAAATTTGTATCATTTGGCTTTTTTAAAGAAAATTGCTTCTCATAATAATTTGACACACAATATGCAGGCCTTCGACTCACTGACGTTGCCAGGCAGTTCTATAACGGGTGCCTAGAATTGCATTCGCCCGGTGCAACTTGGCAAAAATTAAAAGACGAGTTTAGACGCAGGTTTCGCGACACCCATACAGATCAGTACCACTTTATGATGCTACATACGGCCAGGCAAGGGAGAAAGAGACCCCCAGGAGTTTGCTGACAGATGTAGGGCTCTGTCACAAAAAATTGCCTGCAAGGTTGATGACACTCCGGCCCAGCGCATCCACAAAGAAAACGCAAACCGAATGCTTCTAGCAAGCTTTGTGGCTGGTTTAGCGGGAGAAGCAGGTCGACAAAACAGATTTTCGAAACCGCAGTCTCTGGATGAGGCTCTGAAAATTGAACTTACCGTCCAGGAAGCGGAAAAGCAGGAAAAGTCTAGCGAAAGTTTTATGCCAGTTTCAAAGACTCGCTGAAACTGTATTCTCCAGGCCGGACGCGCCATCATATTCATGAGCCCCACGGCTCAGCTGAGGCGAGGTGAGCGGGCAACCGCACACAAACGCAGAGCGGTATGACGTCACGCGGCCGTAAAAAGCCAAAGACCTCAGCAAACAGGAATGATCAAACGAAAGTTGCGCTTCTATATTATGAATGTGGGGGATTTGGACACTTCGCTAGGGAGTGTCCAACACGATTAAATCAGAAGGCAAGCTCTACAGATTCGCCTGGGAAGGGCAACCCTAGGGAACTTACCAGACGTTCGCAACCCCCTGACCAGCCCTCGCAAAAAACGAATGGGAAGTGTAGGAAAAACCACGAATCCGGAAAACGAGCAAGAGGTGTGATTGAAGGCAGCTCTCTCCACCTCAACACCCCGGAAAACGCTGTCAATAATCATTAGGTTTCCATTTCAATGGAACACGGCGCGCCCACTATATCAGTCCAAATAGATGGTGCGTCATGGAGCCTAATTTAGGACACAGGCTCCACCATCTTCATAGTGCAACCCGGCGTGTCGAGAAGTGACGTACACGTTACCGCCGTTGAACCTTATGGAGTGACGGGGCATGTCCTAGACGTTACAGAGCAACAGTCCGTTACTTTTCGGATGAACGGGAGTTCACGCACTCCTTAGTATGCCCACTCCCTACCAAGGCAGCTGGCTTACTAGGCACCGATTATTTGAGAGACTAGGTGCCATAGTAGATTTTGAGTGTGATGAGCTATCGTTCACCGGCGTCGACAATAGCAATATGCTCCGTGTGTGTAGCATAACAGTGAAGAGGCACGCGGCACTCACTGTATTTCCCGAGGGTAAAGCAGGCCGTAACCCTCATCCCATAATACAGGAGGCGCGGCAAATGGACGAAGAACTCCCAGCCAGCCCCTGCTATGAGGCAACTCCCTCAAAAGAGAAAGTTTGGATTGTAAAGGCTGTGGAAAACCTCACAGTGCCTCGCAGATGACAGGAGATAATTGTAGGACGATTGGATTCTGATGAAAAGCAGAATTCCTTTCCTTTAGTCTGCATCGAACCAGAAAAATCCCGATCGAAGGGATAGTCCCTGCCCGCGGATTGTCACTTGTTATGACAAAGGCGGACGAACCCCCTCGTGTGACGTCATTGTAAAGCAGCAATATGAATAGAACGCGGAACAGCCAGGCGATGGTTATGGTCGCCAACTTTAGCGATGAACAGTTAATTATCCCTAAGGCTACAGTTCTCGACGTGGCCGAAGAAATAACTGAGGAACTTGTAGACAGAATTAACACAAAGGAACACCCAATATCCGACCCATTGAACGACAAACAGAGGAAAAAGAGAAATAAGCTTCTGTACAGGAATGTGCTGCATGGTAAGTTAGATTACCTGCCCGTGAAAGAGAGATAGCTGATAGAACCTGTACTATTGAAGTATGCGTATTTGTTCCATGATGAGAAAATGAATTACTTTAAAAGGACATGCGTAGTGGAACATGAAATACCGCAAAACGACACGCGACCCGATACGGAAACCCAATACAGACTTCCTATGCACTGAAGGAGGAAATGCAGACGCAAGTGGAAAACATGCTAGACAGAGGCGTGATCCGGGAAAGCCGATCCCCTTGGTCAGCCCCTGCAATATTGGTCCCCAAAAAGAACCTAGACGGGAAACCGAAATTTAGGTTTAGCGTTGATTTACGAGCCCTAAATTCCGTCACGAAATTTGACTCCTACCCCTCCCCGTAAATGAGGAAACGAGCTCCACGCTGTATGGCTCCAAATATTATAGCGTTATTGACTGTTTTCAAGGTTTTTGGTAAATAAACATACGGGAGGGTCATAGAGAACGTACAGGCTTTACAGTCCCGTCGGGACACTGCGAATTCAGCAAAGTACCTTTTGGATTATCGAATAGTCCACCGAGTTTTCAGCGACACATGGATATATTCCTGAAAAATTTAGTGGGCATTTACTGTTACATTTATCTTGAAGACGTAATATTCTCCCAGACAGCGCAAGAACACGCGCAGAGACTGGAGAATATACTCTATCGCTTCGACGGGTCAACCTGCAACTAAACCCAAATAAGTGCGTAATCGCACAACCGCTAGTAAATTACCTAGGGTACGTGCTTTCTGAAAAGGGAGTCTCAACCTCACCTGATAAGGTAACGACCGTGAGGGATTACCCCACTTCCAAGAACGTTAAAGACTTTCGCGCATTTTTGGGCCCAGCCTCATTCTATGGCAGGCTAGTAAAAGACTTCTCTACTATAGCGAAACCGCTTACGGATTTGACAAAGAAGGACCTACCGTTTTGTGGGGTCCTAGTCAACAGAAAGTCTTTCAGAGCATTAAGGATAAATTGTGTACAACGCCCGTGTTGTCATACCCTAATTTTTGAGTTACGGTTTATCCTCACTACTGATGCCTCAAAGATAGCAGTCGCCGCAATTTTGTCTCAAGAACAAAATGACGTAGAGCGGCCTATCCCTTACGTAAGTAGGCAAATGAACAAGGTCGAGCAGGCCTATAAGCTTCCGAAGCGGAACTACTAGCGTTCGTGTGGGCAACAAAATACTTTCGTTGTTTCCTCTATGGAAAACAGTTTTTGGTCAGAACCGACCACGCAGCCCTGTCATATCTGCGAACTTTCTCAGATGCCAATTCGCGATTGATGCGATGGAGCCTTAGGCTTTCCGAATTTTATTTCATTGTAGAACATAGGCCAGGGAACAAAATTAAAATGTAGACGCACTAAGCCGACATGTGGTCGCTATAATGCAAAACGGCCTCCCCAACAAGGAAGAAATCTTAGCTGAAAAAAGAAAAGACCTTTTTTGTAACACATGAAAACCGGGAACCCACTCTAGGAAGTCTGTATATTTTTTGGACGACGACGGAGTCTTATATAAGCGCCGGTCCGATCATAAACAACAGTTAGTAGTGCCTAAATCTCTAGTCGAAGATACTAAAGTAAATCATGACCTAGTCTACGTTGCAATCCCAGAACAAAGAGGACTGTTGACTTGATCTCTCTTAGTTACTGGTGGCCTAGCATGCGGAAGACAGTGGAAGATTACATAAGAAATTGTGACTCAAGTCAGAGGCGAAAGAAGGAAAGAGAGTTTGTGGCATCGTTAGGAAAAACGGAGGAACCTTCACCCCCTTACGAAGTCACATCTATGGATATCACGGGCCCGTATTTGGTCACACCGCGTAAAAACATGTACCTGTTGACCTTTATAGACCACTTTTCCAAATGGGTCGAAGCCTCCTCGATCCCTTACATCACCTCAGAGACCTTTCAATAGTGTACTCCTCTCAGATTCTTACTCTGGCACAGGATCCACTTTATTAACAGACCAGGGCAGATCATTTATGTCCGCATTCTTTAAGGAAACTTGCAAAATATTGGGAACCAGGAAAGTAAACACTTCGAGCTATCATCCTTCCTCAAATGGCGTGGTCGAGAGGTGGCACAGAAGTCTACTTTCGGGCCTATCTCATTTTATTGATGCCGCGAATACAAACTGGGCCATCTAGTGCCTTTTTTGAATGGCATACCGTTTGACGCCTAATAAAACTACAGTCTTCAGTCCGTACTTCTTACTTCATGGAAGAGAGATGGTGCTACTTAATAGCAATGACTTGAAAGCTAAAGTCTTAAAAGGAAATTCTAACCACGATTCCCGACTAGAAAACCTGAAATCTAGTCTAATCCTTGCCTATAATTTAGTGAAGAAAGATAACAAAAAGTTCCACCTGAAGAACAAACGGTTGTATGACAGGAAATCAAAATTAAGGAGCTTTCAAACAGGTAACATTGTCTACCTCTATAACCCCGCTAAACAGCCGGGGAAATGTTTCAAATTCCACAAATACTGGACTGGCCCGTTTCAAATTACCGCTTAACCCTCTTATTTGAACTATGAAATAATTTGTATGAGCAATAAAATCCAGGTTGTGCATGTTAACAGGCTAAAGATAGCCTATAACCCAGAAACTTGGAAACCGAAACAAAAACCGGAAAATAAAAAAATCCGAACAGAAAAGTAAATAGCTAATTCGGAAGAATTAGAGGAATACGAATTAAAAATTGGTTCCCGCCCTATACTGAAAAAACCCCCCAACAAAGACTCGAACCTAGAACCCCGCCAAGTCTAACTCCCGGTACCCCAGACTCTCTACAACAAGCAGTTGATACGCCGTATTTCGAACGCGCAGATCCATACTACGAACAGTCTAGAACACTGCGATCGAGGCGCGAACTACAGGCAGTGCGGCTGGAGCCGCCCCTCACCCGGTCGCAAACCAGAGTCCAAACCCAGGACCGTAATGTAGCAGAGACTCACGCTCTACTACACGCGCGACATAGAACGCCGCCAACTTATATTAAATACTCGTTCAGTTGATTCGCAGCTCTTCACTCGCAGCCGCGCTTCACTGTTGAGATAACTGATAACAGTCAGCTAATCAGTACGACACTAGTCTAAGTAAGATTAACCTGCACAGCCTAGAACCGATCCAAAGACCACTCACTATGTTACAGTCTTATCTGCTTAAGATAACCACTAGTATAGAAATTCTCATTGTTAGAGGATTCCTACTCAACATAACAACCACAGGCCCGTCCGCCCACCCTTTGAACGGAAGTTTTGTGTTTCTGAAATAAAACAGATATTTTTCTTACTGACGACTCTTGGCGCATCGCAATTGAGATCGACCTAAATTCGTATGAGGAAGCAAATTCCACCATTAGAGCAGATTTGCTAGCAGTAGAGTAGTGTAGAAAAGATTTTACTTTTACCTCCGAACTGCAGTCAATTGAAACACTCCTGCAACACTTGAATCGAAATTACATAGTTTTAATCAAATTCTACCTAAACTAGACCCTCGTCGTGGCCTACTTAGCTGAGGAGGTACCATGTTAAAAGCACTATTTGGCACTGCCGTAGTTTCTGACGTGACCCAATTACATGAACTGTTTGATGAATTACAGTCTACGTTCACTCTATCGACAACCAGATTACCTAAACTAAAAAACTAGATTCTGATACTTCCGAAAATGCTGAATTAATAGCAAACTTATTAAGCGTTACTAGAGATAACATAATTAGGTCATACGACATATTTCAACAAATCACTAAAGGTTTGTTATGGCTTAATTTGACAGTGTATGGACAAATAGAACTTTTCACGATGATTCGTCAACTTGAACTCTCTATTCTATAGCTTATTCAACGACATGACGAACGGACAAACGCCTTACACTACGTAGTTACGGGAAGTTTACCAGCAAACTTAATACACCCCACTACACTATACAATATTTTGAAAAATGTGTCATTCCACCTACCCGAAAATTATGAGCTTATAGCAGGGACTAGAGTCGAGAATATTCATTTTTACTATGTTTGTAAAAGTTGCAGCTACAGCAAATAGCCACTACATCAAAATAACTCTAAATGTGCCAATGAATACAGCTCGTCTCCATTTTGTTTTACACAGAATACTAACTTTGCCTACAAAAATTGCTAACGATACTTATGTTCAGAATTTACCTGAGTTTTCATATTTTGTCATTGATAACATTCAGCACAACTAAATTTTTTTACTCAAGCAGAATTGAGCTACTTCAATATAAACAGTATTTCTATATGTCCGGCCCACATACCAATATTTAACAAGCGCCTAATGAGTTGCCATTCCAGCTTTTTTATGGGCGGCTGATAGTCGTAACCTATGCCAAAAGAAAATGTCACTGAGCATACAACTCCACTTCTACATCAGTGTGGCTCTTCATGGATATTTCACCTCCCCGGAAATCAACTGACCACTTTACGTTGCCATACCAACACTTCCACTACCTCTACGAAAACACTGCAAGGAAACGGGATTACTTTGATGCGTCAGCTTCTTTACTTACCACAGACCAGTCCCAAACGCCACCAGAAATATTGGGTACTGCACAATTTACACTAGACGCTACAGGAATATATGTATCGGATCGAGTCCCTATCGCCACGAACCACGAAATACAAGAACTCCAAGAAGCAATCCCCTCAGAAGTCCAACGCCTCAGCGACTTCACGTCCCGACTCGCAACGCCCCGCAGAGCTGTTGTTATGCACTCCCTTCTCAGCACGAGGCGAACCCTGGACCGCCATGAATAACGATCCAACTAACACCTAATCACACTTATATCGCTAGGTATAATAATCATTCTAACTTTCCTTGGGTATTTCCTAAAAACCTGTCAGAGTAAACTGTCTTCATATAGCCTAGCTAGAAGAAACACTCCGAAAAAAGACGCACACGAACCCAGTACTGCCGCATATGTTCCAGACACGGTGCACAGCGAAAATGCTTCCAACAGCGACAACCGCGAAAGGAATGTGGTATTGAGTGCCTACCCTCTCACAAGAGCATGAGATAAGCCAGGCTACTGTATGCAAGATGCACGCAGCATCCTGCATCCCAGACTAAACAGCCTGCAAGACGCATCATCAGCACTTTTCTGCATAACTCGAAAACCGCTGGAACTGATGTACAGTGCACTCCGGAAATGTACACCCACATTCGGTGAAAACTATGTATTTTCAATTCATCAGTGCATGAAATGCACCGCCCAGATAATTGTAATCCTGACCTTTCCTATTGTTTAATGTTAAACAGTTGATGTTGCAACTACGTAAGTACCGATTTTTTTAACAATTATGTATTATTTTTTTACTACTTGGGTATAATTATGTATGCTATTGTTATTATTTTGTTTTAGCTTTACTTGCATCATGCAATTCGTTAGAGAGTTAATTGTGCTAATTTTCAAAGATTTAGCCCGAAAGAATTTCGCCCCAAATCATTGTATACAGATGGGCGAGTGTAACGAACGCATAATTTATATGCGTAGATTGTAAAATTTTAATTTTATAGACACACTGAAACAGTGCACAGCTACCAGCGTTAACTTCAGTAGTGTTTAGTTGACAGTTCAGTGAGCTGCGAAAAATGTACAAGTTAAGACAAACTGGCAGAGCCTTTGAACTCTCGCTATCGTTAGTTCACTGCATCCAAAAGTATTTGCTACTCAGCGCCCTTACTCTAAATAACCCTCTTCAAACATGTTATCGTCCTCATTCTCGTTATTTTATTCGTCGTATTTACGTTAAAATTACATATAATTGTGGAGAGTTTTGACTTCGAAAACTGTGAAATAATTTTACTGTGTGTGTGTGTGTGTGTGTGGGAAAGCTGCTGAGTAGTTACCATACACCTTGGGTCCGCCTTTGGGCAATTCCCCCGGGCCCAAAGAAAGAAGAATTGTGGTGCAGAATAGCACCCCCAAAAAGTGGGGCCCCAAGGGTCAGTTGCCCATTTTTGAGTTTTGTGTCCATTTTTTAATTTTGAGTCCACTTTGAAATGTACCTAGTAGTTAAGCCCCATATACCACAGGCAGAAGAAGGTAATTATGTCCCCCAAGGACGAAATAATTGGTGTAGGGGTGAGGGTGGAGGTAAACTCCACCGAATGATTTTTCCCCAGGATGAGTGATCTGCAGTATAGTTGTGGAGATGAGGATGTAGCTGTCATGCGACCCGTATGTTGCTCATCCTTGTGTATATAGAGAGAGTGAAGTTAAGCCCCTTGTACCATCTCGAAGAAGGCATTAAAGAAGGAAATCGAAACAAATATTTTTGTATGGTGTATTTATACCCCCCATGTTAGGAACATTGATGTAGGGATGACGGTGGATGTAAGATCCACCGTTTTTATTTTTCCTGATGTGTAGAGAGTGTAGGTTGAGGCTGTGACAGCCTATATCCCTTGACTTAAGACATCGTAGTGATTGGTAATGGTTGTTTTAATAATATTCGACAGCATTATAGTGCCGCCGTACATATAGGTATAGTTATTTAGACATGTAGGAGGAAAGGTGTTGATGAATTGGTGAACTGATTATATGATGTTTGGATAGCCCTGCACGTGCCATTAGTTTTGAAGTGTAGATCTCTTCAAAGATGTTGGAAGAGTCGATTGTGCACGTGATAACTGCATATGATGCATGTGATAACTATATACGATGCAAAATTTCTTAATGAGATGCTAATAAATTACTTTTGACAGTTTGATTTAATGAACAGATTTTCCTGGAAATCGTGTTTACTGTCTGGTCAAGATGATGTAAGAGTCGATTGTGCACGTGATAACTGCATATGATGCAGAATTGCTTAATGAGATGCGAATAAATCACTTTTGACATTTTTATTTAATGAACAGATTTTTCTGGAAATCGTGATAGCACGTGCTGGAATAATGAAAATTGTACTATAAAAGCACTCTGGATAGAAGTCTCCATATCTTATTTGAAGACAACTCTGTGCGATACATTGCTCCTCAGACTTAAAGTACCTTCATCATTATCAACAGCTACGAATCGTTATTATTATAATTACAAATTAGCTGCAGTTATTTTGGAAGACATCATCAACAAGTACTACTGTAATATCCAAAATTACAGGTTGATACTTTGGTCAGTTAACTTTGAAAATTGTTTCACAACGCTTGCCCCAGTTACGAAGTTATAGAATGTAGGAAGACACAGTCGTCTTGCCTAACAATTTCATCGTGTCAGCGCGACCCAGTTACGTTATATGTACGTCATACTAGGAAATTCTGGTTAACTGGGGCGCGCGATTTACCGAAAGAGCCAGAAGTGGCTGCGGTCAGCAAAAGGCCGATTATTTAAACTCTCACCGCAGCGACATGGATCAGTCTATCCTGGCTACGACGAATCCACGTCAGTGTACGTGCAAAATTGTACCACGACGACTGTTTCTGAGACCGACGTAGTGCTCATAGTAAAACATACAAGTTAATATTACCGGCTTAACAGTAAAGAATGGTTCTGTAACTGTCATCACTGCTGCTTCTTCAAGGTGAGTCTCTGACTACGTTCACTAAATTACTCGAGCGGCAAACACTTAAACCCCCCTTAAAGGCCAGACTATTATTCGGTTGTAACTAAATTGGTAAATTATACCGTCTACGTGTACTATTCCAAATTGTATATATTGTATATTGTGTTGTGTAAATATATGTCCCTAGTTATAGGACATACGGATCGTTCGATTGTACATACCCTCCCACTGCATCCCTCTATTTTATCGTTCTTAGGTACGTGGTGGCAGCTCTTTACCCCGACTTACGGTCACGCAGTTTAACGACGGTGCCCGTAAGTCAAACCCCAGTACTGTCAAAGGTGCTCGAACCCCGGGTACTACAGATTTAGTGACCGAGGCGGTTTTCCTCACCCCGGGTCAGTACAGAATTGGTGGCAGCAGTGTTCCTCTCCACAACCTGGGTCAGTACAGCGCAGCCTCCTGCGCGCTCGCAGTCCTGCTGACACTCGGGATGTTTCTAAACACGAAACTTCAGCGTGCTGTCTCATGTTGCCGGCGCACCAGCGAGACCACAAGAGGAAAATACACCCCTTTCCCCGACGCACCCCGCTCCAGACACAGGAAATCCGACCGCCAACGCTTATGCTGAACCCCGATGCGACAGCGTGACATTCACCACCTACGCACTACCGTGCAAAGATTAGCACACTCTGAAGCCAAACGTCAGCGCCAGTTGCTGACTCATCAACAAACAGCGACCAAGGTCGCCGACTAAGCGGAATGCCGCTAACGTCCGGTCTTCGCACCGCGAGACACCGCAAATATTGTGCTATATAAAGACTGAATGCATGTAAAATTGTATAAATTTTTCTCCCATTGTTGTATGTTGATTCAGGGTTACTTTGTTATGTTGGATGTGTCTTGTTACGTTTAAGGGCTATATTATGGTTACAGGTTGATTTATTCCCCCATGGTTATGTTGTACGTGTTTGTTATCTTCAAGGGTTAGGAGTGTTAACCCCTGGTATTTGTGTTTTATATTGTTATTGTGTAGATAACGAAATTTTGGAATAATTTGTCTTACCCCGAAATTCCGTTTTAAAAACGGGCAAGCTGTAATATCCAAAATTACAGGATGATACTTTGGTTAGTTTAACTTTGAAATTTTTTTCACAACGCTTGGCCCAGTTAAGAAATTATAGAATGTAGGAAAACACAGTCGTCTTGCCAAACAATTGTATTGTGTCAGCGCGACCCAGTTACGTTATATGTACGCCGCACTAGGAAATTCTGGTTAACTGGGGCGCGCGACTTACCGAAACCCCCAGGAAGTCGCTGCGGTCAGCAAAAGTCCGCTTATTTTAACTCTCACCGCAGCGACACGAATTATTCCAATCCTGGCTACGACGAATCCACGTCAGTGTACGTGCAAAATTATACCACGACGATTGTTTCTGAGACCGACGTAGTGCTCATAGTAAAACATACAAGTTAATATTACCGGCTTAACAGTGTAGAATGATTCTGTACATGACATCACTGCTGCTTCTTCAAGGTGAGACTTTCTGACTACGTTCACTAAATTACTCGAGCGGCAAACACTTAAACCCCCCTTAAAGGCAAGACGATTATTCGGTTGCAACTAAATAGTTAATTATACCGTTTACATTGTACTATTCCAAATTGTATATTTTGTATATCGTGTTGTGTAAATATATGTCCCTAGTTATAGGACATACTGATCGTTCGATTGGACATACCCTCCCCCTGCAACCCCCTATTTGTCGTACTTAGGTACGTGGTGGCAGCTCTTTACCCCGACTTACGGTCACGCAGTTTAACGACGGTGCCCGTAAGTCAAACCCCAGTACTGTCAACGGTGCTCGAACCCCGGGTACTACAGATTTTGTGACCGCGGCGGTTTTCCTCACCCTGGGTCAGCACAGTACATAGGGGTCATTACATTGGTGGCAGCGGAAGTCGCGGCCTTTTGATGACCGCAGGGACTTCCGGGGGTTTCAGTAAATCGCGCGCCCCAGTTAACCAGAAGTTCCTAGTATGGCGTACATATAACGTAACTGGGTCGCGCTGACACGATGAAATTGTTAGGCAAGACGACTGTGTCTTCCTACATTCTATAACTTCGTAACTGGGGCAAGCGTTGTGAAACAATTTTCAAAGCCAACTGACCAAAGTATCAACCTGTAATTTTGAATATTACAGCTTGCCCCTTTTTAAAACGGAATTTCGGGGTAAGACACAAATTAACCCGAAATTTCGTTATCTACATAATAACAATATAAGACAATTACCAGGGGTTAACACTCTTAACCCTTGAAGATAACAAACACGTACAACATAACCATGGGGGAATAAATCAACTTATAACCATAATATAGCCCTTAAACGTAACAAGACACATTCAACATAACAATGTAACCCTGAATCAACAGACAACAATGGGAGAAAACTTTATACAATTTCATAAACATTCCGTCTTTGTATAGCACAACATTTGCGGTGTCTCGTGGTGCGGAGACCGGACGTTAGCGGCATTCCGCTTAGTCGGCGACCTTGGACGCTGTCTGTTGATGAGTCAGCAACTGGCTCTGACGGTTGGCTTCAGAGTGTGCTAATCTTTGCACGGTAGTGCGTAGGCGGTGAATGTCACGCTGTCGCACCGGGGTTCGGCATAAGCGTTGGCGGTCGGATTTCCTGTGTCTGGGACGGGGTGCGTCGGGGACCGGGGTGTATTGTCCTCTGTAGTCGCGTGGGTGCGCCGGCAACATGAGACAGCACGCTGAAGTTTCGTGTGTAGAAACATCCCCAATGCCAGCAGGACTGCGAGCGCGCAGGAGGCTGCTGTGATCATCACGTGCAAGTTGGGCGATGTCTCACGGTGAGGGGCGGTTGTCTGGATATGGACGAACGTGTCTACGTCGAGCAGCTTCTGTTGAGTCTCAAGACGGTCCTTCAGTTGGTCCAGGTCGTTGACCCCTGGTGCGAGCGCCTCTTCAACAAGGGGGAGCTCATGTTTCGCCATTATTGGCGAGCTGTCAGGCACGTATACTGACGGGGCGACGAGGTTGGGGCGTGCGACGCCGTGTAGTTACGGGAGCGTCCTTATCTCACCGGTAGTGATGGTGCATCGTGTCGCGTTCTGGATCAGCCCAGCGCCCGAAAGTATCTGGTTGCGCGTCACCCACTCGTTGTTCCGGGGACACCTGATGTTCACCTGGCACTGGCTCGGGAAGTGGAAGACCCATACTTCTCCGTGCCGCAACAAGGTAGGTTTCCTGTAGTGCACCATCAGGCTCCTCTTGCAGAGTCCGTCTTTAGCGGGCGTCTGGAAATATAGCCTGGACTCGCAGGTCATTGACCTTGTATCGTACAGGGCGTTGTCCGCCGGGCATATTGTGATGCCGCCCGCGTTATATTTTTGCACGTCTGCTGCCGTCATCAGAATGTAATCCCTCTGACTACGTGACAGGCCGAAATATTCATATTCAAGTTCATAAAGCGCGAAGGTGTCATTAAACACTGGTGTGGGCAATGCGATTATTCGATATAAAGTAAAGCTCTGGTTCTCCGTTTTCAAAGGAACTTCGAGAATTAATTTAATCCCACATAACGGTCGTGCGATTGGACGAGTTATTCCTAACAAAGGTGGACGTATTTGCAATTTCATCCACATCTACCCGTGTAAAACGTAAATAAACCAAACATAAATAACGTAACCCATTTAAATACAAACATACGTTAAGTAAACCCGTTACCTGCAAACATTGCATAAACATGTGTACCAAATAAATTTAAATCCAATGATAGGCCCAATGCATGTCGTTTATTTAAACCAAGGGTAAACAGTCTCCAAGTTTCGCTTTTATAACTCGTTTTACCTTTTCACGTACAAGGTCTGAATCTGTTCTCGTGGCTATCTGCTATCAGCACGTTCAGAACTAGGGGTGTCCAACATACCCGTTGGGAAGGTAATGAGAGTAGTCTAAAGAGTCGGTACTCCCTGAACGAATTTACTAGATCCACTAAACATCCGAAATACATTCTGAATAAAATATCTACGCTGGTAGACTACGCTTCTCGGGGTCGCTCTATCTTCTCGTACAACGTAACGCAATTTCTCCTGACTATATCCCATGAGATCTTAACAACAATCTCACGCCTCAAACAGCAAACACACTCCTCAATAGGATAGCTGTGTTTCTGTTTTTCGGCGTCAGACACACTGACGAAACCTTGTCTCCTCTAATGAGACCGCTCAGCCCTGCTGAGAATAAACTCGTGAGATGTTCTCGACAATCTCACCTGTCGAACGGCGAACATATTCCTCTAAAGGACACGTATGTTCCCGTTTCTCGGCGTGAGACACACTGACGGATAAACTGTGAGATATTCCAACAATCTCACCCGTTGTACCCAGACAACGCGCGTTCGGTCGCCTCGCAATTGACGCACCGAAAATACTCTGGACCTACATCGGCTCCAAGCCGGTCCACTGAACTATAATCTTCTGACATATGCCGTTACGTGTACGTTCTTACGTCGCGTGCCCCGTTCATCGTAAATTCCCTAAAGTTATACCAGCTGTGGGTTATCTGTGTCGGCTTCGTAAGCATCTGCAAGATTACGTCATAAGCGAGGACAACTCGCGAGTATGCCTTCCTTCCCCGACCTTGCGTCTGGTATCTAGTGCATACGTGTTTCGGCCGGCCCCCAAAGTGCGGACCGCAGCACATTAAGTCAGCTGTTACACTGACTGTTGCGTTCGTTCGGATTACCTTTCCCGGGGGAGTTTCTCGTGTTCCCTCGCTGTTTGCGCTGTGCAAGGCATTCCTCGTCAAAATGCCCTATGCCCTTGCACTCGTAACGTTGAGATGCGACCTTAGACTCCGCGCTACGTGTCGTCCCGAATTTATGCCCTGCTAACCTCTCCCTTTGGAGTTTTGGGCCCGAGTAGAAACGAGGACTAGCTGAGTCAGCAAATTTCACCGCTTCTAGTCTTAAATCGTTGGACGGATACCACCGTCCTAACCTAATTGTACCTTCAACAATTTTGACGTTATGCCCTGTTATCCTCTCCCTTTGGAACTTTGGGCCCGAGTAGTAAACTGTGCCTTCAATGATTTCGAATACCCTCTCTAGGGGTGTGGCTGATCCTGAACCTAAATGTTTCGGCACTAACATTAATAAATGTTCCTTCCGCCTAGTGAGTTTTGCCTTTGATTTCAAAAGTGCTTGGCCGCTTGACTTCTGCATCGTAACTAACAATTTTGATTACCGTTGGAATTTAGAATTTTGACCGACGTGTTTCCCTGTGCTCGTCTGACGTGTGTATAACTCGTTTGTGCGTGACTCTATCTTGGACCCATCTCTCTTCTCCCACTTGCAAAACAAGCTGTAGCGTAAAGCGAAAGCTACCTGGTAGGAGAACACCCACCCTACCAATTTGTACCTACGTTGTACCAACTAGGGGGTGCTGAGGGAAAGACTACCGCTGCCACCGATTCTGTAATGACCCAATTGTGTAGCGCCAATGCGGTGTCACTGAAAATGGGAGGATTTGTCCTGTCGAACTATACGTATGTCCACCAAATCCTAGGACACTATTTAAAACGCACGATATACTGAATATACACGATTTGAGATAGTACGATATGACGGTCTAATTTACCAATTTAGTTACAACCGAATAATCGTCTTGCCTTTAAGGGGGGTTTAAGTGCCGCACGAGTAATTTAGTGAACGTAGTCAGAAAGTCTCACCTTGAAGAAGCAGCAGTGATGACAGGTACAGAACCATTCTGCACTGTTAAGCCGGTAATATTAACTTGTATGTTTTACTATGAGCACTACGTCGGTCTTGAAACAGTCGTCGTGGTATGATTTTGCACGTACACTGACGTGGATTCGTCGTAGCCAGGATTCGAATGATCCATGTCGCTGCGGTGAGAGTTTAAATAAGCGGCCTTTTGCTGACCGCAGCGACTTACGGGGGTTTCGGTAAATCGCGCGCCCCAGTTAACGAGAATTTTCTAGTATGGCGTACATATAACGTAACTGGGTCGCGCTGACACGATGAAATTGTTAGGCAAGACGACTGTGTCTTCCTACATTCTATAACTTCGTAACTGGGGCATGCGTTGTGAAACAATTTTTCAAAGTTAACTTACCAAAGTATCAACCTGTAATTTTGGATATTACACTACCAATCGGTAAGTGAACCACTTTTACTATTCTGTAACAAACAGAGCACGGTAAAGGATCTGGGGTCTCCTTACATACTAAAAAAGAGAAAGACAGTTAACCTGGTATTTGCTTCTTTATTAAATGCAGATTACAGAGTTGTAGGTTGTACATCATTATGTGCGTAAGCAGCATTCAGGAGTGGATGTTTCAACTTTGTCAGTTGTGAGGTGTCGTTCTTTGTAATACTTTAAACACTCGCGATAGAAAGAAGGTCCCTTTATATATCGTACGTAGACAATCCGGAAACCAATATCCATGTTCGTGAAACGGCATGTCTTGAGACAGGCAGTCTACATGACAACAGTTGCAAAGGAAACACACGCTTGATCTGGTCCATTCTGTAACAGACACAAGACGAGAATAAATAACGCTTGTATAAGATTCAATGTTAGTCAAAGATATTACTAAAAAAAAGTAGATAACTTACTGTCGTAGAAAAATCCAGCTTCAGCTAATGAGATAGGTGTAGGATATGTTTCCGGCCAGTCTGCATCTTCAAAAGATTTTACTCGAGCAATGATTGAAGTGAAACCAGGATTTTGAGGTCCATGCCAAATATTGGTTGCCTGTTTTATTGCGTAGTGTTCATCTAGTTGTCGCTTGAGTTTTGCTTTCATGTAGCTGCTGTCAGGGCCAATGTCTGTATATACCACATCACCTGAAAATTTCCAGGTATCTGAGATAGGATACGATTCTTTACTGCTGTCTGTCATGATTGCACATACTCGAACTGAAAAATGAATATGTACATGTGTCTCTTTTATAGTAGTGTGTAGAGCATAAATTAGAGCTCTCTGTTGGTAGGAAATAATACTAAACTAACTACAGAATAACATGAATGTTTATATGAGTGTTAACGCTTTTAGTTCTTCATACAACTGCGGGTACTGAATTTGCTTATTGTAGTAGGGTTGCGGATCAATATATTCACTAGAAGCCATGGCCGATATAGAATATGTTATGACATCCATCATAGCCCCACTATATCTAGCCAGTTGATTCGTTACTATATGCATGATAGAATTCAGGTATCGTAGTTCCGACAGCTTGAAGACGAATTGTTTGTTACGTTTGCTGAGACCTAGATGCATCCAGGCTGTTTTGTACGAGCCTCCGGTAACTATCCAGAAATTGTCATGGACGCCCGTATTATAATAGTCGTCAGCACATAAGGCCATAATTAGACCCGGTAGGTGTTCGGTCAACGTAGTAAAACGTTGCTCTGAAAGTATGAGAGGGGCGGCATTAGCTGTTCCAAATTCTACATGAGCTGTATATCGTTGCGCCGGGTAGAATGCCACAGAGACATGCTTGTTGCGGTCCTCATTTAGAAAAAGTACACGGCGTGGCAGGGCTCGGTTAGGATCGAAAGAAGGATTTATTCCCTCTATAGGGATTGAGCAGATGATAGGCGCAGCGACTCTGGGTTCGTTGTTATCTTTCTCGTACATGACACTGCGACGTTTTCTCGATGCCATTGCTAGGTAGACTGACACGTGGCAGGGTAGTTCTTCAGTGTTTTATCCGGCCGAAACAGATGTCGTATGACGTCATTCGATTTCTATTCTAGAATTCAAAATGGCGGTATGGCGAGAACCATCTTTGGGAAATTTCACATATTCTTTATCTTAGATGTGATGCTTAAGCCATCCGAAAAGAGATGGCGTTATGGACCGAACAGCTTTTGTCGGAAAACTTCTGACATGGTAGACTACAACCTGTAGTCATTGTAAATTTCTTTCGTGAAGGGCAGCCAAACGAGTCTAAATTTTGAACAGGGCGGCCGAGCAAGCTGGAGATATACGAGCATTTATCATCGCCTTTAGAGTATAGATGTGCAAAGTTAGTCGTGGCCATTGTTAGGGCTTGGAATAGTGACGAGTAAGGGATAAGTCCACCTTCCCAGGTCAGACCGGACGTAGGGGTACTGTGGGTGTTCATGGAGTTGGGGTAAAAAACGGAATGAATCGATGACATTTTCGGCTGCCACAGAAACTTTCTTGAGCACGGCTTCTCCACGTGCCCCCGACAGATATTCATAATCTATAACGACCTCCATTACGGTCAGAGTAAATCTGTGAATAGAGCAATAGTGACTGCGAACCTACGTTTTTATACCTGCTGGTACAGCATTGTCCTCCACGCGATAGTCTGCGCAGAGACCCGAATTCCTGGGCGAAGAGGTTTTCTACCTGCTGATCAGCACGGTTTGGGGTAAACAGGCCAATGAATTGTTTACCAGTATAGCCTCTATCCACGTAGAGGGCGAACGGACAGCAATATTTGCCGCAGACAGTACTCATGGGTGCTTTGAGCTGCGCGTTGTTATAATTCAGGACGGTACAATTGCGTCTTAAGAATGATTGTATATCGTGAATATAAGGGGATAGGCCATAGGAGTCAAAGTAGAATGCCGTGGAGGACCTGGGTTCGAGACGGATAGCTAGCCAGTGTGATCCTGACTGTGTGTGAGAATCGGTGTTGACAATTACAGTGCTAGACTGAGTGATAGAATGTGGTAGCAGATCTGACGGGAGAGCGCCCAGAAACGTTTTAACATTATTTAGGATACACGATATCTGAACTGTGTCCATCTTAGAAGTCTGTGGTGACGGTTCGCAAAGAGTCGTCGCGTACAGAATTGTCGTATTCCAGGTACAATAGGCACGTGATTGCTTCCTTTAGAGCTTCCTTAAATGTCAGTTCTATGCGTATATTGCCAGCTTCCACGGGGGAAGTATGTCCTTCCGACGCGGCCAGATCAGGCGTTAGGTCAAATAATAACATGAAGTACCCGCTAATATACATATCGTGAGTTATCTGAAGTCCCGAGTTCGAATGGTGAATGCCGGAACCTTCAAATAGAGTCTTGTATGCCATGACAGTTGTTTTCTCATGACCAGTATCAATAGCAAGGGGCTCGCTAGGGATCTGCCTGCCCTTCACGTACATCACGAATGTACGAAGACCGAAATGTTCAAATTGGTAGGGGTTCGTATTGATGGCGCCGAGAAAGTCAGTGTTTGCTATCATGGCGAACAGGTGTCTTTTGGGTATGCGGCCCATAACCGCCTGATTGATCGAGAGTGACTGGGGCCCCGCAGAGAACGTGAAAGTTTTCAGTTCGACTCTCGTCAGGTTAGACCGCGCGAGATTGGTCTTCAAGGTCGCTTCGTGTGCTAGCGGAATTTTGGGGGTTGCCCTGATGCGTCTAACAAGCAGATTGGCATCGAGAAATTTAAAAATAGTCTTACAATCTGCAGCAGTTTTCATCAGGTAGAAACTCGGCTTGGCTTTTGTAAACTATATTTGCAGCTGCATGGCCGGAAGTAAGAATTTCGCAACGTTACATATATCACTATGTATTCTCCCTACATTTCAGCTTCTTTAGATTGTTTCTGTTTGTTCCATCTGTCTATGAATCCAGTGTTTGTGGACTCTGCCTTAGTAGGGTTACAGGGCATCATATCCCCTACATCTTTGTACCAATATGTAATTGTGAGATGCGATATTGACGCGTCGACGCCATAACTAAGAACTGTTTCCAAGATTGACCTATAGTTATAAAGATCACCCCACTGCGTTATATTTACGCCGTTGAGGGCAATGGTACACTGACTGAAAGCGAATGTAGTAAATTATTTACACCTGCGGTATGATATGTCGCGTCTAAGTCAGTTCCATCGGCCTTTGTTAATTTGCCTTTGATATAGAGTTTTATATCGGGGTCGACATACGTGTCGTAATCAGCGGTATCAGAAATTCCAGGTCGCTCTGATCAATAGATGCAATGGGTTTGTAGACCACCACATTCGTTTCTTGTATCGCATGTTGTACTGGCTTGGGAGCAAAAATATCAAATTCGCTGCTCACGAAAGCTAGGTCTGTCTGAGACATGGTCGTACATTGACTGATGTGAATTGTGAAAAAATGTCCCGTTTTATAATCCTAGACCTCGAGGCGCGTTTAGTTTTTCTTTTCACATTTCGTGTAGTGACTGATGCCCGCTCTCTTTCGCTTAAGAGCGCCACTCCCACGCAACTTGCTGATTAGTCAGCCACATGTCTCGAGATTTTCTGTTGTCTGTGTCGGAGGATTTTCGGCAATATCTCTAATAATATTAGTGCCGGTGCGTAACGCCTCGCGTCGCAGAGCTTTGAGCGCTTCCTTACCCATAGATTTGGAACCGCTCCAGACAATAGGTCTAAGGGTCCTAAATAATCCTGCCAAAATACTACCTAAACCACGTCCCCGCTGTACGATAGGTGGAGTGCTGTATTTAGGTCCTATATCTTCACGTCCATGACCTGCCTGACGCCGGTAATAGAGAACCAGGGGATCCATCGTTATAAATGACTGTCGGAGGTGATGATGTAGAGTATTTATACGCGTCGAAAAATTAGAACCACTTTCGTAGACACCTCACTACTCATGAAAGGGAGGGGCTTACCTTTCTTATTAGCTATAAGTATACTTATGTCCTGCAGGGTGCGTTTTTCTACGGGTACATAATAGACGTTCTTAAATAGGTGTTCACAATACTTTCACGGGTAGGTAAACGTAGGCAAACGTCTAACATGGTCGTTACCCACAAACTGCGGCGTAATAAAATCGCAATAAATCAAGGCGTTTGTAACCGCGACAACTTCGTACGGCTTGGACGTGTACGGATAAGGTGGAGGACAACTAATTTCACATGACCCGACCTCCCAATTGTCTGTCGAACCCAGGTATATGCGCTGGGCCAACTGGATTGTAAACTCTGCGAGCGTATTAGAAGGATAGACTTCCTGTGAGGCGTTACTAAACAGTGTAATGTAAAATTGTCTGCGGTATTCCATCTCTCTAAATATTCTTCACACTAGCTGCATTTATACAACTTTCGATGTCAGGACCGTAGCCTTTCCAGCGCACGAGGTGTTCCCGAATGCCGCGTCTGACCCCAGTAGACAGAATTTTATCTATATTAAACGTGGTGCGTTTCGTGATGCGAACAGGTGTTAGTTCTTCATTGAAGAACTGTTCGTCAATTCCTTTCGGATTCAAATCTTCCAGTTCGTACACGGGGCAATGGGTCCTACGAATTACCTTGATAATTCGAAACACCTCCGTGGTGTAATTCTGCTAACCGCCTTTGGCAAATTTTATTTTTTCTTTACTAATGCGCACGTGCTGTCCCACGCGAAATCTGGGTTGTGCAATAGCGATCTTGCCTCGCCTCTCGTTCATTCTCTTCCATATCGCTAAAATATCAAAATCTGTTACTTGTGCTGGCGCTATGCCCGTCGTACTGTGAACCGACGCATTGTAGCCTCGCACAAAGGGTTGCAGTACGTCAATAAATATGTACGTGTTCTTATATGTGAAGTATTTGTATAACTTATCCCGGATAGTGCGGTGAGCCCTCTCCACGACTGAGCATTTGACATCGGGATTTTTACAGGTCTGAAATTCAATTCCCTCACGTTTTAACATGTCTTGAAACGATCTGTTCAAGAATTCCTTCCCTCTATCCGTACGCACGCAGACAGGACGTCGACGTATTGGTTTAAAATATTTGGGGTCCTTCAACATGGATTGAAATGCTGTCGTGACAGCTTTACATGTCTTACTTTTTAGCGGGATGATGTGTAAGAATTTGGAAAACACATCTATAACAGTTAGTAAATATTTGACGCCGTCGTTATATTTGCCGAGGCCCTGGACATCCACCAGATAACTTTCTCAGATATCGTTTATATTATTCACAGTGTAGGGATTTCTCGGAAACCGTTTCCGCACTGGTCTGTGTAATGTGTACGCTTCTTGTTTTAACAACCAGGCCTTAATATCAGCAGCAGCAGCACGCGCTGTTTTCTGCTTCTGTTTACTCGTACTGCGGCGCCTAACAGCGTTCTGTAGCCTTTGCTGAGTCGAGAAACCAAAAGGCTCGGAAGGATCAAAGTACAGTCTTCTTATCATCGCTAATATTTCTCCAAGTGTCTATGCAATGATGCTTCAATGACGCGACGTTTTGTCTGGGGAAACAGCTTTGCGATTACTGTTCAGAATTTGATTCCGCGCGAGACGTGTGTGGGGGCACTGGGCTCGTAACCCTCCAAATGAACACTGGTCAAATTCAAAATGCTCTTATTTTGTTTGAGATCGTTTGCACTGACAAGTCTGTTATCTACCTTTTCCGAGTAATTCCCAGAGACCTCGCGTGCCTCTAAAATGCTTATCCCTAATATAGAGGTCACTATTCGTATCCACCGTCACATCGGATTTACCTATAAAAAATTTGTCACCTACTTTACGCAGACCATACTCTGCATCTAGAACGCCACTTTTATGAACATAAGGTGACAGGTAGGGGCTAGCAATCTCACCGAAAGACTTTCTAGCAAATTTGTGTACATCTCCGCTAACACTAACCGTATCCCAATCATCATCATCATCATCATAGGCAAGTGCAGTAGCACCGGCGAATCTAGTACTAACATGACTTGTCTCTGTTTCATATACAACGTCTCCCTCAGAAGAGGTTGAGGGAAGTGGTACAGACCGTGGCGGTGTTGTCTGTGTACCTAACTCTACAGACTCGCTTTATGGTGTAACTGCTTTTTGTGCGAGAGTAGTGTCAGGTAATACCACTTTTATAAAGTCGGCGATAGCTTTAATCAGCACCCTACGTCCGACAGCGGCTTCAGCAATTTTCTCACGCATAGCTACCCACTTATCATACGGGTGTTTGAATCCCTCCCCTTCTTCATCTTCTTCTTCTTCTTCCTCTTTACACTAACACGAGTCTTCTGAAGAGGCGATGTTTGTTGCATTGCAGTTGGTTGTGAAGAGCGCTGCTCGTTCTCATGTAGGTAATCTTGTGAGACAAAGTACAACTTGCGTAACATTTTTATGCGTCCCGCAAATGGAATATGAGACTAGCTATTGTGGGTAAAAAAGCACTTAATAGAGGCACAAGAAATCCGCCTCGTTGATTAATCAGCCGTTTCTTAGCCGATATGGACACTCACTTATCTGCTAGTGCGCGGAGTGAACCTTTGAACTTTTGTAATCGCTTCTTCTGACATGCAGTCAACTGCAGATTATTACGTAACACATTCAGTACAGACTAGCTAATTGATTTAACTAGCTCGCTATTACAATTTTTAATTACGGCTTTTCTTAATTGCGGTTTTGCCGACTCGAGTACTTGTAGATAGTGATAATTGGATTTTACGCGCTTCATCATCATTTACTCGAGCGAAAATAATAGGATATTCAGACGGAAAGACATTGGTTCGATGCCGTAGGCGATCGTCTGTATCCTGGGCAAAGTCTAAAATCATATACCCGTAGGGATTCTGGGTCGCCTCTCGATACGCTTCACATACACTAGCACTAGCTTCGGGCAGCACTTGCCTCGCTAGGTACACAAACTGGTTCCTGTCGCGAACGTTTTTCAATGCGACCAAATATTTTGCATTCAGCGATATGTCGCGGCAGTGTGGAGCTTGGTGGAAAAAGTTCTGGGTAATCAGAATTACACTGAGGTTGCGGTGATGCCTGCCCTTGGTAAACAGGTCACACACGGTTCCTGAAAACACTTCGTTTAAAAGATCGTCAAGATTAAAGAGGCAAGGTAAACCTTGGGCGTTTTCAAAATTGTCGGGTAGACCCACGCAAACTTGTACGTTTTTCTTTAACGCGGCCAACTGGTGCTGTGGCACGGCACTCTGTTCACTATAAAACCAGATAATTCCGCCAGGAAAATCCGGCTCGGTACACAGGGTGTCAAGGTTCTGAAGAAAATGTATACAGAACGTAGACTTTCCGGATCCTGTTGGCCCACCAATAATGCAGGTAAACGGGTGTTTAAACCTGATGTCACTAGCCATGAATGTCCTCTGTCAGCTTTCACTCCTTCAATATATACCCAAACGGAACGGACGTATTGTCATTCAAGCGCCTTCATTTCAAAAAAGATACCTGTACGTCTTTTCCTCAGGCTGACTTATAATACTTACCCCTCCGCTACCCCTCTTACGTTTAATCTTATTTGGTGTGCGAACAATTACAGTATCATTATCATCCATAGACAGAATCATGTCTTTCATTTTCGCAAAATTTACCAACTGAGAGGCTATATAATTTAGAGTAATCCCCCTAACTTTACAAACCGTCTTGCTAGCACCTGTCGTGGAATTAATTGTTTTATACGCGTAATTTTTAGGACCTGCACAGACCACGTCAGAAACGATTTCATTGGGTTTCAATTCTGAAGTCATCTCCCCCAAATTGTCCCCCGTTTCAACTAGCGCGGGTTCGTCTGCCGGCTGTATATATAGGACGCTGTCTGTATCACAATAGATCGCTTTGTCCTGTGATCTGTCCAGGTATGAATACAGGTGAATACGTGCACCTCCTGTCACGTAGGCACCTATAACCTCATTGGTATGACGTAGGCTAGGCACGCGTTCTTCTGATGAAAACTGCCATGAAATCCAGACCACATCGTCACTAGCAAACATCATGTTCTGGACTTCGATTCCCGGCGTCACCAGAAATCTGTAGAGTTCATGTGGTTCTGAAATTAATTTTGCGATTGCTTCTCTCTGTCAGCTTTCCCCACATGGAGTTGAGACAGAGTTTTGACAGACCACGTTTTGCCGCGTTATATCTGATAGAGTCTTTGTCCAGTTGGATGCCTTCGCTCTGATAGAACTAACGAATGTATAGATCTTCATCGTCGGCGGTTCGAACCCAGCTACGACACCCGCTAGCCTCTGCTTTGTGCTTAAGAAACGTGTTTATGTATTCTACAAAAAGGCCGCCCTCGCCAGTGTCTGGATTATATTGTGACTTCGTACTGGTATATTTCTTAAATTTCTAAAATTTTGTAGCCTTTGTTAACAGCCAATCGCACCTCATCAATGGCCCACGTGCCGTCCAGACATCTTTCAGCATCACTGAAATGCTGACATTCGCCAGTTGTGTTCTGTTCTAAGACACGATCTACACAGACAGAATAGCAGTTTCTTGTTGTGCCGAAATGGGACAGGGTGATAGAGGTCCTTTGGAGGCACGATGGTGCATTTCATTAATCCGTCCATCTTTAGACACGACTCCTTATCGGCACATGCGTCACCGACATGAATGACCGGATGACCTATGGGGAATTTGAAATACTTACATATGTATGGGTATAAACTCATTACGTCACAATATTGAACAGATTCTTCGCCCTCCCGTATTTTATAGTGGAGCCGCATGACTTCGGATCGACCCCCATACAGGGCATCTCGAGTGATCAGGGGCGCATGCTTGAGAATGGGATGCACTAACAATTCAGATTTCTGCTCCACAATTTTGGCTTCGTCAAATTTACATTCCCATTGAATTTAAACATGGTAGACTGCCCGCTTTATCAGTTCGATTCTCGCCAGTGTCTGTTCATAACGTTCCGCCGGTGTCTCTTCGCCTAACGTTTTCACGTCTCGAAAAGCCTGGCATGTGCAGCCGTCATAGTAACATCCCAGAAATTCGTATACGGTTCGAGTCTCTGCACAGTAACCGTCTACACTCTAATGCCTTAATTCAGGAGGTCTGAATTCACGGCCGTTTCTAGCATGTTGTATCTGACAGTCGTCCGTCTGTTCCATATGTAAAAGCCACATTAGGGCTTTCTTACTGTATCTGTTATTAGCACTATAACCTCCAGGCGTGAGTAATCCAATGGTCTCTGGATTGATGAATTTCTTCTGAAGCACTTTACTGCATGCAGACTCTATTGTCACTGCCTCGAGGAAAACCTTGATATTTCCAAACTCTATAAAATCGCGCCTGAATATCTGACTCGCCTGCCGCAAGACGGTGACGTCATCTTGAAAATACTGTTCCAACACGCGCCGGTTATCAAAGACTAGGTCTTTTTGTTCATTATACCAGGACAAGAAATCTTTTCTCTCCGCCTCACTCATATCGTCAGCACCGAAATACTTAATGTGGGGTATGGGGCCCACATAGTCCAAATTTGTCTTTGTATTCCAATAGTGGGGAACCACGTTTTCTGCGTTCAAAGCCCAAACGCCTCGGGCAATTTAACCTTTATCCGACGGCGCGCCGTATATGGTGCAGACTTGGAAGTGCTCGCCGTACGAACGCACCCTATGTGTTGCGCTGCGGGCATTTAAATCGTT
>Ga0268261_10000172_pt1 | contig 39988 bp, 21 predicted proteins | sample TergutNc150P1_FD_190353 | JGI IMG/M metagenome (GOLD analysis project Ga0268261, IMG submission 190353) | Nasutitermes corniger P1 segment gut microbial community from laboratory colony in Florida, USA - Nc150 P1 (SPAdes) (version 2) | ecosystem: Host-associated > Arthropoda: Insects >... | reverse complement strand
CACCGCTGCCCAAGCCTTAAAACACCCCACCTGGGCGATGGGGCCAGTGGTCACCATCAATTCCGCCACCTTAGTCAACAAGGGCTTGGAGTTGATTGAAGCGCACTTACTGTTCGATGTCGTGCCCGAAAACATTACTGTGGTGGTTCACCCGCAGTCGGTAATTCATTCGATGGTGGAGTTTCACGATGGCGCCACCATCGCCCAAGCCTCCCCGCCGGACATGAAACTCCCCATCGCGTTGGGTTTGTCCTGGCCCAATCGCCTAGCAACTGTTTCCACGCCAAACGTTTGGTCAGCGCCCGTAAGTTGGGATTTCGAGCCGCTAGATGACGTAACATTCCCGGCCGTAAATCTGGCCCGCCAAGCGGTTGCCGAATCCGCAACGCACCCTGCCGTGTTCAACGCCGCCAACGAGGTAGCGGTAGCCGCCTTCCTCGCCGGGAAAATCCCGTTCCTCGGCATCGTCGATACGGTAGAAAGAGTGCTCTCCCAGCACGATGGCGTAGCCGCCGACCACGTAACCCTGGAAGCGGTAGAAAATGCAGAAGCTTGGGCTCGGGAGCATGCCCACCATTTGCTCGGCGCGTAACCGCCCAAATCGTCGGTTGAGGAGCCGCAGCTAGCGGCGTCTCGAAACCACGGCAAATAGGTTTTGTCCACTGGGGCTACTAGGTTTGGGAACATGAGTGCAGGCGCGGTTCTGATTGGAATCCTGGTGGTAGCCCTGGGGGTGGGCTTCAGCATCGGCGTGCACGAGTTAGGCCACATGATCCCAGCCAAATTGTTTGGCGTGCGCGTGGATAAATACATGATTGGCTTCGGCCCCACCCTGTGGTCCAAGCAAATTGGCGAAACCCTGTATGGCTTAAAAGCCCTGCCACTAGGCGGCTTCTGCCGGATGGTGGGCATGTTGCCGCCCGCTCCAGCGGGGCATAAACCCAGGCCTGGCTATTTCGGCGAAGTGGCAGCACAAGCCCGCGCTGAGTCAGTCCAAGAAATCCGCCCCGGTGAAGAAGGTCGCGCCTTCTATAACCTTTCAGCGCCCAAAAAGGTGCTGGTGATGGCGGGCGGCATCCTGGCAAACTTGCTGCTGGCAGTGCTATTCACCGCCATCGCGTTTGCCATCCCCACCGAATGGCCCACCGAACCCACTAACGCGCTAGCCAGCATCTCAGAATGTTTACCCCAAAACCCGCAGCACCCCACACAGGAGTGCATCCCCGCCCCGGCGGCAGTTGCGGGCCTGCAAGTTGGTGACCGGGTAGTCGAATTCAATGGGCATCCCATCCGCACCTGGAACAACCTCACCACCGCCATCGCCGCTGTGCCAGCAGGCCAAACCGTGCCCGTCACGGTGGAGCGCGATGGCGCCACCCTTCACTTACAACTTACTCCCATCGAAACCACGCGCTTTGTTGGGTTCGATGACGATGGCAATCCCGTAACCGGCGCAGACGGGCAACCCATCACCATCACGGGTCCATTTGTGGGCATCGGGCCAGCGCTGCAACGCGCCTCGGTCTGGGGCGCAGTATGGGAAATGATGCGCGGCACTTTCGCTGCCGTAATTGGGTTCCCGGTGGCGGTGTTTGAAGTTGCCCGCTCCATGATTACCGGCGCCCCGCGCCCAGGTGGCGTCATGTCGGTAGTCGGCGTGGGCCGAGCGGCTGCCGAGGTAGCCGGGGTAGACGCCCCCATTCAGGTCATCACCGCCACCATGTTCAGCCTGGTCGCTTCCTTGAACATGGCGCTATTCATGTTCAACTTAATTCCGTTATTACCGTTCGATGGCGGGCATGTGATCAATGCCTTGTTCGAGGGTGGGCGGCGCACCCTGGCGCGCATTCGCGGCATCAAGCCGTTGCCCGGCCCTGCCGATGTAGCGCGCATGTTGCCCGTGGCCTACGTGGTCACGCCGCTCCTAGTGCTGTCATTCTTAGTGCTAATCCTGGCAGACGTAATTTCCCCCATCTCCATATTCGGTTAGCCCACCCCACCCGTCATTCTTCGCATTGGGGAAACCGCCTCACCGTCATTCTGCGGCAAGTGCGTAGCGCGCAGATCGCAGAATCTCAAAAACGTATGGTCTTAATTTGTAAGGTAAACCTGTGGTTGATCAGTTAATCGAAGAGTCCGTTAATGACCTAATTAGCGACCCGGATGGCATTGGGGTGTTAGCCCCCCGCAAGATGACGCGGCGGATTCACGTGGGCAACGTACCCGTGGGCGGCGGCGCCCCAATCAGTGTGCAATCGATGACCACCACGCCCACCAGCAACATCAACGCCACGCTGCAACAAATCGCAGAATTAACCGCCGCCGGGTGCGACATCGTGCGCGTCGCTGTGCCTTCAGCCGACGATGCTGCAGCGCTAGAGGTGATTGCCAAGCACTCACAAATTCCAGTCATTGCCGACATCCATTTTCAACCTAAATACGTTTTCCAAGCCATTGAGGCTGGCTGCGCTGCCGTGCGCGTGAACCCTGGCAACATTCGCAAATTCAGCGACCAAGTTAAAGAAATCACCCAAGCTGCCACCGACCACGGCACCAGCTTGCGGATCGGCATCAACGCAGGCTCGCTCACCCCAGAAGTGCTAGCCAAGCATGGCAAAGCAACGCCCGAAGCCCTAGTTGAAGCCGCATTGCGGGAGGCGGGCTTGTTTGAAGAGCACGGCTTCCATGATTTCAAAATCTCGGTTAAACACCATGACCCCGTGGTGATGGTCAAAGCCTATGAGTTGCTTTCAGAGGCGGGGGATTGGCCCCTGCACCTCGGCGTAACTGAAGCTGGCCCAGTTTTCCAAGGCACCATCAAATCCGCTACCGCCTTTGGCGCGCTGCTGAGCAAAGGCATTGGCGACACCATCCGGGTATCGCTGAGCGCGCCCCCGGTGGAAGAAGTCAAAGTCGGTATCGCCATCCTGCAATCCCTAAACCTAAGGGAACGCAAACTCGAAATCGTAAGTTGCCCCAGTTGTGGCAGGGCCCAAGTAGATGTGTGGACCTTAGCCGACCAGGTCACAGCGGGCCTCGAAGGTTTAAACGTGCCGCTGCGGGTGGCCGTAATGGGTTGCGTAGTTAATGGCCCTGGTGAGGCCCGCGAGGCTGATCTAGGTGTGGCTTCCGGCAACGGCAAAGGCCAAATCTTCATCAAAGGCGAAGTAATCAAAACGGTGCCCGAAGCCGAAATCGTTGACACGTTACTTGCCGAATCTGCCAAACTCGCGGCCCAAATGGAGCAATCCGAAGCCGCCACCCCTGCGGTTTCCGTAATCCACCCCACTCACTAAAACGAGCAAATTTACCAAGAGTCAATCGCCTCGCAAACTATACTTGTGAGGTTCTGCATCTACGGCCCTCAGTCCTTAGTGAATGACTTAAGAGCAAATGCTTCAAGCAAGAGGTCCCGTCGGTAGTTTAACCGGCGGGACCTCATAATAATGGGGCTTGCTAGAGCCTGGGTTGATCTCGCTAACGCGCAGTGCGGCGCTTGCTGATCAAGGCCAAGCCCAGGCCAACCACTAACAACCCAGACCCAAAGGTGAACCAACGGTTGTCAATACCAGTCCGGGTCAACTCACGCAGAGTCAAATCCAGCGGGGCTGGGATACGAACCTGTTGCTTGGGGTTGCGGCCCACGATGTCCAGCGGCGCGGGGATCGGTAGGTACGCAATTGGGCTGGTAGGTGGCAACGGGGCAGGCGTCCAAGGAGCCTTCGGTGCTGGCGTAGGCGTAGCCGGAGCCTCAGGAATGGACGGAGCAGGCGGTTCCGCCGGAGAACCGGGGTTAGTCGGCGGCGTTACCTGACCGGGCGGAGCGGGAATGGTGCCGCTAGGTGCGGCAGGCGGAGTTGGCGGCGTAGGCTCAACCGGAGGCTCGCTGATGACAGTCTCAGCTTTCGCCACACTGGGCGATGAGTAAGCCGATTCTGCTACTGCCTCATTCCACAAAGTATCGCCGGGCTCAACTTCAGGTTCGTTAAGCGCGTTAACCTCAATCTTCAGTTGCACATTTTGGTTCACCTTCAATGCGATTAAGCAACCAGGCAGGTCTTTAACGGAACCCTGGCAAGGCCCTTCCACTACCTGAGCCGTGTCACCATCTACGCCGTAAGGCAGCGTATCGGTGATCTTGGCATCGGTAACATCTGAAGGCCCAGTGTTGGCCAGGTTCAGGTAGTAAACAATCTGCCCACCAGGCTCAACCTCAGGCGTAGCAGTTTTCTGCAACACCAAACTGGCTTTCTGATGCACAATGATGGGATGCGGGTCGCTGGTCTGGGGCGAATCCGGCTCAGTTGGCGTAGTAGCCGTTGCCCGGTTATCCAACTCGGTATGATCAGGTACTGAAGGGTCAACCGTACCGCTAACGGTTACATCAACCTCACCGCCCGGCCCAATGTCGCCCAGCGAGCAACTGACGTTGGAACCATCAACAGTGCAGCTGCCCGATGGCGAAACGGAAACGTCAGTTATGCCCGCCGGGACCGCATCGGTAACCTTCACATCACTCGCGGTGGATGGCCCGTCATTGCCAACTTTGATGATCCACTTAATCTGGTTACCTGCGACCACAGTGCCTTCATCGGGCCCGTTCTTTTCAATCCAAATGCTGGAATCAGGGCTGCCAACCGGGGTATTAGAATCATCGGTAGGCGGGGTGCCTTTCGGGTCAGAGGTAGTTGGGGTCTGCGGCACGGTTGGCGACTTAATAGTTGCGGTGTTGTGCAGGTTGTCTCCAGTGAAACTTGGATCTACAGTGGCATCAATGGTGATGTCAACTTCGTCGCCATCGGCCAAAGCGCCAACAGGGCAAGTCAATGTAAACTCACCGGTGGCGGGGAAGCTGCCGGTGCTGGAGGTACATGTACCGATAGAACCATCTGGGTTAGTAAATGTAGGCGCGGCGGTCACGATGGAGCCAGCCGGTACTGAGTCAGTGATTTCTGCATCGGTAACCGTGGATGGCCCGTTGTTGCCAGCTTTGAGCAGCCACTGGAACGGGTGGCCGGGGGTAACTGCTTGAGTTGGACCGGTTTTGGTGAGCCACAGGTCAGCCTCAGCATTCACGTTAGTATGCGTGGTGAACTGGTTGGGCGTGCCGCCACCGGGGTAGTCCGGAATATTGGAAGGGCCAGGGCCGATGTCGGAGGTATTTACTAGGTCGCCAATGTAGGTCAAAGCAACATTGGCGTTGATGGTGATCGGGATTGGGGCGGTGCCCAGTGCCATATTCCCAACTGCGCAACTCAAAGTAAGCGGGCCAGCGGCAGGCAGGTCAACGGCTTTACCAGCGGAGTCAGCGGCGGTGCAGTTGCCCCCGGCCCACGTGGCCGAAGTGACGGTGACACCTGCTGGAATATTGTCCGTGACAACGGCATCGGGCACCGTAGTTGGGCCATAAGTGCCTGCCAGGATTTCCCAGCTTAGTTGCTGAGAATCTGGCATGATGCCGGCGCCAGGTTGGGCGGCCTCGGGAGCAGCCTTCACGGTCCACAGGTCAGCAACTGGCAAAATCACAATCAAGCCGCCAGCCGTAACACTACCAGGCGTGTCCGATTGCACCATGGCAGTGTTTTGCACTTCGGTGCTGCCCGGTAAATCGCCAATAGTGCCGTAAACCCTAACTGTGATATGCCCGCCTACGGCCAAACCAGTGGCGCGGCAGGGCAGCGCACCAATGTTGGTGTCGGTGTTCATATTGTCGCAGGTAGCGCCCTCGGCCAAGGAGGAGTCAATCACCGTTGCGCCAGTAATGTTGGCTTGGCCGTCAGTGTTCATCCGGTCGGTGATGGTTGGGTTGCTGGCACCCACCGGGCCGGTGTTGGTGACCGTAATATCCCAGTAAACGGGGGTGTTCGGGTCGGAGTAATTTACCCCATTTTCCAACATACTGGTCACCGGAGTCTTAGTGATGGTGAAGTTGGGAACGCGCTGAATCAGGTCAACCAGGGCAGTTGCCGAGGTGTGTTGCGGAACGGTAGAGCCAATGGCGTTGTAATCAAAGGTAGCAGTGTTGGGAACTTGTTCCGCCCAGTTAATACCGTTGGCCAGGTTATCGGTCCAGTAGGCGTTAACCGTATTGGGCAGTACATCGCCCCACACGTTAATGGTGGCCTTGGGGTCAGGAGCGCCCGTTGAGGCCGGGGTGTTGCCGCCACCAGGTAACAATTGACAGGTTACTTTGTATCGCGGCCCGGTCGCCGTGTATGGGCCAGGTGCGGAACTATTGTCGCTGGTTTGAGTGGTGGGCGCGGTGCCAGCGGGGAGCAGATCCCCATTGTCATCAACGGGGCCAACAATAGAGCAGCTACCAGCGTCGGTGGAGGCGTCAATGGGGTATAGGCCCACCGGTAGAATGTCGGTAACCACACCGTTTGCCGCATCGGCCGAAACCCCACCCATAGGGGGTGCCACGGTGATGGTGTAGCCGAAACCGCCATCCTGCCAGAACGCTGGATGGGCATCATCGGGGTTTTCGGCGTCCGATGCCGGGTTGAAAGCCGGGTTGTATGGAGTTTTGGTGAGGCACATGTTGGTTACTGCGGAACCGATGTTGATGTTGTTAGAGGTGATATTGTCATCCCAGTCAGCATCGGGGATCCATGCCCCATTCCATACTGTCACATCAGATTCTGGGCTGGTGTTCGGTTGGTCGCTGGGCAACAAAGTCAGCGGGTAAGTCACCCGGAAGGTTTGCCCCGCCGCCACCGAACTGTTGGGGAACCCGCAGGCGATGGACATGCTCATGATGACGCATTGGCCACCAATTGAGTCAGCGGAAACACTGGCGCCGGTAGCAGTAAAATTGCCGTTAGCGTCAAGTACACCCGGAGTGACTTGCATTTTACTAAAATCGGGAGCCGCTCCGGTGGCGCGTTGCAAACTGAACCCGGGGTAAGGGGCGGTGGCATTGCCGATGTTGGTGATGTCAACGGTTACTTCGCGGCTGGAACCGGGTCCGGTGTAATCGGCATCAGTGCGATTGTTTGAGTTTTGATCGCATTGCAGCCCCGAGCTGTCTAGCTGGGAGTAGTGCAGACCGGCCACTAAGTTAACTTCGGAGAACACCGTGGCGGTAGAAACGTCAACGTTGTTACCAAGGTTAACGTGCGTCATCGAACCACTATCCGGATTGCCCGGCTCAAAACCGTCAGACGTGTTTTGCACAGTCGCCTTGTTCACTAACTCAGTACCGCCAGCAACGTCTCCGATTTTCACCGGTACGTTGATGTTTACTGCGTCACCCTGGGCCATATTCTTGTCCAGCAAACAATACAAGGTGCTGGGCGCGGGCAAGGTGGAGTTAGTAATGGGCGGCTTTAACGTGGTTGGGTCGGTGGTGCAATCCCCGGTTGATAGGCCGTAGGTTTGGGAGTTAGTTTGCCCATTGGGTACCGCAATCGTAGCCCCACCCGCGAAGGTCATACCAGCAGGTAACGTGTCCGTAACCAGCGGAGCCACGGCCACTACGCCGTCTTCATCGGTGCCGCCTGGTTTAACGCCCACGGTAAAGTTCAACTCAGCTGTGCTACCAGCATATACGAGGGCGCCGGTTGAGATGTTGTTAATAGATTTTTTGATGTAAGCATCTGCGGCTGGCTTATCCGATAAAGGCCAGCTAGTGGTGCCATCGTTGATGCCGCAACTGTTTTGGCCAGTGGGGCAGTCAGCGTGAACGGTGGCGGTGTTTATCACGGGCGCACCAATGGCCGCCAAGTTTGTAGTGGATTGAGTGTTGAGTTGCAAAACCACCTCATTATTGGTGCCCACTAATAATGCATTAACCGTACAGGTAAGGGTCTGACTTGTTACTGAGCAATGCACATTGCTCGGGTCGCCTTGGGTAATGGCAAAAGGTGGATTGGTGAATTCCATACCATCGGGCAAAGTGTCGGTGATGGTTACATCATGTGCAGTACCACCCATTGCGTTACCCACATGCAAGGTGTAAGGCACCGCAATGCCATCATCGGCGGGTAGTTTTTGGCGGTCAGCATGCTTGTGGATGTACAAGCCGTACTCTAAGTTGGCTGGCACTGTAGTTTCGGTGGTAGCGATATTGTTGTCGGTGTCTGGGTCATTTGTGACCGGGTTAGTCACATTGGTGGCGGTGGCCGAGTTAGTTAGCGTACCGGTAAAGTCAGAATTGACGATGGCGCCAATGGTGAAGGTTTGCTGCCCACCCGCCAGCCCTGGGGTGGAATTGGCTTGTAAGGCAAAACCGCCATTAGCTTTAGTGGAGCAGGTCAAAGTCAATGGGCCAGTTGCTGGCAAGGTAACCCCAGCCGGAGGTTGGCAGTTTTGGGCTGAGTTAACCGTAACGCCAGCAGGGACGGTGTCCGTCACTACCACATTTTGAGCGTCAGCCGGGCCGTAGTTAGTGGCAGTAATTTGCCAAACGATGGCTTGGCCTGGGTTCACGGAATTGGTGGTGGGGCAAGTACCTGCCGGGATGGAGCCAGCGCCCACGCACTTGGTGAGGCGCACGTCAGCCTCAGGCGTGGTCGCAGTGCCACCAACGCCAATCGATTGGGAAGCATTCGATACCAGAATGGGCACGCCTTGGGCGGTCAAGCCTACCTCGTTAGTTATCCAAGTTTGGTTGCCGCACACCCATTTGCCGTAACCATAGCCCCAGTCGGCAATAGTCCCAGCTTGATTTTGGAAGCCGGGCAGACCCTGGGGCGGACCAGACATGCTGTAACCGCACTCGGCGGCGGTGGTCGAGTTGGCCAGGCCAGGGTTTACGATGCCGTGGATTAGCACCGTCATGGTGCCTCCGCCGGGCAACGAGCTGGCTTGGCAGTTGTAATAATTGGAGGCACTAGAACCGGTGCAAAAGGCGCCGACCCCATCGCCGCTAACCGTAGGGGTGCTCGCATTGCTCAACGCTGGTTGGCCATTGGCCCAGGCACCTTGGAATTGATCCGAAAAACTAACGCTGGTGGCAGTGGTGCTACTGCTGTTGCGGATGGTGTAAACATAACAAATGGCAGTGCCGGGAGCGGCCCACATAAAGCCAGCTTCATCGAGGCCCTCACCCATTACGCACTCGCCATTTTTATACAGGCCACCTTGTTTGGTGATGGTAAGGCCAGATGTGGCAGCGGTGGCGGCCTCTGAGGGTGCGCTTGGCAGTACCACCCCGGCGGCGCCGAGTGCGAACACGCTGGCTATGGCTATCAGTTTTTGGCACCCTGAAACAGGGCGCAGGCTTGGCCTCCCGCTACCGCTCGGTCCGCGCTTAGCCACCCTTTGGCGCGGTGTTTCCAACCGATTTGAAACCTTATCAATACGCTTAACCATGCTGCCAAGTTACGCTTAGGTAATTCCCATATGTCCGAATTTTGGTATACGTTTGGTAACGCTTCGGATAACGCGTCACACTGCTGATAATAGCAATAACACAGGCGCCGCCTGGCGCCGAGCCAACAATCAATGCAGGCCAGGGCCAGGCGGTGATGCCTATAAATTGTGTCGGTTGCTGTCGGTCGGAGGGCTAAGCGGAGCGCTTGCGCCCGGTATTGGTAGCGAAGATGGCTCCGATACCGAGGCTGGTCACCACGGCCGCGAGCCACGCCTTAGAGCTGTCCAAACCGGTTGCGGTGAGCCGCTTCGGTAATGGTTGCGGTAGCACCAGCGGGCGTTTGGCGTTGCGCCCGGCCTCAAATGCTGGCAGTGGTTGGGGCAGCACTACTGGGTGAGCAACTGGAACCATAGCTACCGGAGTAACCTTAACGGGGGCCAACTTTTCGACCGCTGCCGGGGGCTGCGTCGGCGCTGCTGGTGGAGTTACCGGCGCTGGGGCACTTGGAGCTGGAGCCGGGGCTAGGTTAGAAACTCCACCAGGTACGATGGGGGCGCTCAGCACTTGTTCGCCCATGGCGGTTGGCGGCACCGTGGTAGTTTGGACTACCCGGGTGGCGACACTGACGGTTGCCGGGATGATGGTGGGAACGTTGGTGGCAACCACGGCGGTGGTGTCATAGTAAACGGCATCGTCTACCGCTTCCGAAAGGGTGGCGGTAACCATCACGCCGGTCGCAGTAAATTCAACTTGAGACCCAGCACCCAAACTGGAGAGTTGAGCTAACAATTCATCCAGTGAAACCGGTGTATCATTTTGAGCGTATTGAATATTGCTGGTGTCTAAGCTGCCAGGGATGGCGGCAGCCAGGCTGAAGCTGGCAGTAGCAGCCGTGATGTTGGAAGGTCCGTTATTGGCAACCACAACGGCGTATTGCATGGCCCCGCCAGGCACTGCGTCGTCATCTTCAGTGGCCTCAGTAGCAGCCTGAGCCTCCGAAGTGGCCGCAATACCAACTACCAATTCCGATTGTTGGGTGGTAGTAACGGCGGCACCGGTTGCATCGTTATCGCTGCTGCCAGGGACCGTGGGGGTGCTGGTGGTCACCGATGCAGAATCGGCGACACTGAAGCCCGGTACCGTGTCGGGGTTAATTGTCGCGGTAACGCTGTAGGTCTGCTGTGTATTAGCAGGCAACGTACCAACGTTGATGGTTGAGGAATCGGAATCCGTGTCGCTGCCATTAACCGTGATGTTGCTCAGATTGTCCGTAGGCAGGGTGTTGGTCACCACCACGTTTTCAGCATCACTGGGGCCGGCATTGCCAACAGTTACGTTGAACTGCACCTGGTCACCAGCAGGGACGTTGGCGTCAGGCCCAGCCACGGCTACCCAAACATCGGCTTGGGCCGCCACCGGGTTAGTGACAGTAGCACTGTTGTTGCTCGGCACGGCATCGCTTACGGCAGCACTGGTGATAGAAGGGGAACTGATGGTGGCGGTAGAAGTCACCGAGTCGCCAACGGTAGTGGTGTAGTCCGGGGCAACGGTGCCAGTGACGGTAAACGCAGCCGTGTCACCGGGGGCCAAACTTCCAGCCGCGCAGGTTAATGATGACGCATCAGTGCCATCACCCTGAGTACAGCCTGGAGCGCTAGTTACGGTGACTCCATCGGGGATTTGGCTGGTCACTACGGCATCGTCCAAAGTAGCATTGGTGCCGTAGTTGCCTGCTAGCAAGTTCCAACTAACAGTTTGGCCTGCGATGATGGTGGCGGGGTTGCCGTCATCGTCGGTGGGGCTAGTTTGGGTTACCCACACGTCGGCTAGGGCATTAACTTGAGTATTGGCGCTGGCGCTATTGTCGGCACCATCGGGCATTTCCGGAGTGCTAGAAGTAATGCTGGCGCTATTGCTTAGCGTGCCGCTAAACGTGGGGTCCACGGTGGCGGTCAAAGTAATCGTGGTTTGTGCACCAGTACCTAAATCGCCCAGGGTACAGGTTAAGGTACCTGGCCCGGTTAGCGGTAGGGGGGTGCAGTTAGCGGCCGCGCCATCGGGCAAAGTAGCGGCAGTAACGGTAGCACCAGCAGGTACTTGGTCAGCCACGATGGCGCCGTTAGCCGTGGAGGGGCCATAATTGCCTGCCAAAACCTGCCACTCTAAATCGGTGGCGCCGGGGTCAGCGGTATCTGGGGCAGTTTTGGTCACGTAGGTGTCAGCCACGGGCAGCACGGTGATGCGCGCTGCGGCTTGGTTGTTGCTGGGGTCGGCATCGGGCGTATTGGACCCAGCAGCTGCGGTGTTATCAATTTGGGTGGCGCCACTCAAATCGCTGGCTACCGTGCCGGTTACGGTGATGTTGGCCGAACTATTTTGCCCCAAGGTGCCAACTTGGCAGGTCAGGGTCAGGGGGCCAGCGGCGGGCAGAGTTACGGTAGTGCCATCGCTCGGATTAGTGGCAGCGCAGGTGCCGCCGCTCACGCCGGTCACAATAACGCCAGCGGGCACAGCATCGGTAATAACCGTTGATAATGCGGGGGTGGCATTAACATTGGTGGCGCTGATTTGCCAGCTAACCGAGTCACCCGGGTTGGCAAACTGGTTGGGCGGCGTGGCATCATCGGCTAGCGTGCCGGTAGCGGTTTTGGTTACTACCAAATTGGGCAGCGGTTGGGCCAAGTCCACCCGCGCCGTCGCAGTGGCTGTTTGCGTCACAGCTGACCCGGGTGCGTTGTAGCTGAGGTTAGCTGTGTTGGGCACTTGCTCGGCCCAGTTCCAACCATTAGCCACATTGGGGGTGTAGTAGGCGTTTACCGCATTGGCATCAACCGAGCCGAATACGTTAATCACGCCAGCTGGGTTGTTTTGGGTGCCATCGTTATTGCCGCCGCCTTGAGGTAACTGGCAAGTAACCGAATACTGCGGGCCGGTAGCGGTATTGCCATCAGCATCCGTGGTGGTGCCGGTAACTGGGCCACTGATGGCGCAATCACCCGCGTTGCTAGTAGCGGAGGCGGGGATTAGCCCCACGGGCAGGGTGTCAGTCACGGTTACGTTGGCGGCATCGGCCGAAACCCCGCCAGTGGGGGGCGCTACGGTAATGTTGTAGCTGAAGTTGTTGCCCGCAATAAAGCTGGCATGGCCATTGATTGAGTTTTCGCCAGGGTTTGGAGTGGTTTTCACTGCCGACTTCGCAATGCACAGATTGGTAACGGCAGCGCCCACGGTGATGGGGCTGTCGGCATTGTCATTATCCGGGTTGTCGTCAATGGCGCCACCGGCTTGGGTGTGAACGGCCATCGTGTCCGTGGTGGTGCCCACAATCGCGTTGGAGGGCACGGTGATCGGGTAAGTGATTACCAACGATCCGCCGGGTGGGATCGTGGCGTTGCTAAAGCTGCACGGCACTGAACCGGACAGTTTGGTACAGGCCAAGCCGAACTGGCTAGCCGGTTGGCCATTAACCAGCATCTTGGAAACATCCATCACAGCGCCCGTAGAAGGCACGATGGTGAAGCTGGAGTTCACGGCATCGGCGGGGCCATTGTTGGCAATGGTTAGTTGCACATCGCGCGTGCTACCGGGGCCGGTGTAGTTGGGGTCAGTGGGGTTACCATCGCAATCCACGCCAGGGCTGGGAGCATCGGTGATAGTCATCGCGGCAGACAGGTCAACCACGGCCTTAACCGGAATACTTTGCACGATGACGGTGTTGTTACCCGTGTTTTGCTCTTTGAGGCTGCCCGGACCAACTTGGCCTGGGACAAAGCCATCAGAAGTGTTTTGCACCGTGGCGCTGTTATTTACCGAGCTCGCTTGAGTCAAACTGGGACTGAAATTAACTGGCACAGTGATGGCTACCTCATCGCCCTGCGCCATGTTCTGGGCAATTTCGCAGTACAGCGTGCCTTTTGGCAGAGTGGAATTGGTGATACCCAGGCTGGTGGGGTCGGTGGTGCAATCGCCGCCCTTAAGGGTGTAGCTAATGCCCGATGGTGTGTTAACGGGGGCCACGGTAGCGCCGCCCGCAAAGGTCACACCGGTTGGTAATTGATCAGTAACTAATGGGCTGATAACCACCACGCCAGCATCATCGGAGGGGTTTACGCCCACGTTGAACGTGATGGTGCCGCTTTGACCCGCATTGATGGTGGGCGGCATCGTTTTGGTGATATAGCTATCAGCAACGGGGCTGCCTGCTAAGGTCCAAGTGGAACTGTTGTTGTCCATATTGGGGTCAGTTTCATCTTGCGGTGAACTGACGCTGACGGTGTTAGAGACGGGGTTGCCAGCGGCAGCTAAATCGCCATCGGACGTGGTATTAACTGTCACCACTACCGGGTGCGTGGGGTCTGCCGAAACGCTGGGTGCCAAGCAGTTTAGGGTGCTGGTGGCATCATCGTACGTACAGCTAGCCGCACCTGCGGGGCTGACCGAGTAGCCGGTGTAGCTCAGCCCAGCCGGGATGGGTTCAGTGATGTTGACATTTTTAGCCGGGCTGGCACCGTTGTTGGTTACCGTTAAGTTGTAATCCACGTTGAGGCCCGCGCTGGAGGGCAGCTCGGTGCGATTGGCAGTTTTTTGCACTGCCAAGTCATGGATAATTGGCACGTTGCTGCTAAAACTGGTGGTGTTATTAGCGTTGTTTGGGTCTGGCGTATCCGAAGTTACCGAAGCATTGTTGGTCAGCGTGCCGCTAAAAGTCGCATCTACGATGCCGGTCAGGGTGGCCGAGGCGGATTGCCCGGTGGTGCCGCCGGTGGTGTTGGCTTGCAGGTTGCCAAGGGGGCAGGTTACGGTCAGCGGGCCTTCCGTTGGTAGCGTGACACCTGCGGGCAGGGTGCAGCCGGGTGCCGCCGTCAGCTTGACACCTGCTGGCACATTGTCAGTTACTTGGACGTTCTGGGCGTCCGAGGGGCCATTGTTGCTAGCGGTAACTACCCATTGAATAGCTTGGCCGGGAGGAGCGGTGGCAGGGCCAGTTTTGGTGACCTTAACATCTGCGGTGGGCGGAGCTTGGGTGTGGCCAATGCCGATGGATTGTTGGGCAGTGCTATTTGAGTTATTGGTGTTGTTCCACGATGTGACGCTGCCAGTGTTGGTAAGCCAAGCGCCATCCACGTAGCTTTGCCCATAAACCCAACCGTGGGTGCAAGGGTCTTGGCCGTCCGCTGGGAAAGCTTGGCCCGCTTGGTTAAAGGCTTGCTGGAACTGGCACCACTGCACTTGATCATGGCTAAAAGAGTTGGGCATCAGCGGGTTGATAGTGCCGTTGATCTGCATCGTGGCAGTGCTACCGGGGGCCAGGGTGAGGTTGGTGTATTGCCAGTTATTTGCTGCGTTGGCCACGCCGCAGGCAAACCAAGCCTGTTGCATGGAACCGGTACATAAATTAGGTACTGGTTTGCCGTCAATGGTGAGCGTTGGGGTATCAACTCCGGTCAAAATGGGCTGTTGGGTGCCCGGCACCGTGGCGGCATAGAAAGTATCGGTGAGTTGCACCCCGTTAGCGGTTTCTGGCCCCTGGTTAGTGGCAGTTAGCACGTAGCAGATTTGCCCACCGGGGGGTGCCCACAAAAAGCCTGCGGAGTCGAGGCTGGTGCCCATTTGGCAACTGCCATCGGGCTGTAGCAAACCCGCCTGCTTGGTGAAAGTTAAGTAGGCGCCCGATGATGGGATTTCGGCCGCTGCTGCGGGCTGCGCGGGGATTACGGTGTAAGCCGTGCCTAATGCTAAGGCGCTGGTAACCGCCACTAGGCGCTTCATTGCGCGGGTGAATTTGGATTGAAGTACCTGGCGTTTTTGGGATGCGGCGCGGGCGAACATAGGCATTAAGTTAGCGTTTTTTGGCTTTTGAGGGTTTTAGTTTTTGGTAAACGTGCGGTAACGATCCTGATTGGGCCGCACATAGGCGGTTTTGCAGAAACATTAAGCGCCGTGTGTCGCCGCACCATCGTGCAAAAAATGCCACCGTGGCGTTGCACTAGTTTTGTCCGTGGGTGGTTGTAATGTGCGTCACGTCGGTAGCTCACTTTTGGCTGCCGCGTCCAATCGCGCGAGGAGGCGTAGATGTCCGTCAATGTTCCCCAGCGGGACCACATTATGGCTGCCCTAGCTGGCAGCGCTGGTTCCGGTATGACAACTTTGATTGAGGCGGTTTTGCACCGGGCCGGGGTAATCCCACGCCCTGGCACCATTGCCGATGGCAACACGGTAGGTGATTATCAACCTGAAGAAATTGCCCGGCAAACCACATTAACTCCGGCACTTACTTATTTGGACTGGACCACCGAGGATGGCGAACACCACGCTGTGACCTTGGCTGATACGCCCGGCCACCCTGACTTTATCGGCGGCGTTGACTCTGCGTTATCCGTTGCCGACCTTGCCGTGATTGTGGTTTCAGCTCAGGCTGGCGTCACCGCTGGCACTCGTGCCGCTTGGGCCGCCGCTGATGCGTTTAATAAGCCGCGCATTGTGATGGTGACCTGCACCGACCGCCCCCGTGCCGATTTCTCGCGCGTGCTGTTGCAACTGCGTGAGGTATTTGGCCCCAAGATTTTCCCAATTACGTTGCCGATTGGCCACGAGGCTGAGTTCCGCGCCGTTGATGACTTGATGCGCCGCCGCGCCTTGGAATTGGTGGATGGCAAGCAGTCTGTTACGTCTGTGCCCGCCGATATGGCAGCTGAATCCGAGTCCGCTGCCGACCAAATGACCGAAGAAATTGTGCAGAATGATGACGCCATGATGGAGTCATACCTGGAAGGCAACCCGCCCACTCCTGAGCAACTTGAAGCCAAGTTGGCTGAGTTGGTGGCCGAGGGCGAGGCGTACCCCGTCATCGTGGCCTCTGGGGTGACGGAAACCGGCGTGGATCGCTTTATGGATTTGCTGTGCCGCTTAACCCCGGCTTTAGCTGGCAAAGACACTAACATTTTGGTTGATGGCAATGAGGTTGCCGTTGCGCCCGACCCGGCTGGTGAGCCGGTGGTGCAGGTATTCCAAACTGTGGCTGACCCATTCTTGGGGCAAATCTCCATGTTCAAAGTGCTGAGCGGCACTATCAAAAAGGGTGACTCGCTGCGCAACTCTGCCACTGGCACTGATGAGCGTATAAGCCAGTTGTTCCGCTTGCGCGGGGCTGAGCACTTGGCGGTCGACTCTTTGACTGCTGGCGATGTGGGTGCTACCGCCAAGTTGCAGGGCACACCTACTGGCTCGCTGTTGTGGGGCCGCAAAGCTGGGCATGCTTCGGCCACTGCTCTACCTGAGCGCCGCCCCACTTACTCCGTAGTTTTGGAACCGGCTACTACTGCTGATACTGAGAAGCTCTCTACGCAGATTCAGCGCATTGTGGCTGAAGACCCAACTTTGAAAATTGAACACATTGGTGGTAAAACCATTTTGCGTGGTTTGGGCGATGCGCACATTGGCGTTGCCGTTGACCGCCTCAAGCGCGTGGGTAACGTGTCGGTTAATACCTCGCCCGCGCCGGTGGCTTACCATGAAACCATCTCTAAGCCTGCCGACGTTGAGGGTAAACTCAAAAAGCAATCGGGTGGCTCTGGGCAGTTTGCGGTAGTGCAATGCCGGGTTACGCCTAACGAACCGGGCGCTGGCTTCCAGTTCATTGACTCAGTGGTGGGCGGTTCGGTGCCGCGTAACTTTATCCCAGCGGTAGAAAAGGGCGCGATTGAAGCCACCGAGCGTGGTGGCCCCAACGGGTTCCCCATCGTGGATATCAAAGTTGAACTTTACGATGGTAAAGCCCACCCGGTTGATTCCAATGAGAACGCGTTCCGCACCGCTGGCCGTTTGGCCGTGCAAAATGCGATGGAAACCGCTGGCTCCACCATTTTGGAACCCATTTGCATCGCTACGGTGACCGTGCCGTTGGAGCACCAAGGTTCAGTAATGACGGACCTCTCCGGGCGCCGCGGGGCTCGCGTGATCAACACCGAGTCCGCCCCCAATGGTGATGCCATCATCATTGCCAATGTGCCGGAGGCTGAACTGGCCCGCTACGTTTTGGATTTGCGTCAGATGACGCAGGGCCACGCTGCGTTAGGCATCGAGCCGGACCGCTATGAACGCTACAACGGCCCGCCCCTGACCAAAGCCGCTTAGTTCGGTTTGTTTGGGCGCACTGCGTCGTTCAAGCAGCCGCTCATGGAGTCTTCCTCCACTTCGCTCTAGCTCGGCCTAGCATTGCATCCCAAACACACGCGAACTAGTTACTAATATCGAGTGGGTCTCACATACGAGTGAGGCCCACTTCTTCTATTTCCCCGATATACCATTTAATGACTTGCTCACGTCTTATTCGACATTCCCGGCATTCTGAGGCAAGCACACGAAGTGTGCGCAGAGCGCAGAACCTCAAAGGCGGAAGTATCTCATTAGTGATGCCTCTTCGTTTCCTTGCCGACTTTGGCGCGCTTGCGCTCGGCTTCGGCGTAAGCGGCAGCGCCGACTATGCCAGCAGAGTTGAAAAGTTTGGCCGGAATAATGGGCGCGCGCAAATCCAGTAGCGGCAAAAACTCCTGGTACTTCTTAGAGACCCCCCCGCCCACCACAATTAAGTCGGGGGAGAGCAGCATTTCAACCGTTTCAAAGTACTTCTGCAAACGCTCGGCCCATTGTGGGAAGGTTAAGCTTTCGCGTTCCCGCGCTGAGTCCGCAGCCTGATATTCAGCATCGTATCCGGCAATTTCTAAGTGCCCTAGTTCAGTATTGGGCACCAGTACGCCATCGACAATCAGCGCAGAGCCGATGCCGGTGCCTAGCGTGACTACTAAAATTACGCCACTAATGCCCGCTGCCGCGCCATAGCGTTGTTCCGCAAAGCCAGCCGCGTCTGCATCGTTCACCACGGAAACTGAGTGCCCGGTCTGTTCGCGTACTAATTCCAGCAGGTTAACCCCAGTGAATGACTGATCTAAATTGGCGATAAACCGCACTACGCCATGATCAATCGGCGCCGGGAAAGCAATGCCGATAGGAGCCTTATCGGGCAGGTCGAAAGACTTAACTATCTCACCAATCACCTTCGCAACTGCTTCGGGTGTGGCGGGCTGAGGCGTGGGGATACGCAGGCGCTCACCCACCATCTTGCCCGTCTCTAAATCAACCGGGGCACCTTTGATGCCGCTGCCGCCCACATCAACACCGAACGCAATTTTATGACCCATAGCTTAATCATTATGCAAAACCGGCGGACGCGCAGGTTACAGAGCTTTATTTTGGGGAATTTTGTGGGCAGAATCATGCGTATGCCCGCATCGGATAACACATTTGCACACAAAGCCGCACCCCCGTCAGTCGCTGAACCCATCGAAACCATGGAGGTGCCTAGGTTTGAAATCCCGCAGGTAATCTTGGATGCCGCTGCCGCCAAGCGGGAATTCTATTATTTACTGAGCACAGGCGAAGTAGTGGAAGGCCCCCAAGGCTCTTGGCGCGACCGCATCGGGCCGTACCCCACGCGCGACGCCGCCGCCCACGCCCTGCAACTAGCAAAGCACCGCGATGCCGCGTGGGAGGAACAAACCAAGGCTTACCGCGAATAAGTTATAATGGATATCTACCCCCCAGCATCATTCTGCGGCAAGTAAACGAAGTTTGCGCAGAATGCAGAATCTCGGGGTTCCCACACATCGTTTGTCCCCGTTGTCTGCAATGATTTCATTGTGGATCGCGAGCAAGAAAAGGCGCTACGGGTAGTTGAAGAGCGGGACATCAGGTTTGTGCGCCTGTGGTTCACTGACGTGACTGGCATTTTGAAGTCCGTTGCCATTGCGCCGGTGGAACTTGAGCACGCTTTTGAGGAGGGTATTGGCTTTGACGGCTCGGCCCTAGAGGGCTTGGCGCGCGTTTATGAATCGGACATGATCGCCCGCCCGGACGCTTCGACCTTTGCCGTGCTGCCCTGGCGCGGGGATAGTCACGGCACGGCCCGCATGTTTTGTGATATTTTAATGCCAGATGGTGAGCCAGCTTTGGCCGAGCCGCGCAACATCCTAAAACGAACCCTGGAAAAGGCTTCCGCATTAGGTTTTACCTGTTACACCCACCCTGAAGTTGAATTCTATTTATTTGAAACTCGTACGGGCACTAATGCCCCGTTAGTCCCGGCGGACCAAGGTGGTTATTTTGACCACTTAGCTAGTGGCATTTCTACGGATTTCCGGCGTGATATTATCAACATCCTCGAAGAAATGGGCATAACGGTTGAGTATTCCCACCACGAGGCTGGCCCGGGTCAAAATGAAATTGATTTACGTTACACCGATGCGTTAACCACCGCCGATAACATTATGACTTTACGCACCGTAGTCAAAGAATCCGCCTTAGAACACGGTGCTTTGGCTACGTTTATGCCAAAACCCTTATGGAACCAGCCCGGTTCAGGAATGCACACGCATATGTCATTGTTTGAAGGCAGCCGCAATGCCTTTTTCCAACCCGGCTCCCAATATGATTTATCCAAAACCGCCCGCAGTTTTATTGCTGGCTTACTAAAGCACGCCCCGGAAATCTCGGCTATTACTAATCAGCACGTTAATTCATATAAGCGGTTGTGGGGCGGGTCCGAAGCGCCCAGTTATGTATGTTGGGGGCATAATAACCGTTCTGCATTAATCCGCGTACCGATGGCAAAGCCAGGTAAGGGTAAATCCACCCGTATTGAATACCGAGCTCTGGATTCAGCAGCGAACCCATATTTGGCTTATGCAGTAATGATTGCTGCCGGGCTAAAAGGCATTACCGAGAATTATGAACTGCCCGAACCTATGGAAGATGATGTTTGGGACTTGACCGATGGCGAACGCAAAGCCCTCGGCATCGAACCTCTGCCCGATTCCCTGGACCACGCCATCCAGCTCATGGAGAATAGTGAGTTGGTTGCTGAAACCCTGGGTGAGGCCGCTTTCCGTGCGTTTATTGACAACAAAAAGGCCGAATGGGAAGGCTACCGTCAGCAGGTTACCCACTATGAGCTAGAGCGCTACCTTCAATTCTTGTAAGGCTACCTATAGCTTGTCATTCAAGAACTGACTCAATCGCTTCGGCAATTGAACCCCGGTGTTCATTGCTTTAGCTCAATCGTCAGAAGCGGCAAGGAGCGAAGCGAGGCAGAACGCAGAATCTCGAAAAGGTGGCAGTGTCTTTACCGGGAAACTGCGGCGCAAGGGCTAGGTTTAGTACAGAAGTATTTGCGGCGGAAGGCGCGAGGCGGATGTTAGATTTTTTGTTTGGAGCATTAGCTTCGATGAGCTGGGCCGACATTGCGCGGATGTTGGTAATGTGGGCGCTCGGCGCCATCTTGATCTATCTGGCTATCCGCCGGGACATGGAACCAGCGTTGCTGTTACCCATTGGCTTTGGTGCCATCCTGGTTAACCTACCGCTTTCGGGCGCCATCACCCAAAACTACGCCGGGTTCTTAGAAGAAGGCCCGCTTTCGGTTCTGTTTGATGCCGGTATCGCTAACGAGCTATTCCCTTTGCTTTTATTTGTCGGAATCGGCGCCATGATTGATTTCGGGCCTTTATTGACCAACCCCAAACTGTTGCTGTTTGGCGCTGCTGCCCAGTTCGGCATATTTGTTACGCTGCTTTTGGCCGCCGTCATCGGGCACTTTTTCCCCGGTACTTTCAGTTTGCAGGATGCCGCTTCGGTTGCCGTTATTGGTGCGGCCGATGGCCCAACATCAATCTTTGTGGCTAACTTCTACGGCACCCAATACCTAGGCGCTATTGTGGTGGCCGCTTACAGTTATATGGCGCTGGTGCCGATTATCCAGCCGCCAGTTATCCGCGCCCTTACTACCCGCGAAGAGCGCCGCATTCGCATGCCATACACCAGCAGCGAAGTAACTTCATTTACTCGTATTTTATTCCCTATTATCGTTACCATTATTGCTGGCCTGATTGCTCCGCGTTCAGTGGCTTTAGTTGGCTTTTTGATGTTCGGCAATTTGCTGCGGGAATGTGGGGTTTTGGGCAGCTTATCTGATACGGCGCAAAATGCTTTAGCAAACCTGATTACTATTTTGTTGGGTATTACTATTGCAGTGCGCATGCAGGCCAATGAGTTTTTGACTTTGCAAACATTGCTGATTATGGGTTTGGGTTTGATCGCTTTTGTATTTGATACCGTAGGCGGTGTATTGTTTGCCAAGCTAATAAATCTATTCACTAAAACTAAGATTAACCCGATGATTGGGGCTTGCGGTATTTCGGCTTTTCCGATGTCTAGCCGGGTAGTTCACAAAATGGGCCTCCAAGAAGATAATCAAAATTTTTTGCTGATGCATGCATCCGGCGTGAATGTGGGTGGCCAAATTGCCTCAGTCATTGCTGGTGGTTTGCTGCTGAGTCTGATCCCCAGGATTTAGCCCGGTGCTTCTAGTTTGCTTGAGTAGGTAAAGGAAAAACAATGATTCTTGAAGCGTTACGGGTTCTTTTATTCGGTATGTTAGGCATCTTTTTAGTGATGGCTATTATCTATGGGGTAATTGTGCTGTTATCTCGCATTTCGGCGCGAGCAGCCCGCAAGGCCGAAGCCGAAGTAATTCCGATTGATGTTGAGGGTGCTACCGAAGTGATTGAAGGTATTGAGCCGATTGACGACGAATTCGGCGCAGGTGGTTTCGGCGACGGCTATGTGATTGAACAGCAATACGTGGTAGCCGACGGTTATGAGTCCGCTGAGTATGGCGGCGATGAATATGCCGATGACCAATATGGTGATGAAGCGTACGGCGGCGAAGTGGTTTATGAGTATGAAGGCGACGTAGAGTATGCGGAACCGGAATACGTGGAAGAAGAAGTCGAGCCAGAAGATCTAAGAGAAGTCAGGGCAGTGCAAGCATGAAAGTTGGCATAACTGAAACGGTTTTGCGGGATGCTCCGCAATCGCTCATCGCTACTCGGATGCGGTATGACGAGTTCAAAGACATCGTCCCCACCTTGGATCAAGTAGGTTATTACTCCCTAGAGTGCTGGGGCGGTGCCACTTTTGACGCTTGTATGCGTTACCTTGATGAAGACCCATGGGAGCGCCTCCGCAACATCCGCAAGCTGGCACCCAACTCCAAGCTCCAAATGTTGTTGCGCGGGCAAAACCTGCTGGGTTATAAGCATTATCCAGATGATATTGTGCGGAAGTTCATCCAGTATTCGGTGGGCAACGGCATTGACATCATCCGGATTTTTGATGCCTTAAATGACCTACGTAACTTGGAAACTGCTGTAAATGAAACGGTTAAGCAAGGGGCAGATGCTCAAGTTGCCATTGCTTATACCACCTCGCCAGTTCACACTTTGGAAAATTACGCCGCCATGGCCCGTCACATTGAAGAAATGGGCGCCACCTCAATTGCCATCAAAGACATGGCGGGCATTATGACGCCCCGCGAATGTCGCGACCTAGTAACCGCCATCAAAGGCACCACCAACTTACGGCTGCACGTTCACGCCCATGCCACCACTGGCTTAGCTATTATGGCTTACCTGAAAGCAGTCGAAGTAGGAGCAGATGTAATTGATACCGCCATATCGGCGCTTTCGGGCGGCACTTCCCAGCCTGCCACCGAAACCGTGGTGTACAGCTTGGAGCAGCTTGGCTTTGATACCGGTATTAACCGGGAAAAGATGAAAGAAGTAAATGACTTTTTCAAACCTCTGCGGGATAAATACCTGGCTGAGGGTTTGCTGGATCCCAAGGTTTTGGAAACTGACGTTGATTCACTCAACTATCAAATACCCGGCGGCATGTTATCCAATTTGATATCTCAGCTTAAAGCTGGGGGCCAGATTGATAAACTGCCGCAGATCATCGCAGAAACTCCGCGAGTCAGGGCCGATTTAGGTTACCCGCCATTGGTTACCCCGACCAGTCAAGTAGTTGGCGCCCAAGCCACGGCCAATGTGCTAGCAGGAGAGCGGTACAAGGTTATTTCTAAAGAGACGCGTGCCTACCTGCGCGGCGAATATGGCGCCGCTCCTGGTCCAGTTAACCAAGAGCTTATCAAAAAGGCACTAGGTGATACTCCTCGGATTACCGGGCGTTTTGCTGATGCTTTGCCCGATGGCTGGAATGAGGCAGTTAAAGAGGCAGGCTCATTAGCCCATTCACCTGAAGACGTTTTAAGTTACGCCTTATTCCCCCAAGTGTTTGAGCAGTTTGCGGAAGAGCGGGAAAAGGAACATGCCGCAGGTGAGGCTGGTGCGCCGCCTTCGGACCCGGCTGGTAGCGCGGGCGAAGGGGCAACGAATCCGGTTGCCACCAGCGTTGTTTCGGCATCGGGCACTAGACCCCCGTTACCGCCGAGTGGCAACCCTGGCTTAGCCGCAACCGTGCCAAATCAAGGCGTTAAGCCACCATCGTCGAATGTTAACCAAGGCCGCCACCTTTGGCTCAATTACACCATCGCTGAAAAATACGATGTGGATGATGAAACGGCCGCGTTGTTAATGGCTATTGTGGCCCACCACATGCGCGTGGAACCTCAACAACTAACCTTTAAGTCCATCAGAGAGCGGTAAATAATGCGTTATGAAATCACCTTAAACGGCAAGGTTTATGAGGTTGAGGTCGATGATAATCGGGCGTTGCTGGGCGCTATCGAACAGGCTCGGCCATTGTCTGATGAAGAGTTAGCCGAACACCCCGCGTTGGCTCGGCGCATGGTTTCCAACATTACCCGGGCTGCTTCAACTCCGCGCCCTGCCACTGGTGCCCCAATCCGTTCCACACCGGCTGGCGCCCCCGGTCGCCCGGTTGCTGGCGGTCCGCCGGTCGCCCGCGGTGCTGCCCCGGCAGGCCGTCCCGCTACCCGTCCGGCCACGGCTGGCGCTCCACCACGCGGCGCTAACCCAGCCCCAGCTCCTGGCGCTGCGCCCGCACCCAAAGGCGAACCAGTACCCGCCCCCATGCCCGGCCTGATTAAGGAGATCAAGGTACAACCTGGGCAGCAAATCAAAGCCGGGCAAGTGTTGATTATCTTGGAAGCCATGAAAATGGAAAACGAAATTGTGGCCCCGCGTGACGCCATGGTAACGGGAGTTTCAGTAAGCAAGGGCCAAACAGTCAGCGCGGGTGCGCCCCTGCTCAGCCTGGCTTAGGTGCGCCACTAGCCAGCGAAAAGGTTTTGTCTCAAGCGCTGGCTAGGGTGCTGCTATGACTCCAAACGAGGTTTCGGCTGCAATTATCGCCGCCATCACGGATGCGGTAGCTGACGGGACGCTGAACTTAGCGCCCGAGCAAGTGCCCACGGCTGTGGTGGTGGAGCGCCCACGCCAACGCGAGCACGGCGATTGGTCTACTAACGTGGCCATGCGTTTAGCAAAACATGCCGGAGTTAAACCGCAGGAGTTAGCGCAATTGTTGTGCGATCGGTTAGCAAAAGTGCCTGGCATCGCTAGCGCCGAAATTGCTGGGCCGGGGTTCATCAACTTGCGCCTGGATGCCGCGAGCGCCGGGGAACTGGCCCGCAACATCGTTAATGCTGGCAAAGGTTACGGGCGTAACGATGCCGAAGCTGGGAAGCATATCAACCTAGAATTCGTCTCAGCCAACCCAACAGGCCCCATCCACATCGGGGGCGTGCGCTGGGCAGCGGTTGGTGATTCACTAGCTCGGATTTTAGAAGCCTCGGGCGCCCAAGTGACGCGTGAATACTATTTCAATGACCACGGCAATCAAATCGACAATTTTTCGGCATCGTTATTAGCTGCCGCGCGCGGCCTGCCCACCCCTGACAACGGCTATGGTGGCGCTTACATTACCGACATCGCTAATGAGGTTACGGATGAGTTAGTGGCCGCCGGGCAGCCTGCCCCCGCGCAGTTGCCCGATACCGAAGCGCAAGAGATTTTCCGCGAACGCGGCGTTAACAAAATGTTTGCTGAAATCCAAAAGTCGATGGCGGAATTCGGTGTGCATTTTGATGTGTTTTTCCACGAGAACTCCCTGCATACTTCCGGCGCAGTTAATAAGGCGTTAGAGCGGTTGGCGGAACAAGGTCATGTTTATCAGGCCGAAGGTGCTACTTGGCTCCGCACTAAAGACTTTGGCGATGATAAAGATCGCGTTTTGATAAAGTCCGATGGTGCCCCTGCCTACATTGCGGCCGATGTGGCGTACTACCTGGACAAACGCAACCGCGGCGCGGATGAGGTAATCATCATGTTGGGGGCAGATCACCACGGCTACATCGGGCGGATGATGGCGGTCTGCGCCGCTTTTGGTGATGAGCCGAACCAAAACCTGCAAATCTTAATTGGGCAATTGGTAAACTTGGTCAAGAATGGGCAACCAGTGCGCATGTCCAAACGCGCTGGCAATGTGGTTACCATTGATGACCTGGTAAATGAGGTGGGCGTAGATGCTGCGCGTTACTCTTTGGCCCGGTTCGCCGCCGACTCCACCATCGACCTAGACCTCGATCTGCTGCAAAGCGCCACCAATGAAAACCCGGTTTTCTACGTGCAATATGCGCACTCGCGCACATGTGCCGTTGACCGCAACGCGGAAGAACGCGGCGTGAACCGAGCTGATGGCTTTGACCCTTCATTGCTTGATGGTGCTGCGGATACAGCTTTGTTGGGCCGCTTGGCAGAGTTCCCTGGTGTGGTGGCCGAGGCCGCAAAGTTGCGCGAGCCCCACAGGATTGCCCGGTATTTAGAGGCTTTGGCTGGGGATTACCACACTTGGTATCAAGCCAAAGATGCTGACGGGAACGCCCGCCGCGTATTGCCTTACCCCGATGAGGCAGTTACCGATGTGCATCGCAGCCGCTTATGGTTGAACGATGCCGTGCGCCAAGTTCTTGCTAACGGGCTCGATCTATTAGGCGTCTCCGCCCCAACCCGAATGTAGAAACTATTTTGCGGCGCGGCGACATAAAATAGTCGAACGTCTGTATTATCATTTAGTCACCCATTGGGACGCACCCAAACCCGTCATTCTGCGGCGAGGAGCGAAGGCGAGCGAAGCGGCAGGCAAAGCCTGCGCCGCGACGTAGATCGCAGAATCTCAACAACGGCAGAAATTGGCAGAAAAGGCATCGGAAATGTTTGAACACAACTGGCGCGAAGTCGCCGCAGGTTGGCTAGGTGAGCCTTGGCCCGCCAATTTGACCCGGAACGCTGCTGGGGAAATGGAACTGGCTGGTGTGCCCGTTACTCAAATAGCGGGGGAGTACGGCACGCCAATTTACCTGATTGATAAAGGCGATTTTCTGGGCCGTGCGGCCGCTTACCGGGAAGCGTTTGAATCTGCATTTAACGCGATTGGCAGCGAAGCCTCCCTTTACTACGCTGGGAAAGCTAACTTAAACAAGTCATTAGCCAGGTGGGCGCATGAGGTCGGTTTGGGTGTTGACACGGCCAGTGGCGGTGAGCTGGCAACTGCTTTAGCCGCTGGGGTGCCCGGAGCCAAAATCGGATTTCATGGCAACAACAAGTCTTTAGGTGAGATTACTGCGGCGGTTAAAGCTGGCGTGGGTCAAATCATTGTGGACTCACTAGGTGAAATTGACCAAGTTGCCGAAGTAGCGGCTGACCTTGGGGTGGTACAACCGGTTTTGGTGCGGGTCACTACGGGGGTACATGCTGGGGCGCACGAGTACATTTCCACCGCCCATGAAGATCAAAAGTTTGGACTCAGCATCCATGCTGCACCTGGTGCCCATGATTCTCCCGCGATGGAAGCCCTAGCCAAAGTTTTAGATAAGCCCAGTTTGAAATTGCTCGGCTTACATTCCCACATCGGCTCGCAGATTTTAGACCCGGCTGGTTTTGTTGCGGCTGCTGGTGCAGTGGCACAGTTGCGGGCTGAACTGTATCGACGCCGTGGCGTACTAGTTGAAGAGTTGGACCTTGGTGGAGGGTTTGGCATCGCCTACTTGCCTGGGGACGTTCCAATTGACCCGGGTGTTGCAGCCAAAGCCTTAGCCACCACCATCGCCGATACCAGTGCGGCGCTGGGAACTCCGCCCCCGCGCGTCGCCATCGAACCCGGGCGCTCCCTAATTGGTGGCGCCGGTATCACGTTGTACCAGGTAGGGACCATTAAACCAGTTACCGTGCATGGTAAAGATGGCAGCATTTTTACCAGGGTTTATGTTTCCGTAGATGGCGGCATGAGCGACAACATCCGCCCCATCCTTTATGGCGCGCAATATCATGTGGAGCTGGCAAACCGAGTGGGTACCGCAGAGACGCAACTTTGCCGCATTGTTGGTAAGCATTGCGAAAGTGGCGACATTTTGGTGCCGCAGGTTCGATTACCTTCCGACTTAAAAGCTGGTGACTTGATCGCGATGGCGGCAACCGGCGCCTATGGGCGTTCTATGGCTTCTAATTACAATATGCTGCCCAAACCGCCAGTTGTGGCGGCGGCCGATGGGGAAACCCAACTGTTGGTGCGCCGCGAAACCGTTGAAGACATGCTGGCATTGGATCAGGGCTAAGGGAAACAAATGGAAACCAACAAACCACTGAAAGTAACGCTGCTTGGTTGCGGCGTGGTGGGCAGCCAAGTCGCGCGCGGGTTACTGACCGAGACCGCGCACTTGTCGGCTCGGGTGGGTGCGCCGGTGGAGCTGACCGCCATCGTGGTACGCGACCCGGCTGAGATAACCGACCCACTGATCCCTAAAAGCATCCTGACCGCCGATGCTGAAGGGGCAGTAAAAAACGCTGACGTGGTAATTGAGCTTTTTGGCGGCCTGGAGCCTGCGCGGTCTTTGATCTTATTGGCGTTAGCTAATGGGGCTTCGGTGGTGACTGCCAACAAAGCGCTGCTGGCTGCACATGGTCCAGAACTGTATGCCGCTGCGGAACAGGCCGGGGTGGATTTGTTATATGAGGCTTCCGTCGGTGGGGCAATCCCGATTGTGCGCCCCATCCGCCAGTCATTAGCTGGCGATCATGTTAACCGTATTCTTGGCATTGTTAATGGCACCACCAATTTTGTGTTGGACCGGATGGCAACTGATGGTTCGGCGTTCGATGAGGCAGTAGCGGTTGCTCAAGAGCGTGGTTTTGCGGAAGCTGACCCCACTGCCGATGTTGAAGGGCATGATGCTGCGGCTAAGGCGGCTATCTTGGCTTCGATGGCGTTCCACACCAGGGTCGGTTTAAAGGATGTTGCCACCGAAGGCATCCGCAATATTACTGCTGATGATGTCGCGTGGGCTAAGCAAACCGGCCAGGTGATTAAGTTGCTCGCCATTGCTGAGCGCACGCCGCTGGGCATTTCAGTGCGAGTACACCCGGCCTTGATCCCTGATGATCACCCGCTGGCTGCCGTGCGTGGCGCTTTTAATGCCGTGTTTGTCGAGGCCCAACTGGCTGGCCCATTAATGTTTTACGGCCAAGGGGCCGGTGGCGTAGCTACCTCGTCGGCCGTATTGGGCGATTTTGTCTCCGTGGCTCGCCATCGGGTTTTGGGTGGGCGCGCCTTAGGAGAGTCAGCTTACGCTTCTTTGCCGGTTTTGCAGCCCGATGCAGCTATAACGCGGTTCCAGGTGCGTTTGGTAGTTGATGATCAACCTGGCGTTTTGAGCCAAGTAGCCGGGGTTTTGGCAGCGCACCATATTTCCATCGAGAAAGTGAACCAAACGCCCATCACCGATGCTGATGGCCGCGGACCGAGCGACAGTGGGAGGCCAAGCCTGCGCTCTGATAATGGGGCCGCCACGCTAGTGTTCACCACCCACGCCGCTTCAGAGAAGGCATTTGCCCAGGTCAGGGCCGAATTGGAGGCTTCACCTCATGTTCTGGAAATTGTTTCGGTGCTGCGAGTAGAAAGTGGCACTAATGGCTAACTTATGGCGCGGCGTCATCACCGAATATGCCGACCGGATGCCCGGTTATATCAAAGAGCAGATAGTCACCTTGCAAGAAGGCGGTACGCCTTTGATTGCGGCGCCCGCCCTTTCGGCGCGCACCGGCGCAAACGTGTTTGTGAAGTATGAGGGTCTCAACCCCACTGGTTCCTTTAAGGATCGGGGGATGACGGCTGCTATCTCTGCCGCCGCCGCACGGGGGGCTAAAGCTGTAATTTGTGCCTCCACCGGCAATACTTCTGCCTCAGCGGCTGCCTATGCCACCCGGGCTGGGATGGTGTGCGCAGTTTTAGTCCCGGAAGGTAAAATCGCGATGGGTAAGCTATCCCAAGCGGTAGCCCACGGGGCCAAACTTCTGCAAGTTGACGGCAATTTCGATGATTGCTTAGCCATTGCGCGTGAACTTGCCGAACACCATCCGGTAGAGCTAGTTAATTCGGTTAACCCAGCTAGGATTGAAGGGCAAAAAACTGCTGCCTTTGAAATCGTAGATGTATTAGGCGATGCGCCCGATATTCATTGCTTGCCAGTGGGTAATGCGGGCAACATCACTGCATACTGGAAAGGTTTCCAGGAATACGCGTCGCCTGAGTTTGGTGAGCCAAAGGCTACCAGGTTGCCGCAAATGTGGGGGTTCCAAGCCGAAGGCGCTGCCCCTATCGTGCTGGGGTACCCAGTTGATAACCCCGAGACTATTGCTACCGCAATCCGCATCGGGCACCCAGCCTCATGGCAGCAAGCTATTACAGCCCGTGATGATTCCGGGGGAGTCATTGAAGCAGTTACTGATGAGCAGATTTTGGCCGCGCATCGTTTGTTGTCCCGCGAAGTAGGCGTTTTTGTGGAACCGGCTTCAGCAGCGGGTGTGGCTGGTTTGCTGCTGCGAGCCGAGCGCGGCCTGGTTCCGCCCGGTGCTACCATCACCATCACCGTCACTGGCCATGGACTCAAGGATCCGCAATGGGCATTACGTGACGCAAATGGTGCTGATATAGTTCCCATTGGCGTCAAGGCTGATGCTGTTTCTATTGCAAATGAGTTGAATCTTGCCTGAAGTAAGCCCACCCAAGAAAAATCTGAAGCCAACTGCTACTAGGATAGAGTGGTCAAAGCTTGCTGGGCTCACTATTCGAGTTACCGTTCCCGCCACTAGCGCTAATTTAGGGCCGGGGTTTGACTGCCTGGGGTTGGCATTAAAACTGTACGATGAAGTAACGTTCACCATTACTGATGGACCCACCACAGTCGAAGTGACCGGGGAAGGCGCCACCGATGTCCCGCTTGATGAAGGTCATTTAGTTCTCAAAGCGTTTCGACGTGCGTTAGAGGTTTTCGGTTTTTCCCAACCCAATGTGAAGCTTTATTGCCTGAACCGGATTCCACACGGGCGGGGCCTGGGTTCTTCGGCGGCTGCCACAGTTGCTGGGATAATGGCGGCGCGAGCATTGGTAATAGATCGCGATATCAGAACATTGACTGGCCATGCTGCGCAGTGGATTCCGCTAGATAAAGTGTTGGAATTGGCTACCGAGTTTGAAGGGCACCCGGATAATGCCGCGCCTGCAATTCACGGTGGTGCAACGGTATCGTGGAATGAAAATGGCGTACCGAAAGCTGTCAACTTCGAAGTTTCTAAGCAGCTCCGGGCAATCTTGTTTGTTCCGCAGACCACGCTAGCAACCAAGAAAGCACGCGCCTTGCTTCCGCAACAAGTACCGTTCGCAGATGCCGTATTCAATGTGGGGCGAGCTGCGCTACTGGTGGCAGCGCTCAGCGGTGCACTTAATATAACCAATCTAAAAGCCGCTACCGAAGATAAACTACATCAGAATTATCGTGCCAGCGCGATGCCAGAATCTGCAGAGTTAGTATCCAAATTGAGGGCGCCGTTTGGACCTTTGGGGATCGGCGGGAGCGCAGCGGTGATTTCTGGGGCTGGCCCCTCAGTATTGATTTTCGGCAAGCACGATGAAGCCTGGCGAAGTATTGATGATGAACCTCTGACTGAGCAGGACTACATAGATATTTACAAAGATAAGTTTAAATCCCTAGGAATTGACCATACGCGATGGCGGATTTTGCCGCTAGGTGTGGATGAAAAGGGTGCGCAGGTAACGTGCGAATTGGCTTAACAACTTAAATGGTGCTAGTCTGCCAATCGAAGTCAGAATGTCTGCAATGGCACACTTCATCTAAAACCCACTGCGCACCAAGTTCGCCAGAACCTAAAGTTCACCTGAACACGGCTTGCCAATCCCACAAAAATTGACAAGCTTAAGGCTGCTGCTGGGCGTCGATACCGAGCTGAACCGTCTCGCCTGCCAAAACTGCCCGCGATTCGTAACTGTCAGCCACACTAATTGGAAGGTCATTCGTGGCAATTAACGCAGATTCGTTAGCCAAAATGAAGCTTGATGAGCTGAAAGCTCTCGCAACGGAATCCGGGGTCAAAGGCGTTTCCCGGATGCGCAAAGGCGAGTTAGTCGAAGCTCTCACCGGTAATGCTGGCCGCAGCCATGCTGAAACCGAGCACAGCTCGGCGCCCGCTCCCAAGCCGGCAGTGCCGGAGCCAGTTGCGGCTAAACCGGTTGTGACCGAGCCGGTTGCTAAGGCCCCTGCGCGTAAGCCGCGCCGTGCTGAGCGGCCCACTGGGGAGGCCGTTGGCCGTCCCGCTCGCCACGCTGACGGTGAAGTAGTAGAAACTATCATCGCTATTAATCTCGATGAACTGGCCGATGCCGAACCTCGCCGCCCGGAAAGCGGCGAACGCCACGATCCCGAGCGCCAAGCACGCTTAGCCGAGCTTTCTAATGCGGTTGCCGAAGTGGGCACTAACCGCGAGCGCAACATCCGCCGTCCGCGCAATGATCGTTATGAAAATGCTGGACGTTCTGAAAATGCCGCTAGGGGCGACATCGAACCTAGTGAACGCACGGAGCGTTATGACAGGTCTGAGCAGGCCGAGCGAGACGAACGCCAAGAACGCAATCCTCGCCCCGGTGGCCGTAATCGCGAGGATGGTGAGCGCCGCTACGAGAATCGCAATGAGCGTTACAGTCAAGGTGAGCGGACTGAACGCAGTGATCGTACTGAACGTGTTGAGCGCGCAAACCAGGGCGACCGTTACGAACGCGGCGAACGGAACGATCGTCAAAACCAAGGCGAACGGATTGAGCGTGGTGAGCGCCAAGATCGTACTGAGCGAACCGAACGCGCGGATCGCCCGCAACGTACCGACCGCCTGGAACGTACTGAACGCCCGGATCGCACCGAGCGCAATGAGAACCGGGTGGCGCGGGAAAGTGGCGAGGCTGGTGAAGACCGCAACCGCAACCGGCAACGTGATCGCTTGCGTGACCGGGAACAGAACCGCAATAAGCGCCGCGCTGAAAACGATGAACCCGAAATCTCCGAAGATGACGTATTGCTGCCCATCGCCGGTATTTTGGATGTACTAGACAATTACGCTTTTGTGCGGGTTGACGGGTATTTACCTGGGCCTAAAGATGTTTATGTTTCCTTGAATCAAGTTAAGCGCAATGGCTTACGACGTGGTGACGCCATCATCGGAGCAATTAAGCAGCCGGTTGAAGGTGAATTCTCCGCTAACGCTCGTAATAAATTCCCAGCCTTAGTACGAGTTGATTCAGTAAATGGTAAAACTGTTGAAGAGGCTAAGCATCGCCCTGAATTTGCTAAGTTAACTCCGCTTTATCCGCAAGAGCGCTTGCGTTTAGAAACCACGGGTGGCGCTAACAAACTATCATCTCGCATCATCGACATTATTGCCCCGATCGGTAAAGGGCAACGTGGTCTTTTAGTTTCGCCGCCTAAAGCTGGTAAAACTTTGATGATGCAGCAAATCGCTAACTCAATTACCACCAATAACCCCGAAGTTCATTTGATGGTAGTTCTGGTAGATGAGCGACCCGAAGAGGTTACCGACTTCCAACGTTCGGTAAAAGGCGAGGTTATTGCTTCTACCTTTGACCGCCACGCTTCGGACCACACCACGGTTGCCGAATTGGCGATTGAACGCGCCAAGCGTTTGGTGGAATTAGGTGAGGATGTAGTAATTCTGCTGGACGGTATTACGCGCCTCTCAAGGGCTTATAACTTAGCTGCTCCGGCATCGGGTCGCATCCTTTCTGGTGGTGTGGATGCCGCGGCTTTATATCCGCCTAAGAAATTCTTTGGTGCCGCCCGCAACATTGAAGGTGGCGGTTCGCTAACCATTATTGCCACAGCTTTGGTGGAAACCGGTTCCAAGATGGATGAGGTTATCTTCGAAGAATTCAAAGGCACCGGTAACATGGAATTGCGCTTATCGCGTGGCCTGGCTGAAAAACGTATTTATCCGGCCATAAACGTTAATGCTTCATCGACCCGGCGCGAAGAAATTCTGCTTTCTAAAGAAGAATTGGCAATCGTTTACAAGCTGCGCCGTTTGCTGGGTGCCTTGGATGAGCAACAAGCCACTGAGTTGTTGTTAAATCAGCTTAAGAAGACGGGCACTAACCTGGAATTCTTGATGCAGGTCCAAAAGACTACTCCGAACGCACTAGTTGAGTCAGAGTTAGAGTAGAGCACTACTTAGCTTTTAGCGAAAACGGCCCTGAAAGGGGCCGTTTTTTTGTTGGTGTGAATAAGGCAACTCGCCGTTACCGTTTCGTAACGCGCAAACTTGAGGGGGATTGGTTAGGCTTGGGCGGAACGTACCCGCAATCAAGGAGCGAAATCCAGTGGCTACTGATACCAAGCAGTCAAAGGCGCCGCAAGGCGATGTTGTTGATGCTAAGGCCGAAGTCCAGGCCTTAGTTGATAAGGCGCTAGTGGCGCTAGATGAATATGCCGATTATGACCAAGAAAAGATTGACTACATCGTCAAAAAGGCTTCCATTGCGGCGCTACACGAGCACGGCACTTTAGCTCAGGCAGCGGTTGATGAGACGGGCCGCGGCATCGTCGAAGATAAAGCCACCAAAAACCTGTTCGCTTGCGAGCACGTAACGCATTCAATGGCGAACACCAAAACCGTGGGCGTGATTCACCGCGATGACTTGAACGGTGTGGTTGAAATCGCGGACCCAGTTGGCGTAGTTGCGGGCGTTACCCCGGTAACTAACCCCACCTCGACCACTATCTTTAAGTCGCTGCTGGCGTTGAAAACTCGTAACCCCATCATTTTCGGGTTCCACCCCAACGCGCAAAAATCTTCCGTGCAAGCTGCCACGGTAGTACGCGATGCTGCTATTGCTGCAGGAGCGCCGGAAAACTGTATTCAGTGGATTGAACACCCCTCAATTCAGGCCACTGCAGAGTTGATGAATAACCCTGGCGTCGCGTTGGTGCTGGCCACGGGCGGTAACGCGATGGTGCGCGCCGCTTACTCAACTGGCAAACCGGCTATCGGCGTGGGCGCAGGTAACGTGCCTGCCTACATCCATAAAGATGCCGACATTAGGCGCGCTGTTAATGACATCGTATTGTCTAAGGGATTTGACTACGGCGTAGTTTGCGCTTCGGAGCAGGCCGTTATCATCGACCAAGACATTTACAATGAAACTCTGAACGAGTTCAAGCGAATGCACGCGTACGTGGTTAACGCCGATGAAAAAGCCAAGCTAGAAAACTACTTCTTCGGCGTCACGGCCCATTCCGAGAATTGCGGCGGCGCCAAGCTTAATGCCGACGTGGTAGGTAAGTCTCCCGTTTGGTTAGCTCAACAAGCTGGCTTCAAGGTGCCAGATGATACCTCCATTTTGATGGCGGAATGTGGTTCCGTTGGCCCTCAAGAGCCGCTAACTCGCGAAAAGCTTTCGCCGCTGTTGGCCGTGCTCAAGTCGAAAGATGAAAAAGACGGCCTGCGCCTTGCTGAAGAAATGGTCGAGTTTGACGGCTTAGGCCACTCGGCTGCCATTCACACTAAAGACCGCGCTTTGGTTGAAGAATTTGGCAAGCGCGTTAAGGCAGTTCGTATTCTGTGGAACCAACCTTCCGCGCTGGGCGGCATCGGCGACATCTACAACGCCTTGATCCCGTCGCTCACCTTGGGTTGCGGCTCATACGGCCACAACTCGGTATCCAACAATGTTTCAGCCGTCAACTTGGTAAATGTTAAGCGAGTAGCAAGGCGTAACAACAACATGCAATGGTTCAAGGTTCCGCCTAAGACCTATTTCGAGCCCAATGCCATCCAATACTTGGCAGACATGAAGGGCGTAGAGCGCGTCACCATCGTTACCGACAAGGTGATGAGCTCCATCGGCATCGTGGATAAAGTGCTCGATGTGCTGCGCCGCCGCCCCAATAAGGTGGCGGTCCAGGTGCTTGACTACGTAGAACCCGAACCGTCGGTGGAAACCGTAATTTCTGGCGCGGAACGTATGCGGGAGCACAACCCGGATACCATCATCGCCATTGGTGGTGGTAGCCCGATGGATGCCGCCAAGGTGATGTGGCTCAAGTATGAGCACCCTGAGATTGACTTCTCTGACCTGCGTGAAAAGTTCTTTGACGTGCGCAAGCGCGCGTTCCAATACCCGCAGTTGGGGCAAAAGGCTACCTTGGTTTGCGTGCCTACCTCATCTGGCACTGGTTCTGAAGTTACCCCGTTCGCGGTTATCTCTGACCACAAGACGGGCTACAAGTACCCCTTGGCTGACTACGCTTTGACTCCAACCGTGGCCATTGTTGACCCGGAACTCACCAAGACGATGCCAGCCAAGCTGGTAGTTGACTCTGGGATGGATGCGCTAACGCACGCTACTGAGGCATTTGTGTCTGTTTATGCCAATGACTACACCGACGGTTTGTGCAAGCAGGCTATTTCTTTGATATCCGACAACATCGAGAAATCCAAGAATGGCGGCGCTGACCTAGATAAGGCGCGCGAAAAGATGCACAATGCGGCCACCATTGCTGGTATGGCGTTTGCTAATGCTTTCTTGGGCATGGTTCACGCAATGTCTCACACCATCGGCGCGCAGTTCGGCTTAATCCATGGCCGCACCAATGCCATGTTCTTGCCGTATGTGATCCGTTACAACGGCCAAGTTCCCAGCAAGGTTACGGGTTGGCCTAAAGCCGACAAGTATGTGGCACCTGAGCGGTACCAAGAACTGGCCAAGATGCTCGGCCTGCCTGCAGCTACTGAGGCTGAAGGCGTAGAAAGCTATGCGCAATACTGCCGCGACCTGGCTACCCGCCTGGGCATCGAGAAGAGCTTCCAAGAGCAAGGCGTTGATGAACAGCGCTACATGAACAACTTGGATGCCCTAGCCATGCGCGCTTATGAAGATCAGTGCGCCCCGGCTAACCCGCGCTTGCCCATGTTGCAAGACATGAAAGACATCATGGTGGCTGCCTACTATGGCATCACGCAGGATGAAGTTAAGTCGCGCCGCGAAAAAGGCGAAGCTTATTTGGACATGAACCCGGCTAAGGGTTCGGGGCATTATCACAAAGATGAAACCCACCCTGGTCACGTGCTGGAAGCTCCCATTCCGGAAGCTGACGATGTGCCGCAGGCGTTTACCCATAAGGTAGATGAACTGTCCGATGAAGCCGAAATGATCGCGGCCGAGCACGAGTAGATTCTGTAAAAGTCTGTCATTCCGCGCGCAGTTGATAATTGCGATTGAGGCGAGAATGCGCGAGATTGCTTGCGATACCGAGCCGAGTGAAGCAATAACAGCCGTAGGCGAGAATCCTGGGAGTTTGGGCTGTGAACTTAAGTGCCTTTCTGCCCGATGGTGCAATAGTCACACAGGCTCAGGCTCACGATTGGCGGGAAGCCGTGAAAATCGCCGGTGAGGCGCTAGTGGTTCAAGGTGTAACCACTAGCGCCTACACCGATGAAATGATCAACACCGTTGAGGACTTGGGGCCATACATCGTGGTGGCCCCAGGTTTCGCGCTCGCCCACGCCCGCCCATCATCGTCGGTTCTTAAAACCGGAATCAGCTGGGTCAGCCTGGCGCACCCGGTTCCTTTTGGCAATAAAGCGAATGACCCGGTGCGGCTAGTTGTGGGGCTGGCTGCCCTGGACCATGAGTCTCACCTTGATCTGATGGCTTCCTTGGCAGAGGTATTGGCTGATCAGATTGTTTTGCAAGCCGCAATTGCTGCCCCGGCGCCCCCTATGGTGCGTGAAATATTGGCGTCAGTTGCCCCAAATACAGGCTAAATTTGGCTTTTCAGTTTATGCTTATCCCAGACCCACCATCAAACGTCATTCTGCGTGAAGTCGCAGAATCCAGAAAAATGAAGAGGCAATGTGAAAAAAATCGTAGCTGTATGCGGCCAAGGCATTGGCACTTCGGTACTGTTAAAGATGAACGTCGAAAAGGTGTTACGCAAGCTCGGCATCACTGCGCAGGTAACCGCCGCCGACATCCAAATGGCCCTGAGCACCGCTGAAGCGGCGGACATCCTCTGCACCTCGGCGGATCTAGCCAGTGAGTTTACCGATGTTCCCGCCCAAGTGGTGGTAATTGATAACTTCACCAACTTAAGCGAAATCGAATCCAAGCTCGGCCCACTTGTTGCGGAATAATTTTTACGGTCTATTCAGGTAACTGCCAATTGGCATAATCCCGGCGGTTGAGCCGTGTCGAAACCAAAGCGATCAGGCGCCAACCCGAATAGGCCATCTTTAACAAAAGCCGCCTAACCTCACAGCAAGTGTTGGGCGGCTTTTGCGTGCCCGCTCGGGCAGGCGTCCAATGCTGATCCAGTTTTCTGAGTATGTTTGGTGAGTGGACTTTGACCAAGCAAGTCAGCGGTGGGCGGAACTCCAAAATTTGATCCTGGCCGCGCAAGATGCCTATTACGTTAATGACGCGCCGACGGTTTCCGATGGTGAATATGATGCTTGGGTTAAAGAGTTAGCTGCCCTAGAAGCTGAGTTCCCAGAATTGGCGGCCCCGGATTCCCCAACCAAAACCGTAGGTGGCAGCGTAGCCACGGGGTTTGCCTCCGTACCGCATCTAGTTCGAATGCTTTCGCTTGATAACGTATTTTCATTGTCAGAGCTCGAACATTGGGTTACCAAGGCCGCGCGCGAACTAGGCAAAACAGAAACTGACCTTGATCTGCTCTGCGAGGTCAAGATTGATGGGCTAGCCGTATCGCTGGTTTATGAAAATGGCGTGTTAGTCCGTGGGGTTACTCGGGGCGACGGTCGCATCGGTGAAGATGTCACCGCCAATGTCAAAACCATTAAATCCATCCCGTTATCTCTTAGCGATGCACAGGCAGACCGTCATTCTGCGGCAAGGAGCGAAGCGAGGCAGAGCGCAGAATCTCAAGAACTCTCCGATGTTTTCCCTGAACTAGTTGAAATCCGGGGCGAGGTTTTCTTACCTGTTGACGAGTTTAACGCCTTAAATGAGCAGCTAGTAGCAGCAGGTGCCGCGCCCTATGCAAACCCTCGCAATACAGCAGCTGGGTCATTGCGCCAAAAAGACCCCAAGGTCACGGCGAGCCGTAACCTGCGTTTCTATGCCCACGGCATCGGCGAACTGGTTTGGCCCCCATCGGATAGTCCCGAATTAGCAAGTCTTTTTGCAAGCGTTGATAACCCCAGCACACTCCGTCATTCTGCGGCAAGGGAGCTTAGCGACCGCAGATCGCTAACTGCGATTGAGCCGAATGCACAAAAACTTGCTTTTGATGTTGAGGCGAATGAAGCATTAATAGCCACAGGCGAGAATCTCAAAAACGCTATTACTAGGCAATCGGACTTCTACGACCTGCTAAGGGAATGGGGCATTCCGGTATCGCCTTATTATCGGGTAGTTAAAGGTTACGATGCTGCCGCCAAAATGGTGGCGGATTATCAGAATAAACGCCATGATTTGGAACATGAAATTGACGGCATCGTCATTAAAGTAGATGACTTAAATGAACAGCAGAAGTTAGGTATTACTTCGCGCGCGCCTAAGTGGGCAATTGCATACAAATACCCACCGGAAGAAGTCCATACGCGGTTGCTGGCTATCGAAGTAGGGATTGGCCGCACGGGCCGGGCCACCCCTTATGCGGTATTGGAACCAATTAAAGTAGCGGGCAGCACGGTTTCCAGGGCAACCTTACATAACCAAGACGTAGTTAAAGCTAAGGGCGTGCAAATTGGCGACGTGGTGGTTTTGCGAAAAGCTGGCGATGTTATTCCGGAAATTCTGGGGCCAGTTGCCGCCTTAAGCAATGATGGTTATCCGCGCACTGCTTTTGTAATGCCTAAAGAGTGCCCGGAATGTGGTACGGAATTACGCCCGATGAAGCAAGGCGATGTTGATTTACGTTGCCCTAATGCGCAAAGCTGTCCGGCACAAGTGAGAGGCCGGGTAGAACATATTGGATCTCGGGGAGCTTTGGATATTGAAGCTTTAGGTGAAGTGACTGCTGCCGCCCTAACCGAGCCAGTACCGCCTACCCAGCCACCATTACATACCGAGGCGCGGTTATTCGACTTAACGCTAAATGAGTTATTGCCAATTGAGGTAATTGTTCGGGATTGGGAAACTGGCCTACCTAGGGTGGACGATGATGGAGCAGAAATCCGCCGCACTCCATTTAGAAAAAAGAATGGTGAACCCACTGCTGCTGCAACATTGCTGTTATCCGAAATTGAAGCGGCGAAAACCAAAGAATTGTGGCGGCAATTAGTAGCGCTAAACATTCGCCACGTCGGCCCGGTCGCCGCACGCGCTTTAGCAGACTGGTTTGGTTCGTTAACCGCAATTCGCACCGCCACGGAATCTGAATTGGCCGCAGTTGAAGGAGTAGGCCCCGAGATTGCA
>Ga0268261_10000171_pt1 | contig 40314 bp, 27 predicted proteins | sample TergutNc150P1_FD_190353 | JGI IMG/M metagenome (GOLD analysis project Ga0268261, IMG submission 190353) | Nasutitermes corniger P1 segment gut microbial community from laboratory colony in Florida, USA - Nc150 P1 (SPAdes) (version 2) | ecosystem: Host-associated > Arthropoda: Insects >... | reverse complement strand
TTAAACCAAAGATGGTAGCTGCCGATTTTACAGCCAACTTTAACAATTTTGATACAAGAGGACAAAGTCATAGAGATAACCATGCAAACCTAATGAGTATACGAAACAATGTTACAGACAATTTTAACACTCTATTATCAAGACCTGAATTTGATAGTGTTAGGCAGTGGAAAAATAATATGTTAAATATTTTGCAGTCTTGGGAACATAACTCAAAATAAAATTCTTGATACTGAAAATAAATATATAATGTATTTATTATATCAAAAAATAGCCAATATATGTATTACATATATTGGCTATTTTAAAATAAAATATAAGACCTAGATTAATCATCATAGTGTCCACGGCATTGATGAATAATTATTTCATTTGAAAAACATATTTTATCTATCATTCATAAGTCTTTAAATCTTCAATGCTTTTATATACTACATTACCTTTTTTTACACTATTATATATATATTAGTGCAATGTCTAGTATTTTGCTACAAATAAAACATTTCATAATTTATTTTAATCTTATAATACTTGCTTATTTACTTTTGTCAATTTCCCCATATAAACCATATACCATATAAGTATCCAAAAGCCACGTATTACAGCCCCAAGTGTCAGCCCTATCCATATACCATCTAGTCCAAGTGCTGTATTGCTTAGAAAAAAACAAAAAACAACACGTAGTGCATTAGATGTAATACTTGCAATAGATGGATTTTTGGTATTTCCACTACCTCTAAAACAGCCAGCAGCTACACCTTCCAAACAAACAGGTATCTGCATAAAAGATAAAATTCTCATATAAGATAAAGAAATAGCTAGTTCATTAGGTTCGCTAAAAAAAATACCCATAATAGGTATTGCAAAAACAAACATAACGAGGCTAACTAAAAGTCCCCAACTAGTCATCAAAATAATTGATAATTTGAAACCCTTGCGTATTCTTGTAAACTTCTTTGCTCCGTAGTTTTGTCCTACAAATGCTGTTACAGCAGTTGCAAAGCCACCACCAACAAGCCAGCTAAGTGCTTCTATTTGTGAACCTACTCTGTTTATTGCTAGTGCCTCATTTCCGAAATTTGCTATAAATCTCATAACAATCATTGTTAATATAGTAAAAAGTCCAGATTCTATTGCTACAGGTAAGCCCCATTTTAAAATATCTTTTATATATTTTGTACTAGGTAAAGTTATAAGTTTGAAATTTTCGAATGGATGATTTTTATATCTTTTAAGTATATACAAAAACACTGCAAAGCTAATAATTTGTGCAATACTAGTAGATAGTGCAGCCCCAACGATTCCAAGGTCTAATGTAAATATAAAAATAGGGCTAATAGCAATATTTAATACAAGCCCAAAACTATTTAGGTAAAACGGTGTTTTTGTATTTCCAAAACCAGAAAAAAAGCCTGTTATTACAGCTTTCATATATGTGAAAGGTATAGATATTCCTATAAAAATCAAATATCTTGTAGATAAATATACTACGTAATCATCTGCTATATCAAAAAAACTAACTAAGATATCACTAAAAAATATAAGTATCATTGCATATAAAACACCAAAAGCTACAGCCAAAAAATAGGAATTTTGTGCGTATTTTTTGGCTGTTTCCTTATCACCACTACCTATATTTTGGCTTACTCCTATTTCTGCTCCCATCCTACCAATAAGAAGTAGTGCCATACTAAGCCAAATATAGGTACCACCTGTTCCAGCGGCTGCAACTGCTTCTGTGGATAGCCTGCTTAACCAAAATAAATCTACTAAATTGTGAAGCATTTGTATAAAAGATGTTGCCATAATAGGTATGGCAACTTTTATTAGTTTTGGTAGTATACTGCCTTCGGTTAAATCGTATTTTTTTGTTTTCATATTGTTTTCATATTGTTTTAAAATTTTTTATAAGTTTTATTACTTTGTCCAGGTTTTCTTTTGATATATCATTGTGTGTAACAAATCTATATGTGTTTAATAATTCAGGTGGATGGATTTTTACCTCATTTTTATGCATATATTTTACAAATTTACTTGAATCTACGTCAAAATCAAAAAAAACCATATTTATATGCACATTTTCTATATCTGTTGTAATTCCTTGTATTTTTTCAAGTTCCGAAGCTAAATATTTTGCGTTTTCGTGGTCTATATGTAGCCTTTTGGTCATTTTTTCTATACTTATTATACCACACGATGCTAAAGAGCCTATTTGTCTCATACCTCCACCTAGAAGTTTTCTAGTTTTTCTAGCTCTTTTTATAAATTCTAAAGAACCACATAGTATGGAACCAACTGGAGAACAAAGTCCTTTAGATAAACAAAACATAATACTATCTACATATTTTGATATTTCTTTTACATCTACTTTTAAATAAGTAGCTGCGTTAAATATTCTTGCACCATCCAAATGTACCTGTATATTTTTCTCTTTTGCTACATCATACAATTCTTTCATTATATTAAGTGGTACTACTGTTCCATTTCCAAGAGCATTTTCTATACAAACAAGCCCAGTGCTAGGTTCGTGTATATCATCACCACGTACATTTTTCAGAAAATCCTCTTTTGTTATATACGATTTTGGATTATTTGTAACTCTATAGCCTACACCAGATAAAAGTGCAGCTGCACCGACTTCGTGTACAACTATATGAGAGTTTTTGTCTAGTAGTATTTCGTCTCCTCTTTTTGTATGGCACATTATTGCTATTTGATTACCCATTGTTCCAGATGGTACAAAAAGAGCGGCTTCTTTTCCCATTGTTTTTGCTGCAAGATCTTCTAGTTTATTTGCTGTCTTGTCATCTTCGTATACGTCGTCTCCCATCTCAGCTTTTATCATTTCTTCTAGCATTTCTTGTGTTGGCATACTAACTGTATCAGAACGTAAATCTATCATAATTAATAAAACTTTCTATAAATTAATTTTAAACTTTCAATTTTTCTATTTTTATACCTAGTTCAACTATTTGCTCCTCTCTTACATCTGCAGGAGCGTTTGTAAGTGGACAAGATGTGTCTTTTACTTTTGGAAAAGCAATAACATCTCTTATAGATGTAGATTTTACTATTAACATTATTATTCTATCTAAACCAAAAGCAATACCCCCATGCGGCGGAGTACCGTATTTTAATGCATCTATTAAAAAACCGAATTTTTCATCTGTTTCCTCTTTTGATAAAGAAAGAAGAGTAAATATTTTTTCTTGTAGCTTTGTATCATGTATACGTATACTACCACCACCAATTTCAAAACCATTTAGTACAATATCGTAAGAGTCAGACCTTACTTTTTCTATATCATTATCTAGTAAATGCAAATCTTCGGCAAGTGGCATTGTAAAAGGGTGATGAGAAGATGTTAATTTATCCTCTACAACCTCGAATAGTGGAAAATCTATAACCCATAGAAAATTAAATTTATTTTCGTCTATCAAATTTTCATTTTTTGCAATTTCTAATCTTATATTTCCGAGTGCTTCGAAAACAATGTTATCACTATCTGCACAAATTAAAAGTAAATCTCCAGCTTCTCCATTTAGTGATTTTACTATACTATTTATTTGCTCATCATTTAAAAATTTAGATAAACTGGTTTTGTTATTATTTTCTTCAACTACTATATAGCTAAGTCCCTTTGCTTTGTGGTATTTTGAAAGTTCTATAAGAGAATCTATTTTTTTACGAGTATATGAACCACAATTTTTTGCATTTATTCCACCTACTCTACCACCATTTTTTATAGCTGATTTGTATGGTTCAAAATCAAAATTTGAAACAATATCTGTAATATTTGCAAGTTCAAGACCAAATCTAGTATCTGGTTTGTCTGAACCATATCGCTCCATAGCTTCGCTATATGGCATTTGTATAAAAGGTGTAGCAATTTCTACATTTAAAATTTCTTTGAAAAGCTGTGATATTAAACTTTCCATCAATTTTATAATATCATTTCTATCTACAAAACTCATTTCTATATCTACTTGTGTAAACTCTGGTTGCCTATCTGACCTTAAATCTTCATCTCTAAAGCATTTCACTATTTGATAGTATTTATCGAAACCACTTATCATTAAAAGTTGCTTGAAAATTTGTGGGGACTGTGGCAAAGCAAAAAAACTGCCAGAGTATTCACGGCTAGGTACAAGATAATCTCTTGCTCCTTCTGGTGTACTTCTTGTAAGCATTGGAGTTTCTATATCAATAAAGCCCTCTTTTGTAAGGAAATTTCTAAAGAAATTCGAAACTTTATGTCTTATCATTATATTGTTTTGCATTTCTAATCTACGTAAATCTATATATCTATATTTTAGTCTTAAATCATCTTTCACACCTGTATCTAAAACACTAAAAGGTGTAAGCTCGGAAGCAGATAAAATACGTATCTCTTCTGCATCTATTTCTATATCACCGGTTTCCATTTCTGGATTTATATTTTTTTCTGTTCTGTTTATTACTTTTCCTGTAACAGCTATTACGTATTCGCTTCTTATTTCTTTACATTTTTCTAATATTTCATTGCTTTGCTTTTCTTGGTTTATGACTACTTGTAATAAACCTGTCCTATCTCTTAAAGATAGAAAAATAAGCTGTCCCAAATTTCTTCTTTTGTGTACCCAGCCCATTACTGTTACAGAATTACCAACAAGAGTTTTGTTTACTTCTGTACACATATGTGTTCTTTTCATTTGTTCTAAATTTTCCATTTTCAATTTCTTTCTTTATTTTCTAATTCATTTAATATTTTCGTGCAGTATTCTTTTATTTCGTCTATTTCAATTGCATAATCTACTATTAAATTTAAGTATTCCTTATCTTTAAAATCCATATATAATAACCTCATCTTTTTCAATATATTTCCTTATTCTGGAATTTTTCAAATCAGAATATGTTATAACATCAACTTTTTTAGACAAAGTGTTTTCTAATTTAACAATAAAATCACCAAAAGTAAACATTCCACGTATTTTTTCACTTTCATTTATTAAAATATCAATATCACTATTTTCAGTAGCTTTTCCCCTTGCAAAAGAACCAAATAAAGCAACTTTAGTAATACCATATTCTTTAGCTATAGGAATTATTTTTTCTTTTATTTCTTCTATTGTTGTCATATTGGAAGTTATCCTACCAAAATATTTGGATTGTTTAGTCTCATCAAAAGTAAATAATGATTTGTTTTTTGTCTTCTTATATTTTCTGTTAAATTTTCTTTTTCTAATAATTTTCTGTCAAGCTCTATAGCTGTTATTTGTCCTACTTCGTACTGTACTTCTAAAACTCTAATTTCTTGGTTTAGTATAGCTAATTGTAGCTCCATACCTTCTATAGTAAGTTCTAAGTTGATTATTTGGTTGTATAAATCTGTAATATTATTTTCTACTTGTTCTCTTGCTTCTCGTAAATCTCTATTTGTTTGTGTAACTTGTAGTTCTCTATCACTTCTTGTAGGTTCTGTAAGAGATACCATACCACTTGCTGGGGTAAAATCTAATCTATGATTGTCTAATTCGAACCTTGCTATTCGTAGTTGATTTGTTATATTTTCTATTTGTACACTATTATTTTGATGTCTTGATATAAATTCGTTTAAATTTATATCATTAAGATTATTAAATGTAGGCTCGAAAATAACATTATACACATTGTTTTGATTTGTACCCATTAATCTATTTAATTCTCTAAATGCAGAATCGATAGAAGATATTAAATTTTCTCTATTGTTTAACGCTTGTCTATGGCTTGTAACCACACTATCTATTTGTGAATTACTTGCCATACCAAGGCTTTGCATTATTCTAAGATTATTTAAATCTCTTTGTATTAGGCTTATGTTTTTGTCGAAAATTTCTAATTCGTTTTGTGCCATTATTATATTTGCAAAATGGTTAGAAATAATAAACTCTAAAGTTTGCTCTTGAGCAGTAATACTACTAAGACTAACAGCACGATTTGCATCCAGCCTCATCATATCTGCTTGCATACGTACAAAATCAGATGCTGGTATTTGTGGATTTGTCCACATTAAGTCTCTTATTCTTTGCTGTCCCTCTCTCGATAAGGTTATATTACTTTCCAAATTTCTTATTTGTGTACTATTATTTATAGCAAGTCTTGTTGCCTCCTCTAATGTAAGATTCGGTACATTTGCAAGAAGAGGAAAAGGGAACATTATTAAAATTATTATAGTCAGTATTATTTTTTTCATAAATAAACTCCTTATTTATACTTCTTTTCATGGTTTATCAACCACTCTTTTCTCCAAACTTCCCCGGAATAGCCAGATAAATTACCATTATGTGCTATAACTCTATGACAGGGTACGATTATCCATATATTATTTCTGCTATTTGCTAAACCAACGGCTCTAGTACCATTTGGGTTTTCTATTTTTTTTGCTATTTCTTTGTAGCTTGTTGTTGTTCCATATGGTATGTCTTTTAAATTTTGCCATACTTTTTTAAAAAAATCTGTACCGTTGTTCTTATACGGTACGCTAAAACTTTTTATATTTCCCAGGAAATAATTTTTTAGCTCATTTTTACATTCTATCAAAACTTCCATATCTTCATTAAATGCTTCTTGTGTTATATCTCCAAATTTTAGGCTAGTTATATAATTATCTACACAGGAAATAGCTATATTTCCTATAGGAGATTCGAAATATGTCAAACCACCATCTATATTTATATCTATATTTATAGTATTATTCTTATTTTTCTTCTTCCTCATCATTCACCAGAAATAGTAATGCTTTTTACAAGTAGCGTTGGACTACCTATAGATTTTCCCATAGGATTAAAATACAAATCATTAGCTATATCTTCTATATTATTTAATAAGTCGTAAAAGTTTCCAGAGGATACTATTTGTTCTACAGGTTTTATAGTTTCCCCATTTTCTATTAAAAACCCACCAGCTTGTAATGAAAAATCTCCAGATGTAGAATTTACACCAGAGTGCATACCTGCAAAACTTGTTATTAATATTCCTGAAAAGTCTTTTTTTATCTCTTCTATAGATTTTGTACTTGGCTCTATAAAAAAGTTGTTTACATCTATTCCAACAGCAGATTTAAAAGATGATTTAAAACCATTTCCTGTACTTTTTAAATTATCTTTTTTTGCCGATTTTATATCGTATAGATATGTTTTTAAAATACCTTTTTCTATAACAATTTTATCGAAAGTTGCTACACCTTCAGAGTCGAAAGGTACGGCTGTTAAAGAATCGGGATGCATTACATTATCTTTTATTGTTATAATTGAACTTGCAATTTTTTTGTTTATCTTGTCTTTTAGAAGTGAAAATCCTTTCTGTACAACTTCTGCATAAAAGTTAGATACAAAAGCAGATAAAAATTGTACAGCTGCTTTGTTTTCTATTAAAATATCGTATGTTCCAGATTTTATGGATGAAGCTCCTAATTTGTCTGTTGTTATTTTTACAGCTTTTTTTGCTATTTTTTCAGCATCGAAAGTAGAAAAATCAGCTCCCGACCACAAATTGTAGCCAATTTTTGTTTGTGTGCCGTCTGTTGCTCTTGTTATAACATATGCTACAGCATCTCCATATTCAAACGATACATCAAGACCGTAGCTGTTACTTATAAGTATAAGACCTGTACCATTCGCTATAACAGAGGCATCTACAGAGACTATTCTTTTGTCTATCTCTAGTGCTATTTTTTCCATTTCTTTTGCCATATCTATTTTTTCTTTAGATGTTTTTTTATCTAAAAATTGACTTTTGTCAGGCACTTTTGGATAAGATTTTGAACCTTCGAATAAAAATTCATTTTTTTCTTCTTTTATTATTGCATTTTGTTTTGCATTTTCAATTAAAAAATTGATTACTTCTTCCGAAATATTTTCAGTATATACGTATCCAACTTTTCCATCATAGGTACCTCTAAAAGAAAGTCCTACTGGTGAGGAATTTTTATATTCTCTTACATTATTTTGAAAAACAGTTACACTAAAAGATTTACTACTAACATAATAAATTTCAAAATCACTAAAACCAGCATTTTTTGCAGCTTCAAAAAGTTTTGTTTTGAATGTTTGTATATCCATTAGTTTTGTCCTCCAACTGTCATTTCTTTTACTCTTATCATTGGTTGCCCTACATTTGTAGGTATAGAACCACTAATAGAGCCACACATACCTTGTCCTTGCTTTTCTATATCTGCAACAGCATCTATATTTTTAAGTGTACTGGAACCCATGCCAATAAGACTAGCACCTCTTACTGGTTTTGTTATTTTTCCGTTTTCTATTAAATACCCTTCTATTACAGAAAAATTGTATTCGCCTGTAGCTGGTGTTACAGAACCTCCACCCATTTTTGCAGCATATAGTCCGTATTCTGTATTTGATATAATATCCTTTTCTTTATCTGTTCCTGCTTGAATATATGTGTTTGTCATACGAGATGTTGGGGCATATTTATATGACTGCCTACGACTAGAACCTGTGGATGGTTCTCCCATTTTTAATCCGTTTAATGTATCTACGAGGTAAGTTTTTAATATTCCGTTTTCTATAAGTATATTTTTTTGCGTTGGTGTACCCTCGTCATCTACGTTTATAGAACCCCAAGCATTTGGTATAGTACCGTCGTCTATATATGTTACTATAGGACTTGCTATTTGTTTGCCTTTCATATTACAGAATGTAGAAGCACCTTTTGCTATTGCTGTAGCCTCTAGGCTGTGACCACAAGCTTCATGTAGTATTACTCCACCAAAACCTTTGTCTATTACTACTGTCATTTTTCCAGATGGTGCATAACTTGCTTCAAGCATTGTGGCAGCTATTCTTGCACTGTCTTTTGCTAAAAATTCTATATCCAGATTTTTTACAAATTCATATCCACTATGTGAACCAGGAGCGTGTTTACCTGTTTGTTTTTCTGTTCCATTACTTGCAACAGCTGTTATTTCTACTCTTGTCCGTATTCTTCTGTCTTCTACCCACAACCCTTTAGAATTTATAATAACGATATCTTGAACTTCATCCGTGTAGTATCCACCTGTTTGCGATATGCTTTTACTATAGTCTTTCGAATATTTATTTGCCAATTTCAAGATATCTATAATATCAGTTTTAGGTACTTCGCTTGGAAGTATTTTTATAGGATGTATATTATTTATATTTTTTGTTGTAAAATCTAAAACTATTTCGTTTTGTTTACTAATATTTACAGCATCTGCTGCGTTTTTTGCCATAAATAATAAATTACTTTCCGATAAATCGTTTGTATAAGTATATATAGCATTATGCCCAACAAATATACGCAAACCAATCCCGTAGTCTATACCAGACACAGCCTTGTCTAATTTGCCATTTATTAAAGAGATGTTGTTCGTTTTTCTGTTTTCTATAAAAATTTCAGCAAAATCTCCACCAGTAGAGAGTGCAGTGTGGAGTACATTTTTTGCTACGTTTCTATTTATCATTCTTATCTCCCTTTTGAATTTTACTTATATGATACCAAATTGTAACCTTAAAGTAAATTAATATTGTTATTTTTTGCAAAGTCATTAAATAGAGTAAAAAGAAATTGACTTTTTACTCTATTTAATATAAATCATAAATATAAATCATTTTGCTTCTTTTATTTTCTCCAAAATTTCAAACTCATTCATTATATTCACAATTTTTTTGTTATCTTTTATATAAACTATGTAAAAACTATCTGGATTGAATCTTTTAATTACTGTTAAAAAAGGTGTTTCCATGTCTATTATTATACTTTTTATTTTTGTTTGCTGGTTTAATTTATGCCCAGATAAAATTATGTCATAAAATATCTTTGTTGTTTCTATGTAATAGTCTTTAGACTTTTTTTGTAGGTACAAAAAAATTAAAATAAGGCTAATATTAAATGGAAATAATATTGTTTGTACGATACCAATCAAAAATATTGTAATATTTATTAAAAAACTAGTTCTCATAACAAAAGTGCTACTATTTATTAATCCTATTTTTCTTGTTAATATGACCATAAGTATTTTGCTACCATCTAGTGGATATGTGGGTAACAAATTAAAAATTAAAAGAACTAAGTTTGCATTAAACAGGAAATTATTATCTAAATAAAAAAAAATAATTGTTAATACAAAATTTACAAATGGCCCAGCAATTAGAATTAATATTTTTTTACTAAAACATATCTTTTCAAAATCTTGTATGTAAGCTATAAATCCAAGTGGCGTTATTTTTAATTTTTTTGGTCGCACTCCACATAAAAATGCCATAGCAATATGTCCCATTTCATGTGAAAGTGCTAGAAAAAATATTACAAAAAAATTTTGGGCAATTATAGACACATTATTCATTCCTCCAATTTATTTCTTCCAAAAGCTCTTCATCTATTCTAAAATCTTCTGCTTCGTGGTAAGTGTTTTCTACTTCCCAAAATGTATTTTGTAAAAATTCTATATAAAAAAAATCGTCGTTTTGTATTATACTAGCAATTGTAGAACGAACATTATAAGCAGGACTAACCATTGTTACAACTAGTATTCCTAAAATAATTATTCCACAAGCAGTTGTTTGTAGAAAAAATGTTTCTTTCAAATTATTTTCAGAACTATTTTTTTGCTTGCTCTTATATCGTTTATTTTTCTTTTTCATATACCCTCCAGAAAACTTTTAATGTTTTTATTTAAAATATATATTTTGCATGTAAAAAAATTATTACAAATTTTTTTTGAAATAATATGAAATATGTCAAACGATGTTCGATGATTTTTGTTTTTTATATAAAATTTGTGCATTTTGCATATAAAAATACGAAAAATAAACTTAATATATATGCAAGTTTTTTGTTTTTGTTGATTTTCATGAGTATAAAACCGAAAATATTTTTTTGGAAAAAATTTAAAAATATATTGACAAAAAATGATATATATCCTATAATTTGTTTAGTAAATGCAATAGTATAAAAAATATGAGTTTTTTCGGGAAAAATAGCTCGAAAAATAGGAGGATATAATGGAAACAATAAGCGTTTTTTTAGCAGACGACAACAAAGATTTCTGCGATGTTATTAGCGAAAGCTTTAATAAATATAACGACATTAAAATGGTTGGTGTTGCACACGACGGTATAGAGGCATATAGCAAAATAATAGAGTTAAAACCAGATGTAGCTCTAATAGATGGTGTAATGCCACATTTGGATGGTATGGGCGTTTTGGAAAAATTAAAACAACAAGATGGTCCAATTCCTATATTTATAATGTTATCTGCTATGACAGGTGAAAAAATAATAAAAAGAGCAATGGAATTGGGTGTAGAATATTATGTTGTAAAACCTTTCGATATAGATGTAATGGTAAGTCGTATAAGACAACTTAAACAAAGCAAAAAAGACGAACCAATGGGTGGTGCTTTTATAAATAGCCCAAAAATACCCAATCTAGAAACAAAAGTTACAAATATTTTGCAAAACCTAGGTGTACCTGCTAGTATACGAGGCTACAACTACATGAGAGAAGCAATACTTATGGGTATAGATAATCCTGATATTTTGAATTACATAACCAAGGAGCTTTATCCATCTGTTGCTAAAAAATTCCACACATCGCACAGCAGAGTAGAAAGGGCAATACGCCACGCAATAGAAGTTGCATGGAGTCGTGGAGATATAGATGTAATTATACAATATTTTAAAGGTACTGTAAATATAAACAAAGGAAAGCCTACAAATAGCGAGTTTATATCGTTAATAGCGGATAGACTAAGGCTTGAAATAAAAGATAATATGATGGTGTAAAAAATCATCTATTATAAATAAAAATATAAATACAAACACAAACGAAGTATAAGTAAAACCATTAAAATTTTTTTTGATGGTTTTATTTTTTTGAGCAAATCTTCAATTAAACAGTTAATATTTTATTGAAAATTTTCGATATTAATTTGAAAGAATATAATTATACATACTCCTATAGTTAATTATGTATAATTGATACACTTATAATATGTAGTATGTAAGTAGTATTATGTACAAACTACGTATACTATAATTATAAATTTGTTTTTGTAAGGTGGAAATCTTGAAAGGAGGAACATATGCAGTCTATACGTACTAATCTTATGTCTATGAATACTCATAGAAATATACTAGGTATAGAAAGAACTCAACATAATATCAGAAACCAGCTGAGTACAGGTATGCGAATAAATAGTGCAGCCGACGACGCAGCTGGGCTTTCTGTAAGTGAAAGGATGAGGCAGCAAATAAGAGGTTTGGACCAAGCTACTAGAAACATAAACGATGGCATTAGCTTAATTCAGACAGCCGAAGGCGCTATGCAAGAAATATCTGCTGTAATATCTCGGGTAAGAGAATTAAATGTACAAATTGCAAACGATGTGTACACAGTTACAGATAGGCAAACTATTGCAACAGAAATAGAACAAGCATTAGGCGCTATTACAGAAATAGTACAAAGAACAACTTTTAATGGAATAAACTTACTAGAGGGTAAGCTGGATATGAATGCCATTGCGGCAGGACTTGTACCGGGTACTTTTGTACCAGGAGTACCTGGGCAAATTAGCTACACTGGACCAGATGGTACAGACCTTACCAATCTTATAAACCATTTGGTGCCGGGTGGTAGACCAATAGATATGGCTTGGGTGCAAAACAATATCACGGGTATAGAAAATTACAATGTTACACCAGCTATGGCAGCACAGCGTAATAGGGATGCAATACTTAATTGGCTAAATTCCCAAAGGGGTGCAATGGATGCAGCAGGTGGTGGGTATTGGATATTGCACAATTCTGCTGATTTGCAATCAATTTTAGATGCAATCCCGGATTCCATGCTTCAAAATTACAACCATGTAAATTCTATAATAAATGGTTCTACATTTGAAAACTTTTTTATAAATAATTTACCACCAAATAATGGAACTTGGGCATCTGGCCCACGGGATAATTTTAGACCAGGTAACGCTCTTGTTGATGTAAGTGTTAGTATACCAAACCTTGTGAATGTAGTGCAAGAGGAGATAGATTTAGCAAATAATCAAAATAGAGCTGCTGTTATAGGTTGGCTTGGAGCTCAAACATTGCCTACAGGTTGGGGATTGGTGTCAAATTGGCAAGATATAATAAATAATCAAGATTTGCACAATCCTACACTTGTAAATAATTTTCTAAACAACAATAATGCTACGTTTAGAAGTTTGTTTGAGTTTAACCTTAACAATGGTTTCCAAGATGTTCTTAATTCTTTAAACACGGGTTCGCTTAACAATTATACCATGGATTGGACGATTCCGACAGGCCCTGGTGGTACGAATGCGAATACCATGTTTAATAACTATAATAGATTAAAACTTGCCAATATGATTCAAAATGCTGCAAATAGTTTGCCTTCTGGTATTACTTTAAGTAGCAATTTTAGAGATGTTATAGGAAGTTTAGCTAATTCACAGCAATTCAATGCTACCAATTTTGATAATTTTCTTAATTCCCAGGCTTTTTTAGACCTTTTTGGGGGGGCTACACCGGCAGACAGAGGTGCTATATTAAACTCGTTAGGTCTTAACAACCCGGGTAATAACTTTCAAAATATGGTGAATAATGGCACATTTGTTTCTAGTGGTTTAGACTTGATGAATAATCCGAATAGAGTTATTAATCTAAATAGACAAGGGCTTATGAATTGGCTTTCTGGGGTAGACCCTGCCAATTTACCAACTGGGTGGAGTGTCGCTAATCCAGGTACTATAAATTCCATTTTGAGTAATCAGGTTTTTAATTGGAATTCCCCATTACCTCCAATTGCACCTGCGGGAGGTGGTCCACAAGGTATTTTACTAAACCCTATAGGCGGTGGTTTGCAAAATTGGATACCTGGAAATGTGCCAAATGCTCCAAGTTTTGAAAACATATTTAACTTTAATCCAAACCATGCCGATTTAATGGGTACTCTTGGTACACCAAACCTAAACCTACGAAATGCACAGGAACACATATACAACCGTAATGTACAATACGTTACAAACTGGCTAAACGATAGATGGGCAAATGGTGCAGGAAACAATTTAAATTGGACAATGAATCTAAATAATATACAGTGGCCACCACAAGGAAGTTTTCAAACAGTACAACAAGTTACAACTTGGCTTAACAACTCATTACTTACTGCGAATAACACCCAAGTAGTCAATCCAGGTCAAACTGGTAATGCCGTTTTTGTATTTGAAAGAGTTCCAAGACCTACCATACACGATGTTCGTGGTGCATCAAACTGGGTAAATACTCCTACATCTATGACAGGTGCCCAAAACGGTCCAGTAGATGCTGGAAGAATAAACGCAGAAGCTGTAACAAATTGGATTAGGCAAAATGCAGGTCCGTTTATCGGTTCTAGTGGAGAATATATATTTTTGGGTAACATACCTAGCCTTTTCGACACTGGACCACCGAATAATACTACTGGTGGATACTTTGCTGTAAGAGATTTTATTAATTACGCATTACAAAACCACTTTATCCATATGGATACACTGGAGGGTATGCGAAGTCCTACTATACTACAAATACAATCTGGTGCCAATAGTGGACAACGCCACAATATGACACTTGAGTCTATGACGCTTGGTTCTCTTGGTTTAAATAATTTTGTAAGAGATTTAAACAGAGCTATTGTATATGGTGAAGTAATAGACCCTTCCACAGGTTCGGTATTGTACGAGGGTGATGGAGATGGTATTTTAATGTCTTCTTTTTTAAATAGGTTAGACCACGCCGAATCGTTGGTATCTAGAGCTCGTGCAAACCTAGGAGCACAAGAAAATAGGCTTATGCATACCGCAGCCTCGGTTATACGTGCTAGTATGGAACAAACTTCTTCGGAATCTAGGCTTAGACATTCAGATATGGCAGAAAAAGCTATGCAGAATGTTAGGCTAGAGGTTTTAGGCCAATCGGCTATGCTTATGTTTTTGCAAGGCAATACTAGTAGTGATAATGTTGTAGATTTGCTTTGGGATATGTAGAGGTTTGAAATTATTGTATGTTTTTGTTACCGTAATGGAGATAATATAACAAGAATAATTTCTGCTAGAAAAGCAACTAAACAAGAAATTGTTCTATATGAAAAAATAATGAGAAGCTGTCTTGCAGACTGGGCTGAAAAGTTTAGAAACCATGATTAATTTAAAAGAGGTTTAAATGTACGCAATAGCATTCGACTTAAAAATAGATGACCTAAAAAAATCTTATGGAGAGCCATATAATGGTGCCTACGATGAAATAAAACGTGAAATGCTAGAGTTTGGCTTTGAATGGACACAGGGTAGCCTTTATATAAACCGTAGCAATAATAATACTATGGTTTCTGTATTCGAAGCTATAGATAGGCTAAAAGAAATAGATTGGTTTGTAGATAGTGTTCGTGATATAAGAGCTTTCAAAGTAGAAGATTGGTCAGATTTTACACAGAATGTAAAAAAGAAAAAAACAAAGTAAAAAATAAGACATCTAAGAGAATTTTAAATAAAAAATTTTCTTAGATGTGCAAGAAACACAATGTACAAAATTATAAAAATGTTATACAATATAAAAGTAATAATATATACCTAGAAAGAAGGGAGTGTAAAGATGACGCACTATAAAAACTCTAAAAAGAGTCACACATCTAAATTTTCAAGATTTATAAGCATGCTACTTGTTATTATTATGGTAGCAAGCAGTATAGATATTACTGTTTTTGCAGCAGAGCAAAACAACAATAATATTTATATACAAAGCGATATACAAGGTATAGACGAAGATTCTAATTCTGTATACGACTTTGAAGACTACGATATTTCATCGAATGATGATAGTAGTAGTATAACCAATGAAGAAGGTGGTTATACACAGCAAGGTATTGGAATTGCCCCAATGTCAACTCCTATAATGCCAACTTCAACTTCTGTAGTAACAACGTCTGTGCCTATAGCACCGACTAGCACTCCTATAACAATTCCAGATATAGGACCAACTCGTACAGTTAGTGGTTGGTATGGTGGTAGGTTTCACTATGTTATACAAGATGCAAACGTAAATGGAGCTACTACTACTGCCAGACTTCAACGTTTCTTGTTTAATGGGCAAGTTACTGGAAATGGTTTCGATTTTGTTATTGGAAGTAGTAATTTTCCAGCAAATTCTCCTTACAATAGCTATCCATTTAACAATGTAACAACTTCAGCTAATGGTGGCGTTTTTCCGGGTCCTGGAACTCAACAAGATGTTGTTAGAAATGAATTAAGAAATCAATTAAGTAATATACCTATTACTATTCACCTTAATACAGCACTTGTTTCTGGAGCTTTAGCTTGGAATTTAAACAGAATTTTTAGCGATATTCATATTGTTGTAAATAGTAACTCGAACGCTCTTGGTACAGGGAATGGTATGCAAGTAACAGAACTAGTATATGTAAGTGGTAGAGGTACAGGAAATAATCAACTGCTAAGTAATGCAGCAAATGCAGCTGTATTTACAGTAACAGGTTCAAATGCAACACTTGTAATGGGTCCAAATGTTACTATAGGTGCTGCTAATACAAATGCAACTAGAACTCAACGTGGTGTACAAATTCAAAACGGTGGTACTTTCCAAATGCAGGGCGGTACTATAAACACTGCTATACGTGGAGTAGATGTACAAAACGGAACGTTTAATATGCTTGCTGGTACCATATCAAATGGAACTGAAACAGGAGTAGATGTACAAAACGGAACGTTTAATATGCACGGTGGTACTATTAATAATAATGGTAACCGTGGTGTAAATATATTAAATGGTAGTACAGTAAATCTTGTAACAGGAACAATAAGTGGTAGCCAAACAGGAGTAGATGTACAAAACGGAACGTTTAATATGCACGGTGGTACTATACAAAATAACGTTAATACAATAGCAGCTGCAACTGCACGTGCAGGTGGTGTACATGTAGCAGGTCAAAACTCCTTTTTCAATATGAGCGGTGGTCGTATAGGTTCTCCAACGCCAACATGGAGTGGATTTACAAGCCTTGCAACTGCAGACACAAATGCTTCTGCACATTCTGGTGGTGGTGTAGCCGTTATAAACGGTGCTACATTTTCTATGTCAGGTGGAACAATAGCAGGAAATAGAGTAACCAACAATGCAAACAACAATGGTGGTGGTGGTGTGCTTGTAAGAGGAGCAGGCTCCACATTTACCATGACTAGTGGAATAATAGAAAGTAATCATGTAAACACAGGTAGTAATGTCGGTGGAGGTGGTGTACGAGTAGACAATGGTGCTACTTTTACAATGCACGATGGAATAATACGAAATCATAGAGCAGGTCGAAACGGCGGTAACTTCGACGGTGTAGGTGGTGGTCATGCAGGTGCAGGTATGGGAGTACTTGTAGCTGGTGCTAACACTAATTTTCATATGCACGGTGGTACCATTTACAACAATGTAAATAATGCAGGTGGAGATAATACAGAGCATCAAGGTGGAGGTGGTGTAGCTGTTATAAATAATGCAATATTTAACATGACTGATGGTTCTATAGAGCGAAATGCAAGACCGGGTCATGTACCTAGATGGAATGGTGCTATAGGAACAGATGCAGGAAACGGAACAGGTGGAGGTGGTTTATTTATACACAATGCTACTGCAAACCTAAGTGGGAATGCTCGCATCGCTAGAAATATTTCTGCTCGTGGTGGTGGTATATCATTAGAAGGCGGAACGCTAAATATTTCTGGAAATGTAGTAATAGAACACAATGTGGCTTCGCATCCTTCAGGCGATGGTTCTTTTGGTAGATCTAACACTGGTGGTATCTTTGTTGGTAGTGGTTCTACTGTAACAATGAATGGTGGTACTATACGAGAAAATGCAGCTATAGATGCTTTTTCTCATGGTACTGGTTCTGGTATTGCTGGTGGTGGTGTTAGAATAAATGCTGGTGGTACTTTTATACTAAACGATGGTAGTATAACAGGCAACGTAGTAATGAACCATGACGGGAATAATCATACTGGAGCAAATGCTATAATGAATGCTCTAAATTCTACACAACCAATAGTAATTCCAGCTGGCAATAATGCTTGGAATAATGGACCACGTGTTGGTGGTGCTATTGCCGTACTAGGTTCTGGAACAGCTGCAAATACTGTTGCAACATTTATAATGAACGGTGGTAGTATTACAAACAATGTTGCAGGTCGTGGTGGTGGTATAGCACTAAATAGTAATGCTACTGTAAGAATAAATGGTGGTATAATATCTAACAACGAAGCTAGAGGAACAAATGGTTTTGGTGGTGGTATAGGTATTATCCCAGATAATAATATGACAGTACCAAATACAAACCAAACAGGTGGTACTGAGAATACAATAAGAACCAACTTTCTTAATGTATTAAGAGACCGTGTTTTTATTGGTTCAGATGTTATATTAAGAGATAATACTGCAACTGCAACTAGAGCAGGTACACTTGTAAACGACCAATTGTTTTGGGATGTTGGTGATAGAGGAGCTTTAATAGGTAACCATTTGGGTAGTTATATCCGTGTACCAGGTCAACCTCCAGTACCTGCAAATGGTGGTATATGGCCACAGATTCTTACAGAGTCGGGAACAGCCAACCAAATTTTACACCCATTTAATAATCACGACATAATGACAATACCTGTTACGGTTGCTAATGGTAATTTTCCAAACATCCACGTAGAAAACCATACCCTAGGAAATACTGGTTTTACAACAGTTTCAAGGTTTACAACAAGAACTCCACAGGGACAACAAGTAACAGTAAACCCTCCAGTTCCTGGAGCGTCCTACGGTAGATACCAAGGTACAGATTCTATAGTAAATGGTGGACATAACCATGGTAACGGTGTACGTAGCTTTTTACTAAGTGGAAATAATCGTGGTGGTGCGGGAGCATTGACTGGATTGGTAGACATTAATCCAGAACTTCGTTTTACACGTGCAAATGCAGGAAACTGGATAGACATACACTGGGAGAGATTGCCACAACGTGTAGAAATAGATAGAACGCATTTCTTGGCAAACACTCATGTAGGTATAAATCCAGGTACTACTACGTATTTAATTGAGCCGTTAAGAACTGCTAATATAGAAGCACAAGCTTACGATATGCCAGTAGGTGGAACTGAAGTAGCTGCAGTATATAGATGGTCTATAAGAGATGAAGCAACGGGAAACCCTGTTACGGTAGGTGGTGTATCTGTTAGTTCTAGTCCTAACAGAGTATTAACTTCAAATGAAGTTTTAACTATTTTGGCAAATGCAGCTGCAGGTTCTACTTTTAGAGTAAGAGTAGAAGTAGATGGAATACCGAGCATTAACTTGTCGAATGTAGTAGATGTAAGTAATGCCAATCCAAATTCAGCTGTTTCGCTTGGTAGTTTTGTTGTTCATAATGGTAGACTTTTAACTCCTATATCCAGTGCAGCTTGGGTAAGAGATATACCTTCAATGTTTAACTGGAGAGAACCAACACCAGCAGAAATACAAAACAACACACTTATTTCGCCAACTATACATTACGATTATGTAATAGTGCAAATAGTAGCTCCAGCAAGACCACCTGTAAGTATGACAATATCTCCAACAACTCGAAACATGGAAATAGAAAGCAATCATACTTTTACAATAGCTATGGCAGACCGTTTTGGGCAAGCTGTTACACGTCCAGCGGCAGATATAACATGGACTATAGTAGATGCTTCAGGAAACCCTATAACAATAGCAGGTGTTACTGTTGCTAATGGTGTTGTTACGGTAGATAGATATGTTCCAGTAGGTACAGTTTTTGGTGTTCGTGCAAGCGTTAGCGGAACGGTACCAAACCCTATTGACCCTCCAAGTGGAACGGTAGCTTACGATGTATCAGCTACAGCAACTGTTACGGTAATAGATGCACCTCCAACGCCTCATAGCATAGAACTAGTAAATAGTGTAACAGAAATAGAAGTAATACCACATGGAACATCAAATGTATTTACTGCTAGAGTATTAGATAGGCTAGGTCGTGTGATACCAAATGCAGGCGTAACATGGTCTATACCAGCAGGTGGTGCAGCAGGTGTAACAATAAATGCAGGAACCGTAACTATACCAGCAAATGCAAACTTAATAGGTGGGACATTTACAGTTAGAGCGGCAGTACAAGGTAACAATGCAATAACTCCAGCAGAAGTAGCAGTAAGAATAATAGATATACCAAGAACTCCGCATAATTTTACACTTACTCCAACTACTGCAAATATTAGAATATCTGCAAACCAAGTATTTACACTTGTAGCAACAGATAGGCTAGGTAGAAATTATACAGGACCTATTACTTGGACTATTGAAAGTTTAGCAAATGGGCTACAAAGTATAGCAAATCACGGTATAACGTATTCAGGTGGTACGGTAACAATACCGGGTAATCCAGCACTTATAGGTGGTACTTTTACACTTAGAGCAAGAGCAAACAATAGTTTAGCAGCTAATACAAGTGCTACTGCAACAAATGGTACAACTAATCCAACTTATGTAAGAACTGAAACATACAATGCAACTGTTACATCAGCTATTACTATAGAAGATTTACCTTGGGTACCACATACAGTGGAAATAATAAACCCAGCTACAGTGCCGGGTTCAAACCCAGTTCAAAATCAACCAGTAATATCTCAAATACCGGTAGCAGGTACAGGTGATTTTGATGCAATAGTGTTTGAAATTTTGGGTAGACCAATGAACACAACATTAAACCCAAGACCAGCACTTACATGGACTATCGAAGGTATAAACTGGAGCAGTACAGCACCAATAGTACCGGGTGGACAAAGAGCTATAACAATATCTAACACAGGTGTTGTAACAGTAAATCGTTATGTACCAGTTGGAACAACTTTCTGGGTTAGAGTAGCAGTAACTAGCAACCCTGCTATATATGATAGAGTACAAGTAACGGTAATAGAACCAGACAGAAGTCCAAGAACTGTTACAATAACTCCAAGTACTTTATCTACAGAAGTTTATACAACACACAGCTTTACTGTAACAGCATTCGACCAGTTTGGTTTACCAGTGGCACCAGTTCCAGGTAGTGATTGGGCATGGACAGTATCTAGTGCAACATATGGTACGCTTGCAAGCACTACGGGTACAGCAGGTACTGCAACAGTTGGTACGCATACAAATGCACCAGTAAACACAAATGTATTAACAATACCAAACAACCTAACTCTTACAGGCAACTTTAATGTAACAGCGACAGTATCAGGTACAGATGCAACTGGTGCGAATACAACACACACAGCAACAGCAACAGTTACAATAATACCTCCAAATCGTAATGCTCATACAGTAGTTCTAACTCCTGTTAATGCAACAAGAGAAATAGGAACAAGTATAGAATATACTGCAACGGTTACAGATAGATTTGGACATCCAATAACAGCTCCGCACACATTTACATGGAATGTAACAAGACCTACTGGAGTAAATTTAGCGTTTAACACAGCAACAACAACTGCCATTACAGCAGCAGGGGCAAGCACTAATACAATAGTAATACCTGCAGAGGCAAATAGAATAGGTGGTTATACAGTATCTGTATCGGTAGTACCAGTAACTGGGCAAACAGGAAGACCAGTATTAAATGCACAAGGGGTACAAACAGCTCCTACAGGTGGTATTGTATCAGACAGTACAGGCTTAACTGTAATAGATGCTTTAAGTTTTCCACACAGTATAGTAGTAAGAAGACAGGGTCAAACTCCAGCTTTGAGCTTCCCAGTAACATTACCAACTACAGCATTAGACCATTCTATGAATATATACACAAATGAAACATTTGTGGCAACAATAGTAGATAGACTAGGTAGAGAATACACAGGTACATCACCTATAACATGGTCTATACAAGGTACTACACCAAATGGTGTAACTTTAAGCACTACTACAGGTAATAGCACAGTTATTACACTTCCAAACGACCAGACTCTTGCAGGTCCGCCACAGCCAAGAATTGTACTTGTAGCAAGTACACCAGCTACGGCTCCAGCAAATTCGGCTCCAGGGAATATAACAACTGGTAATATTACTAACCAAGTAAATATTACACCAACAATACCAAACCCAATAGCAACAACTGTAGCAATAACAGGAGCAGGAACAACAGTAACACAACCGGCTACTCCTCCAAACCCAGCTATAACAGCACTTACTGTAGACCCAATGACACAAACAACGTTAAACGCAACAATTTTTGACCAGATAAACCGTAACATGAACGCAAACCCTGGATTAAATCTAAACTTGCCAATACGTTGGGAAATAGTTGGAACACCAAATCTAAACTTTACAGATAGAACACCAGTTCAAGCAGGTCATACAAGACCAACATGGGATACAGGTAATGCAGCAGCAGTAAGTATAGACTCTGACACAGGTGTACTAACAGTAAACCGTCATGTAGGAGCAAATAGTACAATAGTGGTACGTGCATTTGTACCAGCAGGTGGAACTCAAGCATCTCATGCACCTTATATACCAGCAAGAATAGATAGTGTACTTTTAACAATAACAGTAAGAGAGGCAGACAGAACTATATCCGCAGTTAGGGTAAGCCCAATGCCAACATATCCAGCTACAAGTGTACCTATGGATATAATGAGTAGCAGAGAGTTTACAGCAATTGTTTACGACCAATTCGGTTCTAGTATGAACAATGTACCAGGTCTTATTATAGATTGGAGTACAACAGCACCAACAGGAATAGGATTTGTAACACCAGTTCCAAACCCTATAACAAATGCAAATATAACTACAAGAACAGCTACAGGTCTTACTACAAACTTAGTAATACCAAATCAACCAGCAAACAATGCATTTAACAATGGTAATCCATTTAATGTAACAGCAACGGCAAGTATAGCTGCTAGCCCAGGTATAACAGCAAGTCCAGCAACTGGACCAAATGCAATAAGTGGTTCATCTGTTGTTACAATAAACCCAGCAGACCCAAGCCCATACAGTATAACTGTTACAGGACATTTATTTGTAGCACCTCATGCAAATGCAGGTCAGCCAAATCCAATGGAAGTTGCAATAGATAGGAATCTAACAACAGACGTAAGAGATAGGTTTAATAGACCTTTACCATTGCAAAATCAACCAGCAACAAATCCAACGATAAATTGGACAATACAAAACATTACTCCAACAGGTACTTATGGTATAACTGTAAATAGTAATGGTACTGTAAATATACCAAACAATGCACAAAATAGAGCAACACTTGCAGTAACTGGTGGAACAATAGTTGTTCGTGCAACAGTTGCAGGTACAGTAACACAAGCATTACCTTATGGATTATTTACAGAAGTAACTTTAGTAGTAAATGCAACACCATCGGATGTATTACATTCTATAGCTATAGCTTCGGCTGCAACACCGCCAAGCAATATAATGGAAATAGATAGTACAGCATTGTTTAATGTTACAATGACAGATAGGTTAGGTAGACCATATACAGGAAGTACACAGCCAACTGTTACTGTAAGTAATATAACAGGTGCAAATAATCCTCAAGCATCAAGAACAGCTACAATAAATAACCAAACAAATGTTGTAACAGTAACAGTAAACGAGCATGTACCACCAAGTAGTACATTTAGAGTAAATGCAGAAGTACCACAAGCCAATGTAACAAATGCTTTTGTTACGATAACAATAGACCCGACTCCATTACCAGCAACTAGAATACATTTGACTGGTCCAGCAGGGTTAACATTAACACCACAAGTAATACCAACAATACAGCCACTAGATAGTATAACTCGCTTTACAGCGGTTGTTCACAATAGGCTAGATGCTTCGTTGCCACATGCAGTAGTACCAAATACGCAAGTGCGTTGGGATATATTTGAAACTTATCAGCAACACGATATACGACAAAGTAGTAGACCAGCTTCCGATACAAGCGATGGTAGAGTAGGTATAGTATCTATAGACCCTATAACGGGAATACTTACTACAAACAGACATGTAGGTGTAGGTTCTACAATAGCAGTACGTGGTATAGCATATACAACTGGTCCGAACCCACAAAGAATAATGCGTCCATATCCAAACCAAAATGAATATGTACAAACAATTATTTTAGTACCAGTAGTAGCACCAACGGTAAGACCAAACGAATTAACTGTAACAATAGGTTCTTTACCAACACAAAACAGAATAGAACAAACTAGAAGCCACCAGTTTACAGTAACAGCAGTAGACCGTTTTGGTGATAGCCACCCAGTAACATGGAGTATAACAAATGGTACTTCTGGTCAAGGAGTTACAGTAACTAACACAGCTACAGTGGCTCCAGTAACAAACCCAGGTTTTGTAACTGTTCCAGCAACTACTCCATTAGGTACATTCAATGTAGTGGCAACAGCAACAATACCAGCAAATACAGCTACAGGGCAAACAGATATAACGGCTAGCAACAGCGTTGTAATAACAATACCGGCTCCAACACTTGTAACAGAGCATGTAGCAATAAGAAGTGCTGTAACAAATGTAACTGGTAGAGTACCAGTAACAACAGACTTTGCAATTACATTGCCATTATCTCCAAGAACGCTTAATACGGAAGTATTATCGAGTGTTACTTTAACAGCAGGTGCACTTGACCAATTTGGAGATTTACGTATACCAGCAAGTGCAAACAGTGTTATAAGATGGAGAATTACAGGTACTAATAATACAGGTGCAACTATATCTGGAACGGGACCAACAGCTACATTAACAGTACCGAACAATGCAACAGCAGGAACTGTAACAGTGGAAGCATATATTACACTTGGTACAGGGGTGACTGCTACAACAGTAACAGATACAATAACAATAACTGTGATACCAGCAGTACGTGAAGCTATAACTATAGCAATTTTACCTGTAACTGGTGAAACAACAGTACGCCATGAAGTAGATATAAACTCTCCAAATAATGAATCACCAAATACATTTAGAGCAGAAGCTCGTGATAGATTTGGCGATGCAGTAGCAAACGCAGCTATAACATGGACTATAAATAACAATATTACACCTAATGGAAATATAACAGGAGTTGGTATTAATAGTTCAACAGGTACTGTAACAGTAATAGATGACGAAGATTTAGAAGGAAATAGATTTAATGTAGTTGCTACATTAGACAATGCACCACAAGGGTTAGACGCAGCTCAAATAGCAGCAAGAACAGCTAGTACACCAGTTACAATAGCTGTTATGAACAGGCTTACTATTGCTATAACATCTCCAGCTAACCTTACTTCGCTTCATTTGGGTCATAGTGTTACTTTAAATGCAGAGATAAGAGATAGATTTAATACACTAGTAACAGGTGCAGGAGCACCAACAGTTGTATGGAGTATATCTTCACCATCTACAGTACCAACAGGTATAACAATTGACCCATCTAGTGGACTTTTAAACTTTAATAGTACAGATATATCATTAATCAATACAACTATTAGAGTTAGAGCAACAGTAAGTAATGACCCTGCAAACTTTGTAGAGAGAGATATTCTTATTACAGACCCACCAAGGCGTGCAACTACAATAACTGTAGATACAGGTGGTTCAACTAATCTTCCTTTTGGAGAAATGAGACTTGTTTCAGGAACAGTATTAGACCAGTTTGGTATACCGTTACCTGGAAACCACAATATCATATTTAGTTCTAGTAATAATGAAGGGCTTATTGTATTTTCTGGTTTAATGTTTGCAGCTGATAATTTAGTTGGTCAAACATTTGATTTAATAGCGACTGTAACAGTTGGGACTGGGGCTAATGCTACTACAGTAACAGCTACTGTACCTATAACAATAACAGCTGCTATAAATATTATAAGTGCACCAATACTACCAATAGCACCAGAAGAGACAATCCCAGCACCTGCTCCTATATTGCCAGAGTTACCAACTAATCCAGATTTAGAAGTTGTAGCTCCAGAATTACCAGAACCAGGGTTGCCTACTAGCCCAGAGCCAGAAGTTGTATCTCCAGTTTTACCAGATTTAGGTTCTGGAAATGAAGATACTTTGGAAGACGAAGAGCTAGATGACGAAGACGATGAAGTTATCGAAGAAATTATCGAAATAGAAGACTTAGAAGAACTAGAACAAGAAATAGAGCAAGCTATAGAAAGAATAGCAACAAAACTTTCTGTAAGCACTAACTTTATATCTTTAGAAGCAGGTTCGAGCTCCTTTATTAGCGTTTCTGTACTCGACCAATTTGGCGAGGTTTTAATCGATAATCATGAATTTGATTGGTTTAGTAGCGATTCTTCACTTTCTGTTTTTGCAGGAATGGTAACAGCAATGACAGATGTAGATGAGCCTATAACAGTAATTGTTACAGTACAGCTACGTGGAACATCTTTGCAAGAACTTATACATGTTACTATTACACCAGAACTTCTAGATTTATTAAACGGTTTGGAAGATGATTTAAACGAATTAGATTCTGAAAATGAAATTTACGAAGAGCTGGAAATAGAAATAATTATAACTCCAGATTTTGAAGACGGTAATATGGAAACACCAGAAGTTTAAGAAATTTTTAAACAAAAAAATAACCCCTGCAAGCGCTGCTTGTGGGGGTGTTTTTTTATTTATCGTCGTAATTATTTCTCCTCTTTTTGCTTGTTCTATTGAATGCAGTAATTTAGCATGGTAATCTGAATTTTCTTCACTTATTAAAAAAACGTCAAATGGAATACCATTTTCTCTATCAAAAGCTTTTAATGCCATATTTACATATGTTGTAAGGTTAAGACCTAATTTTTCGAATTTTGGTTCTATACTTGCTCTCAATTCTTCATCTATTCTAATTGTGGTTGCTTTAGACATATATTTACCTCCTTTTGATTTAAATTATATACTAAACGGATTATATTTGCAAGTTTTATATCTTAAAAATCTAAAAGAACCTAGAATTTGATTTTCTAGGTTCTTTTAGATTTTTTTATATTTTTAGAAAGTATCATAAATATCATTTATCATCTTCTGCTTTAAATCATATAGCTTTTGGCTTAAATCTACAGGCATTATATTTGGGTTTGTTATTCTTTTGTATTCTTCCCATAGTGTTTCTTTTTCTTTATTTGCATATTCGTGTATTTCCATTACACTTGGATTTTTGTATGTCAAATTTCCTTTTTCGAAAATTTTTATTAGCATATCTTTTACATAGTAATTAGATTTTTTGATTTTCATTTTTTTCCATGTTTGTATTGGATGGAACAACGTTAAATCTTCATTTGTATTTATATTTTCATTTTCAAGCGTTATTAAATCAGCTATCATTTTATTTGTTTGTTTGTCGTATATTCTTATTAATTTTTTGTTTGATGGGTTATTTATTTTTTCTGGTGTTTCAGATATTTTAATTTTTGGTATTAGTTTGTTTTGTTTATAAATTCCAGACAATTTATAAACACCACCAAAAGAAGGCTTTGGAGAAGATGTAATAAGATTTGTACCAATTCCCCACAGGGATATTTTAGCTCCTTGCTGTTTCAAATCGGATATTAAATTTTCATCTAAGTCGTTGGAAGCGGCTATTATAGCATTTTCATGTCCTGCTTTATCTAACATTTCTCTTGCCTTTTTTGATATATAGGCTAAATCTCCACTGTCTAATCGTATTCCATAATTATTAGTGGAGCCTTGTTTTTTCAGCTTGTCGAAAATTTTTATTGCATTAGGAACTCCAGATTTTAGAGTATTATAAGTATCTACTAAAAGTATACAAGGGTCATTTATTGCATATGCCTCAAATGCTTCAAGTTCTGTATCGAAAGACATAACCCAACTATGCGAATGTGTACCAGCTATAGGAATATCGAATATTTGTCCAGCCATTACATTGCTTGTAAATTTAATTCCACCTATAATAGATGCACGAGAGCCGTACAAAGCAGCACTAGGGCTATGTGCACGCCTAAGACCAAACTCCATAACATTATTATCTCCTGCAGATTGTACAATACGACTAGCTTTTGTTGCTATTAAAGACTGGTGATTTATTATATTTAATAAAGCTCCTTCTATTATATGAGCTTGTAATATAGGAGCTGTAATTTTTATAAGTGGTTCGTTTGGAAATATAACACTACCCTCTTTTACAGAATATATATCCCCATCAAATTTGAAATTTTTCAGATATTCTAAAAAATCTTTGTCGAATTTTTTAAGTTTATTTAAATATGATATATCTTCTTCTGAAAATTTAAGATTTTGAATATACGATATAAATTGTTCAAGACCAGCAAAAATAGCATATCCATTTCCAAAAGGATTTGCTCTATAGAAAAAATCAAAAATTCCTATTTCTAAATGTTTGTTTTGTTTAAAAAAACTTTGTGCCATTGTAAGTTCATAAAAATCCATTAGCATAGATATTTTATCTGTCATAATTTTAATAGCTGTTTGTAAAATTTTCTTTTGCAAACAGTCCTTTCTTTTGCATATTTTCATTAGCATATTTTCATTTTGTGTATAAAAAATACAGGGTACAGGGAAGTAAAAAAAATTTTTTTATTTGTATGTATAAACACTACATTTTAGGTTATAATATATATTGTAGCCGAGATAACCAAAAGTTACAAAGCTATAGCTAGATATTATAGCTATCTAGTGAAATTAATATCCCCCTCTAAGCCTAGTACAATTGTACTAGGCTAAAAAAATGTTAATATTTAATATTTAATTTTTTTAATTATATTCGTTGTTTCTTTGTATTACTAAATCTACAACCTCTTCTATTGCACTTTTGTTGTTATTTCTTTTTGTTACATAGTCCGCTATGTCTTTTAGTTCTTTCACTGCATTTGATACAGCAATACCCAAACCAGCCTCTTTTACCATTTCTATATCGTTGTAATTATCTCCTACTGTTACAACTTCATTCATTGTAATGTTTAAATGATTACACAATTTTAATAGTCCATTTGCTTTATTTATTTTTAGTGGCATAAATTCTATTAAATTTTCTTGTGTAAATGAAACTGTATATCCTAAAATTTCATCGTTTTTAAAAGTTTCAAATATAGGCTCTAGATAAGTACGTTCTTGTATAAAATAAATATTTAAAATATCGCTTTTAATACTATCTTCTGTTATTTCATCTGAAAATTGTATATTAATATCTGAACCTTCCGTATACGTTGTTAATATTTTTTCGAGTCCTTTTTCTGCAATTAAAATATCGTTTTCTGAATAAAATGCTAATTTTATATTTGTATCTAAATTTTTGATTTTTTTTATTATTTTTTTTGCAACACTTTTTTCTATAAACTCTCCAAATATATTTTGCTTTATGTACGCATCGTATACGCAGGCACCATTAAATCCAATACCGTAACTGTTCGGTATATTTAAGCCTATTATTTCTTCAAAATAATGTAGAGATGCAGGAGAACGTCCACTACATAAAATAACTTTTATATTATTTTCGATTGCTTTTTTTATAGCGTTTATATTTTCTATACTTGTGGTGTGGTCATCTTTGTTTAATGTTCCATCTACGTCTATTGCTATTAGTTTATATTTCAATATTTTGCCTCCATTTTTTCTTTAGTTCTTACTTTTAATTATATCACAAATCATTGTTAAAAAAAATTGTAAAAAAAATCTCTAAAAAAAGTTTATAAAAAACCAATAATACAATCCAATACCTACAAAAAAAGTAATAAAACTATGTATTAACTTTCCTAAAAAATAAATTTTGATGCTCATATCTGTTTTTGCAATAAAACTAATAGATTGTGCATGTATAGAAAGTCCACCAAATGAAATGATACAGCTTACAGCTAAAATATTTGCAAAGGATATAGAATAATTTAAATTGTTTATACCATTTGTTATTTCTATAAAACCGAAAATTAAACCATTTAAAAATTCTAATGTTATAAAATTATCTAAAAAAATGTACAAATAATATATAACATTAGAAATTTTCACAATTTCTATAACAACATTAAATATAATTATAAAACCGCCTATTGTTATCATAGACCCCATACTTTTTACTATGCTTTCCGTAAAAATAAAAAAAAAGTTTTCTTTTTTTTCTATTTTGTAGTTCTTCCCTAAAATTTTTTTTGTGTTTATGAACTCCTTTTCTTTTTCTCCTATCTTATAATATTTAAACAAAATACCAGTTATTATAGCACTTATATAGTGTGTTATTAGTATAAATATACCTATATATCTATTTTGAAACATTGCAGTACCAACAGTACCTAATATAAAAAGTGGACCGGAATTGTTACAGAAAGATAGAAGTCTCTCACCCTGTGTTTTTGTTATTTCTTCTCTTTCTCGTAGTTCTGATATTATTTTTGCACCTATAGGATAACCGCTTGTAAATCCTACAACCATTGCAAATCCTGATACATTTGGAACATTAAATATTTTTTTTGTAAAAAAACCTATGTATTTTCCAAAAAAATGTGTTATCCCAAGACTCATAAGTAGGTTTATCCCAAAAATAAATGGAAATAGTGCAGGTAAAACATTTGAAAGCCATAGAAGTAAACCCTCTCTAGAAGCGTTTACTATATTTTCTGGAAAAATAACTATAAATACATTAAATATAAGCATTGCTATTGTTACAATTATTAAATTATTTTTTATTTTTGATTTCATATTTGTGTTTTTATTCATTTTAGATTTTATGAAACTAGCAAATTTAATATTACTGTTTGTAAGAATTATTAAATTTGCTTGATAATGAGGTATGTTTATATTATTTAGACAAATTTGTCTATGGTAATGATTTAATTATTATTGTATAATTTTTTTGTAACAAATTGCAAGGGAGGTTGTCCATATAGAAACTATCGTCAGTATGGTAATTACTATGGGGGAGAGACTTAGCTTGTGCAATTAAGTTATAAAAATCCCAATATACCACAAACTCTTATATCTGAAATTAATAAATATTATATTTACGCTATTATTAAACAATCAGTATTTATTTACAGTATAATTGTTCTGTTTTTTTTAGAATATAACCTTACTTTTACAATGATTATGATATTAAGTAGTGTTGAGAGTTTTGGGGGAATGATAACAAACGTCCCAGCAGGCATATTGGCAGATACATGGGGAAGAAAAAAAACAACTATATTAGGTAATATTATTAGTGCTATTGGTATTGCATTATATATTATATATCCTGTGTTTATTTTCTTTATCTTTGCAGAATTGATATTGGTAATTGGAGCATCGTCTAACCACGGAGCGGCACTTATGTACAGTAAGTTTAAAAAATATGGTGTAGATGAGCATTATATAGATTATGAAGCATTTAAAGATAGCAAACTCTATATTATCAGCTCTATTATAGGCATAACAGCAACTATTATCTATAATCAGAATATATATTTACCTTTTATTATGTCTATAGTTGCTCTATTACTTTCCAATTTGTACCTATTTAGATTGGAAGAAGAGAAAGGAACAACAGAAATATAATCCAATAAAAATATTATAAAAGAAGGTTTTAAGTATTCTAAAACAGCATTTACTAGCGTATTTAGTAAAAAGGAGTTAAGAGAAATTACACTTTTAGATGCTGTGTATATGATTATCATTTCTAATACAATGTATTTTGCAAATGCTTACATGATTAGTTTAGGGATGCCTGTAGCTATTATAGGATTGTATATGTTTTTGGGTAGCTTAATTGTATCTTTTTGTGTCAGAAAATCCCAGATATTAAAAGATAAGTTTAAAGAAAAAATATACCTTGTTATGATGTTGGCTTTGGCTTTTGTAATTGGCTTAGCAAGTGTAGATAATTTCGTATTAGTAGCACTTTTACTTGTAATAGCAAGGGTTATAATGGGTATACTAAGACCCGTTTTTTCTGAAAATAGAAATAGATATATAGATAATGATAATAGAGCAACCATATTAGGTGCAATTGCATTTATCAAAGGAGGTTTCTCTATTGTAATAGACCCTCTGGTGGGAGCCTTTATAGATTTAAGAGGTATAAGTCAAACGTATGTAGTTTTGTCAATAAGTTTGGCTGTATTTTCTTTGTTTTACTATTTGTTAACTAATAAAAATAAAAGTTTATTATGAATGAAAGTTTAATCTGTTGAAAAATTAGTATTTTCCAACATCCTAATTTTTTTAAATAAAATTTTTTAAATAAAATACTTGACACAATAAACAAAATTTGATACATTTATTTCCTGATATATTCTAAATGAGTGTATGGAATTTCTTGAATTTTATCAATTTACTTATTCCGCTAGGGTCAAAAAACCACCTATTATAATAGGTGGTTTTTATATAGATTAATCAATTTTCTTAATTAGTTATTTAAAATAGGCTTATTTTTAGTTGCACTGTTAGTTCTCTTACATTTCTTCTTGTAGTTTCTGTATCTCTTCTAGTCCAAGACCTGTAACTTTTGCTATAAGTTCATTACTCATATTTTCAGATAATAGATTTTTAGCCAAAGATAATTTCTCTTGTGCAATACCTTTCAAGATACCAGCTTCTTCACCTTGTAAAAACCTAAGCTCGTCTCTAGACCAAGTTTTAGCCAAACTTTTTATTTCATTATCTGAAATAATATTATTTAAGTATCCTTTTTCTTTAGTTGTTTTTAATGCTGTTACCAAAGATTCTTCTGGACTCATACCTTTCCTCCTATTTTCTTCATTTTCATGTATTAAAATTGCATAACCTTTTAAATTTTTCTTATCTTCACTTATGTCTTTTAATGCTTCTAATTTTATATCTACAAATTTAACTTTAACAGAAAATCCGCCTAAATCTAAATTTTCTAATTCTCTATTAAATTTAGCCTTACCATTGTAAGGTACATAAAATTCTACCTTTGGTGGATTTACATAATTACTGTTTAATAATGATATTCCTTTTTCCTTTAAATACTCTTCTAAAACTTCTAAATAATATTTCAACATTCGCAAGTGCATATTTGCACTATCACTACTTTGATGTTCAAATAAACAAACAAGAGTTCCGTCTTTTTTTATAAAAGAAGCATCGTTATAAATGGTATTTCCCAAAATACCGTTTTCGAGTAAATTAATTTTTATTTCTCTTGGGTCAATTTTAATTCCGGATGCATACTCATATAGTTCAACTATAGCTTCTGGTATCTGAAATATATGCGAAAATGCATTACTTTTTATCTGTCTTGGACTAATTTTGAACACCTCCTCATTAAAGTATTTTTGATTTTTATATGTTTTTTATCTTTTGACACTTTGTATCACTTCTTTAATCTTTTTCTTAAAATTTATACCTTTATTATATCATAAACATTTGGTTTTTGTAGGTAAACCTTTATTATTTCTTAAAATTTATTTTTGAATATCTATGTTCCTATATTTTGTAAATATTGTCATTAGGACTTGTTGACAAAGTAGAATTTCTAAGTATCCTAAAAAATTTTTTTTAAATAAAATACTTGACACAACAAACAAAATTTGATATAATATTTTTCTGATATATTCTAAATGAGTGTATGGAATTTCTTGAATTTTATCAATTTACTGGTTCCTTTAGGGTCAAAAAAACCACCTATTATAATAGGTGGTTTTTATATAGATTAATCAACTTTCTTAATTAATCATTTTCAAACTTATTTAAAAGTTCTTCAAAAACATCAAGAGCGTCTAAAATAGGTTTGCTTGTAGTCATATCTACACCAGCTTTCTTTAAAAGCGGTATAGAATAATCACTAGAACCACTTTTTAGCATTTTTACATATCCTTCTAATGCACCTTGTTTGTTTTCCAAAATAGCCTTACCTATTGCTACAGAAGAAGCAAAGCCAGTTGCATATTGGTATACATAAAAACCTCTATAAAAATGTGGTATTCTAGTCCATTCATAAATTACTTTGTCGTCCATTTCAAAATCTAGACCAAAGTATTTTTCTATTAATCCTTTGTATATTGAACTAAACTCTTCACTACTATCAATTATTATTGTATTCTCTACTAAGTCGTGTACTTCTTTTTCAAACTCTGCGAACATTGTTTGTCTGAAGAATGTTCCATAAAAATTAGTTAGATAGTAATTAATTATATATTTTTTAAACTTACTGTCTTCTGCAGTTTCAATAAGATAATTTATAAGAAGGCTTTCATTTATTGTTGAGGCAACTTCTGCCAAAAACGAAGTGTAACTTCCATACACAAAAGGTTGATTATTCCTTGTATAATAACTGTGTACAGAATGCCCCAATTCATGAGTTAAAGTAAATAAAGAACGTATGTCATCCATATAATTCATTAATATATATGGAGGCGTTCCATAAGTACCCCCACTATAAGCACCTGGATATTTGTTTTTGTTTTCGTATACATCTATCCATTTAGAAGACAATATTTTTTTAACTATTCCTACGTATTCTTCACCCATTGGAACAAGAGATTTTAAAATTATATCTTTAGCTTCTTCATAGGTTACTTTATAATCTATATCTTCAACTAATGAAACGTGTAAATCAAAAGGTTTTAGCTTATCTAATCCAAGTACATTTTTACGCATACTTATATATCTGTGTAATAAATTCAGTTTATTACTTGTAGATTTTATAAGGTTTGAATAAACTTCTACTGGAATATTATTTTGTACAAGTGAAGCTTCAAGCGAAGAATTATAGTTTCTAGCTTTAGAATAAAAAGCCTCTTTTCGTACATAATATTCATATGAACCAGCTAATGTACCTTTTCGTGAAATAAAATAATTGGAGTAAGAATTATAAATATTTTCACGCAATACTCTATCGTTAGAAGAAATATATTTAGAGTAAGTACCATGAGTAACTTCTATTTTGTTACTGTTTTTATCTAAAACAGGTTCAAATACAGTTTCATTATTATTTATAATATTGAAAGTTTTACTGTAACCATTTGCAAAAGAAAAAGATTTAGCAAGTAATTCTTCTTGTTCTTTTGGTAGAATATGTTCGGCTTTAAGAAAAACATCATATAAATCATGTTTATATATTTGTAATTCTTCTGTATTTTCTAAAAATTTATCTATCGTTTCTTTTCCTATTTCTAAAACTTCGGGTTCAAGAAAACTTATAGTAGTATTAGCTTTTGTAAGTAATTCTGTTGATTTATTTTGTAATCCTTGATAAAAAGTATTTTTCGTATCTTGATGGTGCTTCATCTTTGCATATACATAAATATGATATACTTTTTCTCTTAAATCATATGTTTCATTTATTACTTTTAAGAGAAATTCACCACTTGTAGAAAGTTTGCCTTTGTATTTAGAAAAATCATCTAATTTAATTAAAATTTCGTTGAAGGAAATTTCCCAATCGTCATCTGACTTATAAACATAAGATAAATCCCATTGGTAATTTATATCCATTTCTTTTCTATACTTTATTTTTTCCATAAACTATGCCCAAGGTACGGGTTCCGTAGGTTCTGGTGAACCTCCAGTTCCAAGCTTAATCATTGCCATCAAAGTTATTAGTATCATTATATTATTTCCTTTCTTACTCTTATTTTTTCCATAAACTATGCCCAAGGTACTGGCTCTGTAGGTTCTGGTGAACCTGTACCGCCAGCCCTAATCATTGCCATCAAAATAAATATTGCCATCATTTAAAATTCTCCGTAAACTTATTTTTTTCATTTTTTATAAATATGTTCACATTATATCGTATTATATACACTTATGTCAAATAATTTTTTGAAAAAAATAATATTTTTTCACAATTCAACTAGTAGTTATATATTTTTTCATCTAAATGGTATATTTATTATGTAAGCCATGTGTTTATCTTTGTTTAAAATTTCAAAAAAGTTACCTACGTTTGACTATTTGATGCTCCTACATAAATGAAAGTTTAATCTGTTGACAAAGTAGTATTTTTAAATGTCCTACATTTTTTTCAACAAAACACTACATGACAAATTTTCTATAATATATAAAGTAAAAAAGCAACCTGTATTTAGGTTGCTTTTTTATAAAATAATCAATTTTCTTAATTAATCATTTAAAATAGGCTTATTTTTTAGCTGCCTGTTAGTTCTTTTACATTTCTTCTTGTAGTTTCTGTATCTCTTCTAGTCCAAGACCTGTAACTTTTGCTATAAGTTCATTACTCATATTTTCAGATAATAGATTTTTAGCCAAAGATAATTTCTCTTGTTCAATGCCTTGTGTAATGCCTTGTGTAATGCCTTGTGTAATACCTTGTTCAATGCCTTGTGCAATACCTTTCAAGATACCAGCTTCTTCACCTTGTAAAAACCTAAGCTCATCTCTAGACCAAGTTTTAGCCAAACTTTTTATTTCATTATCTGAAATAATATCATTTAAGTATCCTTTTTCTTTAGTTGTTTTTAATGCTGTTACCAAAGATTCTTCTGGACTCATACCTTTCCTCCTATTTTCTTCATTTTCATGTATTAAAATTGCATAACCTTTTAAATTTTTCTTATCTTCACTTATGTCTTTTAATGATTCTAATTTTATATCTACAAATTTAACTTTAAAATAATATTTCAACATTCGCAAGTGAATATTCGCACTATCACTAATTATATCATAAACTTTATTTTTGTAGGTAATCCTTTATCGTTTCTTTAAATTTATTCTTGAATATCTATGTTCCTATATTTTGTAAATATTGTCATTCGGATTTTTATTGTAAAATCAAATAATCTGTGATAGAATAGGAAAATTTAATTCAGCTTCAGGAGGTTTATAGCATGAGCAAACAAGTAAACAAATCAAAAAATAAGCTAATAAATATATTATTAAGTACAGGTTTAGCAATTTTTTTAGCTGCTTGTGGTACTGGTAATCAGCAGCAAAATCAAAATGTGGGTACAGAAAATCCTACTTTGTCATCTGATTCGTTACCTTTAGAAAATGGTGGTGAGCTAGTTTGGATTTTGGCATCTGCACCTCCAACACTAGATGCACATCGTGCAACAGATACAACAAGTCGAAATGTTTTTAGAACAATGGTAGAACCACTTATGTATTTCGACGGAAACAATACACTTCAACCATTACTTGCAACAGGATACAACCAATTAGACGATACAACATGGCAATTTACACTTAGACAAGGTGTGTATTTTCATGATGGTAGTTATTTTAATGCAGATGTTGTACGTGCAAATTTTGAAAGATTTTTAGACCCACAAAATGCTTTTACACGTGCAAGTTTTTTAGATATGATTGAAAATGTAGTAGTTATAGATGAATATACTGTAAATTTTGAGCTAAGTTTTCCTTTTGCTCCATTTCCAGCACAAATGACAAATTATGCTGCACAAATGTATAGTCCGCTTGCATTAGAAGCAGATTTAAACGGTACTATAACATTATCCGACAACCCAGTTGGTACAGGTCCATTTATTTTAGATAGTGTTGTACATGGGGATAGTGTACGTGTTGTAAGATTTGACGATTATTGGAGAGGACAAGCTGGTGTAGATAGCATACTTTTTAGAGTTATACCAGAGGCATCCACAAGGCTTATGTTAGTGCAAACAGGTGAAGCACATGGGCTAGAAGCTATGAGTAGTGATGTTCCAATTTTAGATACAATGCCACATTTAGATTTAATGCAGATTGTAACGACAACATACAATTATATAGGTTTTAATTTGGATAGGTATCCATTATCAGATATAAGAGTAAGACAAGCTATAACAATGGCAATAAATGTAGAAGATATATTATATGGAATAGTAGAAGGTCAAGGGGTACGCAGTGTAGGACCAATCGCACCGAGTGTTATACACAGCCCGCACGATTATGTAACACCTCTTCCTTTTGACCCAGTACGTGCTAGAGAAGTTTTAGTAGAAGCAGGATACGGCGATGGTTTTACAATAAATATGTGGTACAACGATGGAAATAGCGTTCGTTCTCTAATAGCTCAATTAGTGCAAGCAAATCTTTCTGAAATAGGTATTACTGTAAATGTTTCTTCATTAGAATGGGGAGCATATTTAGAGGCAACAAATAATGGTGAACACGATTTATTTGTACTTGGATGGACAGGAGGAACAGGAGACCCAGACATACAAGTCCAACCTTTGTTTCACTCCGATTTAATAGGTGGTGGCGGTAATCGTTTTTGGTATAGCAGTGAAATAGTAGATGATTTGATACACCAAGGTAGATTAGAAACAAATCCAGAAAGAAGAAGTGAAATATATAGGCAAATTACAGAGCAATTAATTTATGATTCTCCAGTTATTTCTCTTTGGCATCCGTATGTCCCTATTGTAACAAATGGAATCACAGGGTTAACTGTCAACTTTGCAACAGAGCCAGACTTTTTTAGAGTAAATTTTACAAATTAGAAAATAAAAACCTTGGGGTCTCTTGCCCCCAAACCCCCAGGGTTTTTGTTTTTATATATTCAGGAGGAATTATGTATCATGAAAAATATCCGTATGTTTCTATGCGAAATGCTGTGTATTCTACAAATGGAATGGTGGCAACTAGCCAAAATTTAGCTTCGTCTGCTGGGCTTGATATTTTGAGAAAAGGAGGAAATGCAATAGATGCAGCTGTAGCAACTGCTGCTTGCTTAACAGTAGTAGAACCAACTTCAAATGGTATAGGCGGGGATAATTTTGCTCTTGTGTGGGCAAATGGGAAATTGCACGGTTTGAACAGCAGTGGACCTTCAGGAAACGATATCAGTATAGAAAAAGTAAAACAGTTAGGGCATGAAAAAATGCCTACATATGGTGTCTTACCTGTTACAGTTCCGGGTGCTGTGGCAGGCTGGGAAGAAATATTAAATAAATTTGGTAGTATGAGTATGGAAGAAGTTTTAACTCCTGCAATACAGTATGCAAAAAAAGGTTTTGTGATATCTCCTACGGTCGGTTACTACTGGAGAAAAGCCTATGAAAAGTATAAAGAAATTTTTAAAAGTGATGAGTATAAATATTGGTTTGATACATTTACACCAAATGGAAAAGTCCCAGAAATAGGCGAAATATTTAGGATGGAAGAACATGGGCATACATTAGAAAAAATCGCAAAAGAAGGTAGCTATGTTTTTTATAAAGGTGAAATAGCAGATAAAATTGATACTTTTTTTAAAAAATATGGTGGATTTCTTACAAAAGAAGACTTGAAAAATTTTAAACCAGAATGGGTAGACCCTATAAGTGTAAAGTATAGAGGATATGATATATGGGAAATACCCCCAAATGGACAAGGTATAGTTTGTTTAATAGCACTAGGTATTTTAAATAATATTCCATTTGAATCAAGTGCAGGTTATATACACAAACAGATAGAGGCTATAAAAATAGGTTTTTCAGTATCTAAAAAGTCGGTAACAGATGAAAAATTCATGAAATATACTGCAAAAGATTTATTAAGTCCAGATTTTTTAAAAACTTTGCAAAATGAAATAGGATATAAAGCACAAATTCCAAAAGACATATTGCCTCAAAAAAGTGGTACAGTATACTTAACAACTGCTGATAATAAAGGAAATATGGTAAGTTTTATACAGAGTAATTACATGGGATTTGGTTCTGGAATAGTAATACCAAATACAGGAATATCTATGCATAATCGTGGTGCAGATTTTAGCTTGGATGAAGATAGTGTAAACAAGTTAGAACCGAATAAACGTACTTATCATACAATAATACCAGCATTTATTACAAAAGATAATAAAGTGGTAGCCTCGTTTGGAGTAATGGGTGGTTATATGCAACCACAAGGTCATTTACAAGTTGTTACACAATTGATAGATAAAAAACTAAATCCACAGTCGGCATTAGATGCTCCAAGGTGGCAATGGTTAAAAGATAATGAAATAGAAATAGAAAATACTTTTGAGGTACACTTAGCAAAAGAGCTAGAATTAAAAGGTCATGATGTAAAAATGAACTTGAATAATGGTAGTTTTGGACGTGGTCAGATAATAGCATCAGAAAATGGAGTTTTGATAGGAGGATGCGAGCCACGTTGCGATAGTGATATAGCGAGTTACTAATTTTATAATATACATTTAGAATTAAAAGACTATGTAGAAATTCATAGTCTTTTTTTGTGTGTGCCGTGCATGGTAGATAAAGTCCAATATACGACCCGGATATTTATATGTAAATTATGTAGGGAAATGGAATGAAAGATTTGTATCTTACCACGGGAGGTCTTGTAGATAGGTGAAAACACATAAGAAACCTATAGTAAC
>Ga0268261_10000170_pt1 | contig 40447 bp, 45 predicted proteins | sample TergutNc150P1_FD_190353 | JGI IMG/M metagenome (GOLD analysis project Ga0268261, IMG submission 190353) | Nasutitermes corniger P1 segment gut microbial community from laboratory colony in Florida, USA - Nc150 P1 (SPAdes) (version 2) | ecosystem: Host-associated > Arthropoda: Insects >... | reverse complement strand
GAACTGGATTGGTCACATTTTGTGTCGAAACTGCCTTTTACAACGGGTTACTGAAGGAAAGATAGAAGGGGGGATAGAAGTGACAGGAAGACAAGGAAGAAGACGTAGGAAGCTATTGGATGACCTTAAGGAAAGGAGAGGATACTGTCATTTGAAAGAGGAAGCTCTGGATCGCACTGTGTGGAGAGCTTGCTTTGGAAGAGGCTTTGGACCTGTCGTAAGACAGACTACTAAATGAATGAATAATTACAAAGAGTGCATTAGTTGGATTTTAATAAAGAAATCTTCATATCAAGAATGCATGGTGCAAATGTTAAAAAAAATGTTTTTATAGTTTATTATACCAAGCTGCTACATATTTTGGCCATTTATCCTGCCCACCTTTAGGGAGTTACAATTTTGGTCCACATGTGCAGTGTATATGGCAACCTGTCACAGATAATAGGCAGACTCTATATATATAGTCTGCCAATTATCTGTGACAGTTTGCCATGTATGTTGCACATGGCGATGAAACTTGGAACTCCCTGAAGATTTCCAGGATAAGTGGCCAAAACATGTAGGAGCTTGGTACGATAAATATGAAAATATTGTGCAGCCAGTTGGTAGTGAAATTTGTGTGTATTAGGCTGTTGCAGAGAAGATGTGCAACATTAAATATGCAGGTTTGTTTTTGAAGTTGGAAATGGGAATTGATCTGACAGTTCAAAATTGAACGATTGGGTTCCAGATTTTAATGGCAATGAATGAACAGTTGATTGTGGAGAGGTCAGTGTGTTTATATTTTTGGACACTTCCTCTTTGCTGGTAATTAGTGATATGGCAATGGAATGTTTGTGTGTGAAGGTGTGCATAAGAGTAAGTTCTTTATGAGATAAGTTACAATTCCAGACACCCAACATCATGTGCTTCTATGGCAGAAGCAATGTCAGTCCTCTTCTTCCATGTGATGAGGTACAAACTGTCAAGTCCGAGAGATCCTTCAAGTGATCGCTTCATTCTGTCAAAAGGACATGCTGCTCCTATTTTGTATGCAGGTGAGACTTGGTAATTTCAGTTTCCTTATAAACATACTGAGACATTGTATATTAAATCAGAAGAGAATTATGGTTATTGTGATGTGGACTCTTTTATAATAGTTTCTGGTATTGTAGTAATGCTTATCTGTCTTTGTAAGTCATGGTGGCACTTTGGATTTTTGTACAGGCATGTAATTGTGAAACACTGAATTGTTGTATCTCAGTAAGCTGTATCTGTCAGCAGCCAGTGCAACTTCTGTAGTTCTAGTAAACTCTGTACCTGATATCATGTAGTGTAATGGTCTCTTCCTTTTATCTTGCTGTATGACGTACCAGTTTCACAGGGATATCTCCTCTTATTTTGGTAAATGGTACTGTGTTTGCAGTAAGGCTTGTTTAGAACATGGTATTTCATTTACAGGAATTATTCATGGTATGCAATTGTAAATTGAAGTATAGGACTAGCCTAGAGCTAGAAATCGAAAATGGAAAGAATGAAAATAGAAAGTTCTACAAGAAATTGGAAGTATTAACTAAAACTTATAAACCAAGAAACAGAAATATTAAGACTCGTGATGAATCAGTATTGACCGATGAAAAGGGGATATTAAACAGGTGGAACAAACATTTCAGAGGAGAACAGAGCACACAACCATTTGAATTTTATGAAAATGAGTCTTATGACTATATTGATGAAGAAATAGAATAGCCAACATTGTACGAAATACAAGAAATCATAAGAAATCTTAAGAGGACGAAAACGCCAGGAACTGATAACATTAATGCTGAACTCCTGCAAGTTGCAGGTACACAAATGACTGAGAGAATACAGGAACTTATTCTTGATGTATGAAGAACTGAAAAAATGCCTAATGAATGGAACAAATCAATAATATGCCCAATATATAAGAAAGAGGAGAAATCTGAATGTTCCAATTATAGAGGAATCTCACTCCTTAATACTGCATATAAGATCTTAGTAACAGTAATAAATAACAGATTAAAAGTATACGCAGAAGATTTTCTGAGCCAAGAACAGAATGGGTTTGGGAGAAACAGGTCAACTATGGATAACATATTTATAATGCGACAGATACTAGAGAAATGTTATGAATATAATATAAAAATGCATATACTGTTTATTGACTTTAAGCAGGCTTTTGATTCTGTTGATAGACAAAAAATTATACAGATACTACAGGAACTGAGGATACCAAATAAATTGATATGATTAATTAAAATGACAATCCAGAACACGGAGTCAAGTGTGAAAATCGAGAATCTTACTTCTAAAGCATTCTTAATCTCATCTGGTGTGCATCAAGGCAATCCACTCTCTGCAACTATATTTAATTTAATACTTGACTCGGTAATTAAGAAACTTAATCATAGAGGAGACACTAGTTTAAAACTGATGCAGATTGTTGCATATGCTGATGATGTTTCCCTTCTAGCTAGATCTCTGAAAGCTCTTAAGGAAATCTTATATATAAAGATGAATGTTTGTTTGTATGTTTGTTTGTACCTTATACAAATCCACATTTCTGAACCGATCAGAACCAAAATTTGCACACATCTCCCCCGTGGTCTGGAAGAGACCGTAGGGTATGTATGGGCCCACAATATTTCAACTTTCCCACCTTTTCAACCTATTTTGTCGGGAGCAGGTGCAGATTTGTGCGCAGTAGATGGCTGCCAGTGCCACACTGCCCTGCTACAGCGTTATATCTGTGTTGCCGCGTGTACTGGTGTGACGTCAGGGACGGTGGTGGATTGTGCAATGAAAACATGGAGAACTGAATGGAATGCGTGTGTGTGAAAATGGTAACCTGATGAGATGGGAAGGAAGTGACTAACGAATTGCACTTGCAATTGCATTACATTTATACAAATGATAACGTAAAACCTAGCTAACCTTTGTCTGTCCTTCTTCAGTTCCCTGTCTACGGACAACACATTTCTTCACCTTCTCAACCTTTCCCATCGTTTCAGCGAGATGTTTCACTAATGGGATGACAACACAGTGCTGCCAACCCTGACAGTCACATGTGTGTCTGTGTCAGAAGCCCCTGTGTTTATATACCTTCTTCAACCTTCTCACCCTGTTTCGTCATTTCTGGGAAATGTTTCGCCAACTGCATGACTACACTGTGATCCATGCTTCTCACATGGGAACTATATGATGCATGCTTGAGAGTCGGAAACCCTACAGACATTTACATTCCGGCTCCTGAAGGGAAAACAAAGAACTTCAGTGACATTTCAAACAGATGGTAACATTCCAATTTCGTTACGTGTCTTTGCTTTTCTATTAATTGTCGAACAAGACATTTAATTCATTTACGATGCTGCCTTCTTCTTCTTGCACGTGTGTGCTTTTGCGTAAGTTGTGGGCCCTTTAGTATGTAACATGGCGCATATTTCACTCCGATACATTTCCACAATTTATTCCGTCCCCCTGTTTTTGTTACATAATACACAAAATTGCTATCCGGTTTCGCCATTGGTTATCCTGGGCAACGCCGGGTACCCCTGCTAGTATTTCATAAATTGCAAAATGAAGCAACCTTAGTGGGACTAAATATCATCGAAGGCAAAACCAAATATATGCAAATAAAAAGAAAGGGAATAAAAGATATAACACACCTAAAAATTGACAACTTTATCTTTGAAAATGTGGAAAATTTTAATTATCTGTGTTCCATTTTGAATGCAGATAATAAAATGAATACAGAAATTGCTGAAAAAAAAATAGCGAAAGGCAACAAAGCATATTATGCCAATACAAAACTAATAAAATCAAAACTCCTAAAGAAAAACACTAAAATGAAAATACATATAAAACGATGATAAAACCAGTCGTTACATACTCATCAGAGACTTCGACTTTAACAGCAAAGGATGAAAACAACCTACGCATTTTTGAAAGGCAAATATTAAGGAAGATATTTGGTCCTGTTAATATTGGCAATGTATGGAGAATACGAAATATCATGGAGATCGATAGCTTAATAGAAGGTGCACATATAGGGAGATTCATTAAGGCACAAAGAATCAAAGGGCTGGGGCATATCCAAAGAATGGACCAAGCAAGACCGACTAGGAAGCTGCTAGATTGGAAACTTATGGGAACCAGACCAGTAGGAAAACCAAGACAACGATGGCAAAAAGATGTCATGGAAGATCTAAAAAACCTGAAAATCAAAAACTGGAAGGAGGCAGCTAAGGATAGAAGAACTTAGAGACTTGGTTGAGAAGGCGAAAACCCACAAACGGTTGTATTGCCAAATGATGATGATAATAGGACTAGCCTGTGACATACTGTTGCAGGCTGTAGTGTTTTCCTTAAAAAATCCTTACTCTTACTACTACTACCACCACCACCACCACTACTATTGTTGTATCCCGAGTCCTAGCCAAGCAGTGAGTAGGAATCGTGGGATACGTTTATGGTCAGATGCCCAAAGTAGTAGGATTCTGAGTCACATTATTGTCATAGTGGGGTGCAGGCTTGCGCCCCGAGTTCCAACGGCAAATTTACAGCCTGAAATTTACAGCAGCAGTGCAGGGTTAGAGGGTAGTTAACTAGCCTAGTCACAATGCTTCTGACACAAAGGTCACGTGTGTTTGTACCTTGTCCTGTGCATCGAGCATTGAGGTCAACAACCAAATTGGCATGTGACACAGGGCAAGGTTCACAGTGCAAGGTATAGGCATGATACCGATAAGGGTCTAACACAAAAGATAAATTTTACAATGAATCAAGCAAAATAAAGATGCCCAAAAATGTCCCTGTGGGGTCTTGGTGTGCAGGTATGCAACACACTACTGCTACTGCTATTACTGCTACTACTACTACTACTACTACTACCACCACCATTACTACTACTACTACTACCACTACTGCATCCACTACCACTACTACTACTGCTGCTACTACAACTACCACCACCACCACTACTACCACCAATACAACTACTACTACCACCACCACCACTACCACCAATACAACTACCACCACTACTGCTACTACCACCACCACTACCACTACTACTACTACTACTACTACTACTACTACTACTACCATCACCACCACCACCACCACTACTATACTACTACCACTACTACTGCTACCACTACTGCTACTATGACTACTGCTACTACTACTACTACCACCACCACCACTACTGTACTACTACTCTACTACTACCACTACTACTACTACTACTACACACCCTTGCTTCCAGTATTGGCCTCCATTTGTTCCAGTCTGTGGCCACTGTGTGCAAATTTTTTATTCCCATTATGTTCAGATCCTTTTCAAACTCACCAGTCCATCTTCTCCATGGTCTTCCTCTTTTCCTTATTTCTTCCATTATGGCAGTCATTAATTGTCTTTCATTATTCATCCTTTTAATATGTCCTTACCATCTTAATCTAAAACAATTCATAAATTTGACAGTGTCTGCCCCTTATAATATTTCCTGTATATTAATATTTAATTTTATTCTCCACCTTTTTTATGGGATCATAACATTTTGTTACCATCTTCCTTTGGAGCATGCATTTCTTTTGAGTCCATTGTCCAATGGCCAGGAGAAGACAGACGACCCCTCACAAAGGAGCCTTAACATCGGCAATGGATGAACACCACACAGTACGAATGAAATCTGTCCTTGAATATACACGCAGTATTTCATGCACTGCAATTGCTACAGAAGTTGGAATCTCTCCAGCAAGTGTTTACTGTATCTTCAGCAAGAGCTTGGGGAAATGAAAAGTTTGTGCAAAGTGGATTCTACACATGCTCAGTGATGACCAAAGAGCCATTCGAGTTTTTCTCACCACCACCCATCTGCAGCATTGCCGAAATGAAGGCAGTGCATTTTTCGATCGCATTTGTATGGTTGACAGGTAATGGGTGCATTCATTTGACCCTCAGCTAAAATGACAGAATGCTGCAAGGCGTGCTTGCCCAGACGTCGCCAAGGAAGAAAATTGCGGGTGCACTCATGGTGCTCTGAAAGTTGTGCATGTCAGTTTCTTCAGCCGAAATGGACTTGTAATTAACTATCCTGTGTCAGTTGGTACCACAGTCAGTGGCTGATACTGCTGCTCATTGTTGCAGGGTAAGATGAGGCTGGCTATTTGCTGGAATCGGTTGGAACTGCTGGAGCATAGTGTTGTTTTGCTCCAGGACAGTGCAGTGATGTGCAAAATCTGGTGCAATGATGGGGCAGGGAGGTATTGTTACCATGTCCCTACTCTCCAGATCTTGCCCCATGTGATTATTGGTTGTTGGCACATGTGAAAGAACTTCTTTGGGGAAAAAGATTTGAAGCAGAAGATGGTATCAACGCTGCTGTCACTGCCTCTTTACACTGTCCGAGCAAGGACGATTACACAGCTGCAGCTGATCATTTACCATGTAGACGGGGAAAAGTGTGTGGGCAGTGCCAATGATTACATTGAGTAGAGGACATGTGTAAACATTAAGGATTATGAATAGTGTTGTTATCTTGTATTGTGTTATTACAATAAACTCATAAATAAAACTTGAAATGGCCCAAGTATATCCAGCATACACAACTATAGAAGTTTTCAGTTTGAATCTTAAATTTGTTTTATTACACATTGAGAACCTGCTACAAGTCTTCACTTGTGTAAAACATTTTATTAGAAAGGAGAGATAATGTATTAATGTTGTAATGATGGAAGTACTAGTGTGTTAACACAGCTTGATATGTTTCCAGCATGGGCTGAGGCTGGTCTGTTTCCAATATCAGACCTACAAAACCTGCGAAAAGTGGACAGTGATTTGGAAGGCCATCCAACACCAAGACTTAACTTTGTTGATGTTGGAACTGGCTCTCTGGGACAGGGGCTCTCTGTTGCTTGTGGAATGGCTTATGTTGGCAAATACTTTGACAAAGCTTCTTACAGGTAAGAGTTTTACCAGCTTTCATATCCATGTTTATGTGTATATTTGTAGAAAGTTAAGTTATGGGCCAAACTTTGTAATTTAGTAATACCATATGGTTTGTAGGGGCGGTCAAATAGTGTAGTCTGCGTGGCAACTACTACGAGCTGCTTGGTACAGGGTTGGGGCCCTGATGGTGGCGAGATATGCCACAACCACCCAGGCTTTTGTCCAAAGGGTCCCGAGTCTCCTTCCCAGACATCCACTTATGCCCTTCTAGCATAGAGGTTAAGCATGGGCAGGGCTACATCATTACTTCCCCTCTTGTGCCCGCAGTGGAATGTTACAGTGTGACCTTTACCTTGAACTTTATAAGGTTTTTAAAGTGAAACCTGTATTTGAGATTCCTGCAAGGATATTTTCTGATGTTCCTTAATGTATTTATACCCTTTTTGCTGGAATTTGTGAATAAACCCACAAAACAAACCTGTCAGGGTAGCTCCTAGCCAAGGTTGAGATGTGGGACCTCCATATACAAAGCAAGAGTGTCAGCTTGTTAATTTCCGTATTTAGTTTCAGTACCGATACACAAGCCTTTGCATCTGAGTTCCTACTTGGCTGAAATGCACTGCATGATTTTGAAGAGTAGACTGTTGTCTGTTTCAGTAGTTACTTTATCCTTTGTGCTGATCACATTTTCTTTCAAACAAGTGTTTCACAGCAATAATATTTCATTGCCCACCATCAGATTAACTACTGGAACACACTTGGGTATGATGTACAGCCATAGCTTTAATATTAACCTTTAAACTGTTAAAACCTGCATTGCCATACATGAAGGCACATAAGAAAACACTCTTAGAAATTTACTTTATATATTCAGGTAGCAAACAAATTTGCTGCATTTTTGAGACATTTTGCATGAACTCTGTCATTTTTCACAAACTGCCATTTATTTTATAATTTTATCTTTTTCTGTTTAAAAATACTCACTTCTTTGTAAGTTAGGCACTAAAATTTAAATACCCACTCTAGTATGATGAAGGTTAAACTACAATTATATTGCCACCACATCTTCAGAATGTTTATTTTTAAACCCCAGCTTATGAATTAAGTGCTTCTCAGGAATATGTGAGTCGTCTCTTCAGTGTATAAAATGAACTGCTTTATGAAGATACATACAGTTGTGTAAATATATAATGGTTGTTATGGTGCTATAGTTTTACTTCTTGTGGAGTATTACAGATAGATAATGCACACTGTTTTTTTACTTGCACGTATATTTTATTTTAGGAAGTATCTCTTTACAGTCCTTCTGTGTAGTCCCCCTGCTTCTCAATGACCGCGTCCCAATGTTTCAGAAGATTTGCTATTCCATTTAGGTTTCAGTCCTTTGATGGCTCGGGTAACCACTGCAGAAACCTCTTCCAGGGAGGGAAAATGGTGTCCGCACCTTGCTGACTGGATGGTCTTTTAATTAAATACCCCCAGTTCCCGGACGTTTTAAATGTTCAACCCCAAAACATATTCTTACTTACAGTTTGACACCGTAGATAATGCTCCGGAGCCCCAGACTGCAGAAACTGCATGTAGATAGTCTATTCGTTCGTCACTGAATGGTATTTCTCAAAACAAGACCCTTTGTGAAGTGGAACAATGCAGAATTTACAAATGTATCTAGTTTTACTTCGCTTCTTGTGTGTAGCACACACTATACACTGTCTTGCAGGATGCTTCCTTTTTCCCTCCCCACCACCAACAATTTTTTTCAAGTTTGTGTATTCTGAAATCACTGGAGAGTCTGCCTGGCAGGTCCTGTTTAGGCCCCCTTGGTGTTGTTTGCTTCTCTGGCAGTTGAAGTACATCAGAATTGGACTCACTTCAATTCTGGACTTCTGATATCCAGGACCTTCCTACCTCGTGCACGAAGTTCTTGTACTTTACTCTTTTGTTTGTATTTAGTGTCCTCTACACAAATAATGTGTTGAAGAGAGCACAGTTTAGCAGATAAAGTACCACTTTCTCCAACCATTTTACAGTTTTCCTCAGAACTGAGTAATAACTGAGGTACTGGTCTGCCCTGTCTATGCCCTTCATGAATTTATTGTACTGGACAACAGCACAAGGCTTGTTTATTTCCATGTTTGTTTCCCTGTCTTTCCGCCCTGTGTTTACAATTGTTGCGTCATGGAATGTACTTATCATTCGCACAATTCTTTTGTCCTTCCACACTTGCACCATTACGTCACCTTTCCTCTGGAACGCTGACTTTCCTTTTTTCAAGTGCTTGCTCTTCCCTTCTAGGTCACGTGCAATGCCCCTGTTAGCCCTCATAGTGCCACTGACTCTTATGTTTCTCTCTAGTGATGTTTGAGCTAATCGCACACTGTTATAAAAATTGTCTTTGTAGATGTGATGATTTTGTCCTCAGTTTCTGTCTAAAAGTGATAGCACTGTATCCTCCAACTTATTTCCCTCAGCTGAGTATATCTCGACGTTGCGGATATAACCCGATACTGCCTCACACACCATTCTCACTAGCACTCCATATTTTGTTATTTTCCCTGGATTGTGTGTCCTAAATTTCAGACGACCCCGCCACGGGATCATGGCTTCATCAAGTGATGGTTCTTGTTTTGGGCTGTGTACTGACCTAAATTTCTGTACAAAATATTCATACACGGGCCAAATTTTGAATAGCTGCCCTGAATCCTGTGTTTGCTGCCTGTTGTCACTAAAATGCCAGGACTGGCAAATGGGTTCAAAATGGTTCCTACTCATAGTGCGAGGAAAAATAGGTGTGGAAATTGTGGGGTCAATGGACGAGTAGTCTCTTATATTTTCCTTTCTGACTTGTCCCATCAAAATTATTAGTCCCAAAAACTTTCTCATTTCTTCAGGTGTGATATTGGATCGCTTCAGTGTTTTAGGTGAGACTTCACATTTTTTGGCATTTTGGCCGTGGTAAAGGTTAGACTTCAGTAAGTAACAGTATAAGATCATCACCAATTATTGAACTCACGACTTTAACAACAGGCTCAGGGTTATCAGTTACTATATTTAGACCTGTGGTTCCAAGAAAAGACTCATTGCTTGGTTTTTTTAATCTGTTTTAACCACACATCACTTGTTTTATTCTCAGAGTCCTCTGGTTTGCTACTTTCTTCCTCTGTTGTACTTGTTTCACTGTCACTAGTAACAACTACGAGAGAAGATTGCAGTTGTTTACATGAACTAGTGGGGACGTCACTGACACTGTCACTGTCACTGTCCAAACTTTCATTGTCACTATAATCAAAGACATCAAAACGTGTATCCGAATATAACTCGCACAAAATATCGTCCTCTTTCAGAACTTTCCTATGCATAGCCATGATGGCAACTGAAGGAAAATAGAGAGAATATCTGAATGAGTGGTCTCTTTGTTGCAGTCTCATAGTTCTAAAAATAGGGGGTTAGGACCGGTCTGTTTGTACCTTGAGACCCATCATCCTGCATTAAGCTGTCGATAACCCTGAAGCAAAAAGTGAGCCAGACCAGCTGACAAACGCATGTGCAGGATGTCGTGTAAGAAAACGTAGAAATGCATTACCCGTCAACAATGCATAGGATAGCAATCATGCATTTCTGCATGGCCTGGTGGCAAGGTGTTAACTTGTAGAATAAGTTGAAGTCCGATGGACTCATGTCTGGACTTTATGGCGCATGAGGTGATGCTTCCCACTTGTATTTACTTAGCAAATCAGTCACAACCTTCCCCAGGTGCGGGCGTTCATTGTCATGCAAAATGAGTGGCCCATCCCTGAGTAAGTCAGGTCAGTTTTTGTGCATTTTTGTGCGCAGTGTTTGCATCCAGTCACAATAGTACGCTGCTGTCAAACTTGTTCTACATGGAACTCTGTCGTGATGATTCTTCAGTGATCATAAGCAAAGATCATCATTTGCTTGACCTTCGATTGCGCTCATCAAAATTTTTTGGTTTGCGGGGATGTTGGACTTCTCCACTTGTTTGACTGCGATTTCAACTCTGGTCCTAAGTCTCTAACCCACGTTTTGTCAGTAGCGACAATTCGATACAGGAATGCTTGACCTTCAGCGTTAAATCTTTGTTTGAGTAGTGTTTCAATTTCCTGGCATTTCTGTTTCCGTTCAGCAGTCAAGCAGTGAGGGACCCACCGGGCACAAATTTTTCTTTTCTCCAATCGTTTGTCAAAATACAGAATACTGATGTTGGTGAAATCCTGGTAGCTTGTGATATTTCCTCGCGTGTCGCTCGACGATCTTGTGCAAGAAAGTCTGCCACAAGTTTCACACTTTGTTCATCTGTTGATGTTTTTGGCCTTCCTGGCCTTTGGTCATCGTTTATGGTGACATGTCCTTCACTAAAACGATTAGCCCAACGGGAAACTACTATGGTCCACTGTCTGTTCACCACAAACTTCACGCAAAGCACTGTGAATTTCTGTTGGGTTTTGCCACGTAAAGTTTCAGTCTTGATGTATGATCTTTGATCTTCAACCGTCACAGTACCTGAGGTGCCTGCAGACACCATGTCTAACACTCGTCAGTTCAAAATGGCCTACACTAGGGAAGTAACAAACACACGTGCTGCTTCCTCAAGTCTTCAACTGTACCTGGCATAACTTGCACTGGGATTGCGTCATCCACTCCGCAGTTTTGCCACCTTGTGCATTAGTTATGAAATGACCCATGTAAGATTAAATGTGAAAATAGTTGCATGAAACATGTTAAAATTTTTCATTGTTTGCAGGGTATACTGTCTGATTGGAGATGGAGAGAGTGCAGAGGGGTCCATTTGGGAAGCAGTGCACTTTGCTAGCTATTACAGTTTGGATAACTTGTGTGTTATCTTTGATGTGAACCGCTTGGGTCAGTCTGAACCTACATCTCTGCAACACAATGTGGATGTTTACCGGAAGCGGTTAGATGCATTTGGGTGTAATGCAATTGTTGTGGATGGACACAATGTTGAGGAATTGTGTAAGGTACTGTCTGTCCATTCATACCTAAATGACACTTCAGTTGCCCGTTACCTTAACTTTTTACCTTTTTTTTAAATTGAATTACAAGATATTAGATGCTACTGCAGAAAGTCAATATGTGTGCACCTGGTGCACTGTCCTCCCCACTGTTCACTTCTGTGTTTCTCCTAATTTTTCCGTTGATATTTTGTACGTGTGTTGCTAATATTTTGTGCTCAAATGTATCTGTTGGTAGAGCATAGTCAGATGACCAAAGTTAACAAGTGTATTGTTAGAGTATCATGTTAGTAGACAGTTACCTAATTAGTCTTGCCATGAAGAAGTTAGAATTAATGCTAAAAAACAGAAGTATTTTTTTGAAAAGAACATAGTGTCCAGTTCTGAAGTAAAGGGCTAGTTTTTGGTTCTTGAATTTCGCATCCAGTGATTTTATGCAAGGTTCTGGAATTACTTGTTTGTAGAAATACATTGAGTTGTTTCTCATGCAGGCCTTTCATGAAGCATCATCTACAAAGATGAAACCAACTGCCATCATTGCAAAAACTTACAAAGGCAGGAACTTCCCCTTCATTGAAGATGAGGAAAACTGGCATGGCAAACCACTGGGTGATAAATCTGAAGCAGTGGTTCAGGTAAGTACATCCTTCAATATTTACAATGTAGCGGTGGGACAGTTTATAGAGTACTTCAGGTTTACCCCTTCAGTATCTCTGTGGTAATGCTTCCAACTCATTCATATATCACCAATGAATGCTTTTTTATTATAGCAGTTTGCAGCATTGTCAAATAAGACACTTAAAAACCTACTGGGTATATGTTGCACACAGATAACTTTAACCCTTTCTCATCTTATTTCAGACTTCACTTGTACTGGCTGTAAATTAATTTGCTTGAAAATTTAAAGAAAATTGTGACAGATTTTAACTGCTGCCACTTGTTGTTCCTATTCACGAACACTATCATAGGAGGTGTTAGAAAATGTAAAGAGCAAGGGAATAACATTTAGCATGTGACCATAACATAATAGTAACTTCATAGGTGATGGCACAAAGCTTTTGGCAGACAAAATTACAATGTTGAAAACCTAACAGAGGATTGGAATAGGTTAAATGCAATGTTGCTCATCTCCAACCCTGTGCAGTCCGTTATCGAAGATAAAGTGATGCATTTGTGCATAATGTGTGATTTCCAGACTGCAGAAATTTGTATGGAACCATGCTGCTCTGGTTTCAGCTACCTCATGAAAATGAATCTGTAGAATTATTATAGTATCAGAGTGAAATAATACTGGCCAGCCTGTCTTTGTGAGAGTGGACTCTGTTCTTCAAGGATGTGACATCACATCACTGGGTGACTGGTTTGCAGCATTTTTAGGAATATGTCTTCATCTGCAGGCCTCTAGAGGGACCTCTTAGACCCTCAAAGTTGAAGGCACTATGTTTCTTCGAAACACTGGAAACTGATTACCTGGTAATGCTATGTCATGTCCAAGAAGAACAGAATCCTCAGCACCACCTCCATGTTGACCTTACGAGGGGGTGCTGATAAGTCCTTAGCCGGACCTACTTCCTGATGTATTAGGATGGAATCGATAGTGTCGTTGGAAAGAGGGGTATATTCATGTGCCGAATTGCAAGTCTTGTTACAGAGGCTGAAAGGAAGCATGTCAGGCGACGCGCATGATTTCAACAGCATTGAGATGCAAGTTTTTTTCTCCCCCTGCAAGGAAAGGCACCCAAGGAAATTCACGCCATTCTGATAGAAACATTAGGGGGAAAATGCACCATCGTACGCCACCGTCAAAAACTGAGTGGCCCAGTTTAAACATGGTGATTTTTCCACCTGTGATGCGCCTCGTCCTGGACGACCCAAAACAGTGACCACCCCGGAGATTATTGATCAAATTCACGAGCTAATCTTGGAAGACCGCCAGATTTTAGCTAAATCAATAGCTGAGCAACTGGGCATCTCAACATGAGCGGGTTGGGTCCATCATTCATGAAGATTTGGACATACGGAAGCTCTCCGTGAAGTGGGTCCCGAGATGCCTGAACGTGGATCAAAAGTTAGAGCAACGGGCTAAGAAGTGTATTGAGCTTCGTGGGGAGTATGTTAAATAAATTCCAAGTTTGGTCTCTGTAGCTTTTTTCCTTCCTGGTTGGGCTAAGGACTTACCAGCACCCCTTCGTACAACTCACATCCTTGAGAGTGGCTTTGTATTAGTACTAAGAATAAAACAGCTGTTCTTTCAAACAAAAGGACATTTGGTAACTCTAGGCTAGATATATTACCTTACATTTTGTTATCATATGGACTAGCGGGCAAGCGGGAAATTGAGGTGTACTCAGCATGTCAGTTGTGATACAGGGTGATACATTTAAAAGCATCCTGTTTCGTGTACCTGTATGAAATGCTGGAAGTGCCCTCTCTTCCATATCCAGTCATTGTTGACCATGTCTCAGGTAATTCATACATTTACACACTTGAGAACTTAGCAGGAGTGAATCAGGTGGTTATGATAGGGCTGGTAGGGGCTACTTTTAACTATGTCATCTGGCAGGATTTGATGGACAAGAATTTCCTGTGCCTTCTGTATGACACATCCCTCTTTTGTAGCTGAAAATTTGTAATAAAAACTGTAGGTAAATAGTTTATATTGTGATCTTATTTTCACGACTGACAAATAGGTGGTTACAGGATCCTGAAAGTTTTAGAACGGAAAGCGTTGGTATGACTGATGTATAATTGTGCTGATTGTTCCAGCACCTGAAGACACTAATAAAGAATATGGGTCCTCTGCAAGTGGCACCTCAGAAACCTTTGAAAGAGGATGCTCCTGTTGTGGATATTAGTAATGTGAAGTTATCTTCCCCTCCCGACTACAATATTGGAGAAAATGTGGCCACAAGGTTTGCTTATGGTACAGCTCTTGTGAAGATTGCAACCAACAATGATCGTGTCATTGCCCTCGATGGTGACACCAAAAACTCAACCTACTCAGAGAGGCTGAAGAAGGTTAGAATTCTGAAATTTTCGTATATGTACTATCCAGAGCCACCTGAATTCTGACTCCATCATGTTTTTATGAGGTATATTTTAGTACCTTCATTATCTTAACTGTGTACCTAATTCCTCCAAGTGATCCTATTATTCTTTGTTGTCTGCTTGTATGTCACCTTTATTCTCCTTAATGTAATAATACTGACAATAATTAGTCAAGGGTCAAAATTGTATTGTTCTACATTCTACAGTTCCTTGTTGTTATTTAGAATCTCAATACATGAGTGATGTGAGAGGTGAAAATTGTGGTGTGCAGGGGATATGAATTATTAAATAAAAGCAATAATGATGGTTCAGATATTTTTCTTTTTGACAGTTCATCTGAATAGGCCCTTTGATCCACCCAGGTTTCTGTGCAGTGGTTTGATTGGTTCCATAGGGATAAATAGTGAGAGCATGAAGCTAATTTGCACCTCCATCTTTATCCTACTAAGGTGGATATTTATTAGCCTGTGGTTTATAAAAAAACAAGTTATTTGAACAGATAAAAATAAAATTATGAAATAAGCAACATATTTTGGAAAATAATAAAAATAATGCACCATGTCATAAAACTGCGGTAAATTTTCTTGTAGCCTACATATATAAAATGTTTTTCTAGGGTTGTTCTCCTTTATGTGTCTGCATATGTGAACTCACATCTTTAACCCTTTATTGCTGGAATTAAATCTCTCTGCGCAATGCAGTCTGCCGAGATTTTTTACTGTGGATTTTAAATTTTAATGCTTACTCTTAGGTAAAAAAAAAGCATATCTCATAGACTTTTCCTTCATATTTAATGAAAAAAAATTTGCACTCTGCATATGAATTGGTTAATCCGGGAAAGAATGTTCACCTATTTTTATAATAAATTTAGGCCTGTGAATCACATCCATTATATGAAGTGTGGTGTAAATAGTTCACTCACATAATTCTGGTTGCTGCAGAAGGTCTGTGGCACCTTCGATCACTGTTTTGTCATGACACATGGTATTTACAAAAAGGGTGATTTACAAATTTACGTTTGTGTGATATTCCACAAAACAAGGCACCAAGCACAGGCCCACATCACGTCTGGCACGCTTATACTCTGTGCCCTCTCTTTGGCCGTGAGAAGAACACAGGCAGTAGCATGGTTTGATTGATGATTTCACTGGCCAGTGTTTTTTTATGGCGACTCTCTAGTCGCAAAACATTTTTTGTGCCTGCACTTGGTCTTCCAACCAATCTGGGGGTTGGGTGATTTTGGCTTTTTCCAGTTTCTTCAATCAAATTTCTCACCAGAAGGAGCCTGATATCTCGGTGGGAATCCAGCTGTTGAGTATTATTAGATCCAGAAAGTGGAAAAACAGTTTTGTGGTCCACTTTAAGGTACGTTGACTTATCGAATAGCTGTTAGCCATACGATCAGAATTGTCGACATAACCCATGTGCCCGTTGTACCATTCCACAATGTGAGGTTTCACTGGGCGGTTGCTGTCTTCACAAAAATTTCCTTCTACTGGTGGTGGGTCCATGTTAATCAGCATGTAAACTTCTCATCTGTCCTTCCAAACTAATGTGGCCAAACCTCCCCTAGTCCTCACCTTTACGTTACTCCTTTTCAGTTTCATTTGTTTTTGTCCAAAATCACGGCATGTTCTTTCTGTTGGGTCGTACTGCCTCGCTTCAATTTATGTTATGTCTGTCCAAGTCATCAAAAAGTCGTGGGGATGAAAAGAAATTGTCCATAAATATTTTGTGTCCTAAGTCTTTAACTCTGCTGGTCAAATGTCCAGCAGTTGTGTGTGTTGCAGTCATGTTGTCAGTGGCGGGGTGTGAGTCTCTAACCAAGTACACTCTCATGTCATATGTATACCCTATATTCATCATAGAGTTTGTAAATTTTGATGCTGAAACGCTTTCTTTTCTTTGGAATGTACTGCCTGAAGATAACACTGCCCTTGAATTTTACAGTTACCTCATCCACTGCCAAATGCTCTGATGGGTTATAGAATTTAGCAGAAGCCTCATTCAGTTTGTCAAAAACAGTCCTTAGTTTCCGTAGTCGGTCATATTCTTTGCCTTTGTCAGGTCTCTGTGAATTGTCCGCAAAATGCAGAAAATGCAGTATGTGTAAAAATCTATCTCGTGTCATAGTGTTGCCATAAAACAGACTGTGTAGCTGTCTGAGTCTCGACCAGTAATTATGTAATGTGTCTTTCAATGCGTGTCCCATCTGCAGAGCTGAGGCAACGAAAGTCGTCATGTCTGGCAATGTAATGTCAGGCAGTTGGCGGCTAGGTCCGGCTTGTCTCTCTAAGTGTTGCTGGGTTAGCATATGTTGGTCTGTTCAACCAACAGATGGAAATTTTCTGTGAAAAACAACATCAGCACAGACATTGGTGAGCTGTCTTTGTTGATGTGTGGAGCCTCACTTTTTTCACACCTTTTGCTGGACCGACAAAAGGATGAATATTTGTCTTCCTTCCTTGAGGCGGTTCCCAGTTTGGTAATCCGCCAATTGTTGCAGCCTGTGGTTCGATTTCTGTTGTTGTTGAAGTGGTCGTCGTATTTGTGGTCGTCATCATTCCTCCTCCTCCTCCTCAAAACAGTCTTCAACATTGCTAGCCTCAGCACCTGATTCCAAGTCGGTGTCAGCAACCAGAATTTCACTGATGGCTTTCTCCTCAAGTTTGATTTTCTTCCCGGCAGTTTCTAACAACTACAACAGTCTGGCTTATTTACTTTAGTCTGTATGACTGGCACAGTTTCAGAAACCTGATGCCAGTGAGATATGAATGTCTTCTACAGTGACAGCAAAACAGATCTAAAGCTATGATGTGAGTACTGTTTAAAATTTCAGCTATTCGAGGGTGCCCAAGACTTTTTAGTAGATTGACAGCTGTGTGTTGCATGTTGCTACCCCACAACCCCTGCAGATTACCCCACCACTACAAGAGGCACTTCCATGGGCCCCCCCTAAAGCTGTAAACATTGATTTTTGAGGATATCTCCGATTTTTGAGCATTAAGTTTTTTCTGAATTATATGGGTACAGTACGCCACTCAAAGCCTTTCTGTTCAACAAAGTGTGTTTGGTTCATAGGCCAGTGTTGATATTTCAACCTGCAGTGAACTCCAGTGCAAGCTATAAACAAAGCTAGCAGTGTCTAAACCTTATTAGTCAGCTGGGACAAAATGCGTAGTTACTATGTGTCAACTTATAAATCAGGGTTTGTGGAGGGGTTTAGAGGGTGGAGGGGATACATTCTGGATCCACAAAGAAAGCCTGACCTTCAAGGGTCCTGCAGCATGGCAAGCCACTGCATTTTATAGGATAGGAGTGAAGAAAATTCCTCCAAACTTCGACACACTGTTTGTGACATCTTTATAAGTTGTTCAGCAATATAAAGGGCTCACTGCATGACACTTTTAGAAGTTGTTTGGTTTCAAAGGGTTAAAATGTTAATTTCAGTCAAGAGTATTTTGTTTCTTTACATTACTTACTGCATGGGGCAGACTCCTTCTTGAGAAGCTAACCGGTTCTCAGGTAGTCAAGAAATTCCCCACATATTATGGAAACCAAAGGTTCGTTAACACATTCACAAGTGTCTACCATCTGTTCCCATCTTGAGCTTTGTTTCTTTACGTACATTTCATATTTAAGATCTTACATCTGTGTGCGTCATTTGTAGAAAATGGCTGTAAAATAGCAGTTATGAAAGCAGTAAATGTACTTCTGACATATAAGGAACAGTTCTGTAGCTGTGGTGTTAGAATAAATCTCCCCCATTCATACCATTTGTATCTTGACAAAATGAGGGGAAAGTTGCCACCTTGAACCTCGATTCATACTGGCTAGTATCAAACATCCAAGTAGTCCCAGATATCAAGGCATGTAGATTTTGTTTTGGGCCAAAGGGAGGATTTCTGAGGTGGGGGAGGGTTACTCTTTTCTTGTGTCATTCATTGCACCAGTTTTGCAACTGCATTTTTTTAATATTATTACAAAGAAATTTTACCATATATGTTTTAAGGTGTTTATAACTTTTTGTGTAATTATGGTTTTGTAATATTTCATTTCAGGCCTTCCCAGACCGTTACATTGAATGCTTTATTGCTGAACAGAATCTTGTTGGAGTTGCCATCGGAGCGACATGCAGAGACAGAACCATTGCATTTGTATCAACATTCGCAACCTTCTTCACTCGGGCCTTTGACCAGGTTAATTTTTATATTGACACTTTGGTGCTGGCAGCAAGTGCCCTGTGTGATGTGCAGCAGATAAGAATATAAATGGGAGCTGTATAATAAAGACCATAATAGGCCATCAGCTATATCCTTCATTTTGGAAGGTTGCAGATTTGATTCCTGGTGGGTTATTGGAATTTTTCATTGACTTAATTCTTCCGGCTGCATTATGGCCCTGGGGTCAATTCAGCCTGTAACAGAAATGAGTACCTGGAATATTTCCTATGGAGTAAAGGCAGCCAGTGCATAGGGCTGACAACCTTGCCACCTTCTTGTGCTGATTGTCTAAAAATCTGGGAGACTCATCCTCCTGGAAACCCGGGGCCTTGGCCCTGTACAGGGATTGCTTTACTTTCTGCTTTATACTGTTCATTTGATGTTTTGAACATCACATTGTGTGATGCATATGCCTAACATCAGTCATCAAAGGGGTTAAAAAATTTGAAATGCATATATACATATATACATATGTATATGTGTGTGTGTGTGTGTGTATAAGTTTATACAACATGTGTATTATGAAGTGCAATAAGGTTAGAAACTGTGGTTACATTGCTGTATTCAGCATGACCTTACTACTTCTGTTGAGTACATTGCATTATGTACTCCGTTAGAAGCCACAGCAGGTTCTTCACTTTCAGAGCTTGCTGCAGGTTTATTGTTACCTGTCACCGGTCAGAAATAGAATGAATGAAAAAGCTAAGTCACTCTTACAATTTCTTTGCATTGTGTATATTGGAGTCTGTTTTCAAATGTATTGCTAGTTATACACACCAAAAGCATTATTAGGTACTGTCAGGAAGATTATGGTAGTATATAATTTTATTTTTAAACACCCCTATCTTTTATGTTGAGTTTGGAAGCTTACTGTTTGTGAAGTGGTGTGAACTATTGGTATCAGGTGATAAAAGGTGGGAAGTAGCATAGAAAAATAGATAAGCATTCCTTAACAAAGTCTAGGGTGGAAGTGGAATGTGCACCTTGTCACTAGTATATTATTGTCCTATTCTTTATTATTAAAATTATTAAATTGCTGATTTCACAGACTGTCCTACCATGTTTTCAGCTTCTGAATTTTCACCACCTCACTCAACGCTTATTGACTCGTACAATATATATGACAGTGCTGCCTGCAACTTAGAGGTTGTAGCATGCATATCAACTTGATCTGCTATTGTAATTTACTTTCAGATCCGTATGGGTGCCATTTCTCAAACTAATGTCAATTTTGTTGGTTCGCATTGTGGTGTCAGCATTGGAGAGGATGGCCCTAGTCAGATGGGTCTGGAAGATATTGCCCTTTTTCGGAGCATTCCAGGTATGTAGTTGTTTCAGATTTCAGCATTTTGGTAGGATGTAAGTAAAACATTCAGAACGTGACCAGGGTACTTCATCAGTACAGGCTGGAATTGAATGTACAGGGAGCTACACTAACATGTTAAATGAAAACAAGAATATGTAAAAGTTTTGGTTTCTGTTTAAGTGGAAGTGTAATGCATTAAGTAACAAATCAGAATTACTGTTAGCAGTGTGAAACGTGCTGTGGTAAGTAGGTCCCTGTCACCACAGCATGGCATGTCCTCAGGTTATGGATGGAGGAACAGCCGCCATTATGGAGGGTAGCTGCAAATATATTGAATAAGCAGCCACAGATAGCCAACAAGGGGTGGTCCTCCAGCTTGGGGGTTGGGTGAGGTGCTAACAACTCCTCACCGTACAAATGTTTCTTGTTACGAAACATTCATACAGTAAGCCTCGGAACTGGACTGATACTTTGGTGCGACCTAAGCAACAAAAAAGGAACATGCGATTTGGCACATGGAATGTTAAGAGCCTGTACAGGGCAGGTCCACTTAAACAGCAGCAGCCAGGGAATTAGCAAGATATAAATTAGATGTAGTAGGAATGCAGGAGGTTAGGTGGGACAAAAGGGGCACGGTAAGAGCAGGGGATGTCATTTTTTCTATCGAAAAGGAAATGAAAACCATCACTTAGGGACAGGATTTTTTGTACACCCCAGAATACGAGGGTGCTCTGAAACGTTCTTGGCCTAATAATGAAAAAATGAATTTATAATTTCAAAATTATTTTTATTTTTCAACGTAATCTCCCCTAAGAATAATACATTTATTCCAGTGATGCTCCAGCGCCATTATCCCGTCCCTGTAGTGGTTCTTTGTAAGATCTGCAAAATACCCCTCTACAGCTGCAATTGCCTCTTGATTTGAAGAAAAACACTGACCAGCGAGGAAGAGTTTGAGTTTTGGGAAGAGACAGAGGTCAGAGGGAGCCAAATCTGGGGATTAGGGTGGATGTTCCAACAATTCAGATCCCTTAATTTTCCCATTGCCAAAACACTTTTGTGGGCAGGTGCATTGTCCTGATGAAAGATGATTTTTTTCTTTTGCAAACTGGGTCTTTTCTCACGAATTTTTTTTGTCTAGTCTGCTTAAAAGATTAGAATAATATTCCCCAGTTATTGTTTACCCTTTTCAAGATAATCAATAAACAAAATGCCTTCAGCATCCCAAAACCATGACCTTTCCTGCTATGGAACCGACCTTGTCTTCTTTGGCGCTGAACTACTGGCTTCTGTCCGCTGTTTTGACTGCTGTTTGGATTCTGATGTGTAATGGTGAATCCAAGTCTCATCCATAGTAATAAATTGACGCACAAAATCAGTTTTATTTTTGTTAAAACGCTCCAAGCACTGTTCAGAGATTTTCACGCGAGTGCATTTTTGATCTGCTGTGAGCAAGCATGGCAACCATCTTGCGCAAAGCTTTTTCATATCCAATTCTTCATGCAAAATATATCCTACACATTCTTTTGAAATGCCTATAGTCTCAGCAATTTCACGCACTTTCATCCGCCGGTCATCCAATACCATATCGTGCACTTGTTCAATGATTTCTGGTGTTGTTGCACTTTTTGGACGTCCTTCACATGGATCATCTGTAAGGCTGGTATGGCCACATTTAAACTCGGCAGCCCATTTCTTAATTGTTGAAAACGAAGGAGAAGAGTCCCCATAAACTTTCATGAACTTCGAATGAATTTCATTTGGCATTAAACCTTCTTTTACAAAGAAGTTTACAATCGCACAATACTCAATTGTATCCATTTTCAGGGATACAGACAACACCCCTGCTTCAGACAGCTGTATAAAACAAACTACTTGATAGAATGACTTACAATTTCACATGGATGCTTATGACAGATGTACCAACTTAGAAAAAACAAAATCTTGCTGATATTGTTGCCATCTATGGTCGAGGCAGAGAAATTTTCAGACCATCCACGTAGTATCAGCAGTTAAGATAGTAGACTTGATATTCATGTTTCCGTGCATCATGACACAATATACGAAAACAACCAACAAGATGCAACTGTGTAGGATAATTTATTATTCCTTGGCTGCTCTACATGTTTTGAGCGAAATTTTCGCTCATCATCAGGAGCATCTAAACTGTATTACAACTTTTGGTATTAACACACATGTCGCTGCCGGCTGGTATAATGGGAGTTCCAACACTCCCATGATACCAGCCGGCAGTGACATACGTGTGTAATACCAGAAGCTGTAATACAGTTTAGATGCTCCTTATGAGGAGCAAAAAAGTTTTTATTTATAATAATGTCACACAAACTGGCCGCCGTCTGACCCGGCGCAAGCCTTGAGACGCTCCGGCCACTCTGCTATCACAGCATGCACTGTCTCCAGGGGGATCTCTACCACTGCTTTTACAAGGGATCTCCTCAGGCTGTCCAGGTTGTTGTGACACTTTCGACAAGCCATGTCCTCCAAAACAGCCACAGTTTATAGTCCAGGGGGTTGAGGTCTGGACTCCCTGAGGGCCAATCCTTGGCACTGATAAAGGCCAGAATGTTCCTCCCCAGCCACTCCTGAGTCGTCTTGGCCTTGTGGGCAGCTGCTGAGTCCTGCTGGAAGACCCATTTCTGACCATTGAAGACAGTTGTGTTAAGAGGTTTCACAACTCCTTGTAGCACATCCTCTTGATACACTCAAACACCAGTTTTCACACCTCTCTTGCAAAAATAAAGAGATGTCACCCCCTGATTGGACACCTCCCACCAAACCATCACGTAGCAAGGGTGATGGCCTCCTGCACCCTCAGAACGCACCTCAAGGGACGTTTGAGCATAAATCTTGTTGTACTGGTTGTTATACTGCTCCTCAGTGGTGAAAATTTTCTCGTCCATGAAGAGGATGTTTTCGTGCCTGTTTTCAGCGTGCCACTGGAGGAGACGCTTTGCTCTTGTCCTTTGGATTTCCTTCAAAGCAGGAGTAAGGAGGTGTCCCTTTAAGCGGAGGTGCGCTGTCATGTGTAGATCATTCCTGATGAGGCACGACTTGATTAGGTCGATATGTTCAGCTTATGGGAAATGATCTTCTCTTTCCAGAGCTGATTTCGGCGAATCCACTCCCATACTGTTTTGATAGCGGCTTGAGCCCTTACACTTTTCAGGCGTCCTGAACAAGCCCTGTCTTCAACCATCCAGAGTTCCTTATAGTGTTTAATTGCCGGATAGATGAACATTTGTGAAATTTTCAGTGGTTTTAAGAGTTAGAAAATTTGAGAATGGAATTCTCCACAATTGGGAAGGGCAATCACAGCCACATGATTTTACTTGACACCCCACTCCATGTTGACGCTGTGACAGATGAGAGCAAACTGTCTTGGCACAAGTACCTGAAGGGACAAGATTCCAAAAACATCCATCCTTACAACCTTCCTGGCTCAATGTCTCCAGCTTTGGACAACTTAAAAGTGGTAACAGAACTTATGGCAGGACTGTGTAGTTCTGAAAGGTAGCTGGTGTAATGTCATTGTTCTGAATGTGCATGCACCAAGTGAGGAGAAAAGTGGTGATTCAAAAGACTGTTTTTATGAGGAATTAGAGCAGGTGTTTGATCATTTTCTTAAGTACCATATGACAATAATATTAAGTGATTTTAATGCAAAAATGAGGAGAGAGAATATTTTCAAAGTGACAATTGGGAATGAGATTCTACATAAGGATAATAATGATAATGGTGTTAGAATAGTAAACTTTGCCACATTAAAAAATCTAGTTAAGAGCATGATGCTACTGCACTGAAACATTCTTAAGTACACCTTAACCTGTTCTGATGGGAAGACTCACAACCAGACTGATCACGTATTGATAGATAGGAGATGGCATTCAAGTACACTAGATGTACGAAGTTTCAGGGGAGCTGACTGTGATACTGATCACTATCTGGTGGTTGCAGAAGTTAGGGAAAGTTTGGCAGTTAATAAATAAGCAGCACAGAAGTTTGCTGGGGAAAGATTTTATCTCAGGAAGCTAAATGAGCTGGAGGTTAGGAAACAGTATCAGATTGAGATTACAGACAGGTTTGCTGCTTTGGAGAACTTAAGTTATGTTGAGGACATACACAGGGCTTGGGAAAACTTTAACGAGAATATCAAAACATCAACAAAAGAGAGTCTAGGTCTGCATGAATTTAAACAGCATAAACAGTGGTTTGATGAAGAATGTTTAGGTTTTTTAGATGAAAGGGAGGAGGCTAAAATGCAGTGGGTACAGGATCCAAGCCAAAGCAATGTAGATAATCTAAACAATATAAGGCATGAATAACATAAAATACAGGGTGGCACACGAAATGTCATACCATTTTTTAAATCCATTAAAATTTTAACATCATAGTATCGACGTTGCAAACATGAGAGTGAATGCTGTAGTTCATGGAAAATGTGATACATGTCATAAACAGTCAGAATTGACCATAGCTGAAAGCCAACACACCAGTTTGTAAAATGGCGGACAACGGGCGGTTGACTGTAGATCAAAAAGTGAAAGTTATATTGTTTTACGCAGAAACAAAGAGTGTAGTAGAGACTCAGAGACGTTTTCTTGCACACTTTGGTACAAGGTGGGCTCCTTGCAAACAGACAATTTACAGACTTTGCCAGCAATTTGAAACTAATGGTTCTGTGTTGGAGAAGAAGCGGCCGCGTCCCACCAATGTCCATACACCTGCAAAGTTGTGACGAATGCAAGGGTTCGTTTGCAAGAGGTTGTGAGGCAAAACGGTGGTCACATTGAACATGTTCTTCATTAGGAACAATTTTCAAGCCTTTGAGGATTAATTCTGTACCAGATGTCAAATGCTTTTGTAATAATAAAAATGTGTTATGTGTACAATCAGTGGTATGACATTTCGTGCGCCACCCTGTATATACATTCATCCAACACATCTACAACCTTTTACAAAGTATCCACAGGCTACATGTTTCGGCCCACCTGGGCCATCAACAAGCCTTACATATGAAGAGGTTCATTTAACTACAATCCTTTTTGGGATCCCAAACTGTTATAAAGATGTTATTAAAATGCTGTTTGCTACTTAATATATTAAATTTAAAACAGATGCTAAAAACGGATGTTAAAAAGACAAATTTCAAGTAAGAATTATGTTAGTTAAAAGTTCTTCGTTGCCTTCGTTTTCTATTAGATGTCTTGCGTTGACTACGTGCTGTCCCCTGTTGATATTGATTTTCTTGCACGGGTTATTCACTTCGGGTATTTTCACTTCTTAGGTTTACTCTCTTCATCCATGCATTTTGGATTGCAGTGGTGTGTTGTTCTGTAGTCCGACTTGCCCAAATCCATATTGATTATGTTTTTGTTTACCCTATTTTGTTAGCAGACCACGATCCTTGTCTGTTTTTTGTTTTCTTGCGTTAGGTGTTCTTTGACGTTCGTATTTTCTACATGCCCTGGGTCTGTTTTTGTTGCTTGTTGTTACGATGGTTGAATCCCTGAGTTTCTGCTTTCGTGTGTGCCTAGTCGTGGCTTGGTCGGAAGGCAACGAAGAACTTTTAACTAACATAATTCTTAATTGACATTTGTCTTTTTAACATCTGTTTTTAGCATCCGTTTTAAATTTAATATATTAAGTAGCACACAGCATTTTAATAACATCTTTATAACAGTTTGGGATCCCAAAATGTACTGTAGTCAAATGAACCTCTTCATATGTAAGGCCTGATGATGGCCAAGGTGGGCCGAAACATGTAGCCTGTGGATACCTTGTAAAAGGTTATAGATGTGTTGCATGAATGTATATATTTTATGTTAGTTATGGAACACATCGGGACTAATAAAGTTAAAGTAAGGCATGAAGCTAGCAGATATTTCAAGAAAAAAAGGAAGGATTATCTGAAAGCTAATACTGAGGAACTTGAAACTAACAGTAAGGTAAAAAATATTAGGGTCTTGTATAGGGGCATCAATGACTTTAAGAAGGGTTAGCAGCCTAGAAGTGATATAGCAAAGAATGAGAAGGGTGATTTGGTTCCAGACTCCCACACTTTTGGCTAGATGGAGGAACCATTTCTCTCAGCTACTGAACGTGCATGGGGTTATTAATGTTAGACAGACAGAAATACATACAGCAGAACCACCAATTGCCTGTGCCAAGTGCCTTTGAGGTTGAGTTGGCTACTGCAAAGCTAAAAAGTCACAAATCACCAGGTATTGATCAAATCCCAGCAGAGTTGATTGAGGCAGGGGGTAGAACAATTCACTGTGAGATTCATTAACTTATTTCTATTTGGAATAAGGAGGAATTGCCTGAGGCGTGGAAGGAGTCAATCACTACCTATCTATAAGAAGGGTGATAAAACAGTTTTAGTAATTATAGGGGAATACCACTTTTGCCAACTACGTACAAAATTTTATCCAACATCCTGCTGTCAAGGTTAACTCCATATGCAGAGGAAATTATTGGTGATCATCAATGTGGATTTTGACGCAACAGGCCAACTACTGATCGTATATTCTGCATTCATCAAATACTTGGGGGAAAAAATGGGCAAAACAACAAAGCAGTGCATCAGCTGTTTATAGACTTCAAGAAAGTTTATGATTCATTTAGGAGGAATGTTTTTTATAATATTCTCATTGTGTTTGGTATCCCCATGTGTTTAAGCTTTTGTTTCCTTGGTAGCAGACTTGGCATAGGAGGAAAGTATTTTCCTTCTCTTTCTTTTTGTTTTGATTTGGTCACTGCCTGCTTATCGCTCAGAAAGTGTGTGGGTTGTTGAATGTAACAGTAGCTGCCTTGTGCACCAGTTTGCAGCAGTGTCTTGAGCAATGACCATCGTTTTAATATAGCTGGAAGAGCCATGAGTGTGTAATAGTGATGATGAGCCCCACAGTCCAGAGATTTGAACCAGATACAGTTCATTTATATCAGCATTATTGACCATGAAACTGGTAATGCTAATAAAAATGTGTCTGACTGAAACATATAGCAGAGTCTGGGTAGGCAATAATGTGTCTGACATGTTTCCTGTTAGGAATGTTTTGAAAAAAGGATATGCTCTCTTGCCATTGCTTTTCAACTTTGCTTTAGAGTGGGCCATTAGGAGGGTTCAGATAAACCAGGATGGTTTGGAATTAAATGGTACCCATCAGCTTCTTGTTTATCCTGATGATGTTAGTTTTGGGAGGAAGCATACATACTATAAAGAGAAATGCAGAAGCTTTGGTAGTGGCTAGTAAGGAGATTGGACTAGAAGTAAATGCTGATAAGAATAAGTACGTGGTCATGCCTCGAGAGCAGAATGCAGGACATAGTTATAGTATAAAGATTGATGATAGTTCCTTTGAAAGGGTGGAAGAGTTCAAATAATTGGGAACAACCTTAAAATTAGAATTCTATTCAGGATGACATTAAGAGCAGATTAAAGTCAGGGAATGCTTGCTATCATTCAGTGCAGAATCTTTTGTTTTCCAGTTTGCTATCCAAAAATATAAAGATTAAGATCTACAGAACTATAATTTTGCCTGTTGTTTTGTGTGGGTGTGAAACTTGGTCGCTCACATTGAGGGAGGAACGTAGGCTGAGGATGTTTGAGAATAGGGTGCTGAGGAGAATATTTGGACCTAAGAGGGACGAGGTAAAGGGGAGTGGAGAAAACTAAATAATGAGGAGCTTAATGATCTGTACTCCTCACCCAATGTTGTTTGGGTGTAGAAGAATGAAATTGGCAGGCCATGTAGCATGAATGGGGGAGAGGAGAGGTGTGTACAGGGTTTTGGTGGGGAAACCTGAGGGAAGGAGACCACTTGGGAGACTCGGGCATAGGTGGGACGATAATATTAAGATGGATCTGCAAGAAGTGGGATGTGAGTGTATGGACTGGATTGATGTGGTTCAGGATAGGCACAGGTGGCGGGCACTTGTGAATGCTGTGATGAACCTTCGGGTTCCATAAAATGTTGGTAATTTCTTGACTAGCTGAAAACCGGTTACCTTCTCAAGAAGGTTTGTGCTCCATGGAGTAAGTAAGTAAATAAGTAAGTACATAAGTAAGTGTGAAACATGAATGTTGTAGCTCCAGAAATGTTATTACCATTCACTGGTGGAGCACTGTTGTTCTGTTGAAATGCACTTCGTTATGGCTGCTGGAAGGAAGACGTAGAGTCAAACAGTGAAGACAACAGACCTATTGAAATACCTTCACTGAAAACATCTCTGATTAACAGCTTCCCAAAAACAGAAGCCCTCAGGCTGTTTGTCAGTTAAATTTGTTGACCTGTCTGTCTTCCCTGCAGCATCTGTTTTTACTGCTGATGCCTTAGACCATATGCTGCCTTCAGATTCCTTCTCATTCTTGCTGTTCCAATCTTGACAGTAGGAGTTCCTACCGGGCTTAGGTATAAACACTACCTTAACCTGGCGCCACATAGCTGGAACATATCCAGTCGCTAGGCAGGCACGAAAGATCCTGACCAGGCAAGGAATAAGGACATCCCATCCCTCTTGCAGTAGAGCCGGGAATATCCCATCCATACCTGGACTTTTATATGGGGCAAATGAATCAATCGCCCACCCAACTTTCTGATAGGTGACAATCCTCGCAGCCATCTGCCAGTCCAAACAATTGGTACGACAGGCAGCGGCGAGTACTGCTCCCCCTTCCATGTCAATTAAGTTGGGGAAGTGAGTGGCAAGTAAGAGATCCAAGGTTTCCCCTGTGGATTGCGTACAGTCTCCAGAAGGAGCCACCAAAGATCCCAGTCTGATTTTAGGGTCCCTAGATAGATCCCTTTGTAACCTAACTGACCTAGGTAGATCATTTACAGAGCTACAGAAAGTCCTCCAACTTTTTTTGGAAGCCTTTCATACCTCCTTCCTATATTTCCATTGAGCCTCTCTATAGAGTTCCCAGCTATGTGAGTTGTTGTCCGCCCGGCACCTGTTAAAGGGCCGTCTCACTTCTCTTCTGAGGGACTTTGGTGCCCACCTCAGGGATTTTTTACCTTTCCTAGCAGGTCTGAGAGGACAGTTACCCTTGTAGGTGGAGATGAGGGCCTGCTGAATCCAATGAACTGCAAGCCCTAATCCAGCCTCATCTCTCATGCTCATCTCAGGGCCCCTCTCCAGTTTTCCCCCCAGGTCCGCCCTAAAGGAGCCCCAGTTGGTGCCCCTAGGATTCCTGATCAGGGGAACCGGCACAGAGCCCCTTAGAGTGAACAGAATGTGTCTGTGAACTGACAGGGAGGGTTCTAAAGAAACCTCCCAACCAGTAATGCTTTCTAGAAGTCCGTAGGACACCAGGGTAATATCAATCACCTCTTGCCTAGAACCAATGCAAAAGGCGGACTCGTTGCCCTGATTAAGAATCTCTAAATTCAAAGAATAGAGAAATTCCATCAGGGCCTCCCCTCTACCATTGCAATTGGTGCTACCCCATGCAGTGTGATGTGCATTAGAGTCGCACCCCACAATTAAATAGAGATTTTCATTCTCACAGTAACGCACGAGTTCCTCCAACTCCCTTGACATGGGAGGATCCTTGGAATCCTATGGCAGATAAGTGGAACAAACAACCAACCATCTTTCTGCCCCATCCTCAATATACTTCACTAGGACTGCTACTAGGTCCCTACAAGAGAATCCCAGCAGCGCCCAAATATTCATGTTGCTCGCAAGGATACAAGCCCTGGGTCTATCCTTTCCTCCCGCAGAGTACAGGGTATAATCTGGAATATTTATGCCCCTAATACAGTCCTCGTGATACCACAGTTCCTGTGTGTGCCATGTCTATTTCTTTAGCGCCTGCTGTTCTAGTAAAAATTCTAGAAGCAGCAATGCTATGCTGCAGGTTAGCCTGGATGCAAGAAATGGTACTCACCATAACTCATTCGCCCTCCTCCTCCTCTTCTTTGCTTCTTATTTCTTTCCTTCCGGCTTAGCGCCCAGAAGGGAGAATATGGCCTGTCCCACCCTGCTGAAGGGTCTCCACCTCAACCCCTCCAGCACGGCGACGGAAGCTGTGTCAATGTTGAGCACAAGGCGGACCCCATTGGATTCCTCCTTGCGCTCATATACTGTCCAGTACCTGGTGTCCAGACCCCGGTTCAGCCTTCGGAGCTGCAACAAGAACTGCTCCGTGTCCTCCACGGGGCCTGGAAACCAGGCCACTACTCTCTTACAGGTGAGAAGAGCATCCAGGCCCACTATCTTGAGCCTAGAGCCCTCCCAGGCCACCAGGGTATGTACCCTGGCAGCCAACTAATCCTTGGTCAATTCATTGTGGCAGATCATAATGGCTGCCCCTTTTGCCCAGTAAGAGTTGACCAGCCTGGGGGTGAACCCCTCTTCAGGGAGCTCATCCACAAGCAGGCCAATTGGCTGCTGGATATCCGCAAAGTTTTCCCTGGAGATTTGACTTCACGGGTAGTCCTCACCTAAGACTGCCACCCGAGTGCCCTCCTGAGTGGCCCTGGCATAACCAACTTGCCCACTCTGTCTGGGCCTCTTGGCCTGCCGGCCCTCGGGAGTGCCCTTTGCCGACAGCTGTTGTGTGCTTGGGCCCTGTGGGTACCCCTTGCTGTCCAGGGATTTCAGTCCAGCTGAACTCAGTCCCTGTCCATGTTGAGCCCCAGATGTGCCGGGCTTCTGCAGAGTCTGTGGCTGACCGTCTGGAGCGGGCCGAGGTTGGCCGCTGCCAGAGTCCCCAGTAGGAGCCTCCACGAACTTGGCCTTCCTAGCCCGCTTTTTGGCAGCACCACAGCAGTTCTTTCTGGTGACTTGGAGACCGAGAGTGCTGACCTCTGTCAGACACTCATGGTTCTCCAAACTGGCAGAACACTTGTCCCCTGGCAGTCCATGCCAGGGGACAAGTGTTCCTCCCCAGTCAGAGGAGTCTCACCTGCTTCTTTGCCTAACTGGGTTCTGCCCACCTGCCCCATATGGAGCCTCTGAGCAGGAACCCTTATTGGAGTCCCTAGGTATGGAGGTCTCTTTATGCTCTAAATTTATATACGTGTTCTCCATTTTGGTTCCACGAGTAAGGGGCTATTATAAGGTCCACCAAGTATAGCCCCCATACTTCGTAAGGCTATATTACCTCTGGGAGGTCGCCTGGTATTCCAGAGGGTGCCGTTTGAGACAGACTAACCCACTGCCATTCATCCCATAGGCATGGCACTCACACAGTAGGATTGGGGATTGTTTTTCAAGGTTTAGTCCTTTAGATCCACTGTGTTCTGTGCAAACAGGGTCACCTCTCGTAGGTTATGGCTCTTCACCATACACAGACAGTCTTGGGTGAAGAGGGGCTATATTCCGCATCCGTCACCCCTGGCGAATAGCTATAGCCCTCCAGAGGGCCACTGGTGTCACCACTCTGCAACACGATGACCCCGGTACAAACCGGCCGACTCCCCTTGACCCCTTGAAAGCCATTAAAGAAGTATGGAAACATTTCTAGCCTCACAAACTGAACACTTCAATTACTTGTGGGACCTCGTAAGTCAGAACCTCACAGCAGCCTACAAGATGCACACATATTACAAAACGTGTGTTTGTACATATTGATTTTATTGCATGCATGTAAATTTCTGTAACAGGGCTGTTATGTCCTTAGATGTCTGAGAAATTTGGTATTGGGAAATGTGTAATAAAATATGACCCATTTCACTTACATTTTGTATGGAATAATTTGAGTACACTTGTATTTTGCTTGCAGGATCCACTGTGTTCTATCCCAGTGATGCAGTAAGCACAGAACGTGCTGTGGAGCTTGCAGCGAACACAAAAGGCATCTGCTTCATTCGTACTTCCAGACCAAATACACCAATCCTGTATAAAAATGATGAAGTACTGCAGGTAATATGTCATGAAAAGTTGTAGTACATGTGACTGTTACTATTGTGAATTGATAGTTAAGTGCTGAAATATAATGCAGGAAGTGTATTTTTGAGTCACTTCCAAGGGACATTGCAAGGCCTTTGTGACCCGATTTTGTTACATATTACTAGGAGGCTTCAATTAGAGTTTCTTATGAGGCAGTAGTATACATTCCTTATTCTCATCATTGTTCTTACACCCACATATTCCTGGAAACCTTATTTTCATATGCTATAAATTTATATTCCCTGTCACAGTTAGAGATGGTGTTTCACAGCCATACACAAAAAGTAGTGACGTTATGAGGGTAATGAGTTACTAAGTATGTGCAAGAGAGACATAAACTCAACTCATTTTTATGATGTGAGTGGCTGAATTACAGTACTGTTCTTGGTTTCAGATTGGGAAGGCAAAAATTTTAAAGAAGAGTGTCAATGACAAAGTGTTAGTCATTGGTGCTGGTGTAACATTGCATGAGGCTATTTCTGCAGCAAATGAACTATCCAGAGTTTCTGTTAATATCCGTGTGCTCGATCCATTCACTGTGAAGCCTCTTGATTCAGACGCCATTATTGCTAATGCCAAGGAATGCGGTGGAAGAATTCTGACTGTTGAGGATCACTATCCAGAAGGTGTGCATAAACAGTTGCATAGTAGAGGCTTTTTAATACTTTAATGCAAGGGAAATGTTTTTCATATCAGTATATATTTGCTTAATTACTGTCATGTCTGCAGATTTAATCTCATAATTTTGGACCTAGGAGAAATGTATTAAATGAATGATAAAGTGTATTGTTTTATTTGTTGAGTGATTGTAAGTCTGCCAAACAAGAAATGCAAATATACTCAATTTAAACACAAATTTTTTGGTAGAACCAGCTACATGGTTTGGCTAATGATTGGTAGCCATCCTCAGGCTGATCACAAAAGTCCTCAGTGCAGCTGTAAACTTTTCCTTTTTATATTTTTATGATCGGCCTGATGATGGCTACCATCATTAACTGAAACATTTGACTGGTTTTATCTGAAAAATAAAGTTGTGTTTAGATTCTCTGTTTTTGCATTTCTTGTTGTAAACACAATGGGAATGAATCACCTTAAGATTGTAACTCTGTCACTTCATGGTGTTTCGTGTTCAAATAGTTTAGAAAAAACTGGCACTTAAGTGTCTCTATATTGCTGCCTTCTGTATAATCCTGCATTTCTCATTGTTTTTATTCTACCATTCTCTCTACTGTTTTTCTATAATTGCTACTGCGTTGTGTTACATAGGTCATCTGTTGTTGTTGTTGTTGTTGTTGTCGTCGTCGAATTTCTCACTTCTCACCCTTAGCTGGAAAACGTTCACCTATCCTGGGATGTGTAATCAACAGGATTAGGCGCGATGGTCTTACTTATAATTTAAAAAGTTTCTTACAATTGAACATGTTCCAAGAATTACAGATTTTTGCATTTGTATGTATGTATTCAGATGCAGATTAGGTCTTTTTAGACTTTGCGATAGTGACTTTGGGATTACTCCCGTAGATGATATTACTAACAGGATCACTTCAGCTGTGTTTGCTTCCACATAGCACATATTTCATTCGCCAGTTCTTGGTATTTGTTTTGTTTATTGGTTATTGCTTTGGCACGATTATGTGTATTTGGGACAGCTATGTCTATCAGGGAGGTGTTCTTTGTTTTCTTATTTGTGAATGTTATATCAGGTCGATTAAAAGGTATTGTTTTATTGTGGTTCCAGTACAGCTTGAAATTGTCATTCTCCAGTACATTGGCTGATGTGTACTTATAATATGGGCTTTTTTCTTCAGTCAGTTCAGCTGCTTCTGCTAGTTTCTGATGGATAATTTTGGCTAGTCCATCATGTCTCTTTAAATACTCGGTAGATGCTAGTTGCTTACATGCCGCAGTAATGTGTTGGATCGTCTCCGATTCTTTTCCACATATTCTGCACAGCTGATCGATGTGTGGCTGCTTCAGAATATATTTCTTGTAGTTTCTAATTAGTATGGCTTGGTCTTCTATTGATGTTAAAAAGCCCTCTGTTTCGGTGAGCAAATCCGCGCTTGTCAGCCATTTGTTCGACGCTTCTACGTCTACATGTTGTTGGCTAAGGACATATGGATGTCCGTGTAAGGCTTTTTGGAACCATTGTCTTTTGATTTTATTAGTATATTCTTCGTCTGTGGTGAGTTCATTTTCATTTCCATGATATAAGTCCAGTGGTGTATACCTATCATCTGCTTATACTACTGCAGCATGAAGAGGCGATATAATCTGTTTGTTTAAGAAGTATGTCTGAAGGAGCCCTACCTGTTTACCATGCAGCCGAGTTACATCAGTCAAACCTCTGCCACCCATTTGCCATGGTAGAGTAATTCTTTCCTTTGCAGCACGAGTGTGGTGATATCTATATCTTGTGAGTAACATCCTCGTTTTGGTTTGGAGGTTCTCTAAGTCTGTAGGCATCCATTTCACTATTCCGAAGCTAAAAGTTAGTACTGGGGTCGTGTAAGCATTGATAGCTTTTATGATATTTTTTCCATTTAGCTTTGTCTTTAATATGCTTTTTGTGCGGTTTAGATATTCTTCGCCTGACTTCTGTTTCATTTGTGTGTGATTTGTTTAGATTGCATGTGACCCATGTATCTATATATGTCATCCTTGTTCATGACTTCTATAGTTGTGAAGTTCCTCATTTCTATTTTCCCCTTTGCAGTACTTAATGTTTTGCACTTTCAATCCCAAATACCATTTTAATATCCCATGAAAAAGTCTGAGTGAGCCATAGGAGTTCCCGTAATTGATTATTTGTAGCTGCATATAGTTTAATATCATCCACGTATAGAAGATGGTTCAGTCATTGTGTTTCCTGATTATCAGAGTGTATACCAAAACCATAGTTTGTTCTGTTAAGTAGGTGTGAAAGGGGCTTCAGTGCTAGGCAGAACCGTAACAGGCTGAGGCTATTCCCTTGATATATTCCTTGTTGTATATAGATCAGGTCACTCGTGATCTGTTTGTTGTTCACTTTGACTTGGAGGGTGGTTGTCCACATCTTCATCAACTGTTGTAATGAGTTAATTATCAGTGGGTCTATATTGTACATTTCTAATAAGCATATAAGCCAACTATGTGCCACTGAGTCAAAAGCCTTGCGATAATCAGTATATGCTGTGTACAAGTTTTGGTTATATTTGTGCGCTTGTTCCAATACTACCGAATTTATTATTAGTTGTTCTTTACAGCCCTAGGAGTTTTTGATGCATCCTTTCTGTTCTTCTGCTTATAGTTTATTTGTTTCTATGCAGATGCTTGTAAATCTTTTCAGCTATACAGGCTGTGTATATTTTATAGACTGTGCAGAGACAAGTTATTGGCCTGTATTTGGACGGGTCCTCACAGTCTCGGCTTTTTGGTAGTAGGTTTGTAATTTTGTGTACTAAAAAATCTGGAATGCTTCCAGCATCCTCCATGAATTGATTAAAGTGATATGCTAAGTATGAGTGAGTTGCAGTAAACTGCTTAATCCAGAAGTTATTTATTCCGTCTGGTCCCAGTGCCTTCCAGTTAAATGTTTTAGTGATTAGCCAAGGTACTTGTTCCATGGTTATTGGGCTGCGTTCCATCACTGGTACATTGGACACTCTTGTGTGCTCGCTTCTTATCCAGCTTGCATTTAGGTTATGTTTGACTGCGTTTCCCCAAATGAACGCCCAAAAGACTGTTAAAGCCTATTTGTGTGGCAGTTTGTCTTGGCGGTCGGGTCATCATTCACATTTTAAGTTATGGTAGTAGGTTTTTTCATTGGTGATAAAAAGCCTGTTTTGTTGCTTTCTTTCATTTGCTTCTTTGTACCACCTAAGCTGTTGTGATTTTATGGATAGCTTTTGCTTAAGGGTCTCAAGTATTTCTGTGATGTGAGCATTATTTGGATCATGTTTGGCGTGTACATGTACTTTTTTCTTTATCCGGCGTATGTGCTTTTGCAGTCTGTTACTGGTATTGCCATTCTGGGCCTGTTGCACTCGTCCGATGTCTTTTTTCAGATCATCAATTTGTGTCTTGAGTCTTCTTTCCCATGGTGGGGTTTTTGTTTTATTTTGTATGTGGTTCAGCTGTTTTCTGTCTATCCTGGCCCCCGACAACCTCACAGTGGCAACTACTGCTGCATAGATGGTGTCGTGTAATTCAAGGAAATTGGTAACATTATGTTTCAAATATTCCGGGAGTATCTCGGCAGTTATAATAGTAGCTAGCTTCCTGGAACACTTTTGTTTGGGTATCTGATGTCGTATAGTTGGGTCTGTTCCTTCAAATTCCTTTAGTGCCTTGTAAAATTCTATTTTTATTTTGTCCAGTTCCAGATTTTCTACAGTCTGTGGGCTTTTCAAACTTCAGCTTTCTTCTTTTTCATCAATAGATTGTGTTATTTCTTCCTCTGTATTTACATTTGTTTCCTTGAAGGTTTCAGCCACTTGTGCTCTGATTTCTTCTAACCAGGGTTTCGATAGTAAGCCTTTAGTAACAATGGCCCTTTGTTGGTCAGCTGTTCGTTGTTCACTAATCTCCATCTCTGGATACTCCCTCATAAAACTATCATGTAATTTTTGTCTATATCCAATTTTCATAGTTTCTTATTTGGTGATTGTGTAATATTGGCGCATAATAAACGTGTTCATTTCTTCACTCTATTGTATGTGCTGGCATGGTTTCCCAGTTTTAGTGGTCCCAAGCATTGCTTGGGAAACAACTTCTACTGGTTGGGTCACTTGTTGTTTTGTGGACTCGTGACTGGGTCTTGCGGTAGCCATACATGGGATGGCGCCACTTGCTCCACCAATCACCATGGGAGACTGTCGCTTATTTTCTGCTGACTGTCCAGTTCCCAGACATCCAGCACGGGTGATATGCTGCATACCCGAAGCAGTTCCCAAGGCTCGGTTAACTTCATTCTCCATTATCATGGGTGTGGTGCATTTTCTACCTTCTGCCAGGTTAATGGATGGGGTAGGTTAGGGATTAGAATTTGGTAACTAGGACTGTTAAGGGTAAGGATAAGTTCAGGACAGCCACCCCAAATGGTCGCCTCTTACAACCGGCAGGGGGTTGCCTAGGTCTATTCTTATACCGGTACCTAGACGGTATTATTATTATTATTATTATCATTATTCAGGATAAATTCACGGTACAGTAGTGTGAGTGAATGGTAATGCCCTGTATTCCTCTGAAACCCAGCTATGTTTATTATCCAGTACCATATTTCATCACTTAATTCACACAAATTGTTTTCTGTCATGTTTTGATCAAGAAAATGAGTATATTATTTACAGGCATTTATGAGACGTGACCATCAAGAGAACAGTACTGTCCATTTTATATTTCTGTAAGAGCAAAATGTGTGTATGATTTGTTTATCTTATATAGTAATTTATTCAGCACTGAAAAAGTCTGCAACTAATTTTGTTACAGTAGTAGTATGAATAGTAGTCTTCAGTGTATGGCCTCTTAAATCCCATATTTTTGGCTTATGTTCAGAGCACTCTTCAATTTAAATGTCCATTGCAGGACAGTGTTTTAATTTTTGGACAAACATTTAGGGGGTGAGATGTATTTAAATTTGAACTGTATCCCTTGATGGCCCAGGATAGGAACAGGTGCCGGGCACTTGTAAATGCAGTAATGGACCTTCGGGTTCCATAAAATGCGGGGAATTTCTTGACTAGCTGAGAACCAGTTAGCTTCTCAAGAAGGACTCTCTTCAATGGAGTAAGTAAGTAACCCTTGATGGCCTGAGTTTTTCTGGCACTGCACATTCATTTAAATTACTACCAAGTAAACACAGAGACCAGTAAGTTAGGCCATTCACCATTACATTTTAGAGACCAGCATGTGGTCTCTTAGGACAGTAAATGTTCATGGGACAGTATTATCCCATTCATCTGTTTCTTTTCATTCAGGTGGCCTGGGAGAAGCAGTACTCAGTGCAGTAGCAGAAGAAAAGAATATTACTGTGAAGAAACTGGCTGTGAAAGAAGTGCCTAGATCTGGCCCTCCAGCTGTACTGTTGGAGAAGTATGGAATTAGTGCCAAACACATTGTGAATGCTGTGCAGCAACTAGTTATTTAATCTATATCTTTCACCGTTCTTGTCATTGTACAAGCCAAATGTACAAACAAGCAGCTGGAAAAGATAGGGTGGCACAGTTATACTCTGACAGCCCCAGATGTGTCTGTCATCACATACACATTGCTAAATTGTGTACCATCATTGTGTGCATGTGAAGCATCTGAATGAGTTATTGTTGCAATTAATATTGTGAAGCAGTATACTGTTATGGAACTTTTTGTTTATTTTGTCCTTATGTCATGGAATCCCCGTTTAAGTTCCTGAATTTAAGCTGTTGTTGATTCATTTAGCAATGAATTTTTGCAGTTCAGTGTCAGCTTTTTGCATTTAAAGGGATCTTCGTTTAACCTGCTGAGGTAGGAACATGTATTCTCACTCTTATGTGTGAAGCTTCAAAGTTGGAATTAATTGTAGGTTACTTTTAAGAAAATAATTTCAAGTAATATTTCTATCTTTAATTGATTTTGTTCACACTGTTCTTTTACAGTCAAGATTTCAAGCAGTGCATTACAGTTTTATTTGGTAACATGATTACTTGGTTTTGTATTGAATTAGTATATTTAGTGAAAAGAACTAATTGATGCCTGAGTCACACTTTAAAGTGATTCTGATGTAACTTTTTTGGATTAATGATGACATCCAGTGGACCACCAAGGAAAAAGGTCAGTGGAGTTTGCATTGCATCTTTTTCTGTTGGAGAAGTAGAATATTAATGAAATGTAATTTTCTAATAGCTTATTTGGTATGGTGACTAGCCTGTTGGCTGGATGATCAAGGAATTGTTTGATTTTGAAGTATGTTTTTCCTCTCCACAATGTCCATACCAGCTCTGGGGCCCATTAACTTTCCTACACACTGGGTACCAGTGATAAAACAGCCACTCACCCTCCATGTATTGTCAAGGTTAAGCATGGGTGGAGCTGTGCTTTTGCATCCCCATATGACTTTATGGCATGCACAAGCACAAATTTATATTATATATATTCTTTTTTTGTTGAAGACAGTCATTACAGTGGGTCCCTTATCTAAGTTCTTCAGGGCACTGAACAATTTAAACTTAATGTGGAAAAACATCATAAAATGGTAGGCATGAAGAGCATGAGCCTGCCAGGTTTAGTTTTAGCCTCATTAACGTTTCTTTGGTATGCTGTTCATCTATTCAGTGTGTGCTGTAGTATTTTTGGTTCACTGATCGTCACACCTCATACACAGGTGGTGTGCACTTTCCTGATTGTACAGTTTCTCCCCTATGAATGGCTGACAATGTACTCCTGTGTATGCAGCTGGCATGTTGAATGCTGTTCATACTGAATTACAGATACAAGCACTGATGTGTTTTATTTGCTGATATGCCACAAATTTCAGTGCTTGCAATAGGTGTCCATTAGTATGTGTTCTGCAAACAAATTAAGAAAATTTGGAAGTTATTGATATTCAGTCTTATGTAAATATGATGGATGACCACTTACGTTTGGGTGCAAACACTACTGAAGCATAAGAAAAAAGCCACCATAAGTGAACAGCGATTAATTTCAGTTCACAGTCGGTTGCCCATGACATGACCATGGAAGTCAAATTGTCCACAGCCATGTATGAATGAGCATGGGAAGGTAATTGAGACTAGTAAATGGTCAAGAATGTCAGTTTCATGACATTCATATGGTACTTTTGTGTGAAATATTTGTATGTGATAAACATATGAAGCAAGTTAAATTTGATATTTGCTGAATGGGGAAATGTTTTGGATAATATAATTGGAATATCTTATGTGGGAAAACATTTTTCACAGGTACGTCAATAGCATATAACACTCGGTCTCTCTCTCTACACACACACACACACACACATATATATATATATATATATATATATATATATATATATA